>Ga0123519_10007376_pt1 | contig 17051 bp, 12 predicted proteins | sample YelNatPaOPRAMG02_FD_87396 | JGI IMG/M metagenome (GOLD analysis project Ga0123519, IMG submission 87396) | Hot spring microbial communities from Yellowstone National Park - Yellowstone National Park OP-RAMG-02 (version 2) | ecosystem: Environmental > Aquatic > Thermal springs > Hot (42-90C) ... | reverse complement strand
CCGCCGAGCCAATTCGGCCGAAGGGATGCCCGCCTCCAGACGAGCAGGCGGCAGAGCACCAGGCCGCACTCCGTCGGCCTCCGGGATCCGCCGAGTAGCGCGGGAAGCCTCGCTCGGCTGGGGCGGCCGCATCGGCTCGGCCGGCTTTACCCGGGGCAAGGCGATCGGAGCAGAAGGTTCCAGCCGCGGTTGCGACCCCTGCCGCACCAGCATCGCCGTCGTGGGCGGCGGAGTGGTTTCCTGAGGTGGCAGCTCGGCCCGCCTGGGCTTCGGAGCTTGCGGCAGAGCCTGGGCAGAAGGTTCGGTCTGGTCAACCGGCCGGGGCTGCAAAGCAGGCGCTGCCGGCATACGCGGTTTGGGTGGCGTTATGGCAGGGGATTCGTGGGGTTCGGCCGGCACCGGCCGCTCGAACTCTTCCACTTTCTCGGGCTCCTCGACCGCTTTCCAGTGATAATCGGGAAAGCGCTCGGGCGAGATCTCTTCCAGCGATTCGAGTTCCTGTTCCCGAGCCAGCAACCACACCCGCAGGTGCTGGGTGTGCAGGAAGACGGCCAACCAAAGGTGGAACACCAGACTCAGGACAAGGCAAAGCTGAAGGCGTCGCACGGCAGCCCGGCGGAGGAGAGCGGCGGCCAGCAGCAGCCATATGGCCAGCACGGCCACCAGGGCCGACTGCCCCCAACCGCTTTCCGCCAGCACCGACCATTGCCGCGCAGCCCATAGCGGTCGGGGGTCGGGAAACGGTGCCGTGGAAACCACCACCCCAAGGGTCGATCCCACCAACAATCCGATGGCCACGTAGATGGGCCACAGCGGGCCCGCACTGTCGGCCCGGTGCCCCGCGGCCCTGCCGACACGGGTGACGTCGCTCATGTCAGTTCCCTTGGGCAGGCGGGCCGGCCACAGCAGTGGCCTTGTACCGCACCTTGGCTTTGATACAGGCGTTGATGGCGCCTACGACGAACTGCCAGGGACAACGGCGATCGGCCCGCAACAGGGCGCTGGCCCGCCCCGGATTGTTCACCGCGGCTGCCCGCAAAATGCCTTCCAATCGCGGCAGGTCCACGCTCTGGCCGCCGGTGAAATACCTTCCGTCGGCCGTGATATTGACCACGATTTCCCGCGGCCGGGACACCAGCGGCATGGCTTCGCTGGCCACGGGAAGCTGCACGTCCATTTGCCGCTCCTCTTCCTCGGAAAGCGAGGCCGTGACCAAAAAGAAGATCAACAGCAAGAACACCACGTCGATCAGTGGCGTCATGGGGATCGATTCTACCGCCGACTTCTCGCCGAGCGATACGCGCATGGCAAATGACCTCGGGCCGGGTTGGCAAGGCAAGGCCTACAGGCCCCGCACCGCTACGCTGGATATCCTCGTGGCTGGCAAGGATTGAACCTCAAAACAAGAGCTATCCGCTGCGCACGGCATCGGCGGAGGGGAATTTCCCTCCGTCGGAGCTGACCACCGGAGGCGGTTCTGGCGGGCCGGCTTGCCCTGCGGAGACCGCCGACCACATGGTCGCAGGGGCAGGCGGCGGAGGGCCGGCGAGGCCGCCGGCCGGCGGAGGCTCCTTGCTGGAGCGCAGCCGGCGCTGGGCCCGCTCCAGGTTGACCACCACGATGGCCAGCACCTCTTCCAGTTCACGGAATCGGCGGAGCAGCCGGCCGCCATACAGGTGCCCCAAAAACGCCGCCGGAATCGCCACGCACAGACCTGCAAAGGTGGTCACCAAGGCCATATAGATGCTGGCAGCCAATTCCTGGGCGCGGCTGACGCCCGGCGGCAGGGTGGAGATTTTGAAGAACGCCAGGATCATGCCTTGGACCGTCCCCAGCAAGCCCAGCATGGGCGCTACCTGCGCCGACAGCGCCAACCACCGGTTGCCGCCAGCCAGCCGGTCGGCTTCGCGCTCCGCCGCCTCGCGCCCGGCCTGCTCCATTTCCACTAGAGGGCGGTCGGCCTTTAAGAGCATAGCGCGAATGGCCGTGGCCCCCGCCGACGGAAACCGCACACACAGCCGATACGCTTCTCGGGGATCCAGCCCCCGCTCCGGATGGCACTGGCCCTTAAGGGCTTGCACCAATGCCGGAGGGAGAATGGCTCCCCGGCGCAGGGCGATGGCCCGCTCGAACGCCAGCGCCACCACCAGCACCGAGAACAGGAAGATGGGGATCATCAGCGGCCCGCCCTGGTAGGTCAGTTTCAGATAATCGAGCCGGGTTTCGGCCGGGGCGGGCACGGCCGCCGTGGGTTCCTCAAGCGGCTTGGGCTCCGGGGCGCGCAAGGCCTCGGCGGCCCGACGTTCGGCCTCGGTCAGGCTCGCCGGCGGCGTGTGTGAACCAGTTGCTCCCGAGTCCGCAGGTCCAGGCTCGCGCGCCACACTGGGCTTCGCCGGCACGCCCTGGGGCGGCACCGGCTGCTGCCCCCACGCATTCGCCGGAAAGCAGCATGCCAGGGCCCACCCCGCCGCCATCAGCCAACCTGCCATCCAATACAGTGGCCCCGTGGAGGCGGCAGAAACGCGCGGCCGGGCCAAGGGGGGCCGTTTCGCGAAAAAGATGCTCGGTCTCATGATCCAGCCTCGATTGCTACCTCGGCCTCCCGCCGGCGGCTTCATTTCGACAACGCCGCCAGACGCTCTCGGGCCAAGGGGACCTTGTCGCTTTGCGGATACTTTTCCACCAGTTCCTGATATAGCTTTATCGCCTGGCTCTTCTTGTTAAGAACCTCGAAGCACCGGGCAGCCTCGTAGGTGGCCTCGGCCTGCCACTTGGGATAGCTGTAGCCGTACGCTACTTTGAAGAAGCTCTTCACCGCTTCGGCATGATCCTGGTTCTGGAACTGGATCTCGCCAATCATGAACTGGGCGCGGGCGGCGACTTCGCTACCGGCCCGGCCCACTTTATCGGTGGTCGCAATGGCTCGCTGGTAAGAGGCCAGGGCGTCGGCCAGCCGGCCAAGGTTCTGCTGGGCCCAGCCCAACTCGTAAAGAATCTCGGGAGCCGCCGAAGAATCGCCGAACTTCTCCGCGCCCCTTGCCAGGTGCCGGGCCGCGGCTTCCCACTGTTTGAGTTGACCTGCGGCCTGCCCGGCGTGCAAAACCGCCAACGCCTGGAAGTCGCGGTTCTCCAGCGCCGGCAGGGCCTCGTACGCCTTCACCGCCTCGGCAAATCGCGAAAGCTTGAAAAGACATTCCGCCTCCATGAAGGCCGCATCGCCGGCCAGGGGGCCGGTGCGATACCGCTCCCGCTGGTACGCGAAGGTCTTTTGGGCGTCGGCATAGTTCTCCTGATGGTAATAGCACCAGGCCAGCTTGTGCACGGCCTTTTCGCCCAGGGGCGTGCCATCTTCCTTTTCCACCACCGCATAGTAAGCGATCGCAGCCGCCGAGTAATCTTTGGCCGCATACGCCGACTCGCCCACATGGTACTGGGCCTCGGAAGCCAAGGGGCTTTGGCGATGTTGCGCCGCCAGCTTGTGGAAGCACGCGGTGGCTTCGCCTTCGCGGCCCTGAAGCTTCAGCGCCCAGCCCCACTGGTACAGGACCTTATCGGCATCCGCGTAAGTGGGTTGCTCTTGCAAGAGGGTGGCAAAGCTATCGGCCGCCGCTGCGTACTGCTTCAGCTCAACCTGGCACAGGCCGAGCAGGAAGCGGGCGTCACCCCGCTCTTTACCCTGCAGGCTGGCAAGGGCCTGCTGGAGGTCTTCGATCGCCAAAGCGTACTTGCCCGACTGGTACCGGGCCAAGGCGCGGGCATAGCGGGCCCGAGGTGCCAGCGGATGCCGCCCAAACCGTTCCAATAGCATAGCCAGCGCGGCCTCGGCCGCTCCCGGATCTTTCGCCTCCAACAGCGCGCCGCCTTGTTCGTACAGGGCATGGGGGGCCAGGGGGCTTTCGGCCCAGCCAGTGGCTACCCGTGCGAATTCGCTGGCCGCGCGCCGGGGATCGCCCTCCTGCATGGCGCATTGCCCGAGCCGATAGTGGGCCTGATCCAAAAGCGGACTCTTGGGAAAATCGCGGACCAGCCGCTGGAGAGCCTCGCGAGCTTTCTGGACGTGCGCCGCTCCGCCCGAGGCCTGCGCCAAACCGAGGTAGGCGCGGCCAAGCGCCAACAGGATCTGGCTGGCATGGCGGCCTTGGGGCTGGCTGGCCAGGGCGGCCTCCAGGGACTGGGCCGCGGCCGCAAACTGCTTCTGTTCCAACTGGCTGCTGCCCATGAGGTACTGGGCCTCGGCTTTGGCCTCGCCCGACTTCAGGCTGGCCAGCACCGGCTCCAGCGCAGCGATGGTATCGCCATAGCGCTGTTGACCGAACAGGGCCGCCGCACGCCGCACCTTCCACACTTCGGCATCCGGATGGCTCGCAAAATCGCGGAGCAGTGCGGCGTAGGCGGACTCGGCTTGGGCAAACTGGCCCAACTGCAAGCTCCCTTCAGCCGCAAGGGCGGTAACCTCGGGCCGCAAGGCGTGCTGCCCATAGGCCTTGAGGAACTCTTGTGCATGCCGCACGGCATTTTGGGCCTCGCCCGTCTCCAAGGCGGTAAAGGCCGCCAGGTAAAGGGCCTGAGGTGCGGCCGGGTCTTGCGGATACTTGGTGGCTAGCGCCGCGTACAGCCGGCCCGCCTCTGCCCGGCGCCCTGGCGAGTCGTACATCGCGTCGGCTTGATCCAAAAGCAGTGAGGGGGCCAGCGGCGAGTTGGCGGCTCTGGGCAGCACGGCCTCGATCCGGGCCAACGCCTCCTCGGGCCGATGCTCTTTGAGCAAGGATCGGGCTATCCAATGGACTGCCTCCAGCCGGTCCTTCAATTCCTTTTCCGGCACCTGCTCCAACAGCTTGCGGGCCTGCGCATAATCGCCTGCCAAATAGTAACTCTTGCCGCCCGCCAAAAGTGCTCGGGCCACGTACCGCGACTGGGGGAACTTTTGCGCTATAGCGGTGTACGCCTGTGCGGCTTCGGGGTAGCGCTTGAGTTGCAAGAGGGCGTCGGCCTGGCGCACGAGGGCCAAGTCGGCCAGGGCGAAATTAGGCCGGGCCGCCGCCGCGGCGAACCGCTGTATCGCCTCAACCGCCTGGCCCGTCGCCAGCAGGGTCTCGCCTCGCCGCAGCTCCACTTCGGCCGCCAGCCGATGTTCGGGATACCGCGACAGAAACGCCTCGTACACCTTTCCCGCCGCCTCCAGCTCGCCCAACTCTTCGCGGGCAACGCCCACCGCATAGGTGGCCTCGGGCGCCAGCCGGTGCTGCCGGTCCTTGGCCACCAAGGCCGTGTAAGCCTGGATCGCCTCCGCTTTTTTGCCCAAAGCGTACAGGCATTCCCCGCGATAGTACAAAGCATCGGTGGCATAGGCGCTATCGGGGAACTTGGCCACTAAAGTATCCAGGGTGGCCAACGCCCGCTCGTACATCGCCGCTTGGCCGGCCTGCGCCAGCGCGAATTGGCTTGCCGCAAGATAAAGACACGTCGCATCCAAGAGTTCCAGCTTCGGAAACTTGCTCAGTACGGTCTCAAACGTGCGGACCGCCTCGGCGTGCTTGCCAGTCTGATAGTAGCAAACACCCAAATAATGGTAGGCCTTGCCCACCCGAGGCTCTTCCGGGAACTTGCGGATGAAAGCCTGCCACTCATCGGCCGCCAAAGCATATTCGCCCCGGTTTTGCAGCGCGGCCGCCGCAGCGTACCGGGTGGTGGCGTCGGTCTCCTGCGCCAAACCCAGTAAAGATCCGCCCCCCAACGCCCACCCCACCACCAGGGCGAAGCCTATCCTCCGTGGGATGTGCCAACCGCACGCCATCACCATCACCTCGCTGCCGGGGATGGATCAAACCAGCCCCCGCGTGCCAAGCACGCGCCAGGGCCAATACCACTCCGTCGCCTAAGCCGCCTCGCCCCCGGCCCGTCCGTTTTATCATACCAAACCTCGGCTACTGGCAAAGGGAGCCCCGTGGAAAAGGACCAGAACCGCGGCAGAGTGCGCCTTCCAGAACCCCCGCGGGAGATTCATCGCGCCGACGGCGCCGAAGCGTGGCGGCCGTAAGCCGCGGCATTCCAACTGCTCTTCGAACCTTGCGGCCGCTCGGGCCATCGCCGCCTTCTGGGCCGGCCAGGCGTAGAATGTGGTGCGTGAACACCCTGCGTGTGCTGCGTTTGCCGGGTCCCCAACCGTGTTTGTCGATTTTCCGCGTGAAGGTGCGGCAGGTCAGGCCTTGGGCGTCGGACCGACGTGTCAGGAGGTGCAGTCCAAAAAGAAGATGGCCCCGCCGCCCTCGCGGGGGCGATAGCCCGCCGTCCAGCCATGGGCCGACGCGACACGCCGCACCATCGCCAGGCCCAATCCGGTCCCGTCGGGGCGAGTGGTAAAGTAAGGGGAAAACAGGCGCTGGACATGTTCGGTGGGGACACCGGGCCCACGGTCGCGGATTTCGATGCGGCAGCGGGACGCCCCCAGGGGGACCGCAGCGATTTCGACCTCAGATCGCGGCGGCGCGAAGTGGATGGCATTGGCGGCCAGGTTGAACAGGGCCTGGCGAAGCATCTCCGCGTCGCCGTGCACCCAAACGCCATCCAGCCCCACAAGGTTCAAGCGGACCTCGTGCGCCTCCAAATCGGGTTCCAAGAGGCGAGCCAACCCTTGCACAAGGGGCCCCAGGGCTACCGGCCTACGCACAGGCTCAGCAGGCCGGACGAAGGAAAGGAACTGGTTGATGCGGCTGGTTACGCGGTCGCATTCCTCGATGAGGGCGTGAAGTTGCTCTTTTTCGTCTGGCGAAGGGGAGGACTCGCTCAGGCGCTGGGCCCAGCCGCGAATCAGGGCCAGCGGATTGCGGGTTTCGTGGGCCAATCCAGCGGCAGCCTGGCCGAGATCCCGCAGGTGCCGGGCTTCGGCCTCGAGCATGGCGGCGTGCGTTGTTGCGTCGGCCAGGCGGAGGCTGGCCCACCATGCCACCGCCAGGAGGGCGAGCACGCCTCCGGCAGAAACGGTCGCCACCAGCCGAAGGCGGGCCTCCCGTCGGCAGGCGGCGTCGCACCCGGTCCGGTCCAGAGCCAGCAAAGCCACGAGGGTCTGATCGCGAACAAAAGGACTGGGCTCGCCCCCTGGACGCCGGAGACGCCCCAAACCGCGTCCTGGTCCGGACCCCAGCCCGCCATCGGCCAACTGATCGAGGCGAAACGCGGTGCGGAGCACCAGCGCCTCCGCGGTCCAGGCTTCCTCGCTCTCTGCGGCCGGTTGCCAGGCGAGGGTGTCGGCTATATCGGCCAGCGAAGGATTCCGGCCCGCCCGGAAAACCACGCCATCCTGCTGGCCGGCCACTGCCACCGCCAGCACGTCGTCGGCCTCGGCCAAGGCCTCCAACTGTGCCTGGAGTTGGCTGGGAAACCCAGGCCCGAACCGCCGGTGAAAGCGGATCCCCCCTACCAGCGCTTTCATCACCGTCTGCCCCTGACGGCGCAGGGCGTGCCGTGCCGCTTGGGAGGCGTGCTGGTATTCGTGATATTGCCAGGCGGCCAGCGCAGCCCACAAAACCGGCAGCAGCACGGCCAGGACCTGCCAGCGGGCCAGCAGCCGAGAAAACACCCGATTGGGCCTTGTGAGAGTCATGTGGGCCCCTGCGACCGCAGTTCGTTCCAGGTGCGGCGCACCGCGGCGACCATTGCCCGGATGTTCTCCTCCGGCGTGTCGCGGGGGACCATTTCGCCCGTGTTAAACAGCCAGCCCCCCTGAGCCCCCAGCCGGACCAGGCGTTCGGTCTCGGAGGCCACCTCCTCCGGCCTGCCCCGGAGCAACAGGGCGATCGGGTCCAGGTTGCCGCTAACGCAGCACCGGCCGGCTAGCGCCCGGCGGACCTCGGCGGCATCGGCGGCCGGACCGCAATTGATGATATCGGGCCCGGCTTCGGCCTCGGCCAAGAGATAGGGGATCGAGATTTCGCTATTGTGCAGATGCACGATCGCGCCCGACGCCCGGGCGCGGGCTACCAGACGCTGGCACGCCGGAAGGGCCACCCGCCGGTACTGCTCCAGCGAGAGCATGCCGGAAAACGCATTGCAATCGCCCAGCCAAATGGCATGCGCCCCGGCCTGGACCTGGGCTTCGATGTAACGGGCCTGGAGTTCGACAAAGAAATCGCAAGCCCGGGCCAGCAAATCGGGGTCCCGAAGCGCCAGCACCATCGTCTCTTCCAGCCCGAACAGCAACCCCACCGAGCTGTACGGGGCGGCGCAACTGCCTTCAATAAGTACACGCTCGCCAAAGTGTTCCCGCAGGCGCCGCAACGCCAGAAGCTTTTGCGGCATGCGACCGTCCTTGCGGGGATCAGGCATAGAGAGGCGATCCAGCGTTTGGGCCGTGGCCGGCAGGTACTCGCAGGTGGCCCGAAGAATGTCCCCCTGGCCCCGCGTGCCTACGCCCAGCGGCTCGAACTCGAAGCAGTCGTCCACCTGGAGCCACGCCCAGTCGTAATCGAACTCCTCGATGGCCGCGGTCCACACTTCGGCCATCTTGTGACCGTCCTGGCAGACCTCCTCATACGCATACCGGCCGTACCACCGCACGTCAAACTCTTCGCTACAAGCGAAGACAGGCATGCGCTGGGGCCGCTTTCCGGCGATGGCCCACCGCACGTCCTCCACTACGCCCTCGTATGCCACGACATCAACCCTTTGCGGTCTTGCGGCCTTTGCCGGTGGGTTTCGGCCGAGACTTCGCTTAAGAAGTGACCTTTTCGAACTGGTTGGGCACAGGCAACACACCCCTGCGCGCTCGAAGTGCCTGGGCGCGTTCAGTATCAGGCCGGAGCTGAGCCCCGTCAATCCGCGGGGCCGTGGCACATAGCCGCAACCAGTGTGCCACTGCTTGCCGCAAGGCAAGCAGTGCCGTGGAAGGAAATGGGTAGCACGGCTTCTGCGAAGCCGTGGCACACTCCCCAAACTCCATCGGTGTGCCACTACTTGCCGCAAGGCAAGCAGTGCCGTGCGGGCAGAAGGGTAGCACGGCTTCTGCGAAGCCGTGGCACACCCGGAGTAGCCGCGACTCTGGGAGTTCAGACCAGTGCAGCCAGCTTCCGGCCGGTGCTGCTCAGCGGGTAGCGAGCCAGGTCGCTTTGCCGCACCCAGCGAAGCTCGTTTCCCTTGCGTAGGCGGCCCGAAATGCGGGCGGCTTCGTAGCATTCCAGCGTAATGCGGAACCGGGTCACCTGATGCCGCAGCGTCACCAAGAGGCGGCCAAGCTGGACGAGTACTCCGGTCTGGCGGCCAATCGCTTCCTCCAAGGCGTCGGCGCGGGCCGGTAGCGGCACGCCGTTTGTACCGGCGGGCAATTCGACCCGCGGAAAGTCCCACAGGCCGGCCCAACGTTCCTCGGGGCCGCAGCGCCGCAACAGCACGCCGCCTTTATGTCGGATGATCACCGCCGCTTCGCGCCGCAACTGGATCGGGGGCTTGGGCCTTGACCGGGGGATATCCACTTGGCGGCCTTCACGTTTAGCCGCACACAGCATGGCCACCGGGCATGCCCCGCACCGTGGCCGGCTTCGCGTGCATACTACGCTGCCCAACTCCATCAATGCCTGGTTGAACCGGCCTGCGTGGCGGGGGGGCAACACGGTTTCGGCGAACGCCCAAAGCAGATGCTGTCCCTGGGCGGACCATGGATCGTCCCGGTAGCCCAACAATCGGCAGTACAGTCGGGTGGTGTTGGCCTCCAGGATCGGCACCCGGAGGTCGAAGGCGATGGATAGCACGGCTCCGGCCGTGTATCGGCCTATTCCCGGCAATTGCTGCGCCGCCTTCGGATCACGCGGAAACTGGCCCCCATGCTGCGCGACAATCACTCGGGCAGCCTGGTGCAACTGCCGCGCCCGGCGATAGTAGCCCAACCCTTCCCAAAGGCGCAAGACTTTCTCCTCCTCGGCGTTCGCCAGGGAGGCGAAGTCGGGCAAGGCCGCGATAAACCGCTCGAAGTAGGGCCGGACCGTCGCCACCTGGGTCTGCTGAAGCATCATCTCACTGATCAGAACGGCGTACGGATCGCGCGTTCCCCGCCACGGCAGATCCCGGGCGTGCCGCCCATACCATGCGCTGAGCGCGCGACGGAACCGGTCCAGCCAATGCGCATCGGGCATCGGGGGCGCGGACGGCGGAGGAGCGTTTTCGCCGGGCCGGAGCGGCCGCAACGATCGCATCATGCCCAATCGGTACTCCGGGGCTGCCCCTCCAGCTCGGCCCGCCTGATGTGCCTGGTGTGCCACTGCTTGCCGCAAGGCAAGCAGTGCGCTGCCGGGGCAGCGCAAGCACGGCTTCTGCGAACCCGTGGCACACCCGCCCCCGACTTGCGGGGAATACCGCGGTTTCAGTCAAGAAAACCGACCAGCTCCTGGCTACGGCAAGGCTGCTGGAGTTTGCGGACAGCTTTGGCCTCGATCTGGCGGATCCGCTCGCGCGTGACTTTGAAGATGTGGCCCACCTCTTCCAGGGTATAGCAGTACCCGTCGCCCAGGCCATACCGGAGTTTGATGATCTCCCGCTCGCGGTAGCTTAGGGTTTTCAGGACCTTGTTGATTCGCTTGCGGAGCATTTCGCGCGTGGCCCCCGCAGCGGGACTCTGGGCGCTAGCATCGGGCAACAGATCGCCGAAGTGGCTGTCTTCGCTATTGCCCACCGGCCGGTCCAGGCTGATGGGGTACCGGCTCATGGCCAGGACCCGCCGGGTCTCGTCCACCTGGGTGTGGCTGGCGGAGGCCGTTTCTTCGATGGTAGGCTCTCGCCCCAGGTCCTGGAGCAGTCGCCGGGACACGTTACGAACCCGTGACATGGTTTCCACCATGTGCACCGGGATGCGGATAGTGCGGCTTTGGTCGGCCACGGCCCGGGTAATGGCCTGCCGAATCCACCACGTGGCATAGGTGCAAAACTTGAAGCCCCGGCGGTACTCGAATTTGTCCACCGCCCGCATCAGCCCCGCGTTACCCTCCTGAATCAAATCCAGGAAGCTTAGGCCGCGGTTGCGGTATTTCTTGGCGATGGAAACTACCAGGCGGAGGTTCCCTTCCGACAGTCCGCGCTTGGCTTCCTGATACTGGGCGTACATGGTCTTCAGGTAGCGGACGCGGTTGCGGAGGCTGGTGGGCGTTTCCTGCGTGGTGCGGAGTATGTTGCGGAACTCGATCACCCAGGGCTCGCGCTCCCGGGGCGGGCCGCCCGCCTTGCGGTGCTCGTCGATGCGAGCCTTGAGTTCATCCACCCGCCGGCTGTATTCTTCGAGCGTCTTGATCCAGGGCTCGATCCGCTGGGTCCGCAGCCCCAGTTCCTCGATCAGCCGGACCGCTCGGCGACGCGAGCGTCCCAGACGCCGCCACGCTGCCTTGCGCTCTCCCCAAGGCCGGCGCCGATTGGTGGCGATGCGGTAATCCTGCCGATTCCGCTTGAGAATTACGGACAAGGTTCGCAGATTGTGGGGAAGCCGGCCCAAGATCTGCTGCTTCTCCAGCCGATCGCTGACCGAAACCTGCACCGTGCGGTCGAAGGGCAGTTCGCCCTCGTGCACCCGGCGAAGCGTCCGCACGATTTGCTGCATCACATAATCGCATTCGACGACCCGGCGGCGGAAGCGGGCGCGGGTTACCTCGATTTGCTTAGCCAGCGCGATCTCTTGCTGGCGGGTCAGAAGCGGAATCTGCCCCATTTGGGTCAAATACATGCGGACCGGGTCGTCGGACCACGACTCGCCGTCCTCCGCACCTACCAGGTCCTCCAGACCCGCTTCGGTTTCCAAATCCTCATCCTCGTCCCCATCGGCGTCGCTGATCGGTTCCTCCAGGTCGCTGTCTTCGAGGTCCAGCGATTCGACTGCCTTCGCCTCCAGATCGATATCGTCGTCTTCCAGCGGCGGAGCGATCTGGTCGAAATCGTCTAACAGATCTGCGTCGTACAATGCCACACTCCCTTAACAAGGCCAGTAGGTTCTGTGTCGCCCAAGTGCGCAGCGCGGCAAACCACGCAATTATGCCACCTGCCGGAGCCTAAGGTGGCACCACTCCACATTTGGCAAGGGATACCGGTGAGAGAAAGAACGACGGCTCGTAAGACAGCCCCCAGGCCCCAAGTTGCTCGGGAACCGCACTGCCTTGTCCAGCGCTCTGCTATGTCCATCACGTCCCCTGCCGCCGAGGCGCAAAGCGCCCAGGGTTGCCAAGAACCTGGGTCATCGGGCTACGGTTGGCGCGACACGCGCGCCTGGGTCCCCGGCTGGTGCGGGCGAAGCGGAGGGCTTTCTCACCCGAGGGCCTCTTTGGGCCGAGGCTGGGCTTTCGGGGCGCTTGTCATTGTAACACGGGTCCGTCCAATGTCTAGCCTCTGTTTGGCCACTTTCTTGAATCATCTTTTACACGTTCCGGATAGCTCGGTCGGCCGACCCACAGAGGCGACGCAAGAAAGATGGACATGCTGGGCGAACCCTCCCCCCTCCGACCGCGTATTCGATATTGCCTATTACGGGCCACCGTGCTCCCTCCCAAGAGCCCATAACCAGGAAAATAGCCCCTTGGCCTCCATAACGCCACCTTGGCCGGCCCGGGGGCTCGGCCCAAAAGAGTCCCATTTCCCGGGGCGACTGTGATGATCAGATACTTGGTTTCATGCTCCTGTGGCCTGAAACATCCGGTCAAGGCGACCGAGGCGGGGCAGATACTCCGGTGCCCATGCGGCCAGCCGGTCCTGGTGCCTACCATGCAGGAACTCAAAAAGCTTGAGCGCGAGGAGCAGCCCGAGCAGGCCGCGGCTGTCCCCAAGGGGGGCTTGGCACCCCGGCTGATGCTTCTTGGGGGGGTGGTGCTGCTCGCAGGCGCCGGATTATCGGCGGCGGTTTACTGGACCCGGCCCCAATTCGTGCCGTACGAGTCGCTGACGCCGGTCGAAGCGCTTATGGTGTGGCGGCTGTACACCCGCGGGCCGCAGATACAGCTTTCGCCGGCCGAGAGGGAGTTCCGCACTCTTTGTCAACGCAACTCCCGCTGGTTGGCCGTCACTCTGGGGATTACGGGGGTCGGAGCAGTCGTCTTCGCCGCGGGGCTGTTGGCTGCCGGCCGGCGGTCAGGTCGGGTCCCGCCCAGCCCCCGTTGATCCAAGGAACCCGTGGCCTGCCGTAGGAGAGCTGGCCGCTCGGCCCGGCGGGGAGCACCGCACGGGGCGCGGGCGAGCCATCCCAAGGGACCAGACCGCTCCCATCCCCTCATGCTCCTTTCCCCCGGCCTACCGCCGCTGAAGCACGTACACGACGTCCTCGGTTCGCGGGTCCACTTGGATGGGGCAATCGATCTGGTAGCTGAAGTCGTACGTCTGGACGACCTCCAAGCTGCCCACTACGCGCAATAACTTGGTCATCTGCTGTTGGGTATAAGTGCGGAACACGACTTCGTCGTAGAGCCGCACCTGCCGTCGGGGGGTCCAAATATCAAACTGAAGACCCACGCGCTCCCTGCGTCGCCCGCGGTCCAAAGCGATAGTCCACATTCGCGAGGTGACGGCCAAGTGACCGCGGCGGGCCGACCACGATTCCTGCTGGCATCGGGGCTTGCCCGCCGGGGTCAGATGAAGTCCAAGCACATATAACCCCCCCCGGCGCAGGGCCCGCGCGATGCACTCCAGATGCGAGCGGGCTGCTTCTTCGGTGGGCAGATGCCGGAAGCTGTTGATCGTGTTGAACGCGGCGTCGACTTTTCGGGGCAGATGGAAGTCGGCCATGTCGCCCACCACTGCCGCCGGTTGCAGTCCGCGGCGTTGAAAGCGGGCGTTGCAATATGCTACCGCCTTGGGGTTTATGTCCACCCCTGCGACCTCATAGCCAGCCAGGGCAAACCGCACCAGCAACCGGCCTGTCCCGCAGGCCGGCTCGAAGATCCGCCGAACTCGGCCCCGTGCGAACCGCTTGAAGCACGCTTGCAGGAAGTCGTACTCGGCCCGCCAGTCCGACCCGAACAAGACGTCGTAATACTTCGGGTAGTCGTACAGATTGGCCCGGATGGTCTCCATGCGTGGGCATTGTAACGGCCTACGTGGCTAATGGACACGCGGAGGCCTCAGGGCCTTCCGGCCGGAGGGTGCTGGGCACCTTGCCCCAGCCGGCCGGAGCATATACGTTGTAAGGGCCCGGTCGGTCGGCTTGGCGGATGCCGAGGACCCCGTTGCCTGAGGGGAGTTGGCCGTTCCGGTCAGGGCGGCACGCATTCGGGCGAAATACAGGCGACCCCGCGACGCGGGATTATACCTGCACTGCAAAGCGGTTCGGTGGGAAAGCCACGCCCGATTCGGGCAGCACTCCGCAGCCAGCGCTGGCCTTATGGGCCGTTCGGGGACTATGCATTGGGAGGAATCACCGCGATGAAAGCAGCGTTTATCCATCAGCCAGGGCCGCCGGAAGCGATCATCTATGGCGACCTGCCCCGCCCCCAGCCTCAGGGCAGCCAAGTGCTGGTTCGGGTGGGAGCCGTGGCGGTCAATCCGGTGGATACTTATGTCCGAAGCGGGGCCATTTCCTGGCCACTGCCCAAACCGTTCATTGTGGGCTGCGATTTGGCGGGTACGGTGGAGGCGGTGGGGCCGGCGGCGACCCGCTTCAAACCCGGTGATCGGGTGTGGGGTAGCAATCAAGGGCTTTTGGGGCGGCAAGGGACGTTCGCCGAATACGTGGCGGTCGACGAAGAATGGCTCTATCCCACGCCTACGGGGGTGAGCGATCGGGATGCGGCGGCCACCGCGCTGGTGGGGATAACCGCCCATTTGGGGCTGTTTCGCGATGCTCGGCTGCGATCCGGCGAAACCGTGTTCGTGCATGGCGGCTCCGGCGGTGTGGGATCCTGCGTGGTGCAAATGGCTAAGATCGCCGGGGCCCGGGTGATCACCACGGCCGGCAGTGCCGAAAAGGCCGAGTTCTGCCGGCAGCTTGGGGCCGATGTCGTGATTCAGTATGCAGTGGAAGACGAGAGCCAGGCGCTGCGGGCCGCTGCCCCGCAAGGGGTCGATGTGTGGTGGGAAACGCTGCGGGAGCCGGACCTGGAGCGGGCCATTGGGCACCTGGCGCTGGGAGGCCGACTGATTCTGATGGCGGGGCGCGACGCCCGGCCAGTGTTCCCCGTGGGCCCGTTCTACACCCGCGACTGCAAGGTCCTGGGGTTTGCCATGTTCAATGCCCCCGCCGACCAGCAGCGCCAATGTGCCGAGGACATCAACCGCTGGCTGGCCGAAGGGAAGTTGCGGGCCCGCATCAGCCGGGTGATGAAGCTGGCCGACACGGCCGAGGCCCACCGCCTTCAGGAACAAAGCACCGTGCACCATAGCGGCGCCTTGGCCGGCAAGATCGTGCTGGAGCCGTAGCACACCGAAGGAAGAAGTGCAATCCGCCGCTTGGCGGCCCGCCCACCGGGCAGGTACGTTTGTCCAGGGGCGAGCGACTATTTCAGCGGGGCCCATCATGTCGAATGCCTGCGTCGAACAGCCGCCGGAGGTGGTCCTGCGCGACAAGCGCCGCGTGGCTTCGGTCAGCCTGCTGGCCGCTGTGGCGATGGTGGCGTGCAAACTGGTCGTAGGGCTGGCCACCAATAGTCTGGGCATCCTTTCCGAGGCGGCGCACTCCGCCCTGGACTTGCTGGCAACCGGCATGACCCTTTGGGCCGTGCATATCGCCTCGCAGCCGGCCGATCCGAACCATACGTACGGACACGGCAAGTTCGAGAACCTCTCGGCCTTGGCCGAGACCCTGCTTCTGCTGGCCACCTGCGGGTGGATCGGGTACGAGGCGGTGTATCGGCTGGTGCTGGCCAAAAACCCGGTCGTGGTCCATGCCAATGCCTGGGCCTTTGGGGTGGTCTTGGGATCGATGGCGGTGGATGCGTGGCGGAGCCGGGCATTGGCGCGTGCGGCCCGCAAGTACCAAAGCCAAGCCCTGCGGGCTGACGCCCTCCATTTTTCGACCGATATCTGGTCTTCGGCCGTTGTGCTTTTGGGCTTGCTGGGCGTGGTATGGGGCCCCCGGGTAGGCATGCCCTGGCTGGCGCAGGCCGATGCAGTGGCCGCCCTGGGGGTTGCCCTGATCGTGGCTTTGGTCAGCCTCCGCCTGGGCCAGCAATCGCTGGCCGATCTGGTGGACGCCATTCCCGCCGAACTGCGCGCCCAGGTTGCCGAGGCGGCCGCCGGTGTCCAAGGCGTCGCCGAGGTCCGCCGCGTACGGCTCCGGCGGAGCGGGGCCGACACCTTCGCCGATGTCACCCTCTCGGTCGATCGGGGCACCGCTTTAGAGCGCTCCCATACCATCGCCGACCAGGCCGAAGCCGCGGTCCGCACCGTCCTCCCACGGGCCGACGTCGTGGTCCATATCGAGCCGGTCGCCCAGGCCAACGAGGATGTGTTGACCACGGTGCGAGTGGTGGCGGCCCGGCACGGCCTCGGAGCCCATGCCATTCGCATCTATGACGATCCGCCACGCCGCTCCATGGAACTCCACTTGGAGGTCAACGAGGCCCTGTCGCTAGAGGAGGCGCACCAGCAAGCGACCCGCTTCGAAGAAGACCTGCGGCAAAACCTGCCCGGCCTGGCCCGCATCACCACTCATTTGGAGCCTATCGGGAGCCAGTCGACCACTCACCCGGCCCGCCTGACGGGCCAGGCCGATGTCCTTTCGGCCATCGAAGAGTTTGTTCGTTCTACGGCCACCCCCCTCCATCCCCATGACGTGGACGTGCAGCAGACCGGCGGCGAACTGGCAGTCTCCTTCCACTGCGCGCTGGACCCCGCCACTGCCATCACCGACGCCCATTTGGTAACCCAGCGGCTGGAAGAGTTCCTGCGGGCCCGCATTCCCGGCCTGGGCAGGGTGGTCATCCATGTGGAGCCGGCCCAGACGCCGGACCATTCGTCCTAACCGGTTCGCCGGCCAGCTTGGAGGGACGTGCTTTGTCGGGGATGCTTCACAAGCCGGGCTCCCTTAAAGGCCATGTGCCGCTCGTTCGCCAGAAGCAAGGGCTACGCCACGCAGCGGCACGGCGCGTGTGCCACTGCTTCGT
>Ga0123519_10007374_pt1 | contig 17053 bp, 7 predicted proteins | sample YelNatPaOPRAMG02_FD_87396 | JGI IMG/M metagenome (GOLD analysis project Ga0123519, IMG submission 87396) | Hot spring microbial communities from Yellowstone National Park - Yellowstone National Park OP-RAMG-02 (version 2) | ecosystem: Environmental > Aquatic > Thermal springs > Hot (42-90C) ... | reverse complement strand
TATTTATTAGTTCTTTTATTTCTTCTCGAATATTATTTCCTATATAAGGGCAACTTTTTATTTCTTCAGGAAATTTCCGATATGAAGCGTATGTTTTAATTCTTTCTCTGGTGTGCAATAATAATGGCCTTATTATTTCAAGCCTTCCATTGAATAGCGTCAAATTTTGAGGTATTGATGTAATTGTGCTGTGAAATATCATATTTATCAATAATGCTTCAATTGTATCATCCAGATGATGTCCCATAGCAAGTTTATTGTAATTCAGATTATTAGTTAGTTTAAATAACATTTTTCGACGATACCATGAACAAACAAAACAAATTCCTTTTTTATTAGCTTCTTTATCATCAAATTTTGTCTCTTCTATATATAATTTAACATTATTTTCATTGCAAAATCTTTGCATAAATTCAAGATTGATTTTATAATCAATATTTTTGATAATAATATGAGCAGCAGATATTTCATACTTAAATGGTAAATGTTTTTTTATTTTTAAAAGATTTTCGAGCAGTACATATGAATCTTTTCCTCCCGATAATCCGACAAGAACCTTATCATTTTCTTTTAAAAGACTATATTTATGAATACTTCTTCCAAAATCTTTAGTAAAGTTATTACAAAATTTTAATTCTTCCTTTGTCATATCAAATATTTAAAATGATGTAATTAAATATATCAACACCCAATAAATCAATTGGAAAAATAACAAACCGTTGATTTAATTTAGATTAATTTTCCATGTTAATCGGGATAAGCTGCTTTGGTTTAAAGATTCTTGTCAAAATTAATATTTAACGATTTATATTACTAATATTATCAATTTAAAATTAAAAAACTAAAAATATAAAATTCTTGAACAAATATTTTTAAAATAATAATTTGACATCTAAAATTAAGTAAATTAAATAAATACGCATATTTATTTTTTTAAATAGAATTCTACTTTTTTTACAGTGATTTATTTTTTAGACTTAAGTTAACAATAAATTTTGAGCCTTTTCCGGGCTGACTTTGTATCAATAATTTTCCCTGATGTTTTTTAATAAATTCTTTTGAAATAGCAAGACCAAAACCATGCCCCTTTTCTAAATTTGTACCGGGATTAGTAATCAAATTGTTTTCGTTAATTATTTTTTCAATAATATTTTTATTCATTCCTATTCCTGTGTCTTCAAATATTATCGAAATAGAATCACTATTTTGTTCGGATTTTATATAAATATTCCCATTTTCAGGAGTAAATTTTAAGGCATTAGATATTAAATTTCTGAATACAGCCATCATCATATTCTGGTCAGCAAATATCAATAAATCGGGATTATAATTTTTATTAATAATTATGTTTTTTTGCATTGCCATTTTTTTTAAAATCTGTAAACATGGGTTAATTAAAGTGTCAAGCGAATAAAATTCAGGATTAAAAGGTAATTTGTTTTGAATATTATTACTCCATAGCAATAAATTTTCCAGTAAAAGATATAATGAATCAATTGTATGTTTAAATGTTTGTAATTCTTCTAAATGGTTTTGAATAAAATATTCATCGTTTTCGATCCAAAGATTAACAACAGATTGTATTGAAATAACCGGTGACCGTAAATCATGAGCAATAATTGAATAAATTTTATCGCGTTGTTCAATGGTTTTTTTCAGTTCTTCCGATTGTTCACGTATAATGTTTTTTGATTTTTCAAGTTCGATATGAGTGTGAATACGTGCTAATAGCTCATCTTTTTGAAATGGCTTCGTAATATAATCGACGGCACCTATTTTGAATGCATTTATAACATCTTCGCTTTCGGTTTTAGCAGTTAAAAATATTACCGGAATATCTTTAATAAAATTAATGCTTTTTATTTGACGGCATAGTTCAAAACCATCCATTCCCGGCATCATAATATCTAGTAAAATCAAATCAATCTTAATATTTTTAACTAACTCAAGTGCTGAATTTCCATTTTTTGCAACAGCAATATCATATCCATTTTGTTGTAATATCATTCCCAGTACTTTGAGATTATCAACATTATCATCGACAATAAGAATAGTTGATTTATTAATTTCTGGTATGCTCATTTTTGTCATTAATTAAAGTTTCGACACTGTTAATTAATTCAGGGAGTTGTTGTATTGAGTATTCGATTTTTTCAACATCAAATATTTCAATACCTTCGGTAAGCTGGTTAATATAATCAATTAATGGGTTAAAATTATATTTATTTTTTAAAGATACTAATTCTTTTAAAAAAATTTTTATTTCTGATAATATTATATTTCTGTTTATTTTTTCCCAGTGATCATTATAAATATTATTCAGGTTAGTTAATAATTCCTGAAAGTTTATATTATAATCGGTTAATTCTTTTTTTTCTGGCATTAAAATACTTTGTTTTTCATTTAACTTATTTTTTATATAGGGTAGAAATTTCATAAATTCTTTATACACATTATTTCTGTTAACGGGCTTTTGGAGAAAACCGTCGAATAATTCTTTGTTTTTTATTTCGTTTAACATTGCCGAAGCAGTAAAAGCTATAATTGGTATATTTTTAAGTTTTTGATTTTGTTTAATTTGCATGGTAGCTTCAATACCGCTAATTCCCGGCATTTTAATATCCATTAAAACCAGATTAGGTAAATATTTATTTATTATTTCAATCGCTATTTCTCCACATGTTGCCTTTAGATATTTGATAGAAGGGTCGTTAACCAGATTTTTAATAACGCTGAAATTATACTCAACATCATCAACAATCAAGACAGTAGCAGGTTTGAAGCTAATATTTTTATATTCAAATTTATCACCTTCATCTTTAATATTTGAAAATTCGCATATTTCAATATTTGGAATAAATACTTTAAATCTTGAGCCTTTTCCAACTTTACTCTGCACTTCAATTGTGCCCTTCATTTTTTCGACCAGTCTGCGTGTAATTGAAAGGCCAAGTCCGGTTCCTCCGTATTTTCTTGTATTTTGTCCAAGTTGTTGTTTAAATGCTTCAAAGATTTGAGAAAGTTGATTTTTTGCTATGCCAATTCCTGTATCATTTACTGAAAATACTAAGTCAATAGTATTATTTTCGCGATGAGAGATAGCTTTTACATTTATTGTTATACCACCTTTATCGGTGAATTTTATTGCATTACCTACAAGATTTAACAATATTTGACGAATACGTACTTCATCAACCAATAAATATTGAGGTACATTATTATTTATTTTTAATTCAAAATTCAACTTTTTTTCTTTAATTTTAGTAATGAAAATTTGTTCTATTTCATAAAAAATTTGTCTTATTCTTACAGGTTCGGGGTGAAAATCAAGACGACCTGCTTCAATACGGGATAAATCGAGGATGTCGTTTATTAATTCAAGTAATGCATTACCGCTCGAAAGTATTGTTTCAATGTATGATTTATGTCTTTTGTCGACTTGTTCGTATAAAGCTTCACTTAATCCTAAAATAGCATTTAATGGTGTTCTAATTTCATGCGACATATTTGCAAGAAATTCCGATTTAAGCCTGTCTGATTCTTCAGCCTTTTCTTTTGCTTTTTGTAATTCAATCTGTATATTTTTAAGCTCAGTTATATCCCATGATACTCCAAATGTACCAACAACATTTCCGTTCTCATCATAACGTGGTGCTTTTATGGTCATTAACCATTTTTTGCCTGTACGTGTAGACACTAATTCTTCTTTTGAAATTACTCTCTTTTCTTTTATTACTAATTGTTCATCATTATATTTTTCTTCAGCCTCTTTTTGGGGATATGTGTCAAAATCAGTTTTACCTATTAATTCGTACTTAGACATCCCTGTTTCTTCAGCTTTTACTGTATTTACTTCAATAAATCTGCTGTTTAGGTCTTTGAAATATATCATTGCCGGAATATAGTCGACAAATGATCTAAATAAGTTTCGTTCAAAAGTTAAACTTTTTTCTATTTTTTTTCTTTCAGTTATATTTATTAAAAGTATCGATATTTTATCGCCATGCAAAGTAGCACTCAGCAGAAAAGCACGATAATTGCCAAAATAACTGTTTAATTCTATTTCAACGTTATCAATAAAATTCTTTTCATTCAAATGTTCAATTAATTTATAGTATTGTCTTAAATTTGAAAAAAAGTCTTTAAATGTTAAATTCTTTAATTGACCTGAGTTGTTTATTTCCATAACCTCAAGAAAAGTTTTGTTGTATTTTATAAAATTTCCATCTCTATTTATATTTAAAAAGCTGATTAGAGCGGTGTCCAACAAATTTTTATAATGAAAGGAGAATACCGGAAATATATTTAAGAATGATTTTTTTATTTTTTTTAAAAAATACATTTTTAAAAGCCTGTTCTTAAGTATTTTTAATTATATTTATACTTAAATATTCGGGAATGGTTTACTTATAAAGCATATAAATATTAATAAAGAAAGATGATTAAAGATATATTAATAAAAAAATATTTAAATAATTGCACGGTAATAATTAATGATAAAAATGCAAAGGCATATAAAAAATGATATTTATAAAATTTTACCTTATTCGATTATATATTTTTAATTTTAACATTTTCTTTTTCCGAGATTTGGTATTCTATTAATCTTAAGATATGAAATATTAATAGCACAATAGTGATAATCAATGAAAAAAATTCTTATTACTTTAATTTTTTCAATTTCTATATTGAATTTATATGGTAAAATTGATTCAAATCAAAAACTTGCTGAAGTTTATTTTAAACAGGGCGATTCTTTATTAGATATCCAATTTTATGAAGAAGCTATAAACAAGTTTAATTCTGCTGCTGAAATATATGACAAGTTAAAAAAATGGGATGATTATTTTATTTGTAAAGCTTATATATTAAGGTGTATAAGACGTTTAGAAAAATTGGAAGAATTATATTCTGAAGCTGATAAATTATTAAGGCAAAATAAAAGAAAAACAGGAGGAAATAATGCTGCCGAGGCAATGATATATTATGAATTGGGTTCAGCCATATTGTTTGATAAAGATACAACCAATTCATTTCAATATTTGCAAAAATCCCTTGAATTGCGACTAAAATTATTTGGAGAAATTAACCCTGCTACCGCCTGGTCATATAATACCCTTGCTCTTTATTATCAAAAAATAAAAGATTTCAACACAGCCGAGAAATATCACTTTAAAGCACTTGAAATAAGGCAGAAATATTATGGTAAGCACTATGATGTTATTCAATCATATGTTAACATTGCCTCATTTTATCATACAATAAAAGACTATAATCAATCTTTTGCATATTATTTTAAAGCTCTTGATTTAGCTTTTGAATTATACGGAAATGAAGATTTGCTTTCGGCTTTAGCTTATAATAATATTGGATATGAATATTACTGTCTTGATAAATATTATGATGCTATACAATATTACACAAAAGCATTAAATATTTTTGAATTAAAAAATAATTTAAATAAAAAGCCAAAAGAATATTACGAAATTCTTTCACATATTGGACTTTCATATTATTACCTTGATAAATATGATTCTGCGTTGATATTTCTTGAAAAAGCCCGTTCTGTAGCCCTTTCGTTCGATAAAAAAGACCCTCGAATCTCTTATGTTACTGTTGATATTGCTAATGTTTATTATTATCAGCAGAAATATGATATTGCATTAAACTATTATAATGAATCAATTGAATTAAGAAAAAAAATATTTGGAAACGATGCTATTGAAGTTGCCCTTGCCTATAATAATGTCGGAAATATTTATGTCAAATTAAATCAATATGATAAAGCACTTGAATATTTTTATACAGCCCGTGAAATTGCATTAAAAAAAGGTGGAATAAATGAATATGAATATGCCATATCTTTTAAAAATGAATCAGATTTATTTTATAATATGGGCAAATATGAAATTGCGAAAAATATTTGTCTTGTTTATATATCATTGTTAAACAATAATTATTCTGAAAATGAAAGCTATATTGGTTCAGCATATTGGAGTTTAGGCAGTAGATATTATAATCTGAAAGATTATGATAGTGCCAACATTTGTTACAAAAAATCAATTGAAATTAAAAAGAAGTATTTTGGACAATACCATGATGATTATGCTACATTATATTCATATATAGGAGATAATTTTTTAGAACTAAACCAAGCCGACAGTGCACTTTATTATTATTTTAAAAAACTTGATGTTATTGAAAACTTATATGGTAAAATAAGCAAAAAAGCCGCACTAGTTTATACCCAAATAGGAGATGCTTATTTTATGAATAAACAAGACAGCAATGGATTTAATTATTACCGTAATTATTTACAAATATATAAATCTTTATTCGGCGAAAACACTATCGAAATGGCTTATGCTTATCACAATACGGGTTATGCCTTTTTCCAGATAAAACTGAACGACTCGGCATTGTTTTACTATGATAAAGCTCTTGATATTTATATTGCAATTAAAGGTAAAGAAAACGAAGATGTTGAATTGGTATACCAAAGTATGGGAGCAATTCATGAAAATAAGAAAGAATATTACTTGGGATCGAAATATTGGCTAAAATCAGCTGAATTGAGAAAAATTCTTTATCCTGAAAATTTTGAAAAGTATAAATACTCAATTAATTACGCAGCCAATAATTTATATTTTTATGCAGCTGAATTTTATAATAAACAATTATTTGATTCGGCTATATTTTATTATAAACAGGAAATAGCCCTACGTAAAACAATTGTAAATGAGCCTGATAAAGATATTCAATTTACTTTGAATAAATTAGGACTTTGTTATAATTATTTAAATCAATGTGATAGCTCTTATAAATACTGGAAATTATCCTTTGACCAGTCGGTGATGTTGTATGATTCAATAAGTACTGACATGAGCACAGCTTATAACAATTTGGGTGTGGCTTATCATTGCAAAGGACAGTATGAGCAGGAAATTAACTCTTATATCAAGGGTATTGAAATAGCTTCAAAGGTTTATGGCGATAACCATCCTGAAACAGGACGCCTATTTAAAAACCTTGCTATGGTTCTTGAACGGACTGGGCAATTTGAAACAGCTATTAATTATTATAAAAAGAAATTACGCCAGATTGTTGAAACAGACGGAGAAACTTCTCAGGAAGCTGTTGAAATTTATAAAAGCATCGGGCAGATATATTCCGATAAAAACTATGATTCGGCAATATTTTATTTTAAAAAAGCCCTTGAGATTGATAATATATTAACTCCTTCTCCTGAAACTTATAATTATGTTTATAACAGAATAGGAAATGCCTATTATAATTCAGAACTATATGATTCGGCTCTGACTTATTACTTATTAGACATAAAAAGTGCTTATAATTTTATTAAACCTGATAATCCCGATTGGGAAATTTTTTATAATAACCTTGCTAATACCTACCGGTACCTTGAAATATATGATTCGGCTATAGTTTATTATTTTAAAAGCCTTGACTTCAGTAAAAGAGTTTTAAAAAAGAACGATAATGAAATAGCATATATTTATCATGATTTGGGAAATGTTTATTATGATAAAAATATTTACGATTCAGCATATTTTTATTATTCGAAAGCACTAAATAATTACGAAAATATTGCCGAAAATCAGAAAGGAATAGCTATTTGTTCTCATCAAACAGGTATAATATTTAAAAATTGGAAGCAATATGATAGTGCATTAATATATTACAAAAAAGCTTATGAAATACGTAAAAAAATTTTTGGAGAAATTAATGATAATACTATACATTCAATATGGGGAATTTCAGAATGTTATTACAACAATTCCGAATATGACACATCACTATCATGGTATTTTTATCTTTTACCAATAGTGAAAAAATATTATGGTGATATTTCAAAAGATGCAGCAAATATTTTTGAAAACATTAGTTTATGTTATTATTTCAAAAAAAATTATGATAAAGCAATTATTTATGAAGATTCGGCAATAAAAATAAACCTCAATTTATATGATTTTGACAATATTAATCTTGCACGAAATTTTACTAATCAGGGTGATAATTATTATTACAATTCACAATACCTTGAAGCACTTGATAATTATGATAAAGCTTTAAATATTAAACAAAGAATTATTTCTGAAAATGTATCCGAAATTGTTAAAGCAATGCAAAATAAAGCTCTAGCTTTTTATCGTTTGTATAGTTACGATTCAGCTTTGTATTATCAGAATAAGTGTCTTGAATTATTAATTAACAAATTGCCCGGTGATACTTTCTCACTGGCATCTTTATATACCGACCTGGGCAATACTTTTTTGGATTTAGAGCAATATGACAATTCATTAAATAACTATTCAAAAGCTTTATCATTTTATAAAAATCTACCAAATTCCAATAAGAATTTGATAATTCTATATTATAATTTAGCCTCACTAAATAGAAATAAAGAAAAATATGCTGAGGCTATTAATTATCTTAATCTTTACAAACAATTAAGCACTTTAGAATATGATTCAACAAATAAAAATATTGCCGAAGCATATAATAATTTAGCTAATATATACTTAGATACACATGCTTACGATTCTGCATTATTTTATTGCCGATTATCAGAACAGTTTATAAAACAAAATTTTGGAGCAAATGATTTTTATCTTCAAAATATTTACAAATCATACGGTAAAATATATAAAGAGCTTAAAAATATAGATTCTTCGATTTTTTATTACAATAAAGCAATCGATATTTTTTTAGTTAATAATAGCAAAGACTCACTTGATCTTTCTTATATATATCTTTTGAAAGGTTATGCCTATAAAAGCAATAAAAATTATGACAAGGCAATAGAAGAAATGAATAAATGTATGGAAATAAGAAAAAAGATTTTATTGCCTGATAACCTTTATATTGCACTTACTTATTATGATTTGGCCTTGCTTTATCATGAAGATTTAAAAATTGATAGTGCTATTAATAATTATCAGATTGCTATTTATAAATTAATTAAAAATTATGGTCTTTATAATAAAAATGTAGCAAATGTATATTTTGATTTTGGCCGTTTTTATGACAACATTAGCCGATATGACAAGGCACTTGAATGTGATACACTTGCCTTAAAAATTAGGCTTAAACTTTTTGGCGAAAATAATACTGATGTTGCCAATTGTTATAATAATATTGGCTTAATATATTATTATACAGGAAAATACGACGATGCAATGAGATACTTTTTTAAGGCAAAACCAATATATGAAAATATTTACGGCCAAAAAAATGATAATGTATTTATGGTTCTGAGAAATATTGGTGATATTTATTCAAAACTCGAAAAATATAATGAAGCTTTAATATATTATCTTCAAGCAGCTTCTTTGGCAACAGATATATATGGAGAAAAACATATTGAAGTTAGCTATGCTTATCAAAAAATAGGGAAAATTTATGAATATAATTTTGATTACGACTCGGCATTATATTATTATTCAAAAGTATTAGAAATCAGAAAATTGGTTTCCGACTCCACAAAAAATACCGACCTTGCATGGGCATATATTAATTTAGCAAACATTTATAAAAGTAAAGAAGACTTTGATAAATCTACTTATTGCTACTTTCGAGGGCTGTCACTTATAAAAAATATTTATGATAAAGATAACTTAGATATTAGTGATATCTATAATAATTTAGGATTAATGTATAAAGCTTCTTTCAGATTTGATGAAGCCTTAAAATATTTTGAAGAATCAAAACGAATCAGAATAAGCATATTTAACGGAGAACTTCATGAATCTGTAGCACAATCGTACGAAAATATTGCCGATGTTTATGAAAAACTTAATGATTTGAATAAAGTCATTGAAAATTATAATAAAGCCATTGAAATACGAAAAGCTGTTCAGGGCGAATTACATCCATATGTGGCTTATAATTATTGTGTTATTGCATATATGTACCGATATTTCGAACAATTTGATAAAAGTGAATATTACCTGAATAAGGCTTTAAATATTTTATTAAAAGTATATGGAGAAAAATCGACAGATTATATTTATGCTCTTATTTTAAAGGCAACAATTATCGACGACAAAGGTTTTTACGAAGACGCTGAAAAATTATATCTTAAAGCAATCGAAATATCGGAAAATATATTTGGCAAAAATTCATACCGCAACTCTACTTATTATACACAATTGGCTTACCATTATAATTCATGTGGTTTTTTCAATAAGGCACTTGAAAATATAAGGATTGCATATATGCTTAACAAATCCAAATATGGTGACGATAATTCTTTTATCCTCAATGATTTATACTCACTTGCCTATATGTTTTATCAAGACTCGAAAATGGACAGTGCCTTGTTTTATACCAATTCATATAATAATTTAGTAATAAAACTATTCGGTAATGAAAATTACCGTCTTATAAATGGTTATAATTTTTTAGGTCAGATATTCGAAAACTATGGCAATTATGAAAAAGCTCTTGAAATTTATAATAAGGCTCTTGATCTTGCACATAAAAAATATAATCAAATAAACTCCAATATTTCGAGTATATACATGAATATTGGAAACAATTATAAAAGCATGGCTAAGTACGACCAAGCCTTAAAATATTATGACATGGCTTATGATATTGATAAAAAAATATACGGCCAATCAAACACTGCTATTTCTCCTTTATTAATAAATAAGGCTATTTTGTTTAAAACTCTTGGCGAATATGATAATGCTATCGAATACTACGAAATGGCACGCAGTCTGAATTACAATCTTACAGGCAATCGTCATGCACATATGCCACATATTTATATTGGTTTGGGTGAAGTATACATGTTAAAAGGTGATTTTGAAAAAGCTTTACAATATATTACTGTGGGAATTGAACTAACAGTTAATCACTATGGTTTGAAAAACGAAGTTACTGCCGATGCTTTCGAAACTGCAGGCGATTTATATTTAAAACTCGAAAAATATGATTTAGCCTCTGAAAATTATTCCAAATGTTTAAATATAATTTATGGAATATATGGAGAAAAACATCATAAAATTGGGAATATATACAATAAATTAGGTCAGCTTTATTATAAAACAGGTAAATATTCAGAAGCTCTTGTAAATTATAACAAGTCAATAAATGCTTATATTAAAACACTTGGCAAGAAACATCCTTTGATTGCTAGCGCATATAATAACCTTGGCGATTTTTATATTAAAATTGGAAAACCCGACTCTGCCTTAATTTGCTATCACAATGCAGTGTATTCAAATGTTGTTAATTTTAATAGTCTTATACTTACCGATGTTCCGTCTGTTTCTGAATATTATAATCATCACGATTTATTATACTCATTGCATTCAAAGGCAAAAATATTTTACAATAAAGCTAAAGCTGAAAATAATTATAAATTTTATCAGTATGCACTTAAAAATTATTATGTATGCGATTCATTAATTGACAAAATGAGGCGTTCGTTTACCAAAAAAAGTGATAAAATTGCTCTTGGCGATACAGCATTTGTTATATATGATGAAGCTATTGAAACCTGCAGTAAGCTGTTTCAAAATACTAACAGTAAAAGCTATTTATATTCGGCTTTTTATTTTAGCGAAAGAAATAAAGGAAGTGTATTACTCGAAGCATTAGCCGGAGTTGAAGCCCAGAAATTTGCCGGCATACCTGATTCTCTGCTTCAAAAAGAAAAATCTCTGAGCGAGGAAATTGCAGCTTACCAGAAAGATTTGCTTCAGGAAACTGATAGTTCCCGTCAGGCAAATTTCAGAAATAAATTATTCCAGCTTAATCAAGAGTATAATTTGCTTATTGCAAAATTTGAAAAAGATTTTCCAGGTTATTTTGAATTAAAATATACTACAAAATTTGCTAACGTAAAGGATATTCAAAAAATTCTTGACCATAAAACAGCACTACGAAGTTATTTTATCGGACAAAATCAGATTTATATTTTTAATATTACGAAAAACAATATTAATTTTAATTCAGTTCCTGTCAATGAAGATATAACATCAATAATTTCAAAATTCAGAGACGCCATAATTTATGGTTTTGCTTCAAAATATGCAGGTTCATATCAGGATGTGGCTTATGAATTATATGAAAAACTATTTCCTGAAAAGATATCAAAAAAAATTACAAATTTGATAATAATTCCTGATGGAGCACTTGGTGTTATTCCTTTCGAAGCTCTGCTTACAAAACATTATATTGATACAGTCAAAGGAGTAATCAGGTTTGACGAAGATGAAAGGGGTGTTAAAACTTATGAAGTGGCCGAACGTGAAGCCGGCGATTATTCTAATTATCCGTTTTTAATAAAAAAATATTTCATAAGTTATTCTTATTCGGCAAACCTTTATTGGAAAACATTCCCAAAACAAAAAGCTAGTCAAATAGAATTTTCTGATTTAAATGACTGGCTTGCATTAGCACCTGTTTTTGATAATAAAAAAGTTGCAGGTGTTGATTTAAAAACTAAAAATCTTCTTACAAAGGTTACAAAAATGTCTCCCGATACAATATCAACTCGTGGAGAACTTATAAGGGGCGATTATATTACTCCTTTACCAGGTACGGAACAAGAAGTTGTTTCAATATATAATGAATTTGAAAATGCTAATAAACTTGCCGAGGTGCGAACTCATCAAAACGCTAATGAAAAATTTGTAAAATCAGGAGGATTATCGAAATATAAATATCTGCACATTGCAACACACGGATTTGTTAATTCAGAAGAACCAGATTTATCAGGGATATTGCTTGCACAAGATACTTCAGATTATAATGATGGTATTTTATACTCGGGCGAAATTTATAATTTAAAACTTAATTCTGATTTAGTTGTTTTGTCGGCGTGCGAAACAGGGCTCGGTAAAATTAAGAAAGGAGAAGGAATAATTGGCCTAAGTAGGGCACTTTTATATGCAGGCACTAAAAATATTATTGTTTCTTTATGGAAAGTAGCCGATGTTTCGACTTCAATTCTTATGATTGATTTTTATAAAAATCAGATTTCAAAAACTAAAAATCAAAAATACTTTAGTGAATCATTGCGTGCTGCCAAACTTAAAATGATTGTCGATAATAAATACGCCCATCCTTATTTCTGGTCACCTTTTATCTTAATTGGCAGATAATTTTTTTTCCATTTTGAAATAATATAAATAATCGCCATTTACATAGTCGGATTTTTTCTCGACTACTTTATATCCTAACTTAACATAAAACATCATTGAAAATATATAACAATCGAGTTCGACCATATTATTACCATTTTCAAAGGCAATTTTTTCAATATTTTTCATCAAAAATGTTCCAATGCCCATATTCTGATATTTGTAACTTACATACAAACGATTTATGTAATTGTTAATTAACGTAACTGTACCTATAATTTTATTATCAAGTTCAGCACAAATAATTATTCCTTTTTTCGAATCTTTTAAAATACTTTCCAAAGAATGATATTCAGAGATGAATTTAATGATAGGTTCTGAAAACTTATTCTTAAAAGTATTTTTTATATGATACTGCACAATATTTAATACTTCATTAATATCCTCTTTTTTATAAGGCCGTATTTTCAGATTTTTTATATCATTCATTGTATAAGCTTACTTTGATTATTTTCAATAATCGATAATTCAGTTTGTTTTTGGTTTTCTTTATTTTTAACTTTTATATACAAAAATACCGAAAATATCGAAGACATTGGCAATAATATAATTGAAAATATAATATTGGTAATAGCCGAGGCAATTGAATTATTTTCAAACAATTGTGTGTTATGTAAAATAGAGAAAAATGTTTCTCCTTTGATGAGTTCGTTAACGAACAATATTGTAAAAGGGATTAATTTAAAAATTAAGGCTATTATATAAATTACAAGTATCATTAAAATAAAAAGGCATACTGCACCAATAGCTCCCCAGAAATCTTTATGAATTAAATTAAACGAACGTCTTATTGATGAAAATACAGACTTATCTTCAGCAATAATAATAGGAAATGTAACTATAATTACTGTTAAGAAATATATAAAAGTGAAAAGTATCCCTATTATAAAGACAATTAGTCCGGCAATTGTACCGATTAAAAAAATTATTGAGGTTAAAATAGATGCAAGTAATATTTTTAAAAAATATTTTCGTAAAGCTGTCCTGAAAATATCGATAAAATGAGATTCGTCACCCTTTAACCTTTGAATTATAAAAGATAGCAGTAAAGTTTGTGAAATAATTGATATTACTAAAATAATAGTTAATAAAGGTATTAATTGTAATGAAAGACTCAATATTGTGCGTGTGTCAGTCATATTTCTGATTTGTTCAAGAACTGTATAATATTTCCCAATATATGCTAAAGATTGAGACAATATTGTAATAATAAGACTAAATATTATTAAAAACCAAAAATTTTTACGATAAAAACCTATTGTTTCGGAAATTACTTCATCACTGCTCAAATTTTTTATTATTAAATCCATATCTTATAGTTTTTATTTTAATATTATAAGCAATTTTAATTAAAACCTTTATTTTTGCCAAATTTTTTAATGTGATTTCAATAAATAATATATCATTAAGTTTTGGCGAACGCATATTATTTGATAATATTTCGTTTCTGATAAATTCTAAAGACCGTATTGGTCTGGTTGGTAAAAATGGGGTTGGAAAAACAACTTTGCTTAAAGTAATTATTGGCGAGCAATCAATTGATAGTGGAAAAATTGACAAACCCAATTCTTTATCAATTGGTTATTTGCCTCAACAAATGAAACATATTGATGGTAAATTACTTTTCGATGAAGTTAAAACAGCTTTTTCTGAAATACTTTATATTGAAAGGGAAATAGATGAAATAAATGAAAAATTAAATAATATTATTGATCATAATGATAATGAATTTATAATACTTACAAATAAACTGCATGATTTACATTTGCAGTACGAAATTCTTGAAGGCCAAAATATTGATGCAAGAATTGAAAAAGTATTATTTGGCTTAGGTTTTTTGCTCGATGATTTTAAAAAACCTACATCACAATTCAGTGGCGGATGGCGAATGCGTATTGAACTGGCAAAAACTTTGCTTAAGCCTACGCAATTACTTCTTCTCGATGAGCCAACTAATCATCTCGATATAGAATCAATTCAATGGCTCGAAAATTTTTTAGCCGAATATTCAGGTGCAGTAATTGTAATTTCACACGATAAGTTATTCCTTGATAATGTTACATCTCGTACAATAGAGATTTCGCTCGGAAAAATATATGATTACAAAGCCAATTATTCAACATATAAAGTATTAAGAGAGGAAAGACGTCAGCAACAAATAGCCGCTTATCGAAATCAGCAAAAAATGATTGAAGAAACTGAACAATTCATTGAACGATTCAGATATAAAGCTACTAAAGCTGTACAGGTACAGTCACGAATTAAACAGCTTGCAAAACTCGAAAAAATTGAAATTGATGAAGAAGATTATTCGTCATTAAATATAAAGTTTCCACCAGCTCCGCGTTCGGGTGATATTGTTATTGATATTAAAAATCTTTCGAAAAGTTACGAAAATAAAGTTGTTATAAAAAATATTGATTTTTCGGTTAAACGAGGTGATAGAATTGCTTTTGTAGGAAAAAATGGTGAAGGGAAAACAACCTTATCACGTATAATTGTTGGAGAACTCGATTATGAAGGATTCTTTAAAATTGGTCATAATGTTGAAATTGGATATTTTGCACAGAATCAGGATGAAATAATTGACGAAAGTCTTACAGTTTTCGAAACTATCGACCTTATTGCAGTGGGAGAGGTGCGTACCAAATTAAGAACTATTCTCGGAGCATTTTTATTCAGAGACGATGATATTGATAAAAAAGTCAAAGTTTTGTCGGGCGGCGAACGGTCGCGACTCGCTCTTATTAAACTTTTACTGAAACCATATAACTTGCTTGTTCTCGACGAGCCTACAAATCATCTTGATATGCATTCAAAGGATGTATTAAAACAGGCACTTCTCGCATACAACGGAACTCTCATTGTGGTTTCGCACGACCGCGATTTTTTAAATGGTCTCGTTGATAAAATATATGAATTTAAAAATCAACGTATTTATGAACACCTGGGAAGCATTTCTGATTTTTTAAAAAAACGTAAAATTGAAAATCTTAATGAACTTGAAAAAAAACAGACTTTTTTAAAAAATAAGGAAAATAAAAATAGTTCTAATAAAGAAAAATACTTAGAAAAAAAAGAATTTGACCGTAGTATTAAAAAAATAAATAATCGTATTGCTGATTGTGAAAAGGAAATTGATAAAATTGAACAAGAAATTAAAAGAATTGAACATCTTTTCCAAAACCCTGAAAATTTTAATAATAGCGAAATTTTTAAAAATTATGAGCAATTAAAAATTGCTCTCGAACAAAAAATGAATGAATGGGAATTTTTAAATAGTGAATTGCAGAATATGTTGTCTTAGATTTAACTTTATTTTTATATTAATCTATTAAAAAATAAAAATTTTTAAGTTCAAAATCAATCAAAATATCAATTTTATAATACTTTTTAGTATATAATTTTTTTTTAAACATTGAATTTTTTATTTTAAACAACTGTGTTTTTCTAAACTAATATAATTTGGAATTTATTAATTTTTTAATATCATTGTAAAATAATAAAAATTTATATGCTTATATCACTTGTGGTTTCAGTATTTAACGAGGAAAATGTTATTGGAATATTTTATGATGCATTGAAGAAATATACTATTAATCAAAATTTCCATTTTGAATTTATTTTTGTCAATGACGGAAGTACAGATGCTTCTTTGGATGTACTGAACAATATTTTCAATCAGGATGAGAGAATTAAAATTATCAATTTTTCCCGCAATTTTGGACACGAAAGCGCAATGTTGGCAGGCATTGAACATAGCAAGGGCGATTTGATTATTTGTATGGACAGTGATTTACAGCATCCGCCAGCTAAAATTCCGGAAATTATCCAAAAACGACAGTGTTTACACGGTTTCATTCTGGGTATATAAC
>Ga0123519_10007371_pt1 | contig 17057 bp, 18 predicted proteins | sample YelNatPaOPRAMG02_FD_87396 | JGI IMG/M metagenome (GOLD analysis project Ga0123519, IMG submission 87396) | Hot spring microbial communities from Yellowstone National Park - Yellowstone National Park OP-RAMG-02 (version 2) | ecosystem: Environmental > Aquatic > Thermal springs > Hot (42-90C) ... | reverse complement strand
GGCCAAAAGACCGGCTTTTACCTGGATCAGCGCGAGAATCGGCGCAAGCTGGCCCCTTATTGCCCCGGGCGCGAGGTGCTCAACGCCTTCGCCTATACGGGCGCTTTCGCCGTCTACGCCGCCCAATGGGGGGCAACGCGCATCGTCAACTTGGATAGCTCGGCCGAGGCCCTGCGCCTGGCCGCCCATAACCTGCGCCTCAACGGCCTGGAGCGCGAGGCCGATCAGTATATGGAGGGCGATGCCTTCCAGCTGTTGCGCCGCTTCCGTGACCAGGGCGCGCAGTTCGACTTGGTCATCTTGGACCCGCCCAAGTTCGCCTTCTCGCGCGCCCAACTCACCGCCGCCACGCGGGGCTATAAGGATATCAACCTGCTGGGCATGCGCTTGCTGCGGCCCGGAGGGATCCTCTGCACCTTCTCCTGCTCGGGGCTGGTCAGCGAGGACCTCTTCCAGAAGGTGCTCTTCGGGGCCAGCCTGGACGCCGGGCGCGAGGTGCGCATCCTGGAGCGCCTGAGCCAGGGAAGCGATCACCCCGTGTTGCTCACCTTCCCCGAAGGGGCCTACCTCAAGGGGTTCATCTGTCGCGTGGAATAGCCTCAGGCCGTTGACAGCCTGCCCCGCCCGGCTTAGAATCCCGGTCAGAGGGTTCGTCATGGCGCCGCCGGGCATCCTCTGACGTTATCGGTGCTCGGTCGTCGGGCTGACCACTGACGGCTGATAGCTGATGGCCGAGCGCTTAGCCCATGGCGGCCCCACGACGGGCGACGAAAGGAGGGAAAAGATGGATAAGCTGCGCCTGGGGGCGCATATGTCCATTGCCGGGGCGCCGGCGAACGCCCTGTATGCCGGGCGCTCCATCGGCTGTGACGCCATTCAGATGTTCACCCGCAACGCCAACCGCTGGACCTCCAAGGAGCTCACCCCTAAAGAGATCGACGATTTCAAGCGGGCACACGCCGAGACCGGCATTGACCCCGTGGTGGCCCATAGCTCTTACCTCATCAACTTGGGCAGCCCCGACGAGGCGCTCTGGCGCAAATCCCTGGAGGCCCTGATCACCGAGATGCGCCGCTGCCGGCAATTGGGCCTCGTGGATTACGTCCTGCATCCGGGGGCACATATGGGCGCCGGCGAGGAGGCCGGCCTGGAGCGCACCGCCCAGGGCCTCACCCTCGCGCTGGAGGCCACGGCCGGCTCCGGGGTGACCATCGTCCTGGAGACCACCGCCGGGCAGGGCTCGGTGTTGGGCTATCGCTTTGAGCAACTGGCTTGGCTGATGGAACATGCCCGGCCCACGGAGCGGCTGGGGGTTTGCTTTGATACCGCCCACGCCCTGGCCGCGGGGTATGAGTATCGCACCCCCGAGCGCTATGAGGCCCTCTGGCAGGAGTTCGAGGCCGTCATCGGCCTGGAGCGGCTGCGGGTCATCCACCTCAACGATTCCCTCAAGGACGTGGGCAGCCGCATAGACCGCCATACGCACATCGGCCAGGGCTATGTGGGGCTGGAGGCCTTTCGCCTGCTGCTCAACGACCCTCGCCTGCGGCGCGTGCCCATGCTCCTGGAGACGCCTAAAAGCGAGGACTTGCATGAGGACGTAGAGAACCTGGCGATCCTGCGCAGCCTGGTCGCCGAGGAAAGGAGGGAAGGATGAAGGCGTACCATTTCACCGAGGTGCCCGCCGAGCCGGTGGAGGGCTGTCCGGGGGTTTCCATACGCTGGGCCATCGGCCAGAACATGGGCGCCCCCCACTTTATCCTGCGGGTCATTGACCTGCAGCCGGGCGCGTCTACCGAACACCATCAGCACCCCTGGGAGCACGAGGTGTTCGTCTTGGAGGGCGAGGGGCGCGTGCGCTATGCCGAGGGCGAGCTGAGCATCGGGCCGGGGAGCTGCGTCTACGTGGAGCCCGGCGAGCGGCACCAGTTCACCAATAGCGGCAGCTCCGTGCTGCGCATCATCTGCGTGATCCCCCGCCCATAAGGTCTAGGGCCACCCCCAGGGCACCAAGACGCGAAGGAAACTGAGAAAAACGGAGATCGCCCTCGTGTCTTTGTGTCTTGGTGGTGAGAGTCAAGTCACGCCGGGTTCGGCGTGGCCAAGGAGGTTGCCATGAAGGAGGCTTTGCTTTACGATAAGTTGGAGGATTCCCGCGTACGTTGCAAGCTCTGTGCCCATCGCTGCCAGATCGCCGAGGGCAAGCGAGGGGTCTGCCAGGTGCGCGAGAACCGAGGGGGGACGTTGTACACCCTGGTCTATGGCCAGCTCATCTCTCAGGCGGTGGACCCCATTGAAAAGAAGCCGCTCTTTCACTTTCATCCGGGGAGCGTCTCCTTCTCCATCGCCACCGTGGGCTGCAACTTGCGTTGCCTCTTTTGCCAGAACGCCGAGATCTCTCAGATGCCCCGCGACCGGGGGCGCATTGAGGGGCGCTACGTCCCGCCGGAGGCCGTGGTGAACGCCGCCCAAGCCTATCACTGCGCCAGCATCTCCTACACGTATACCGAGCCGACCATCTCATTTGAGTACAACTACGAGGTCTCCAAGCTGGCCCATCAGGCGGGCCTGGCCAACGTGTACGTCACCAACGGCTACATGACCCCGGAGATGTTGGAGATGTTCACCAGCCCCGAGGGGCCGCCGCTGCTGGATGCGGCCAACGTGGATTTGAAGGCCTTCACCGACGAGTTCTACCGCCGTCAATGCGGGGCCACCCTGCAGCCCGTGTTGGATAGCCTGATTCGGATGAAGCGGCGCGGGGTCTGGGTGGAGGTGACCACGTTGATCATCCCTGGCCTGAACGACGCCGAGGAGGAGCTGCGCGAGTTGGCACGCTTCATCCTCACCGAGCTCGGCGCGGATACCCCCTGGCACGTGAGCCGCTTTCACCCCATGTACCGTATGACCGACCGCCCCGTGACGCCGGTGGCCACGCTCCATCGGGCGCGGGAGATCGGCCTGGAGGTGGGGTTGCGCTATGTCTACGAGGGCAACGTGCCCGGCGCGGGGGGCGAGGATACGCTCTGCCCTCATTGCCATAAGACGGTGATCCAGCGGGTGGGCTTCACGGTCTTGAGCCATAAGGCCCACGGGGGCGTTTGCGGCTATTGTGGGGGCCGGATTGAGGGCGTGGGGTTATAGGCGCAGCTTGGGTCTGAACATCCGCGTGATGTTATCGGCCTGGCAAGTTGAACGGAGCACCTCGCCCATGCCGGGACGAGGTGCTCCAAAGCCCTGAGATGGTATTGCGCGACACTGGCGGCCGCGCTATTTTACGACGGGGAGGGTGAAGTCAAAGGTAAAGGGTCCGATAAGTGCCCCGTTGGATGGAGCAGGCTGCAATGGCACGTGCGTTACCCCTGCTGCCTCCGTTGTAGACGAGATAGGCGAGGAAGGCGGGGCCACGAACTCTCGTGCGTAGACGGTAAAGCGCACATGGAGTGAGCGGGGCATGGTTGAGGGCTTAGACACAGCATCAAAGATGGGCGCGAAGCTGCCTTCAGCCCCATAGCTACCTTGCCACTGAAAGGCGATCCCTGTGGCCTCGGTCAATGTCTCGCCGTAAGGCTCAAAGCGCCTTCCATCGGCACTATGCAGGGTATAGCCGATGAGCACGCGGTCTGCGTCGGCGTAGGCCCACTGTAGCGTGATCGTCACGGGGCCGATAGTCTGGCTCAAATCCAGAGGCTGGCTGAGGCGTGCTAGGTCGGTGTGTTTCAGCCGGTCATCCCTCTGGAGTAAGCGGCTCAGCGCGGGCGCCGTAGCATAGGCTGTGAGGCTGAGGACGAGCAGAGCCGCAAGAGCGATGCCGAGCCAACTCAGGCGGGCAGCAGGGATCGGCCGCGTTTGAGGCGCGCGCTGTGGCCGATGGGCCAGACGCTCCCGGATCGCGGGCCATAGATCCAAGTCATCGGGCACCGCTTGCGTCGCCAACTCGAGTAAAGTCTGTTTTAAGTATCGCTTATCCATTGTTTCCCTCCTTATTTTATTACTTGAGCGGTCAGTTCACCATCCCGCGTCTCCGTCTTCCATCCAGGACGTAACCACTCGCGCAGACGCTTGCGCGCGACATGTAGCCACCATTTGATCGTGCCAAGCGGGCAGTTCAAGCCGATGGCGATTTCGCGCTCGCTTAGGCCCCAATAATAGCGTTGGACGATGGCAGCCCGTTGTGCCGGCGTTAGGTTCTCCAGCGCGGCCCAGAGCGCGTCGCGCAGGTCGGCTTGCTCCGCCGATTCTTCAGGATCGGCTTGGATATCGGCCAGCAGCTCATCTAGAGCGGTTTCTCCGTGCGCCTTGGTGCCGTCCAAGGAGACGAGCCGCTCACGTTGGGCCGCCCTGCGCTGGGCGATGTGAACGACGATGCGCAGAAACCAGGCCTCAAAAGGCCGTTTGGCATCGAACTGGCAGATGCGCTCGTAGGCGCGTAAAAAGGCGTCCTCAACCACATCCTCGGCCAAGGGAACATCACGGACGATCAAATAAGCCGTACGCATCGCTTTCAGTTGATAGGTTTTCACCAGGGCTTCTAATCCCTCTATATCGCCGCGCTTCAAGCGGGCGATGGCTTCCTGTTCATCCATGAGCTCTCTCCGCTGGTCATAAGGTATCGGTCTGGGCGTGCTCTCTGCTTATACTATACCCGACCGGGCGAAAAGGTTGGCAAGCGCATGTTTCTCTTGACAGGCCCCAAGCGGCTACTATAATGGGCGCAATAAGTTGCCCTGAGTGGCATCGGGATGTGGAGGGGGATGATCTGGAAGCCCGCCAAGACCTTGGGGCTCATCGGGGGGCTGGTGATCGTGCTCGCCATCATCGGCGTGGATCTCTTCCTGTTACAGAGCGCCAGGGGTCGTGGCTTTGAGGTCAATTCATATCTCTCGGTTTTGCTGCTCATCCTGAGCATCCCTTTGCTTGTCTTGTGGGTGTACTGGTATTATGGCCTCTTGACCTTGCATTATCGGCTGGATCGCGATGGTTTGGTGATCGCCTGTGGCACCTGCAGCTACATTGTGCCCATGGGGGCCATTGAGGAGATCATCCCCGGCAGGGAGCTGAAGGTCTTGCAGGGTTTCCGGGGCATCGGTTGGCCCGGCTACTTGCGGGGACGGGTGTATGTGGAGGGGCTGGGGCTGGTGTTGGTGCATGCCACCGAGCCTTTGGAGCGCCAGTTGGTGGTGGTGACCGATTCGCTCTGCTACGGCATCTCGCCGCGCGATGAGACGCGCTTTCTGGAGGATTTCGCCAGGCGGCGGGCATTGGGCCCCGTGCGTGCGTTGCCCCAGGTCGTCCGCTATGCCCGGCTCATCGCCTTGCCCGTCTGGCGAGATCGCTGGTTCTGGGCGGGCCTGATCCTGGCGGCCACAGCTTGTGCGGCGCTATTCGGCCTGCTGGCCAGCCGCTACGGGGCCTTGCCCGAGAGGATCCCGATCCACTTTGACGCCCAAGGCGAGGTGGATCGCGTCGGGGCCAAGCAGGGGCTTTTGCTCATCCCCTGGATCGGGGCGCTCACCTTGGGGGTGAACGGTTTGTTGGGTGTGGTGCTGCACCGTTACGAGCGTTGGGGCGCGCGCCTGCTTGCCGGCATGAGCCTGGCGATCCAGGTCGTGCTCTGGGTCGCTTTAGCGCGCATCTTGCGCGGCTAACCGAGGATACAACGTGCTGACCGAACTGGCGGTGGGGCTGGCCTTGGGCCTGGTGATGGGCGGATTGGGTTATTGGCGGGGGGTGCTATCCGTCGGCGGCGTCGTCGGCGTCGTGTTGGTCAGCGGCGTGACCTTTGGCGCAGCGGGCTGGGTGTGGGGGATACTCCCTCACCTCCTGTTCTTGAGCTGGATCCTCCTGACGCGTTTCGGTTTGGCGCGCAAAGCGCAGCTTCCGGAGAGGCTCGCGGCCGGCTCAAGGCGCGGCTTCTATCAGGTCCTGGCCAGCGCCGGTTGGGCCACGCTGCTTGCCCTACTGCACCGCCTGGCGGGCACGCTGAGCGTGTTCGCCGCTTATGTGGGCGCGTTGGCCTCGCTCAATGCGGATACCTGGGCCAGCGAGCTGGGGGTGCTCAGCTCGCAGCCGCCGCGCCTGATCACCACGGGCCGTCGGGCGCCCGCGGGCACGCCGGGGGCCATCTCCGCCTTGGGGTGCGTGGCGGCCTTGGGGGGAGCTTGGCTGGTGGGCCTGGTGGGCTTGTTCCTCGCCGTGCTGCTGGCTTGGTTGAAAAATATCTCCTGGGATCGTATACTTTTGTGGCTGCCCCTCGCCGGGACGGCCGGGGGGCTGGTGGGATGCTTTGTGGATAGCCTCTTGGGGGCTACGGCGCAGGGCATCTATTATTGCGAGCGCTGCCAGATGTACACGGAGGTTCGCCTCCATTCGTGCGGGCAGGTGGCCCAGCAGGTGCGCGGATGGAGCTGGTTGACCAACGAGGGGATCAACCTGGTGGGCTCGGTGGTCGGCGCAGCCGTGGCCGCGGGGATTGTGGCTTGGCTTGCGCAAAGCACTGTATCGTGGTAGAATGCGCCCGCTATCGGGTGCAACATATTTTGTAGAATCATCTTAGGAGGTTGGTCATGGGTCACAAGGAAACCATTTACGAAGGCATCCTGAAGGGCAACATGCCCGCCGTCCAGGAGGCCACCAAGGCGGCCCTCGCGGAAGGCATCCCTGCGGCTACGCTCCTCTACGAGGCCATGATCCCCGCGATGGAGGAAGTGGGGCGCCTGTTCGAGGCCAATGAGTACTATGTGCCGGAGATGCTCATCGCCGCTCGCGCCATGAAGGCCGGCTTGGCCCTCTTGCGCCCGGAATTGGTCAAGGAGAACGTCAAGCCCAGGGGCAAGGTGGCCTTGGGCACCGTGAAGGGTGACCTGCATGATATCGGCAAGAACCTGGTAGCCATCATGATTGAGGGCGCCGGGTTTGAGGTCATTGACCTGGGTGTGGATGTGAGCCCGCAGCAGTTCGTCAACGTCATCAAGGAAAAGAACGTCGATGTGATCGGCCTTTCCGCCCTCTTGACGACGACCATGCCGAGCATGAAGAGCACCATTGAGGCCGTGCAGGAAGCGGGCCTGCGCGATAAGGTCAAGATCATCATCGGCGGCGCCCCGGTGACGCAAAAGTACGCCGACGAGATCGGCGCCGACGGTTACGGGCGGGATGCGGCCGCTGCCGCTACGTTGGTGAAAAAGCTCTTGAACGTGGAGTGACCTCCCGGCCCGCAGGGAACTGCCGGATGTCTTGGCGCGCGTGAGAGGACGTTGGAACGGGCTGTGTGGCCGATGGACGATGGCCGCACAAGCTCTTTCCAACGTTTTTGTGTCTCGGCCCTCCGGGGCGATGGCCGCGTTTAGGTCCTGGGCCGGGCTGTGGTATAATCAGCCCGGTAGAGAATACCTTCGGAGGGCCTATGGCAGGGACAGAGCGCATCGTCTCGCCGACCTTGCGCATGGAGGAGGCTTCGGTAGAGCAGAGCCTTCGCCCCCGCACCTTGCCCGAGTACATCGGCCAGGAGCGGGTGGTGGAGAACCTGCGCATCGTCCTGGATGCGGCCAAGGCGCGCGGTGAGGCGCTGGATCACATCCTCCTTTACGGCCCGCCGGGCCTGGGCAAGACCACCCTGGCCAACGTCATCGCCGCCGAGATGGGCGTGAGCATCAAGATCACCTCCGGGCCGGTCATTGAGCGCCCCGGCGACCTGGCGGCAGTGCTGACCAATTTGCGCCAGGGGGATATCCTCTTCATCGACGAGGTGCATCGCCTCAGCCGGGTGGTGGAGGAGGTGCTTTACCCGGCGATGGAGGATTTCGCCCTGGATATCGTCATCGGCAAGGGGCCTGCGGCGCGCATCATCCGCCTGAATTTGCCCCGCTTCACCTTGATCGGCGCGACCACGCGCATCGCCCTGATGACCTCTCCCCTGCGCAACCGTTTCGGCGTCGTCTATCGCCTGGATTTCTACAGTCTGGAGGCGATGCAGGCCATCGTGCGCCGCTCGGCGGCGATCCTTCAGGTGCCCATCGATGAGGGGGGCATCTACGAGATCGCCAGCCGCTCCCGGGGCACGCCGCGCGTGGCCAATCGCCTGCTCAAGCGGGTGCGCGATTACGCCCAAGTGCGCGCGGATGGGCGCATCACCGCCCAGATCGCCCGAGAGTCGTTGGCCATGTTGGAGGTGGACGAGCTGGGCCTGGATAACTCCGATAAGCGCGTGCTGGAGACCCTGATAGACAAGTTCGACGGCGGCCCGGTGGGCTTGGAGACCCTCGCCGCCGCCCTGAACGAGGATGCGGATACGGTGATGGATGTCTATGAGCCGTATCTCATCCAACTGGGCTTCCTAGAGCGCACCCCGCGCGGCCGCGTGGCCACCCGCCGGGCTTACGAGCACCTGCGCCGTCCCTATAATCCGCAGCAGGCCCTGCAGGCCAACCTGTTCTGAACATGGATCAGAGCGCGTTCTCTCAGCCTCAAGCTCCATCTGAAGATCGGCGCATCCTGTTGCACATCTGTTGCGGCCCTTGCGCCACCTACACGGTCAAGCGGCTGCGCGAGGAGGGCTGGCTCGTCACGGGCTATTGGTTCAACCCCAACATCCAGCCCTACAGCGAGCACGAGCGGCGCCGCGAGGCGCTGGCCAAGTTCGCCGAGGCGGTGAGCCTGCCGCTCATCTGGGAGCCGGGGTACGAGATGGTCGCCTTCTTGCGCGAGGTGGTCGGCCACGAACGCTTTCGCGAGCGCTGTATGCTCTGCTACCGCCTGCGCTTAGAACGCACGGCCCGCGTCGCCGCCGAGCAGGGCTTCCAGGTGCTGACGACGACCCTGCTCATCAGCCCCTATCAGGACCAAAAGGCCCTCCGCGCCCTGGGCGAGGAGCTGGCCCAGGCGCGAGGGTTGAGCTTTTACTTTGAGAACTTTAGGCGGGGGTTCGCCGAACACCATCGCCTGGCCAGGGAGTATGACCTCTATCGCCAGCGCTATTGCGGCTGTGTCTATAGCGAATGGGAGGCCCTGGATCGCCAAGCGGCCACCCGTTTGTAGCGACGCCGTCAGGAGTTCATGCCCTCACGGGCACACTACGAACACCATACGGGGAACTGGATGATGCCTGGATTCGAGAATATGGGACGTATGCTCTTGATCCTGGGGGGGATGATCGTCCTCCTGGGGCTCTTGCTCACCTTCGGCAGCAAGATCCCCCTCCTGGGCCGTTTGCCCGGCGACATTCGCTTTCAACGGGGGAACGTCTCCTGTTACTTCCCCATCGTCACCTGCCTGCTGATCAGCCTCATCGTCACCGTGCTCCTCAACGTCATCGCGCGCCTCTTGCGCAAATAGGGGCCTCGCCGCGTGTTCACCCGCGACTTTGACTATCACCTGCCCCCGGAGCTGATCGCTCAGACGCCCATAGAGCCGCGCGATGCCTCGCGGCTGCTCGTGCTCCATCGGGATAGCGGGGCCATAGAACACCGCCTCTTTCGCGATATCCTGGAATACCTCCGCCCCGGCGATCTCCTCGTGGCCAACGAGACGCGGGTCATCCCCGCGCGGCTGTGGGCGCGCAAGGTGCCCACGGGGGGCAAGGTGGAGTTGCTCCTCCTGGCCAAACGGGGAGAGGCTCGCTGGGAGGCGTTGGTCAAAGGGCGCAAGGTGCCCGTGGGGCAGGTCCTGGAGCTGGCCGAGGGCGCCTGTCGGGGCGTGGTGGAGGCGATCACCGAGTCGGGGGGCCGCCTGATCCGCTTTGAGCGCCCCGTGGAGGGCCTTTTGGAGCGGGTGGGCAGCGTGCCCCTCCCGCCCTACATCCACCAACCCTTGGCCGATCCGGAGCGCTACCAGACGGTTTACGCGCGAGAGCAGGGCTCGGTCGCCGCACCCACGGCGGGCTTGCACTTTACCCCGGAGCTGATCGCCCGCACGAAGGAGATGGGCGTGGAGTGGGTCACGGTGCTCCTGCACATCGGGCTGGACACCTTTCGCCCGGTGACGGAGGAGCGCGTGGAGGAACACCGCCTCCACAGCGAGTATTGCCGCCTGAGCGCCGAGGCGGCCGAGCGCATCAACGCGGCCAAGGCCCAGGGCCGACGGGTCATCGCCGTGGGCACGACCTCGGTGCGCGTGCTGGAGACGGCCGCGCAGGGGCCCGCCGGAGAGCTACGCCCCTGGGAGGGGCCGACGGAGCTTTTCATCTATCCGGGGTATCGCTTCCGCGCGGTGGATGCCCTGATCACCAACTTTCACCTGCCGCGTTCCACGCTCCTCATGCTGGTGAGCGCCTTCGCCGGCTTGGAGCGGATCAAGGCCGCCTACGAGGAGGCCATCCGCCGCCGCTACCGCTTTTACAGCTTCGGCGACGGGATGCTCATCCTTTAGCTTTGTGGTACAATGCGCGGCGGCGACCCGTTTGTAGCGACGCCGTCAGGCGTTCATGCCCTCACGGGCACATGGTGGGCGTTTAGGATAGCAGAGCAGTCACAGGGGAGCGATGGGCACTGATCTGTTCGCTGTGTATCCCGAATTGAGTCGGCGCATTGACGGGTTATGCCGGGGCGTGCCCTGGTGCGTGACGGGGGTCTCGGCCCTGGTGCGCGATGAGCGGGCCTTTTACTTTGAGCTCACCAAGCCCAAGCACTGGCGCGAGCGCCCCGATGGGACGGTCGTCGCCGGGATCGGCGGGGTGGGCGGCTCGCTTGAGCCGGGCGAGGGGATCCTGGACGGCCTCTACCGCGAGCTGGAGGAGGAGCTTGGCACCCGGGCCGCCGTGGAATCGGCGAGCGAGACGCACTTGATCTATGAGGAGCGCCTGGCCGAATCGCTGAGCCTGGAACCGCGCGGGCATCCCTTGCCGGTGCTTTTCACCATCAGCGCCAACCTGCACCCGAACGAGCGCCATCCCGGCTACGGCATCCTGGCCATCGTGACCTTCCTGGCCCGCTTGGACGAGCGCCCTGCCCCCGCCGATCTCTTCGGCCTGCTGGCCGTGCCCCGCGAGGCGCTGGGGGCGCTCTTTGCGCCGGCGGAGATCGGCCTCGCAGAGATGCTGGCCATCCCCGGCCTGCGCCTAGAAACTCGGGAGCCCTTGCCGGCGAGGATGGCCTTGGTGCCGGTCTGGACGGCGCGCTCGCTGCAGGTGCTGATCCACGCCGGCGCCCTAACGTAGGGGCGTTCAATTGAACGCCCCTACCCATGCCGCGCCCTTTACCAAAACGTAGGGGCATTCAACTGAACGCCCCCTACCCACGCCGGCGCCCTAACGTAGGGGCGTTCAATTGAACGCCCCTACCCATGCCGTGTCCATTACCAGAAAGGAGCTAATCTATGAAAAAGATCCGCCTGGGGTTCGTCCCCACACACCGCTACCCCTTTGACGAGGATTGGGCGGTGGAGATGCGCCAGCGCTGCCTCAACGCCTTCCGGCGCATGGAGGGGGTTGAGGTGGTCGCGCCGAGCGTCGGCCTGTTGCATAACGGCCTGGTGCGCGACGACTATGGCGCCAAGGTGACCATCGACCTCTTCGCCCAACGCGACGTGCAAGGGATCCTCATCGGCACGATGACCTTCGGCGACGAGTTGGCCGCGGCCAGCGTCGCCGAGGCCCTGGACTTGCCCGTGCTCGTCTTCGGCACCAAGGAGGGGCCGTTTACCCCCGACGGGGGGCGGCGCTCCGACTCCTTTTGCGGCACGCTCTCGGTCACCTCGGCCCTGTATCGGCGCAAGATCCCCTATCTCTTCGCCGGGATCGTCTGGCCCGAGGAGGAGGAGTTCAAGCGCCGGGTGACGACCTTCGCCCGCGCCTGCGCGGCGGTGAGGGGCTTTTACGGCGCCCGCGTGGGCATGGTGGGCCTACGGCCGGAGCGCTTTGAGACCTGCTTCACCAACGAGGTGGCCCTCATCCAGCGCTTCCGCCAGCGGGTGGTGCAGATCCCCTTGCACGAGGTGTTCGCCCGGGCTAACGAGTGGCCGGAGGGCGATCATCGGGTCGTGGCCACGCTGGAGGAGATCAAGCGCGAGGCGAATTGTGCCGCCTGCAGCCCGGAGGCGCTCCTCAAGGCAGCGCGCCTGGAGCTGGCCCTGCAGCGCTACTTCCAGGAGCGTGACCTTGCGGCCATGGCCGTCTCGTGCTGGAACGACGTACAGGAGCATTACGGCATCTGCGCCTGCTCCACCTTGAGCCGCCTGACGGCCAAGGGGCTGTTGGCCTCCTGCGAGGTGGACGTGCTGGGGGCCTTGACCATGCTCGTGCAGCGCCTGGCCAGCCTGGAGGAGACCGTGCCCCATTTCATCGATTGGACCATCCAACACCAGGAGCTGGAGAACGTCTTCTTGGCCTGGCATTGCGGCAACGCCCCGGCCTGCCTGGCCGCCGATCCCCATCGCGTGGTCCTCCGCGAGCAGGCCATCATGAGCACCGTCGTCGGCCCGGAGCGCGCCCAGGGGGCGATAGAGTTCCAGCTCAAGCCGGGGGTGGTAACCATCTGCCGCCTGGTGGAGTACGATGGCGAGTTCAAGATGCTGATCACCAACGGCGAGATCATCCCCTCTGAGGATCGGCTGCGCGGCTCGTGGGCCTGGGTCAGGGTGCCCGACCTGGCCAAGCTCTACCGCACCCTGGCCGAGGAGGGCTTTATCCACCACGCTAGCATGATCCACGGCGATATCGCCGACGCGGTGGAGGCCTTTTGCAAGTTCGCCGGCATCGCCGTGGTGCGCGTCTAGAGTGCTACCAAGACACAAAGACGCCAAGGCATTAGGAAATGATCAGGAAAATCATGATAAACCTTCGTGCCTTGGCGTCTTTGATAAATCCCCACCCCTTGCGGCGGTGGCTAAAGGGCTATTCCTCGATCACGACCTTCTCAATGGGCTGCGGTTTGTGCGGGGCCTGGCTCAGGTCGGTGTAGGGGCCTCGGATGGGCTTGGCCCAGCGCACGGCGTTGGTGATCACCTGCTGCACCGTCTCGTGGTAGTAGATGGGCAACGTCTCGTGGCCCGGGCGGAAGTAAAAGATCTTGCCCTTGCCGCGATGGAAACAGCAGCCGCTGCGAAAGACCTCGCCCCCCTGGAACCAACTGATCAAGACCAAGGCGTCCGGCTGGGGGATGTCAAAGTACTCGCCGTACATCTCCACGTGGGGGATCTCAAAGTACTCCCCCAGGCCCTCGGCGATGGGGTGCGAGGGGTCCACCACCCATAGCCGCTCGCGCTCGCCGATCTCGCGCCATTTGAGGCTGCAATTGGTGCCCATCATGCGCCGAAAGATCTTGGAAAAGTGCCCGGAGTGCAGCACGATCAGCCCCATGCCGTTGAGGATGCGCTGCTGCACGCGATCCACGATCTCGTCCTTCACCTCGTGATGGGCCATATGCCCCCACCAGATGAGCACGTCCGTTTCCGCCAGGACTTTTTCCGTCAGGCCGTGCTCCGGCTCGTCCAGGGTGGCCGTGCGCACGGTCATATCCTCATTGGCGCTGAGGAACTTGGCGATCTGTCCATGGATCCCCTGGGGGTAGATCTTGGCCACGGCCTGGTCGGTCTTTTCGTGGCGATACTCGTTCCACACGGTGACGCGAATCTTATCTGCCATCTTCCGTCCTTTCCCTCTGCCTAAGAAGTCGGGAGCTCGCCCTGAGCCCCGCCCAAAGCGAGTATACCTCAGAGGCAAACGCCGAGCAAGCTCTATTGCCCTAGAGATCGAAAGGTCACTTACCGATGTCACTAGCGCGACGTGATGCGGATTACCTGGGCGACATTGTCGAGGCCATGCGTCGCATTATCGCCTACACTGAGGACCTTACTTATGAAGCCTTTAACTGCGGCTTGCAGCCGCGCCTGCCGGAAACACCCTCATGGTTCCTCCTCCAACCAGAATAGCGAGACCATCGGCTTGTGCACCATGACTACCGGCACTTCTAGCGTCTCGTTTGGCGCGCTGACATGTCTGAGCTTGGCCTGCGTGACGGGGAAGAACTCGTTCAGCTCGCGCGTCAGAACGCTGAGGGCATCGCCGGGGTGAAGCAAGTGCACCTGCCCCGTCACCTCGTAGCCGGGCACGGCCACAAAGGCGCGGCGTTGGAGCTTTTGTATATAGCTGAAGAAGCGCTGCTCTGGCGCTTCGTGCTTCTCTTGGGGCACGATGACCAGGCTTAACGCCGACTTGCGCACGCAGGCCGTGGGAAACCGGGCGACCATCTCCTGCATGGCCACATCGTGAAAGACCTCCACATCCCGGACCTGTAGGTGCTCGGTGAGGCCGTCGTTAAGCACGTCCAGCAGCCGCCGTCCACCCACGAGGACCGTCGCCCTGAAGAGCTGCTCCTGGGTGATGAGGATCGTCTTGACCGCCCGAGCGATCATCGGCGCGTCGCTCCCGGCCCTCCGCCTCGTTACGCCTCGCGGCGGGCGCGGATCGCCGCGCGCGTCGGCGGGGCCACCCAATAGGCCGCGTTCTGGGCATGGTAGAGCGCCGTCAGCTCCTCAAAGGCCTCCTCACAGCGCGCGGAGACGGCGAAATCGTGGCGCACGAGCTCGTAATCGATCAGCGCGCGCAGGTAGAGGATGCGCCAGCGCCAGGCCTGGCGGGCGTAGGGCGAAAGCCGCGCGTCGGCCTCTAGGATGCGCTGATAGGCCTCCTCGGCGCCCGCTGGCTCGCGGATCACGAAACGCGAGACCGGCTCGGTGGCGTGTCCCACGCGCGGGAGGGTGCGCTCCAGGATCTCGATGGCCGCCGTGACGCTCTCCACCACCTCCGGCGCATACTCGTAGGCCACATACTCGCGGACGGTCTCCATCGCCGGCCTATCTCCCCAGTAGAATTGGACGCAGATGGCCTTGTTGATATCCTCGTAGATGCCCTCGGAGTAGGGAAAGCCCCCGGAGAGGCGATGCTTGGCTGCATCCCACAGCGCCTGGAGGTGATGGGGGAGGGGGTTGGCCCCGAAGCCGCCCCAGGGGCCGTAGCCCCCCGAGCCGTACATGCTGATCTCGGGGAAGTTGACCATCGGCAAGCCCCCCGGCACGCCGTGCTCCAAGGGGTATGTGGGGAAGCGGTCGCCGAAGTCGTCGGCCAGGATGTAATCCACCCAGTCCGGTGGGGTGGCGAAGGCGCGGGCCAGCCCTTCCCATTCGCCGTCGGTGAAGTGATCAAAGTACCAGGTGGAAAGCACGACCTTGCCCTGGGGGAAGCACTCGCGGAAGCGCCGGGCGATCGGCTCGGCCATGGTCAGGAAGCCGTTCACCCCCCAGGGCTTGCACTGCGAGCAGGTGCAGCCGCCCTGGTCGTAGGGCCAGATCCAGAGGTAGTCCAGGGCGATATCGCTGAAGGCGGCGAACTTTTCCTCCACCCAGCGGAGCATCAGCTCCTTGGCCCCGGGCTTGTTGGGGCAGAGCTCCACGTGGTAATGCCCCTGCGGGGGATGGTGGTAGCCGTCGTGGCCGGCGGTCCAATCGGCGCGCAACTCCACCGGGCTATCGGCGTAGGCCTCGTTGGCGATGAAGGTCAATCCCGCGCCGATGCCGATCTCGTTCGCCGCCCGCAGGATGGCCTTGAGCCGGGCGATCATCGCCTGCGCCGCCGGGTCGCCGATGCCCTTGAAGTGGTGCATGTCGTACCAGACGCAGACCACATTCGTCCCCCAGAGGGCCAATTCCTCGACATAACGCTTCAGCGACTCCACGGGCGCCTCGTGGTAGACGTTGTGGAAGTGGGTGGCAAAGTAGATGCCCCGCACGGGCTTCTGCGGGCGCGAGATGCCACGCCATGGGCCGGGGGTGAAATCCCCCGGGGCGTAGCGCGCATCCCGCAGGAACTTGCCCAGGCCGTAGAGCAGCCCGCGTTCGTCGTGGCCGCGGATGACGATCTCCCCGCCGGGGCCATCCTGGATGGCAAAGCCCTCCGCGCCGATGCCCGGGCTGATCTCCAGGGCGATGACCAGCTCCCCCGGACGGCCGGGCGCCGCGCTCACGCCGGAGCGCTCGCTCACCTGGCGCCGGAATAGCTCTACGATGCGCCGGACGGTGGGGTTCATCTCGGCCGGCAGGCGCAGTTGAAGCGATCTGGCCATAGTCTCCTCCTCTCTTTAGGGCTGCACACCGAGCATCCCGAGTATCTCATCTTCCCTTTCGGTCACGAGCGCGCACCAGGCCTCCACCAGGGCGCGGTCCCACTGCGTGCCGGCGCCCTCCCGCAGGCGCCGGAGGGCCTCGCGGAGGGGCATCGCCGGGCGGTAGGGCCGATCGGAGATCAGGGAATCAAAGGCGTCCACCACGGCGAGGAGGCGCGCCCCGAAGGGGATGGCCTCGCCGGCCAGGCCGTCGGGATAGCCCTTGCCGTCGTAGCGTTCATGGTGGTGGCGCACGATGGGCAAGGCCTCGGCAAAGGCCTCCATGCCCGCGAGGATCCTCGCCCCCATCGTGGGGTGCCGCTTGATATGCTCGCGCTCCTCGTCGTTCAGTTGACTGTTCTTGTACAGCGTCCCGTCGCTGACGCCCAGTTTGCCGATGTCATGGAGCAGGCCGGCGATGCGCAGGGCTTCAAGCTGCCCATCGGGCAGCCCCAGGCGCTCCCCCAGCCAATGGGCGAAGCGCGAGACGCGCTCCGAATGGTCGTGGGTGTACCGGTCGCGGGTCTCTAGGGCCGCGAAGAGGGCCTGCACGGCGGAGAGGTTGGCCCGCTGCAGGTCCTGGAAGGCGTCTAGGAGCCTCTGGCGCATCCGCGCTTGGAGGGCGGAGAGGCTCATCTGGAAGCCCATGAGCTGGAGAAGCTGGGCATCGGCCTCGCCGTAGCGCTCGCCGGGGGCCTCGCGCGCCAGGGTGATCATGCCGGTGACCTCGTCGCCGTGGAGCAGGGGCACGGTGAGGCCCAATCCGCTTTGGGCGGGAGCAGCCGGGGGTTCGGCCTGGCCGGGATCCCTCAGTAGCCAGGGCTTGGAGCTCTGGGCCAGCCGCCGGACTTGGGCTCGGCTCAAACGCGGGTAGCCCAGTTCGTGGGGCGGCTTGCCGATATGGGCGATGATGGCCGTGTCCTGATCCGCGGCCTCCTCGCCATAGAGGATAACTTCCGCGCCGGC
>Ga0123519_10007368_pt1 | contig 17060 bp, 12 predicted proteins | sample YelNatPaOPRAMG02_FD_87396 | JGI IMG/M metagenome (GOLD analysis project Ga0123519, IMG submission 87396) | Hot spring microbial communities from Yellowstone National Park - Yellowstone National Park OP-RAMG-02 (version 2) | ecosystem: Environmental > Aquatic > Thermal springs > Hot (42-90C) ... | reverse complement strand
GATGCGCCGCTGCGAGTGGAGCGAAGCATTTTCGTGATACATCGTGAGAAAACTATGATGGATGTCGGCTTGGGGGAACGGCGTGACCTGAGCGCAATCCTCCCATTTTGTGATTATTCTGAGTCGCCGCTGCCTGCGATCCGCTCAGTGGCTTCCCGAGCCAATTTATCAACCAATTGATTCTCTTTATGCTGGGCGTGCCCCTTGACCCATTCCCACTGCACGTCGTGGATCGAGACCAGCTCATCGAGTTTTTTCCAGAGATCGATGTTCTTGACGGGTTTGTTACTGGCCGTTTTCCAGCCCCGGCGTTTCCAATTTCTCAGCCACTCCGAGACGCCTTTCTGCAAATATTGGGAATCAGTGACCACCCGCACTTTGCAAGGACGGGTCAGCGCGGACAGGGCCTCGATGGCCGCAGTCAATTCCATGCGGTTGTTCGTGGTATAAACTTCTCCGCCGCTTATCGCCTTCTGCACATGGTCGTATCTCAAGATGGCGGCCCAGCCTCCAGGGCCAGGATTCCTTTTGCATGAGCCGTCCGTGAAGATATGCACGATTTTGCCCACAGCTCGTCCTTCCTCATGGCAGCGAGCGGCGGCTCCATAGCCGCCCCTCCGTCACTCGCCCAGGAGCTGAATAAACACCTTGCGAGTCCGGGGGCCGTCGAACTCGCAGAAGAAGACGCCCTGCCACGTTCCTAACATCAACGACCCTTTGGATATGATGAGATGCACCGAACTGCCCACTATAGCGGCCTTGATATGCGCATCGGAATTTCCCTCTGTGTGTTGATATTGGGCCGAGTGGGGAACGAGCTGAGCGAGCTTTTGTTGAATGTCTGTGGCCACAGAAGGGTCGGCCGCTTCATTTATCGTGATGCCTGCGGTGGTATGAGGCACAAATACCGTGGCCAGACCTTCTTTGATCCCGCTTCTGCGCGCCGCGTCAGCCACCAAACCTGTGATATCCACAAACTGCTGCCGAGCATGGGTTTTTATTTGAATGGATTCCATAGCGACGCCTTCCTTTCTTAGGCTGCGACGTCTTTGGCAAACAGAGCCTCAACAAAACTCGCCGCATTGAAGTCCCTGAGATCGTCCATTTTCTCGCCAATGCCGATGAAACGTATCGGGATCTTTAGCTCATTTGAAATGCCTATGATCACCCCGCCTTTTGCTGTTCCATCCAATTTTGTCAAACAAATCCCGGTTACAGGAATGGCTTCGTGAAACGACCGCGCCTGAATGATGGCGTTCTGGCCCATGGAGGCGTCTATCACCAGCAATGTTTCATGGGGCGCATTCGGCAATTTCTTCGCTATGGTCCTGTGAACTTTCTTCAGTTCCTCCATCAAAGGCGCCCTCGTGTGCAATCGACCTGCCGTGTCAACAAGCACCAAATCAAAGCCTTCAGACACTGCTCGATGAATAGCCTCGAACGCTACTGAGGACGGGTCCGCCTTGTCTTTACCTTTTACGAGCGTACACCCGACTCTCTGGGCCCATATCTCCATCTGCTGGACCGCGGCGGCTCGAAAGGTATCCCCAGCCACCATCATGACATTTCTTCCTGCGGCTTTGTGTCGCGCGGCTATCTTGGCAATCGTTGTGGTCTTGCCCGACCCGTTCACTCCCACAACCATTACCACAAAAGGCTCCGCGCCGTACCCCACCCTCAAAGGAGACTCCACCTCCGAAAGCATCTCTCGGATCATCGCCTTGAGATGCGCCAGCACCTTTTCGGGTTTATCCAGCTCTCGACGACTCACTCGCTCCTTTACACCATCCAAAAGTTTGTACGCGGTCTGAACTCCTATGTCAGCCGTGACAAGCGCCTCTTCCAATCGGTTCACCACCTGCTCGTCGAGTTGCCTTTCTCCAAGGAATATCTCATCGAGATTCCGCACGAATCCTTTGCGAGTCTTGTCCAGGCCGAGTCGTAATCGAAAAAACCCCTTCGATTCCTCCTGCGCATCATCGCCGCTTTCTTCGCGATCTGCGACCAGTTCTGCAGATTCCGACGCTGCGTCTTTCGGGGTCTCTTGCGCTTCCGGGGCTTCCTCCTGCTTTGGCCGTCGGAAAAACCTTGAGAAAAGTCCACCTTTTCGGTCCTGTGTGTCTGCCATGTCACTGCTCTTAAACGATGGATTTGATTTTCGGGAGGAAAGTTTATCAAGGTCGCGAGATGAGGTCAAAGGGTTTTCCTTCATGTTATACATTAGATATTAAGTTGAATTGATTGATTATATTTGATATATATTGTGTTATTACTTTTACGGAGGTCCTCGTGTTCTGGAAAATTCGCAAAACGAGCGTCATCATTCCTTCGAGACTTCACGAGAAACTCGCCCAGTCCTGCCAGCCCATCGCCCAGATCCCCAGCGCCATCGTCGAGGTACGGCCGCACGTGAACAAGGACTGTCGCCGAACAACCGCGACGCAACGATCCTCTTCATCGCGCACGACATGAGGCGACCCATGACGCGCATTGCGTCAGTCGCTGCTTGCCGACATTCTCAAATGACTCACTCCCCTATCGCCCCAACGAGCGATTGCCCCCTCATGACGAAGATCGCCCTGATATGTTTCTTCGCATGCGCGTTCTGCATTGCGCTGCCATGTCAGGATTCTGCCTACTGTAGTCCAAGAACGGTTCACTCGACGCCAGACGCGTTGCTCAAGAGGTATGACCATCTCCTTAAAGACCCAAAGGCCACGAGAGACGATTGGCTCAAATTGATAGCAGCCCTGCTGAAAGTTCAGGAGAAGGGTCGGAAAGACGAGGCTCCACGTGCGCTCCTGTACGCGGGGAGAGGGGCGCTTGCGCTGTACGCCAAGAGCGGCAAACGGGAAGATTTAGACAAGGCCATAGAGCTTTTCAACGCGCTCGTGCGAAATTATGAAAAGACTTCCTATTTCATCGATGGACTGAAAGAGCTGAAGCGGGCTCATGAAATGAGGCTGCGGCTGTTAAACAGAATATCCCCCATCGAATCCTCAAGTCAGGCCAATCATAAGGACAAGTCTTCTGTCCAAGAGTCTCCGCAGGCGCCCCACGGAGGTGCAGAGCCTGAACAATCAAGTAAGCGGATTTTGACAGAGGCGCCTCAGGAAGCCGGGGTGGCTCCGGCGCAACCTGATCAATCGTTGAGATCGCCTTCCGCAGTTAAAATAGGCAACCCGTATTATGGCGGCGCTGTCTCGGAGGCGCCTTGGGCCGCCCCAACCCACGCGGTTGCCGTTCGTGAACGCAAGCACGCTAAAGCGGCTACGCGCGTAAGACCCCATGTTCGTGAAACACATGGCCGCCCTTTGGTCATCGTTCTCGACCCCGGCCACGGAGGAAAAGATCCAGGCGCCGTGTCGCCAGACGGGTCCATGAAGGAGAAGGACTTTACCCTCGATGTGTGCCTCAGAATCCAAAAGCGCCTCCATGAACTGCTGCCCGAAGCTGATATTAGGCTGACTCGAAATAACGATACCTATCTGGCGCTGGTGGAACGCGCCGAGATCGCCAACTCCTTGAACGCTGACATCTTTTTATCCATTCATGGAAACGCATATGCAGACGCTCGCGCCGGCGGCGTCGAGACCTTCTATCTCAGCGCGGCCAAATCGAGGGGCGCGATGCGTGTTGCGGCGCGTGAAAACGGCATATCTCTCGCAAGAATGACCGACCTTCAGGCCACGCTCGTTGACCTTGTGGTCACAGGAAAAAAAACCGAATCCGCGCTCCTCGCTCACGAGGTTCACAACTCCCTCATTTCAACGTTGAAACAGCGACATCATGCTGCGCGCGATCGTGGGGTAAAGACCGCGCCCTTTTATGTGCTCCTGGGCGCCAAAATGCCGGCCATACTTATCGAGTGCGTATTCCTGACGAGCATCAACGACAGGAAAAACCTATTGGCTGAAAACAAGCTCAATGATATTGCAGAGGGAATAGCGAGAGGCGCGCTCAACTACATCCTCCATAATGGGGAGAAAACGGGCAGTCCTTCGTTGACCACATCGCTCGAATCTCAAAATCCTTCATAGGAACGAGGGCGTTGCGCTTGTGTTCCTGATTGAATGGGAGGTTCGCCAGAGCGACAAAGGATGCAGCGAGTTTAATATGAAGTTTATCTTTGCCAACCATGATCGGTCGGCGCAAATTCGTAGAATACGTGAAGCCATCGACCGTTATCGAGAAAGCGGTCGCTCGGACCTGGCTCGTTTTCAGATGCATCCTGTGTATGACGATATTCTTGGCCAATTGGGAGACCAGTTTCTTGGTTATTGGAAGGATCAAGTGGCTCTCGTTGGACTGGGGGGATACGGCCGCAAGGAGATGAGTCCCTATTCAGATATCGACATCTTGTTCTTGAAGTCAGACGACGCGCCGGAGGGAGTCTATCGAGGGGTCAGGAGCGTGCTTTATCTTCTGTGGGACGCTCGGGTCGAATTTGGCCATTCGGTCCGAACGGTTTCCGAGTGCTGTAATGAGGCTGGTCAAGACCTTGCGGTGCTCACATCCATGCTCGATTTGCGGCTCGTATGGGGATCATGTGAGCTCTTAAAAGAGTTGCTCATCCAAATCAAGAGGTTGGTAAACGACGCGGATCCATTCGAGCTATATTTCAGGATTGAAAGCGAGATCCTCAAGTCGTCCGACAAATTTGGACAGACGATATATCTCCTGGAACCGCATTTGAAAGAAGGACCGGGTTCCCTTCGATACATTCAGCTCATCACATGGCTCGGCCACCTCATATTTGGCTGCCCCACGCTCGAAGATCTGTCCGCAGCCGGCATCTGCAAGCCCCAAGAGGTGGAACAGGTTCGTCGAGACGTGGCCTTTCTATCAAAGCTCCGGAACGGCCTGCACTTTTATTCCGGACGCAGGGATGATCGTCTTAAGTTTGACGCGCAAGCGGTTCTCGCAGGGACGATGGGCTTTGCTGACGCAGCGGAACGACGAGCCGTCGAGGCGTTTATGGGCGAATATTACCGACGCGCGTCAAATCTCGACTATTTTGGCAGAATGATTCGAGCAAAGGTGCGTCTGTTCCTAAGGCCGGCGGTCTCGCCAGACGTAAAACGTTTGAGGCTTGACGAGCGCTTCTACGTGGGAGCTGGCGGCATCAATCATTATTACCACTATCGCTTTGCCTCAGACCCCAAAGAGCTCGTTCTGGCTTTTCGAAGAGTGGCGGACACAGGCTGCGATCTCGACATACGAGTCGTTGATTTGATTAAAAGCAAGCTCAGTATTATCGATGAGGGATTTATCAAAGATCCTCTCATCAATCAGGCATTTCTCGACATATTTCGGACCGAGGGGTCGGTGGCTCGCGCAGTAAATTCCATGATGAAAATCGGGTTCCTCGAGCATTTTATTCCCGAGTTCGCATGGATAAGATTTCTGCCGCAGCACGATGTATATCATCAGTACACAGTGGACCTCCATACCGTTGCGGTTCTGGAACACATAGATCGCTTTGCGCGGCAACGCCTCGATCCTGATGACCAGCTTCTTGGGACGATCTTCGCGAAGCTGGATCAAACGGAAAGCCTCTATCTCGCCGCGCTGCTTCACGACATCGCCAAGGGTCGAGGACCTGGTCATGAAGTGAAGGGAGAGACTATTGCGCTCCCCATACTGGAAAGATTGGGGGTATCGTCTTCCTGCGCCGAAGAAGTGCGTTTTCTCATTCGAAACCACCTGGCCATGACTCATTTGGCGTTCAAAAAGGACCTCCATGACGCAGCGCTCATTCAAAGATTCGCCGAAAATGTGATGCACAAGAGGCGGCTGGATTTACTTTTTCTGTTAACCCATGCGGATTTGCGCGGGGTGGGCCCCACGGCCTTCAACTCCTGGAGAAGGATGCTTTTGGAAGAGCTGTATTTCCGCACCCTGGACGTCATCCAGGGTGAAGGCGTTGAAGGCGAGGACCTCGGCGAGTGGGTGGATGAAATCAGGGCGACGGTGCGTCAGTTGACCCCCGTACAGCATCACGGACCGCTCCTGGAGGCCTTTCTGAACCAGGCAGGCTCGCGTTATTTCCTCGATTTCTATCCAGGAGTCATCGCAGAACACTTTACAGACCTGCAGTCTTTCTTGGCCTCCAATAACAAGACATCTCTTGGGCCAGATGATGTTATCGCGAGAAAAGTGGATCACTACCGCCCCGGATACAGTTCAATCACTGTGATTACTCGCGACAGAAAGGGGCTCTTTTTCCGCATCGCAGGTACACTCGCCGCCAACAGGATCAACATCCTCGGCGCGTGGACGCATTCTATTGGCGATATTACGGTGGGCACTTATCATGTGAACGCCATCCCCGAAGGTCCTTTGGACGACCCAGACCGCTGGAAGCATTTTCTTGCCGACCTGAAAGAGGTGCTCGGAGATAGACTCGATGTCGATGACCTGGTGAGACAAAGTAGGCAAAAAGCCGGGCCTTTCCTGGGAACCTCCAAGCCCCGTTTTCCGGTGCGCATCGAAATAGACAATGCTGCCAGCGACCGCGCCACCATTATCGAGGTTTATGCGCACGACAGGCCGGGGCTCTTGTACGACATCACCAGAAAGCTTTCCGCGCTCGACCTCAACATCGTCCTTACGAAGATCACTACCGAAATCGATCAGGCGGCCGACATATTCTATGTCCATGGGCCGACCGGGTCGAAGATTGTGGACTTTGACCAGCTTGATTTCATTCAGAAAGACCTGCGGTCTCATCTCGCCTCCATGGAAGAGGCCTACTTCGGGTCTCAAGGTTGAACATCTGATGAGGCAGGACAATCCTCGGGCATCTCTGCCACGCTCAAGGCCGCACAAAGATGACGCAGTGCGGGATATAGAGGCGTACGTAAGGAGGTTTCTAAACTACCTCCTGGTGGACAAGGGCCTTTCCCGTTTGACTATCGCCTCTTATGCCTCTGATTTGAAGGGCTTTTCTTTGTTCTTAAGTGAGAGGCTCAAACGCTCGCTGCCCCAACTGACTCGCACGGACCTCATGTTGTACCTTGAGGAACTTGACAGGAGCAACTTCTCGCCCCGTACTCGTGCAAGAAAGATCTCCTGCTTAAAGAGCTTTTTTGCTTTTTTGAACGATCAGCGGCTTGTTGAGACCAACCCCGCCGTCCATTTAGACATTCCCCGCGTGATGAAAAGCATGCCTGAATATCTTCACGTAGGGGAAGTCGAAAGATTGCTTTCATCGGCGGATGCCTCGACGCTGGAAGGCGCGAGAGATCATGCGATGCTGGAATTATGCTATGCAACGGGACTGCGGGTATCCGAGCTTGTCAATCTGCGCATGAGCAACATCGATTTGGAAATAGGATGCGTCACCGTGATGGGGAAGGGGTCTAAGGAGCGCGTGGTACCTATGGGTGTTCCGGCGTCAAACGCGCTTCGGAGATACCTCGAGGATGTGAGGCCGAGGCTCCTAGGGATGAGAACGTCCAATGCCGTGTTTGTCACACGGCGTGGCCGCGCCATGACGCGCCAGGCATTCTGGAAGATTATCAAAAGAACCGCATTGAGGGCGGGAATTCGCAAGCATCTCTCACCGCACACGCTGCGCCATTCCTTTGCCACGCATCTTGTGCAAAACGACGCCGACCTCCGGTCAGTTCAAATCATGCTGGGCCATTCTGATATCGCAACCACAGAGATCTACACGCATGTGGCGCAGAAAAGGCTCAAGCAGCTTCACACGCGTTGTCATCCGAGGGGGTAAATAAAAAGCCTCCCAACCTCTCAAATGCTGGCCCAGAAAGAAACAAGCCCTCTGGGGAAACCAGAGGGCTTGTTGTGTGCTCTTGTCAAACCTTATCTTCAGTCGGTTTAGAAGGTTACCGTACCTCTCACATACGGGACATCCAGATGGTAGTTCATATTCTGGGATCGAATAATTGACCCTGGCGGAGGCGGCGGCAAATACGTTTCGTCTTCTTTTCCAAAGGACGCGAAACCGTAATGCACCCAGCCTATGTCAATTCCTACACCGAGTCGTGGAAATCTCCAAAATCCCGATCCAGTGGTATCGTAAATACCATCGCCCTTGAAGATGCTGGCAAATATCTCATAAGTGAAGTATCGGACGTCGTCGCCTTGACCGATAGCTGCTGCAAACTTGACGTACGGATCGATGAGGCCCCCGCCGCCTCCAGCCAGCCGGCTGAAATCAATCTTGCCGGCAAACCCGAAGCCATACATAGACTTGGATTTTGTATCGTTGCCCGAAACGTTCGTGGTCGTATTGGTGAGTTGGAAATTATCGGTGAGAAGGAGCCACTGGAGTCGAGGTCCCGCGGTAATCGCATTGTTGGCAATGACCGGCAAATAATCGCCAGTGACTGACCACAGACCGATATCGAGCGTGGCGTCGGCCCCTTGACCGTTTGCCAATATTGGATGCCACCCGCCGCTGTAGTTGTTCGTGGACCCAGTGAAATGCATATAGGTATAATCAAACCCTATGTTCACGTTCGGCAGCACACGCACTGGCGTGTACACGCCTTTGACGTTGTAAGCAAATGCATTACTGATGCCTAATGACGAGAAGTTTACCCACGGGCTGCCAGAATCGACTCCGTTACTGCCGCCGCTTCCAAAACCGCCGCTTACGTTGAATGCAGGCGAACCTCCTGCCCCGTCTCCTGCAGCCCCGCCTCCGAATCCACGAGGCGCTGCTTGATTAGCGCCTGGCCCAGCCGGACCTACGGGTCCCCCGCACCATCCTGCTGCTGCCATCAGGAGTACGAGGAGCGTCGCAATGGACAATGTTAATGTATGACGACTCCTAGACATATGACTACCTCCTAAGTCACCCAAAAAAACAACATGTTTATAAAAGCCCTGTTCGTGTGATACCATCCTAAACTATCCACTTCTCGCATGTCAAGGAAAAAAACCTTTTATTTACAATTAAATATGGCATCTGGGAATGCCTGTAAATCAAACCAGCTAGGAAACACCTCTCAGCTTCAGGCTGAGTATTTGGTGGAGTTCACTTTTGAAAAGGCGTTCACCCTACCTACTTTCCTCAAAGAACTAGGACCGCTTGGCGCCCGCCGCGACGGCTTGTCTCGCCTTCCATGCGGGTCGAGCCCCAGGACGCAACCCGTCGCTCGTTCCACCTCACACACAGCCCAGGGATACTATTAGTATTTTATCAGAAAAGCGCCCTTGTATGCAATGGAAATTCAACGAAAAAAAGGATGCTCGTCAGAAAAAATTCCAGAGCTCACATTTGTAGGTTTACTCATGTCAAGAAAGCGCTCCGCGTTCTTCCGTAATGATTCATCAATAACGTTTGTTGCCATCACGAGGAGCGGATCGCGACGAAGCAGTCTCAGCGCGCGTCCATCGCGCAGAGGCGTTCCTGTCCAAAGGGCGATTCAGTTCAACCACTGCTATGGGCTCGATGGAATTGCGGATTCTGCAAAGACCGCAGTACACCGGATGTACAGCGACTATCGTCAGCATGACTAATGTTGATTATTGGAAACAAATGTAACCGATTGATTAATCATTTTATGTTTCTTGACAATCGTAACGCGCCATACTATTTTCCCCGCAGCCTGGAAGGACCTTATGCAATATCCCTCGACGGACTGCATGGGTGTGCGATGCACGCGCAAGACAAAGCGAAGACAGAACCTGGCAACCGAACATTTCATAATGGTTTTCTTTCCAGCGGTCTTTGTCGCGGGGCTCAACAAAAAAATTTCTCGACGGCCTTGCAGAGCGGTTATCCGGAGCAAGGGCGGCCTCGGGACTTGGCAGGCAATCCGTCTTTGGCATGTCCGAAAAGGTAATCTTTGCGCCTGAGCCCCAGGCCGGCATGAGGAGGATATAGCGGCGCGTGAGCCAAAGGAACGTCCAACGCGGCTTCACGATCAGTAGAGATTGGGCCTCATACATGTCCCACATTCACGTAATCCTCGTTCATACCACGCACGCGGGGAACATTGGCGCGGTTGCGCGTGTCATGAAAAATATGGGATTGAGCAATCTTACGCTCGTTTCTTCCACCGAGTGCGGGCCCGACACAGAGGCGTTTGCCACGGCCTCCGGCGCGTATGAGATCGTGATGAGAGCCCGCCGAGTCGAGACGCTGAGGGCGGCGCTGGAAGGAATGGTGATGGTCATTGGTACATCGGCGAGGCTAGGAAAGAAACGAACAACCGCGCGGACGCCGGAAGAGCTGATCCCCACATTCATGGAGAAGGCAAGGCTTGGTCAGGTAGCCTGCGTCTTTGGCAGGGAGTCTCGCGGCCTCACCAACGAGGAGATGAAGCTGTGCACGGATCATCTCATTATTCCGACCGATCAATCATTTGCCTCGCTGAACGTCGCACATGCGGCGGCCATATTTGCGTATGAGGTTTTCAAGGTCGCGTGTCAACCTTTTGGATATCAGGTTCGCCATTTCTGTCCAGCTTCGGTAGAGAGTCGTGAACAGATGTACGAACATATCGAATCAGTGCTTCTTGCGGCAGGATTCCTCGGCGCCTCGGACCCATTGCGTATGATGAGAGAGATTAGGCGCATTTTCAACTCGGCCGCGCTGGATGAGCGTGATGTGGCCATCGTCAGGGGCATGTTTCGAAAGATGGGCAACCTTGTCAAACGCTTGTCAGAACGGGCCTTGCCGCAGGCACAGGACGGACGGTAACCGTTATGGATCACGGGCCATATTATCTCATCGACCCTGTCCTCATCCATATCGGTCCCCTTGCGGTGCGATGGTACGGGATTATGTACCTCTGCGGCTTTCTATGCGGCTATTGGGTGATCAAGTCCGAGCTCCGGCGAAGGAATGGCCCTATTGACGCGTCAGAAGCCGGCGATTTTCTCTTTTATTTGATTGTGGGCCTGTTGATAGGGGCGCGGCTCGGCTACGTATTGTTTTACAATCTCCCTCGGTATGTGGAAGCGCCGTGGGAAATTTTTGCCATCTGGCACGGCGGCATGAGTTTCCACGGGGGTCTGTTGGGCATGATCGTTTCCGGCGGATGGTATGCACGGCGAAAAAAGGCTTCTTTCCTCGAGTTGGCGGATATAGGCGCGCTCGCCGCCCCCATAGGACTCATGCTCGGCAGGATTGGGAACTTTATCAACGGCGAACTGTATGGCAGGATCACCACGCTGCCGTGGGCTCTGATATTCCCTGGCGGCGGCAACATGCCGAGACATCCTTCGCAGCTCTACGAAGCGATCCTCGAAGGGCCAGTCTTATTCGGTCTCTTGTGGCAGCTCAGGAAAAGAACCTCAGTAAACGGCGTCCTCCTTGGCGTCTTTCTTATCGTCTATGGCGTAAGCCGCTTTTGCATCGAGTTTGTCAGGGAACCTGACCCTCAGTTGGGCTTCGTGCTCTTGACGTTCACCATGGGGCAGATCCTGTGCGCGTGTATGGTCGTGGCGGGGGCCGGCTTGCTTATCCATTTGCGCCACACGAGGCGCAGCCATAAAAGAGAGCGATGAGACAAGAGGATCATTCCTGCACAGCGGCGGCAATATTTGCTGCTGAACCGGCCGCCGGAGCTCGAGTATGGGCGGGCTGGCCTTTCAACTCAAACGATTTTTTTCATGGAGCGCCATGACTATATTTTCACGAAAGCGAACAATGATGACCGCGTTGAGCTTCCTACTCCTGTGGTCATCCATCGGAGAGGGCTCATGGGCGTCGGATGCCCCGGTGTTGGACAAGTTGCTTTCTTTTTCATTTCCGCTGGTCGCAGCCCAGGTTGACGAGCAGCCGTCGAACCTCGATGCGAACCATGTGAAAGCCTCTGGGAAAGAAGAACACCAGCCTCCGGCTACGGCTGAAGGCTCGGGAACGTCTCCAAGCGTCCTGAAGAAAAGCGGCGCCAAGCCGGCGAAGTCAGGGGCTGCGAAGACATCGCAGCCTGCCGTGCAGCCGGCCGCCAAGTCCTCGGCTCATCAGAAAAAGCCGCAGGAATCGACTCAAGACCATTCGACGCAGGAAGCGACTGTCGCCTCCCCACAGACATTGTCGCCCGCGCGTCAAACCGATCCCGAGGGGCTGATCAGCCAAGCTCAGGAACTCGAGAAGGCAGGAGACCTTCCTCGCGCCCTGGCGCTGTACGAACAGGCCGCATCCGCGGCCTCGGCGGCTGGGAAGGAGACGGTCCTCGCCGCAATATTTCTCGGCGCGGGGAGAGTCAGCGCGAAGCTTGGTTTGGACGACCATGTCCGAGAAAATGTCAAAAAAGCCGTTTCGCTGAATCAAAAACTCAAAGACGAGGCGGCGAAGGGGCAAAACTTCATCTCAGCCGCAGAAATCCTCGTGGAGCATGGCGATTGGGCCATGGCGTTGGAAGTCCTCCAAGAGGCGGCCAAATACGTCCCAGCCACAAAATTGGCCGAAGTTTCTCGCATACTGGATCTTACTGCGCTTTGTGAACTGAGGCTGCAGCGCGACAAGGACGCTGCCAAGACGCTCAACCGGTTAGCCGCGCTGGTCAAAGACGCCAAACCCGCAGAGTTGGCACGCATCAATCTTCAAATAGGCGATATTGCGGCGTCTCGGGCTGATTATCGCCAAGCGGCTGAATATTATCGAAAAGCGGAAAAAATCTCCAGGGACATAAGAGACTACATGCTTGTTTCTGACGCGCTTTTTCGATCTGCATACGTCTCTGAGATGAGTGGCGACGCAAAAGGGTTCTCCAAGTATTTGCAGGAAGCCCAAAAGACTGTCTCGGGGAAAGAACGCGACAGGACTTCGCCCTACGCTTTTTTAGGCGCCGGCCTGGCGGCTCGACGGGAAGGAGACTATACCGCCGCGCTGAGCAGTTTTTCTCGAGCCCTCAGTCTTTTCGACGCGAGCGGTCATGCCTTGATGGCGGCGAGGACGCGGCTCTTCATGGCAGAGATCAACGACAATCTTTCAAAGCTCACGCCAGCTCTTGAATTAGCCGGAAAGGCCCTTGAGGACTTTCGAGCCAATGCCTTTCAAACGGGCGAAGCAGAGGCGCTGCTCTTGATAGCCCAGGTGTATTTCAGGCAGGGCTTTGTGCAGAAGGCCCTCGAATATGCCAGGGAGTCTGCTTCCATTGCGAAGAAGGCGGGAGACAAGGACGGTACAGTCCGGTCTTATGTTTTTTTGGGGGAGATACACCTTGCTTCAGGGGACATAGAGGACGGGGCCAAGGTGTTGAAAGACGCCGTGGATGAAGCGAGAAACGGCGTCAGCGTCAGGACGCGAGGTCTCTTGAGGCTTGGCATCGCTCGGTTCAGGCTGTCCCGGGAAAATTTGGACGGAGCGCTCCGAGATGCGCTTGAAGCCAGGAAAGATTTTCAAGAGGCGGCGGATAAGAAGGGCATAGCTGATTCTGATCACGTGGCGGGGCTCGTCTATGAGATGAAAGGCGATCGCGCCAAGGCCCTTGCGTTGCTCCAGAAAGCATTAGAATTGTACATTGCCATGGGGGATAAGGTTGGCGAAGGCCGAAGCCGGGCAGCCTTAGGCATACATTATAAGAACATCGGGGACTATGACACAGCGCAGCGCTATTTCGACGAGTCGGTGGAATTGAGAAAAAGCGCCGCGGACAAACGCGGGCTCGCGGCGAGTCTAGTCAACCTTGGCAATCTGCACCGATTGCAGAGCAGGTTGCCCGAGGCGCAGAGCAGTCTGGAGAAGGCCCTTGCCATTTACAAGGAGTTGTACGACCGCAAAGGCGAGGCAGATTGCCTCACCAACCTGGGGCAGGTCGAGACAGCTCGCGGGTTGAGATCGGTAGCAGTGGAAAGGTTCAACACCGCGCTCAAGATGCATCGTGAACTGAAAGACGTGAGGGGGATTGTTACCGATCTTATCAATATTGGAAGTTTAGCTCTGCTGGGCGGCGACGCGAACGGAGCAAGCGCTGCCTTGGAGGAGGCGTCCAAGCTCAACAAAAGCATTAGAAATCCGAGAGGCGAGATCGCTCTTTTGAGTGAACTTGCTATGCTGAAGAGAGCGCAAAACAACGCCAAAGAGGCTTTGGCAAGGCTGAGGCAAGCCATTGAAATGGCCAAACAAGAGGGCGATGTCCGGTCGCTCCCGGGCCTCAACATGAAGCTCGCTCTTGTGTTGGAGGATCTGGGCGACTATCCCAAAGCGGTGGAGATTCTGAATGCTACGCTCACGGACATGCAAAAGGCGGGTGACAAACGTGGGCAACTGCTAGCTTTAGGGAGTATCGGCGTTATCCAGACAAAGCTGGAAGACTATGAACACGCCTTGCCCAATTTGCTGGAGGCGTTGCGCCTTCAAGATGAATTGGGGCTCAAGGATTCGGCCTATCCAGACATCGACTATGCCCTTGGAGAAATCTACGAGGGTTTTGGCAACTATGACGAGGCGTTGGACCATTACCAACGGGCCCTCGCCGCCATCCAGACCCCAAGCAACGAGGCCTTGGCCGGCAGAATATATGACCGGATTGGCCATTTATACTATGCGCTTGAGGACTACTCGAAGGCGAGGGAGTTTCTCGAGGAGGCGCTTCGGCTCAGCGCTGAGACGAGAAACGCGCCCATGCAGAAGAGCCAGTTGATACGGCTTGGAGACCTTTCCAGCAAATCAGGGGACTTGGAAGCAGCCCTTAAATACCAGCAGAGGGCGCTGGCTCTCACGAGGGAAACCAACGACAAAAAGTTTGAATCGAAGGTATTGACACGAATAGGGATTCTTAACCAACTATTGGGCAAACCGAGGCAGGCGCTGGAAAACTATAATGAAGCGAAGGACATCCGCTCTGAAATGGGAGACCGGCGTGGGGTCAGTGAAAATTTGCTCCAAATAGCCTTGGTGACCTCTACGCTTGGAGATGCAGATTCCGCGGTTGAAAACCTGCGCACAGCCCTGTCCATTGCCCAATCCTCAGACGATCGCAGCATGCTGTGGAAGGCCTACTTCATCATGGGGAGAACGCTCGAAGCCAAAAAGAGTCCGGGCGAGGCCCTTGAATCGTACCGCAAGGCCATGACCATACTAGAATCCATGGATGATGAGTCCACAGAAGAAAGCGAGGAGGACGATTTCCTTTTCGGCGGCCGCCGCGCGCTCTACGAGGCCGCCTTGAGGGTCCTGATGGGCCTCGCTCGAAAAGACCCTGGCGGCGCCTACGATAGTCAAGCCTTGAGAATCGTGGAAAAACTCAAGGCGGTTGATTTTGAAAAGGCGTTGTCATCTATCAACGTTGAGACCTTCTCGGACCTGCCGAACGAGTTGGTGCTCAAGGAGAAGAGCGTTCGTTTCACGTTGAGGAACCTCGCTTCAAAGCTTGAGACAGAGCGGTCCAAAACGCGGCCGGATCAAACGACCATCAAGAAGCTTGTCGAGGAGAGGAAGGCGAAGGAGAAGACTTTCAAGGAACTGAAAGCTCGTTTCGCACAAGAGTATCCAGCCTATGCGGAGCTGCGCTATCCACGACCAATTTCGGTGGCAAAATTGCAAAAGGATGTCATCGATCCTGACGAAGCGGTTTTGGAGTATGTGGTTACAAGGGGACGGACGTACTTGTTTGCCATTGACAAACAACGGTTCCACACTTTCTCCATAGATTATGCGGCCCAGGAGGCGGAAAAGGACGTCGAGACCTTGATGCGCCCCTTGCTGCGGTCAGAGACCCTTGCGAGTTGGGACCCCTCGGTGGCCTTTAGAATCTACACCAAGGTTATCAAACCCGTGGAATATTTCCTGGTGGGCAAGAAAACGGTCACGATTGTCCCTCATGGCGTGCTTACGTCGCTCCCCTTCGAGATCTTGGTCGATTCGAAGTCGCACGCATCCAAGAGATTTTGGTCTGCGGGAGACCCGCCGACGTATCTCGTCGAGAAATATACGTTTTGTTATGCGCCTTCGGCGTCTCTCCTTGCGTACGTAAGGACTCGGAAGCACGACAAAATACCCGGATGGAACTTTGTGGGATTTGGCGACGCCGATTACACAGACCTGAACAAAACCGGCTCTCCAAATCCCGGCGCGGAGAAGCTCCTCGCGGCCCTCAGTTCATCATCCACAAGCGCTCGGAGTCACGATCTCAAGCCCCTGCCAGGAGCGCGAAAGGAATTGACTGAGATAGTCAAAATATTGGGGGGCCCTACGCAGATTTATGTTGGCCCTCAGGCAACGGAAACGTTGTTCAAAAAGGCTGACTTGGGACGATACGGGTACGTGCACCTCGCGACGCACGGGGTGCTCCTTGGCGGCCAGGGGCGTTTTCACCAGAGACCCGCGATCGTATTCTCTCTCTATGGCGACAAAGAAAACGACGGTTTTCTGCAGCTCAACGAGGTGTTCGGGCTCAAGCTCAACGCTGACATGGTGGTGCTATCTTCGTGTTTTGGGCAGACCAAAGTCGATAGCTCCGGCGCGAGCAGCATACTTCAATTGGCGCGCTCCTTTCTTTTTGCAGGAGCAGATGCGTTGGTCCTGAGCCTCTGGCAAGTCCATGATGACAGCACCGCGAATCTTTTCGTCGAGATGTATCGGAACCTCAATGACGAGTCCAAAGCAGAAGCATTGCGACGAGCGAAACTGAGTCTATTGAAAAACTCGGGTACGAGTCATCCTTATTATTGGGGCCCTTTCATCCTCATAGGGGACTGGCATGTGAGGCTCAATCCCGCAAAGAACAGGCTGCCCAGCGAGACGGCCAAGTTTAAGGGGATTTCCAACTGGAGACGATTATTGACGTTTTGAGTTCTCCCGCGTCCCAAAAGGACGGCGCTGCACAGGAGTCAGTTGTGAATATACGAGGTCTTGCCCCCATGAATCTTCCTCGGCCAGAGGCGGGTCAGCGTCGCGACTCCGTGCGACTCGCAATTTTCTCGCTCGCTTTGTTCGCAGGCGCGGTGAGTGGCGTGCTCGCCAGCGCCGGGGTTACCCTTGGCGATGATTGCACAAAATTGAGCAAAGAAGTGATTCGTTTGAGGGCTGAGTACCGGGAAACTGCGCGCAACGCGTCTCAGACGGACTCGAGTGTGGGATTTGATGAGCTCACGGCAATCCTAGACAAAATTGTTGACGCAAAAAGACG
>Ga0123519_10007365_pt1 | contig 17062 bp, 12 predicted proteins | sample YelNatPaOPRAMG02_FD_87396 | JGI IMG/M metagenome (GOLD analysis project Ga0123519, IMG submission 87396) | Hot spring microbial communities from Yellowstone National Park - Yellowstone National Park OP-RAMG-02 (version 2) | ecosystem: Environmental > Aquatic > Thermal springs > Hot (42-90C) ... | reverse complement strand
CTTATATCGAGAAAGAGGATTTTTACTAATCAAAAAACCAATAATTCTTCTTTCCATCTCAAAAATTTCTTCTTCTGAAAATTCGGCAACTTCTTTAAAGTCATCAACCAACTTTTTTTTCACGTCGCTTTCCCCAAAAAGATCAAATTGGCCTTTATCTTGTTTCATTTTTTCTTTTTGAACTTCTTCAAGTATCCTTGGATAATTGGCAAGCAGAGTGGCGCGGTTGGCAAAAGAAGAAAAAGCTCCCGCAGCAATTAGACTCTCAACAGTTTTTTTATTAACTTTTCGCAAATCCACCCGAAAAAGAAAATCTTTAAAGGAGACAAACTTTCCCTCTTTTTCTCGCGTTGAAAGAATCGACTCAATCGCTGCTTCGCCCACATTTTTAATGGCCGAAAGACCAAATCTGATTGCTCCTCCCTCGATCGTAAAACCAGAAAAAGAATAGTTAATATCGGGCGGTAAAACCGAAATTCCCATTCTCTGACACTCTTCAATCGCTTGGGCCATTTTTATCTCTCGCTGCGGTCCGGCCACCCCTGAGAGTTCTGCGGTTAAAAGAGCAGTCATAAACTCAACGGGAAAATTGGCTTTAAGATAAGCTGTCCAATAAGCAATTAACGCATAAGAGGCCGAATGGGGTTTATTAAAACCATAACTAGCAAACTTTTCCATAAAGTTCCAGATCTTTTCCGCCAAACTTTTTTTGTACCCCTTTTTGATACAACCGGCAATAAATTTTTCTTTTTCTTTTTTCATTAGTTCTTTTTTCTTTTTGCCAATGGCCATTCTTAAATTATCAGCCTCACTCATCGTGTACCCGGCCATTTTATTGGCAATCTGCATCACCTGTTCTTGATAAACCAAAACCCCATAAGTTTCTGCCAAAATCTCTTTTAAATCCGGATGAATATATTTAATTTTTTTAGGGTTATTTTTCCCTTCCAAAAACGAAGGAATAAGATCCATCGGTCCTGGCCGATACAAAGCCACCATGGCTGAAATATCAGAAAGTTTTTTTGGCTTTAACTCTTTGGCTAAATGTCTCATCCCCGAAGACTCAAGCTGAAAAACGCCAATGGTATAACCCGAGGAAATTAAGTCATAAGTCTTTTTGTCGTCTAAAGGTATTTGATGGATATCGATTTTTTGACCAGTGTTTTTTTCCACATAACGCAAAGTATCCTCAATAATCGTTAGATTCCTTAAACCCAAAAAATCCATTTTTAAAAGTCCAATTGCTTTATTATCAGAAACAGCATTTAAATCTAAACAATACATATCATATTGGGTAATGATTCTTTCTTCTTTGGGATCTTTTTGAAGAGGAACGTATTCGGTTAAAGGCTTATCGGCAATAACTACCCCAGCAGCATGAACTGAAGAATGACGGGGTAATCCCTCAATTTTTCTGGCAATATCCAAAACTTTTTTTGTCTCTTCCTCATTTTCATAAGCAAATTTTAAAGCCGGTGATTCCTCAAGGGCTTGGGCAATAGTCATAGCAAATCCTTGACGAGGCGGAGGAATCATTTTGGCAATTCGATCACCTTGGGAATAAGTCAGTCCCAAAGCGCGGGCCACGTCTCTTACTGCCAATCTTGCCTCCATCGTCCCAAAAGTAATAATTTGTGCCACATGATCATGACCATATTTTGAAGAAACATAGTCTAAGACTTCATCGCGACGGGTATCGGCAAAGTCAACATCGATATCAGGAGGGGTGGGTCTTTCGGGATTTAAAAACCGCTCAAAAGGAAGATTGTGATCTAAAGGATTAATATCGGTAATCCCCAAAATATAAGCAACCAATGACCCAGCTACCGACCCTCTTCCTGGACCAACACCAATCCCTTTATTTTTTGCCCAGTTAACAAAATCAGAAACAATCAAAAAATAGGTAGCATAGCCTTTTTTAATAATAACCGAAAGCTCATATTCCACTCTTTTTTTTATCAAATCACTATCATAGCCTTGTACTCGGCTTATTTTTTGATGAGTTAATTTTTTAAGATAATCCTCTGGGCTTTCACCGTTGGGTGTTTCAAATTTAGGCAAAATCCAGTGACCATAAGGAATTTCTAGATTACATTCAGAAGCAATTTTTAAGGTATTATCAATTGCCTCGGGCAAATCTAAAAATAATCCCTTCATCTCCTTTGGGCTTTTAAAATAATACTCTGGGTTATCAATCATCGAAAGAGGACGATTTTTTTCAAAAATCACTCGCTGGGTTTGAATACAAAGAAGAATCTCTTGAGCGTAAGCATCTTCTTTATCAAGATAGTGAACATCATTGGTGGCCACTATTGGCAGACCAAATTTTCGAGAAAGCTTTATAAGCTCTTCATTTAAAAAACTACTTTCTTTAAGTTTTGGATAGCGTTGAATTTCTAAATAAAAATTTTTATCAAAAATCTCAATGTATTTTTCTATCAGTCTTTCTGCTTCAGAATAATCACGATTTAAAATCGCTGAAGAAATTTCAGATGATAAACAACCAGAAAGAACAATAATTCCATCACGATATTTTTCTAATAGTTCAAAATCAACTCTTGGTTTGTAATAAAATCCCTCAAGGTGGGCGGATGAGACTAATTTTAAAAGATTTTTATACCCCACTAAATTTTTGGCAAGAAGGGTTAGATGATAATTATCTTTTTCCAAACCAACCTTTTTATCAAAACGGGATTTTTTTGCTTTGTAAACTTCAACCCCAATAATTGGTTTTACCCCCATTTCTTTTCCTTTTAAAAAGAATTTAAAGGCCCCATATAAAGCACCATGATCAGTAATGGCCAAAGCCGGCATTCCCAGTTCTTTGGCCCTAGCAAAAACCTGATCAATCCGTGTCATTCCATCAAGTAAAGAATACTCAGTATGTAAATGTAAATGAACAAAAGACATATAAAAAAATTAAAAACTAAAAATGAAAAAATAAAAATGACAAATAAAAATTAAAAATTTTTTTAAATTTTTTTGATTATTTATTTTTATATTTTTTCATTGTCATTTTTCATTTTTATTTTTTATTTTTTATTTATTCTTCTTTCAATCTCCTCTTTTACTATCTTTGCTTCAACTTTTTCCTTCGTTTCTCTCATTACTTGACCCACTAAAAACATAATGGCATTTACTTTTCCTTTTTTATAATCTAAAACCGCTTTTTGATTCTCTTTTAAAACTTTATTAATTACTTCTTCTAATAAGTTTTTATCCACTTCTTTTGGTTTTAAATTTTCAATTAATTTATTAATAAACTCGTCGGGGGGCAATTGAGAAGAAATTTTTTTATTAACGATATAATTGGCAATGAGTTGGCTTGGATTTTGAATTTTTAAATTTAAGTTGGCAATTTGCGTTTTAAATTTTATATTTATCTTTTCAAAATAGTCGGCCAAATTCTTATCCCGAGTTAAAATAAACGCCTCCTCATACCGAATCCCCAACAAAGATACATATCTCTCAACTTTTTGCCAAGGGAGTTCTGGTACTTTAATTGAATCAAGATACTCTTTGGTAAAAACCAAAGGTGGAATATCTGGTTCAGGAAAATAACGATAATCAGAAGCTTCCTCTTTTATTCTTTGAGAGTAAGTGATTCCTTTTTTTTCATCAAAGCCCCGCGTTTCTTGAAGAGGAGTTTTTCCTTCTTTTAAAATCTCTATTTGCCTTTTTATCTCATAATCAATCGCCTGCTTAACAAAGCGAAAGGAATTAATATTCTTCACCTCCACCTTATAATTAGGCAACTTTTGACTTTTGACTTTTGACTTTTGACTTATTATTGAGATATTCGGCTCCATCCTCATCGTTCCTTTTTCCATATCGGCATCTGAGACGCCAAGATAGCGAATGATTACTTGAAGTTCCTCCAAAAACCGTTTGACATCGTCACTGTTATCAAAATCCGGCTCAGTAACAATCTCAACCAAAGGGACTCCCGATCGATTAAAATCAATTAAAGTCCCGTTTTTTGAATGAATAAGTTTTCCCGTATCTTCCTCAAGATGCACCCGGCGAATACGAAAAATTTTTTTTGTCAAGGCATTTTTTGCTTGATCTTTATACGCAATCTTAACCCAACCATGACTCGCAATTGGTTCATCATACTGACTAATCTGGTATCCTTTTGGTAAATCAGGATAAAAATAATGCTTGCGATCAAACTTAGAAAAAGAATTGATTTGACAGTTTAAAGCCTTACCAATTAAGATTGTCCATTCAATCGCTTTTTTATTGGCAACGGGTAAAGCCCCAGGCATCCCCAAACAAACAGGACAAACTTGGGTATTGGCTGGTTTACCAAAATAAGAGGCCGAGCATTGACAAAACATTTTCGAAGAAGTCTTAAGCTCAATATGAATTTCCAAACCAATCACTGGTTGATAGCTATTCATATTTTTTATACATTCCACACCTCCGAGGTGTTATAGATTCCGCACCTTGGGATTTTTGAAATTTTTAATCAGGATAATTTTTTACTCCTTTTTTAATCACCTCCAAAAAATCGGTTTCTTTTTCTATTTGATATGTCAAATTTAAGATATTTTCTTCCTCAAACCACCTTCCCATAAGCTGAAGCCCAATTGGCAAATTTTCTTTTTTTGTCAAACCAAAGGGAAAACTAATAGCACAAATCCCCGCAATAGCAGCTGGCTCATTTAAAACATCCATCATCTCTCCAAAAAAAGGATATTTTTCAAACTCTTTTAATTTTAACGCGGCAATTGGTGTGGTTGGCGCCAAAATAATATCCACCTCTTTAAAAACTTTTTTAAAATCTTCAATAATTAATGTTCTTACTTTTTGCGCTTTTTTATAATAAGCATCATAATACCCATAAGATAAAACATAAGTCCCAAGCATTATCCTTTTTTTTGCCTCACTGCCAAAAAAAGTCCGATCATTACCATATCTTATCCCATCATAACGGGCTAAATTAGAAGAAACTTCCGCTCGCTGAATGATTGTATAAACAGAGATGGAATATTTTGGTGACAAAAGTTTTATCTTTTTTATCTTATGACCTAGTTTTTCCAAAATCAAAACCAATTGATAAAAAGCTTCTTTAATCTCACCATCAACTCCATTCAAATACTCATCAGTAATACCGATAATAAACTTCTTTTTCTTTTTTAAACTTGCCACATAATCAGGAACTTCATTTGGGGCAGTTGTAGCATCAAATTTATCTTTGCCAGCAATTATTTTTAAAATAAAAGCGGCATCTTCGGTGGTTAATGTTAACGGTCCTGGGCAATCAAGTGAGGAAGCCATGGCGATTAAACCATAGCGAGAAACTCGACCATAAGTTGGTTTTAAGCCAATCACTCCCGACCAAGAAGCGGGTTGTCTGATTGATCCAGCTGTTTCTGAACCGATAGCCACCGGCGCCAAATAAGAAGAAACCGCTGCCGCCGACCCCCCCGATGAACCACCAGGGCAGCGCGACAAATCCCATGGATTTTTCGTTGGCCCAAAATCTGAGGTTTCAGTGGAAGAACCATGAGCCCAAGCATCCATATTAGTTTTTCCCAAAATAAAAAAAGAAGTATCAATTAAGCGCTTAGTCACTGTTGATTCATAAGGAGGAATAAAATTCGCCAAAACTTTGGATGAGGCAGTTGTTCTTATCCCTTTGGTGCAAAAATTATCTTTGATCGCAATCGGCACTTTTATCTTATCTAACTTATCAGCCTTATAAGACTTATTTATTGTTAAATAAGCATTAAGCTTTTTATTATACTTTTCTATTCTTTTTAAAAAATAATCAATGACCTCTTTCGAAGAAATTTTTTTATTTTTAATAAGTGCCAAAATCTCAGTGACTGATTTTCCCAAAAGCATATTTTTTATTCATCAAAAATTTTTTTAACCTTAAAGAAATTACCTTCTTTGTTTTGAGTGTTTTGAAAAACTTCTTCTAAATTAAGACCACGTTTATTTTTTTCGCCATCATCAAAAAATACATTTTTTAAAAAAGTAGCAGAAGAAGTAGGCAAAACATTATCGGTTGCCAATTCATTTAAATTTTCAATGTAAGAAATTGTTTCCTCCAACTGAGTTTTATACTTTACAATTTCATCATCAACCAAAGTTAAACCAGCCAATTTCGAAAGCTGTAAAACCTCTTCTTTTGATAACGATTTTTTTTTCATAATTAATTAATTATATACTATATTCAACGTTTAATGTTTCACTTCTTTCCGGTTTATCTGATTCTTACTAATCTTAACTAATTTTTACACAACGCTTACACTATGTTTATACTATTTTTACACCGCGTAAGAGGCGGTTGACACTAATTTCAATCTCCCAATCTCCATTAATCTCTACTTATCTCTATTTATCTCTACAAATCTCTATCAATCTCTTTTCTTTCTTATTACTATTTCTCTTGCTTTTTTTTCCCATTCTTCATCAAACTTTTTCACTAAAATCTTTCTTTTGTATTTTCTCTCAATTGCTTTTTCCAATAAAAAAAAAGTAACTTTTGGATTTTTTGGCAAAATCGGTCCATGAAGATAAGTACCAATCGTATTTTTATAAAAAATCCCCTCAGTTTTATCTTTACCATTATTCCCAAAACCAAAAATTACCTCCCCAAAAGCCAAATTTTTGTTGGAAAGATAAGTCCTTCCTCCATGATTTTCAAAACCAACCACAATTTCGTCTTTAGCAATCTTTGTTTTTATCCCAATATCACCAATTAAACGAGGAAAACTCTCGCCTGGATTTTCTGTATAAAGATCAAAAATCGAAAGTCCAGGAATTTTTGTCCCATCTGCCGCCTTATAATATCGCCCCAAAAATTGATAGGCCCCACAGACAAATAAGCCACAAACTCCCGCCTCAATTGCTTTTTTAAGAGCTTTACTTTTTCCGTTTTTTAAATCTTTGCTTACTATTTCCTGCTGTTTATCCTGGGCTCCTCCCATAAAAAGAATGTCCATTTTTAAAATCTTTTCGTAAGGATCGTTTAAGGAAATTGGACAAACTTCTAAATCAATACCTAAAATTTTTGCCCAATAACTTAAAGCGATAATATTTCCTCGATCACCATAGGTACTCATCAGTTCCGGATAAAACCAACCCAAAAAAAGTTTCATAAAAATTTTTTGCCAACTAATAACTTTCTTACTTCAAGCATGGCTGAATAATTGGGAAAAACAAAAATCGCCTCATTTTCCTTTGTCTCTTTTAAAATCTTTTTTAACGTTTTTTTCAAGTCAATTAGGGGAATAATCTTTTTTTTTGAATTTGGTAATTCATATTTTAAGCGAATTGCCATATCAAAAGCCCGATCACCCGAGACAAAAATCTTTTTTGCCAAAAACACTATTTTTTTAAACTCCACATCAAAGATCCAAGAAACATCCCGCCCATCTGGAATTCGATTATTTAAAATCAGCCAAAAAAATTTTTTTTGACCTTTGAAATACGAAGTTACTGCTTCAATTGATTGATTAAAACCGGCTGGATTTTTTGATAATAAAAGATAAAAAATCCGATTTTTATAAACAATCTTTTCTTGCCGACCAAAAGCCGGTTTAAAATCTTTAACAAAATCAAAAACTTCACTTAAATCAAAATTAAATCCCTTCATCAACACTAAAAAAGCCGCGGTTAAATTGTATTGATTATAAACGCCAAAAAGAGAAAAAGGAATGTTTTTTAAAGATAAAGTAAAAATATTTTCTTGATGAAAACCACACTTTTGACAAAAAAAACTTCCAAGATGGGAATAAGCCACTTTTTGGTAGGATAAAAGATGAAAACAAACCGGACAGTAATTAAAATCAACATCAAAAGGAAGATTTTTATAAGGCATTTTACTTTTTTCTAAACCAAAATAAAAAACAAAAGAAGAGATATTTTTTCCCAAATAATAAAGATTAGGATCATCACCGTTTAAAAAAACCAATGTTTTTGGCGAAAGGTTTTTTAAAGCCAAAAGCCAACGAGAAGCAATTGTATTAACCTCCCCATAACGATCAAGTTGATCACGAAAAAGATTTAAAATTAAAACGATATTGGGTGAAAATTCTTTAATAATTAAAGGAAAATTAAACTCATCTGCCTCAAAAATCGCCACCTGTTTTTCAATTTTACCCAAAAAATTGGCGTTTTTAATTAAAGAAGAAGCAATTCCATTTAAAAGATTGGCTCCTTCTTTATTGGTAAAAACTTGGTATCCCTTTTTTTCCAAAAGATATTTTAAAAGAGCCACAGTTGTTGTTTTTCCATTGGTGCCGGTAACCACAATCGTTTGAAGATGAGGATTTTTTTTAAAAATTTTTTTTAAAAAATTTTTATCAAAGATCAATGCCAAATGACCTGGCCAAGTTGAACCAGCGCCAATCTTTAAAATATAATTTAAAAAAGCAACTAATTTCCCCAAAATAATTGATAGATAAAAAACCATAAAAATTACATCATTTTCTCCAACATTTTTATCCGCTCCTCAATTGGTGGATGAGTATTAAATAAATTAGTTAACCATGAAGAAAGTTTTTTTGAAGAAAAAGGATTAACGATAAAAAGATGAGCGGTATTAAGGGTGGCGTGACGTGTTGGTAAATGATAGGCAGAGATTTTTTTTAAAGCATCAATTAAACCTTTTGGATTACGAGTCAGCAAAACCGCTGAGGCATCGGCCAAAAACTCCCTTCGTCTTGATATGGCTAGTTGAATTAAGGTAGCAATCAAAGGCGCCAAAATTAAAGCTAAGATAAATAAAATAAAAAATAGAGGATTAACATTTTTTCGATCTTCATCATCAAAATTTCCTTGCCACCAAAAACCGCGCCAAAACCACTCCGAAACCAAAGCAATAGTTCCCACCAAAACCGAAACAATCGTTGCCAAAAGGATATCATAATTTTTAATATGGGACAGCTCATGGGCAATCACTCCTTCCAAATCACTGCGATCCAAAATTTTTAAAAGCCCAGTTGTGACACAAACCACCGCATTTTTTGGATTTCGACCAGTGGCAAAAGCATTGGGGGATGGATCATTAATCACATAAAGCTTTGGCATCGGCAGTCCGGCGGCTAAAGTCAAATTTTCGGTTACCGTATAAAAATCAAAGTATTTTTTTTTATCCGCTGGTCTTGCCCCAACCGTAAAAAGAACAATTTTGTCGGAATAAAAATAACTTATAAATGAAGAAATGAGAGAAAAAATTAATCCAAAAACCAAAAATTGATTGGCTGATTGGGTATAATAACCAATTAAATAAAAAAACCCGCTAAACAAGGCGATAAATAAAGCCAAAATCAAAAATGTCCTTCTTTTATTGGAGGTGATTTGAGAGTAAGGAGTCACAATAACAAAAAAACACCAAACTTCTAACAGCAAACACTAATCACCAAGCATCTAACACCAAACATCTAACACCTAACACCTAGCACCTAACATCTAACACTTTAACAAAGGGTAACGTGAAACGTATAACGTAAAACGTTAAATATTACCAACGTTTACACAATGTTTACCAAGTCAGACCAAGTCAGACTTGGTCAGACTTGGTTTACACTACTTTTTACACTAATTCTCAATCTCCTAATCTCCATTAATCTCTACAAATCTCTATTTATCTCCATCAATCTCTATTTATCTCAATAAATCTCTACTTTTACTTAATTCTCAAAACTAACTTTTGGTGTTTTTCTTTCTTCTTCTTTTGCCTCGAAAAACTCTTCCTCTTTAAAACCAAACATATTGGCAATTAAATTGGAGGGAAAGGTTCTGACTTTGGTGTTATATTCTAAAACATTGCTGTTATAAAACTGTCTGGCATAGGCGATTTTATCTTCGGTATCTTCAAGCTGTCTTTGTAGTTCCTGAAAATTTTGACTTGATTGAAGCTGGGGATAGCTTTCTGCTACGGCAAAAAGAGTTTTTAAAGCGCCACTTAAAGCATTATCCGCTTCGGCTTTTTCTTTTGGTGTTTGGGCGGTCATTAAAGCCGTTCTAATCTTGGCGACATTTTCAAAAACCTCTTTTTCATGTTTCATGTAACCTTTAACTGTCTCAATCAAATTAGGGACTAAATCAACCCGCCTTTTTAATTGAACATCAATGCCTGAGAAAGCTTCTTTGATTCGTGTTTTTAAAATCACCAAGGCGTTATAAGTCCCAACAAAATATAAAAATAACAAAACAATCACTCCCCCAGCAATAAGCAAAGTATTCATATTTTCAAAATTTAATTTATAATTGATTAATTCCTGCGGGGCCAACGGGACTTGAACCCGCAACCTCTTCCGTGACAGGGAAGCGCTCTGACCAAATTGAGCTATGACCCCAATTGTTTAAAATTATAGCATAAATTTAATTTCAATAGGAAATTTTTCTAATAACTCCTATTCAACTTATCAGTCATATAAAACTTATTTTTATTGTATAATAAAAAAAGCGGGTGTAGTTGATCGGCTCAACGCTACCTTCCCAAGGTAGAAAGGGCGGTTCGACTCCGCTCACCCGCTCAAAAAATTGCTGGAATAGCTCAATGGTAGAGCAGCGGTTTCGTAAACCGCAGGTTTCGGGTTCGAGTCCCGATTCCAGCTCTTTATTATTATGAAAGACCTTCGAAAAAAAATATTGTTTACTCTTTTTTTACTAATTTTTATTTTTTACTTTCTTTTTACCTTTGGTTTTAAAATCATTTTTTCACTCTCTACTTTTTTGGCCAACATTCGATCAAAACCAACTCCTAATTTTGAATCAAAAGAAGAAAATTTTATTGGCGATATTAATATCGACAGTATCCCCCAAGCCACCAACAGCGCTTCTTTTTTAGTTCAAGGAAGCGTTTCAAATTTTAATGAAATAACTTTTTTTCTCAATGACGAAAAAATAAAAAAAATTGAACTTGAAGGAGAAACTAACTTCCAAGAAGAAATAGAAGGCCTAAAAGAGGGAAAAAATACTTTTTATGCCATTGCTAAAAATAAAGAACACTTCAAAAAAACACCAGTTTTTGAGATTTTATATAAATCTCAAAAACCAAAATTAGAAATTAGTCAACCAAAAGATGGAGAAAAATTTGCAAACGCCGAAGTTTTGGTTAAAGGAACAACTGACAAAGAAACCTTTGTTAAAATAAATGACACTCCGGTTATCGTTGATGCTTTGGGCAACTTTGAAAAAACAATTACCCTTCAAAACGAAGGGGAAAACACCATTCAAATTACCGCCCAAGATATAGCTGGGAACTTAGAAACTAAAGAAATTAAGGTTTTTTATCAAAAATAGTTCTTGCCATCCCCAAAATAAAAATCAAAAAAGGATGAAGAAGTAAATTATCGGCTAAAGAGGAAATAGCGATAAAAAATATTAAGTAAAAAAACTCTTTACTGCCATTTATCAACTTTATCAATCCTTTGCCAAAAAACAAAAGACCCACCACGCCGGTGGCAACAAATAAAGTCACATACGTTGATTGAAACGAGGAAGCGCCATGGTAGATATTAAAATCGCTTTGCCAAAGAAGATTATTTTTTTGCCGGAAGAATCTTATTCGATTATAACCAATCCCGAATAAAGGATTTTTTAATCCTATTTCAATCCCCAAAATATTTTCTTTGATTCTTGATTCAATTGAAAAAAATCGATTAAGATTAACCCCAACCCCGCTTTTTTGAGGAAAAAAAATCAATAAAAAAATAAGAAAAACCAAAGTTATGAAAAAATATCGAAGCGATGATTTTTTCAAAAAAAATAAAAATAAGGTTAAAAAAAATGAAAAAATAACAAAACGACTGTAGGTAAAATATAATAATAAAAAAAGCGGTGGCAAAAGCCAGAAATATCCAGTGTTTTTGTAATTCAACCAAAAAAGAAAAAAAAGTCCATAAATTGAAGCCGCCACTGACGTATCAAAAAAAACACCAAAAACACGATTTTGATGAACATCCCAACCTAAATAAGCTAAATTTCTTAGGTTTGGATATAAAAAAAATTGAACAAAAGAAAAGATAATTGTTAAAAAACTAAAAATCAAAAATCCCAAAACCAAATCTTTTTTTTCCTTCTTTTGATAATAAAAATAAAGATAGGTAAAAAAAAGAAAATAAAAAAACAGTCGCAAAAGATATAAAAAGGAAACGATGTTTTCAAAAAGGGAGTAATCAAAAAATTTAATAAAAAAAGAGATTAACAAATAAATAAATCCCCAAAAAATCCATTGTTGACTATCAAATAACTTTTTTAAAGGAGTAAACTTTAACTTTAAAAAATAAAAAAGCAATAAGATACCCATCAAAACTTCATAAAGATAAAAATTCACTTGCTGATTAAAAAACGACACCCGCCCCAGTTGCCCCAAAGAAAAAAGAAAAAAAGTTAAAATTAATAAAATTTTTGTCATGCTTTTATCACGCTATTATAAAACTTAAAAATATCACCCAAATTGTTAACCATTATCATCCTTTACCCTCCAAATCAAAAGACGACCTACTAAGTGAAATTAACACCTCCGAGGTGTTATATATTCGTCACCTCGGGATTTTTATCAAAAATCTTGGTAGAGACACGCCATGGCGAGTCTCTCCCTAAAATTAACCCACTCTCCCAATCTCCATCAATCTCTACTTATCTCTACTTATCTCCATTTATCTCTATTTATCTCTATTTTTATTCGTATCATTCGTATAATTTTTAATATACAACTTCCCCCTCACCAAAAACGAATGAAAACTCATCATAAAAGCATAAACAAAACCCGAAGCTCCATCTAAAAACCCAAGGTAAATAAAGTAATTTAAAATAAACTTAAAAAGGGGATAAAAAATAATTTCTAAAATATTTGTTTTTTTTCCTTGGCTAAAAAGCTCATTGGCTCTTAAAGAACTGTAAAAATTAATCTCTTGCAAAAACTCTTTAATGGTTGGGTGTGGATAATGATTAATAAAATTTTTCAATTTTCCAATTTTTAATTTTCGATTTTCAATTTTAAACTCTTCATGTACCTTTCCTTCCCATTTACCAAAACCTTTTTTTATTAGTCGCAAAATTCCTTTTTGTCTTACTTTTAAAACCTCACCAAACTTCAATTCTTTTCCCCAAAAAAAATCACGTCGTTTAATGTAAAAGCCAACTAAATCATCCCGTTCCAAACTGGCATATCTTATTACTTCTTTTATCTCTTCTTTCAACTCATCTGATACCTCCTCATCGGCATCCAAAAACAACACCCACTCCCCGCTTGCCTTTTCCAATCCAAAATTTCTTTGAGCTGCAAAATCTCCATTTAAGCTTCTTTTAAAAATTTTTAATTTTGAATTGTCATTTTTAATTTTTATTTTTTCATTTTTAATTAACGATAAAGTTCTATCACTTGAATAATCATCAACCACAACAATTTCATCAACAAAATCCAAAGACTTCAAACACCTTTCAATATTCTTCTTATCATTTTTTGTCAAAACAACTGCTGATAACATAAAGAAATTGATCTAATTGTTATTCTTTACCCTCCGATTCGGAGGGCGGGCTTGATAAGGAATTTATAAAATTTTAACCTTATTAAAGACGCACATCAGTGCATCTCTACAAAATAAAAATCTTTCTTTAAAAAAATATCTTCTAATCTCCATTAATCTCTACTTATCTCTATTTATCTCTATTTATCTCCATTTATCTCCATCAATCTCTATTTATCTCTTTTTCATATTCGCATAATTCGCGTCATTCGCATATTCATTCGCATCATTCGTATTACCTCAATACAATTCTACCAACTTCTTAACATATTTTTTCCAGGAAAACTCTTCTTTTAATTTCTTAATTAAAAAAGTTGTTGGTCTTTTTGGTATTTCTTTCATAAGCCTCAAAAAATCATCTTCGTCTTTAGCTAAATTAACATAATCTCTTAACTCCGGGACAACTGCCGACTCCAAACCAACCACCGGACATCCCAAAGACAAAGCCTCCAAAACTGGCAGATTAAAACTTTCATAGTAAGAGGCAGTTAAAAATGCTGTCGCTTTTTGATAAAGACTGATTAATTTCTTTCGCCTAATATTTTCAACGTTAATTAATTTATAATCTGGATTTTTTTTCTTAAACGCAAAAAATGTTTTTTTGATAAAGGAAAAATTTTTAATCGGCTGGGAACCAGAAAGAGTTAAAAAAAATTTTTCTTTTGTTTTTCTTGGTTTTTTCTTTAAACAATCAAATGGTATCCCAAATGGTAAAACATAAATCTTATCTTCAATTTTTGGAAAAAGCAACAAAAACTCATCTTTTACTTTTTTGGAACTAACCACAATTTTATCGGCTTTTTTTATCATCTCTTTTAACTGATTATTTAAGCGATTGAAAACTTTTTTTGGATAGCATTTTGGGAAAAAATAAAACGAAAGCCCATGGGAAAAAACAATTGCTTTTTTGTGAAAATAAAAAGGAAGAGCTTGATTTAAAGCTAAAAAAACATCGGGTTTAAGTTGCCATTCTTTAAGACTAACCCCCAGTTTCATCCAAAAAATTTTTGGCCAAACGGTTTTTTCATCATAAAAAAAATATTGATTATTTTTATCGTATTTTAATAATGCTTTTTTTAGATTTAAGCTAAAAATCTTTGTCCCAAAAAAACCTTTGCCAAAACTCGCTCCCAAATCAACTGAGATTTTCATAATTTTTTTTATAAAAATACAAACAAGCCAAAAGATTAATTATCTCACCAATCAAACTAATGTAAGAGGAAGCAAAATAACCATATTTTGGAATAAAAATTAAATTTAATAAAAAATTAAAAAAAAGCTGAAAAATCATCAGTCCCAAGACATAATGAATTTTTTTAATGGTATAAAAAAAATTAAAAAAAATTGAGGTTAATAAAATCAAAGGCAAAGAAAAAATAATAATTCGCAAAACTGGAATTGCCAAAAGATACTTGTTTTTAAAAAACAAAGGCAGAAAAATTGGGGAAAACAGATAAAAAATTGCGCTTATTCCCCCACCAATTACCAAAAGAAAAAGAAAATCTTTTTTTATCTTTAATTTAATTAAATCCAAACGATTATTTTTATAAAAATTAACCAATATTGGTAAACTGGAAAGATTATAGGCCGTCACCATAAACATCAACGCCTCCAAAAATTTATATGCTGATGAATAAATCCCAACCGCTTCTTCATTTTTTAAAAAATTTAAAAGAAAAACGTCAATTCGACTATACCAACGGGCAAAAATGGAAATTAAAAGATAAAAAAATGAATAACCAAGAATTAATTTAAATTTTTTCCAATCGAATTTAAGAGAAAAGTTTTTTTCTTTGTTTTTTAAATATAAAAAAGATCCCAAACCATAAGTTAAGTAAAAAATAAAAATTACCCCAAAAACATAAATAATATTCTTAAAAAGAAAAGAAACAACAATAATGGTGGAGGTAATTAATAATTGAAAAAGAAAACTAATTACAGAAAGAAGATAGATTTTTTCTTCATTGGTTAACTTAATCAAAAGACTACCAAAAAAACTCGCCTGAAAAGAAACAAAAGAAACTAAAAAAATCGTTATTTTTGTGGTTAGAGAATAAGGCAGTAAAAATGCGCTAACAACCGATAGAAAAAAAACCAAAATAGAAAGATAGAATCGCAAATTAAAAATATCAAAAAAAGTGATTGCTTTTTCCTGAGGTAAATTTATAATGCCAAAGTTAGTGGTGCCAAAATCAACAATTGGTAAAAACATGCCAAGATGAGCCCAAGATAAAGAGTAAATTCCAAAAACGTTTGGCGGAAAGATTCTTACTAAAACAATAAACTGAAGAAATGACAAAACCTTTCCTAAAATCGAAAAAAAATTGTAAGAAAAAAAATTCAAATAAAAAGTTCTTTTTTTTATCTCCTCAACCACCGTTTTTGGTAAACGAAAAAGTTCGTACATTTTTTGATAAAGATTTCCATAACGCCATAAAAATTTAAGATGATTGAAAAATAAATATTGATTTTTTTTTGGGTTTTCTTTTGAGACTTCAAAGTGTTGGTAATGATACTTAGTATCCACCCCGATGCGAAAACCAGCTTTTTTTGCCCGAAAACAAAAATCAACCTCTTCATAATACATAAAATAACTTTCATCAAAAAAACCAATCTTCTCGATAACTTCTTTTTTTATAAACATCAACGATCCAGAAACAAAGTCAGTTGTTAAAAATCTTTGTTTTGGTTTTTTATCAAGCAATCCAGCCGTTAATCTTTTTTTATCCAACATTCCCCCGTAATAAATTTTTTCATCTTGCACCATCGCTAATCCCCAAATATCAAAATATTTTGCTGCGTCTAAAATTTTTTTAGACAAATTTTTCAGTGATATATCTGGATTAGCCACCACAAATAAATTACACCCGTCTTTTAACGCCTGTTTGAGTCCAATATTAACACCATAAGCATAGCCTTGATGATTGTTTGAATTATCAGGAAAGTATATTCTGTAATCTTTAAATCCTAATCTTTTTACTTCATCTCTTAATCGCTCAACCTCTTTTTTTGGTGTTTTATACAAAACAAAAATAAATCCAATTTTCATATATTTTAGCCTTTTCTGGCCACCCTCTCTCGACCGCTTCGGTCAAGAACGGATTGGCACAACAATATAAAATAAGTCAAAAATTCCATATACGCAAAACCCAGGTCCAAAGGAATCCGAAATAAGCCGTCTTTATAACCTTTGTCTTTGATAAATCGGGCATAAAACATATGGGGTGCATATAAAAATAATTTTTTCAATGTTATTTTCTCATTTTTTTCCAATTTTTTCTTTGCTTCTTCAAGTCCATAGTAAGTAAATTTTTTGTAAGTTTGCCAAAGACTTTGATAAGAATGGTGAATAATTTTTCCTCTTAAATAACCGACTTTTTTTGATTTTAAAAGATATTTTTGATGGGTTTTTTCTGGGGTAATTTTTATTTTGTTTTTTTTAAAAAAGCATAGTTTTTTATAATTTTCTCCACCAAAATTAACTGGTTTTCCTAAAAAATGATTTTGAAATGGAATCAAATATCCATCATATTTTTCTAAGTTCTTTTTATTTAAAAAAAGAGTTT
>Ga0123519_10007362_pt1 | contig 17069 bp, 13 predicted proteins | sample YelNatPaOPRAMG02_FD_87396 | JGI IMG/M metagenome (GOLD analysis project Ga0123519, IMG submission 87396) | Hot spring microbial communities from Yellowstone National Park - Yellowstone National Park OP-RAMG-02 (version 2) | ecosystem: Environmental > Aquatic > Thermal springs > Hot (42-90C) ... | reverse complement strand
TCCTTCCCAACCACCCTTTATTATCGTTGGAAGGCGGAGCCTTCAAACACCTTTATAAGTCCTATTTAAGAGGTGCTATTAAGCACACGGTGCTATTAAGCACACGGTGCTATTAAGCACCCCGCCCACCCTTATCTTTCTGTTGGGATGCTTTGCATCCCAACTACCCTGTTTTTTGTTAAAAGTGTGCTATAAGCACCCAACCTATTTGGTTGTTAAGAGGCTTCGCCTCTCTTCTCTCTTCAATGTTTAATAGGAAGTGCTATTTAGCACAAAGTGCTATTTAGCACAAAGCGTTATGAAGCACCTTTAAGCACAATGTGCTATAAGCACAATGTGCTATAAGCACTTGAGAAGGTGGATTTAGAATAACTATTAAATTGCTATGATAGGTTTTGCAGACTGTGCTGATGGTGCTTGTGAATACTTTATGTTAAAATCCAACTTCACAACAAATTCTTTCTTGGAAATTATTATTCTCTCATTCATTCTGTTTGCTATCTCATTTAAGAAGCTAGGTTTCATGGTCCTTGATTCAAATTTTTTTACTATCTCATCAAAATAAGGTGTTCCCTTCTCAAAAACCTCTGTCCACCCCTTAAGCTGAAAACTTTTAACTGTATTTCCTTCCCAGTCAAAAAGAGAGATGGCAACTTTATTTGAAATCTTTAAACTCTCTATAACCTTAACATCACTTTCTATAAATGTTATACTATTCCCTTCAACCTCAACAGCAAACCTAGGATAACATACCGGATACCCATCTCTCACAAAGCCAAGTCCGAATATACCATTATTCAACTTCAAAAGTTCCAAAACATCATTATCTATCAAAATAACATCACTACCCATAATTTTACCTCCATAAAAAATACTTTAAAGTTCAAAACTTCTTAAAGTTCAAAACTTATGGATAAAGTTCCACTTCCTCAACGATGAACTCTGTTATCGCTACAGGCTTAGGCACTGCACTAACAATTCCTTTTCTAACTACTGGCATCCTCTGAGGACTAAGGTTTGCTAATTCTTCGTACTTATCACCACTAGTTAGATTATTCACTCTACCTGTTATTACTACCATCTTAACGATACCATTAACATCGCTAATGTATTTGGAAATGCTAGCTTTCGAATTTTTTCTGAGGTTATAAAGTGTTTTGTTAGGGAAAACATGATTAAAGTAGATCTTATCTTCAGCACCACTTCTATCCATATCCAAAATAGCCCTTGGTGACAAATTAACTACACCGAACTCACTCACCGTAGAAACCAAAACAATATTACTCTCTCCACCATTCAGGAGAAAATCAACAACTTCATCGTTTAATTTCATATTGCCCACCTGTTAAGTAATGATAAACAATTTCCTACCTCATTTCAAATTTCTCGACAAAAATATGCATTTGACATTATCAAACTTATTTTGTATATTTTTATACTTATTAACTTCGGTTCGGGGGTGTTTTATGAAGGTAAAACCTTTAGGTGATAGAATACTTGTTAAAGTTTTACAAATTGAAGAGAAGACAAAGGGAGGAATTTATATTCCTCAAACTGCTCAAGAAAAAACCCAACAAGGTGTGGTTGAAGAAGTTGGTGATGCTCAAGATGTTATCAAGGTAAAAGTTGGTCAAAAGGTAATTTACGATAAGTATGCTGGTACTCAAATAAAAATTGATGATGTTGACTATCTAATACTAAGAAATGATGATGTTCTAGCAGTCGTTGAAGACTAACTTTATAGGAGAGCACTTTGCTCTCCTTATATCAATTTCCATTTTTATCAATTATTATTTCTGTGTAGTAGGATAATCTAGGAAGTATTATTGGGTAGTCGTAGAAGTAGTTTTTTATATCCTCTTTGGCAACAGAGAAGAATGTTGCTTTTTCAGATAGTATTTTTATTTCTTTAATCGTATTGTCAGTGCTTAATAGAATGTTTTTTATGTCACCTAGAAATAGGTATTTGGTGTTATCTGAAGATATTATTATCTTTTTGTTTTTTGTTTCTATAATGATTCTCCCCTCAATCAAGAAAAACCCTTTTTGGTTGTTCTCGTTGCTCCAAATTATTGTGCCTTTTTGGTACTCCTCATAGTTCAGTATCATTTCAAAGTAAAGTTTCATTGAAGGTGTAAAATCCTCAAAGTACTTTGTGAGGAATATGTCCCAAGTGTCCTTGCTTCTTATTTCTGCAAGGTGTTTTAGTTTGTCATGTAGTTTAGTGTCTTTTATGTTTTCTAGAAAACTCTGGCCATCTATTCTTAAGACTTTACATCCATTTTCTCCTGCTATTATTGTAGCACTCCTTCCTTTTTTTGTCAGTATTGCGCTTTCACCAAAAAAGTCAAATACGAGATACTCTTTGTATAGTTTACCACTAGTAAATAAATTTATGTATCCTTCGGTTATTATGTAAAAATCTTTGTTTTTGGTATCTCCTTCCTCTATGATTGTTTCACCTGGCCCATACTCCTCAAATTCGCTGTTGTATTCCAAGTTTTTTATATTTCTAAGGGGTAAATCCAAAAATAGTTTTACTGATGTTATCACATCAAATTTGCTTAATCTCTTCTGACTTATTATTGAGACAGTATTTTCTACGCCTTGCTTTGGGTAAAGGAGGTTGCCTTTTAATCCGTGTGAATTTGTGTAATTGAGGTAATCTTTTTCTGGGCAGTGGAAAGCGTAAACATATTGGTCCTTCCTTGTCTCAAAGTCAAGAAATGATATATCGGTGTGTATTATTCCTCCACCTGCTTCATGTAGTATGTAGTCAAAGTTTTTGAAGTAGTTCATAGTAAAGTTATACCTTTCTTTTGATATTATCCCTTCATCAAGTAGTAGTTTTGTTCTTTCAGATACGAAAGTATCTGATGAGTAAAATAATGTTTTGTTCTCAAACTCAACAGTAAACCCGATTGTTGGTATAGAGTGTAAAGCATAATGAAACCTAAATATGGCGTTTTCTATGTTTATATCTTTGTGTACCTTCACAAAGGATGTTTCGCACAGGGAATCAAAAAAATTATCATCTACATTTAGCAATCCTTTGTATTTTGTTTTGAATGATTTCCATATTGTTTTAGTTGTGTATATCCTGACTTTATTACCTCTCAACATGCTTTGTAGTGTTCCGGCATCGTGATCAGCATGGCAGTGTGTTAATATTATCCCGACAATACTACTTATGGGGATGTTGTTTTTTTCTAGTTCGTTGAATGCTCCAGCTGGTGGATCTATGAATATACCTTTGCCGTTTATCCAAAGTATGAAGCCAGATGTGGTTCCCTCCGGGTCAAAGCCGTTACTACTACCGAGGCATGTAAATCCAAACCTTGGGAATGTAAAGTTTTCTAATTTTTTTCTATCAAATGGTTTTTTCAATCCTAAACTAAAATCGTAGGGCAAACTATCTAATTTCTTACCTTCAAAAACTAACTCCTCTTGTTTGTTGTTTCTAAAGAAAAATATTTCTTCTCCTATTCTTGTGATTTTTATGTCCTCTATAAATAGATCTTTCTCTATGTTTATGAATTCTACTGAATTTTCTGTTTCAAACAAGTCGTTTTTGTTTTTTTGGTCTTTTCTTCTGAAAAATAGCATTTCGCTTTGTATATCACACTCAACATTACTACCAAAGTCATCTTCTTCAATTTTTTCAGGGCCTATTAGAGATTCTTTAAACAAAACTTTTAGTATGTTTTCCTGTTCTTTAGCACATAGAATGAAGGTTTTTCTTTTTTTTACAAAGTAATTGTAGTACACTGGGAACTCTATTTCTGCCGTGTTGAGAAATGAGGTGGTGTCAATTAATCTTTTGGGTACTATGTAGTACTGAAGTGCTTCACCAAATAACTTGATTGTGTCTTTTATGGTTTCTGGAGGGATACCAATCTGTACAACAAGTTTCCCCTCAGAAGTTATAACATATCCTCCCCTTGGTAACTTGATAACTTCTAGCATAATCTCCTCATATATTCCAAATTAAAATAGACATTTTCACCTTCAAATTTTCGGAAGATCCATTAATGTAAATGTAACTTATGTTCATTGGCAAAAAGGAATTTTCAGCTTCGCTGATTGCTAATAAAATATCTCTGAAGTTACCTTCTGCCTGAATAATGAATGTACCTTTTTGACTTTCTTCTGAAGAAGATTGAGATATTGATATTATTTTTATGTTTCTTTTTTTAAATATCTTTATTATTTCTGATACGACTAACGCTGGTGTTTTTGTGTTTTCTTTTATTTCTTGTATTCTTTCGTATTCTGATTTAATGAAATCAAGTTGCCTATTTAAGTAAGGGAGACTGGCATATTCATTTATCTCTTTTTCTATCTGACCTAATTTAATTTTAAGATATATGTATTCACCAAGAACATATGTTATATAGCCAAAAAGAAATAAGGATATTATGAAAAAAAGTGATATAATCACCTTCCTCATAGTTCTATCTCCAAATCAAATTTTATAACATCTTTACCGTTTATTTTGTAATCTGTTAAGGAGTTAACTATTACCTTCTTTACATTTTCTATTGATGAAATATTTTTCATTGTTGCATTTAGTGATTCACTGTTTAATGAATATCCTTTTATGTTTACAGATTCAGGGAAAAATTTGACTTCCTTTAGCCATGTTTTGTTATCAATGCTGCTAAAGATATCATAAAGCACACTACTGGACTTTTTTACATCCTTAAACTTGTCATAAAATTTTGTTATCTCCTCAGAGTAAAAATCTATCTGTTTTTTTGTATCCATTACTGTGATGTATCTTTTTATCTCTTCTGGAGCGTTCTCACTGGGAAAAGATAGATTTTCATTTATTATCCTTTGTTTTTCTATATCGCTATGGGATAGAAGCATAAAAATACCACCAAAAATTGACAAAGTGATTAAGCACAAGGAGGCTTTTACTAAAAAAATATCCAAATTGATGGAATTTGTATATTTGGTTGGTAATAAGTTTAGGGGAAATTTGGGATTTTCAACAAACCCCAGAATGTCAATGATGTTTGAATATTTTGATAAGTCATACTTGAAGAAAGGTTCACCGCTTAAACATATAATATTAGTCGATTCAAATACATTTTCTATGATTTCATAGTCAACATTGAAGAATATAACTTTCTCTAAGAAAATAGTTCTCTCTTTAACTATTTCTGTTACCACTCCTATAACATACCTTTGTATTACAGATTTATCTATATTCTCTACTACCTCAAGTCTGATGATGTTTTTACCTTGAATCACTGCAATGAAAATTTCTTCACCTTTACTAAAGACTGTCACAACAGCATTACTTGATTCTATATCCTTGAATAGGCTTACTAATGATATTGTTGAAGATGTCACGCTTTTTAAAGTGATTCCTGCTGATTTAAAAATTGAAATATAGTCCGTTATCAAACTTTGTTTGATCGCTGAAATGAATATCTTTAGCATTGTTTTTCCTTTTTGCTGGACTCTCCCAACTATCTTGTAGTTAAAAGATAGGGAATTTATATCAAAAATCCCCATACCCTCAAGGTATGAAACAACAATGTTTCTTAATTTTCGCTTATCTATATCTGGTACGGTAATCACTTTGTTCACGATGTTTTCCTGTGGTAAAATCAGACTTGAAATGAGAATTGGTATCTTTTCATTCTTTTCTACAAACCTTTCTAGTGAGAATTCCATTCTAAGGGGATCAATTATTTGTCCCTCTGATACTTGAATAATCTTTTTACCAAAAAGATAATTCAAAAATATCACCATTTTTATTTGCGGATGCTTTATGTAAAAAACTATCTCTATGATGTCAAGGTACTCTAATAAAAGGTATATAATTCTAGTTACCCATTTTAGTAGGTTCATACAAAGTAAGTTTAGATAAAAGTGTTTTTGCTTTCAATTTAAGATATTATGGTTAATAAGCGTCGTATGACTTATTTTCCTTTATACTTTTTGGAGGATTTTCACTTTCTTTGGGGATATCTATGCCATTATGGAAAACTTGATTGGAAACTTATTAGGATAGTGTTACTTTGAATCTTTATAGTAATTTTAAACTGAATGAGAGAAGGAATCTTTGTCAGAATGTGTACATGAGGTATAAATTCAATAGAGGTGCTGTACCGATTAAGAGTTCACCTTTTAAAAGGTTTATTGCACCTATTCCTACTATGAATTCTAAATTCATTCCTACTCCAAAATTACCAACAAAGAAATTGCCTTGAGTTCCAACTCCCCCAGAGATGTAAAGCCCAAATGGTATGGAGAAGCCAATACCTCCCCTTGCAATGAGGTTAATATTGTAGCTTTCCCTGTATACACCTGGCCTAAAGCCAATACTTAAGTCAATAGGAAAGTAGTACTTGCTACCTTCAAGGTTAGTCGTAGTTGTATTGTTTGTTGTCAAGATTGTTCCAAAGATGTTTACAAGTGATGGTTGTACACTAACATAGAAATTTCCCCATGGGTACTCGTAGTCTCCCCTTTTAAGCCAGAAGTTTTTCATCAAGAGGATTCCTAAAGAGTTGTTTGTGGTGTTTTCAATGGTTATGTTTGTATTGGCGTTCCCAAATATCAAGGTTGAATTGGTGTCATTGTAAATATTTTCCTTCACATAATAAATTGATATTCCCATGTCTTTATTTTGAAAACCCAAGTCAATATTTAGTGAGTTTTTGTTGGTAATGTTGTTAATGGAATACAAAATTGGCGTTGGGTAATATGATAGCGATATTTGGTTTTTATCATAAGTACTCTGTGGAGTGGGAGAAATGTAGAGTGGTAATGCAATACATCCTGAAAGTATTACATAAATTGTAAGAACAAAAAGGGAAATTAATATCTTATTCACCCTCATGGTCCCCCTCCTCCTACTCTCATATTATGGAATTGCTTGTTTATGAAATCAAGATTTTTTCTTCGTTAGAAGAAAATTAATTTCTTATATTCGTATAGAGATTACATAGCTATTCCTTAAAGGTTCTTGATTATTTAACTAAAGAGAAATTGAATTCTTATTTTAAAGAATTATATTTTACTTAATGCCTGGTCCAAGTCCTCAATTATATCATCTACATTCTCTATTCCTATTGATAGTCTCACTAGGTCTTCAGGTGCTCCTGCAGCAGCTCTTTCTTCTGGTTTTAGTTGCTGGTGAGTTGTCAAGTAGGGATAAGTCACTAATGATTTAGCATCACCTATATTGGCGAGGTGTGAGAATAGTTTGAGTGACTCAACAAATTTTCTTATTTTTTCTGCTCCTCCTTTTATGCCTACAGTTACTAATGCACTTGCGCCCTTTGGTAGGTATTTCTTAGCATTTTGGTATGTTGGATTTGATTCAAGTAGTGGATACCTCACCCAAGATACTTTTGGATGGCTTTCAAGGTATTTCGCTACCTTAAGCGCGTTTTCTGAATGTCTTTCCATTCTTAGGTGTAGTGTTTCAAGTCCCTGTAGGAATAAGAATGAGTTGAATGGGCTCAATGCTGCTCCTAGGTCCCTTAGTAGTTGTAGTCTAGCCTTAGCGATGAATACTTTTTCTTTAATTTCGTTGTACCACCTAATCCCGTGATAACTAGGGTCAGGCTCAGTAAATTCGGGGAATCTGCCGTTAGCCCAGTTGAATTTACCAGAGTCAACGATTACACCACCTAATGATGTACCATGTCCACCTATGAACTTAGTGGCAGAGTACACGACTATATCAGCACCATAATCAAAAGGCCTTAATAAATATCCTGTTGGTACTGTGTTATCAACAATCAAAGGTACGCCGTGTTTGTGTGCAATGTTGGCTATTCCTTCTATATCTGGTATCTCTAAACTAGGATTGCCTATACTTTCAATGTACACTGCTTTTGTCTTGTCGTTTATTTTTGATTCAATTTCTTCTAGGTTAAGTGGGTCAACAAAATGAGTAATTATGCCAAACTTCCTGAATGTCCAATTAAAGAGATTATAGGTACCACCGTAGAAACTTTTTGAGCTAACGATTTCATCTCCTTGTTTTGCTATGTTTAGTATAGCATAAGATATTGCTGCTTGCCCTGATGCTACGGCGAGAGCACCGACCCCACCTTCAAGTAGAGCCATCCTCTTTTCAAATACATCAGTAGTAGGATTCATTATCCTGGTGTAAATGTTGCCTTCTTCCTCAAGTGCAAATAATCTAGCAGCATGGTCAATATCCCTAAAAATGTAAGATGTTGTTTGATAAATTGGCACTGCCCTAGCGCCAGTCGTGGGGTCAGGTGCTTGTCCCCCATGAAGTAATATTGTTTCAGTTCTCTGTTTCATTTTAATAATCTCCTTTTAGTAAAAACATTTTGTATTTTAAAGAAATACATTTTCAATTTTGTTTTAAAAAATCCTCATATTTTGATTATATTATATAACATAATGTATAATTTCATGGAAGTAGGATTTCATAGAAATGGGAAAAACTAGAAAGTATGGACCCAAAAATATTGAAGAAGGTATTAAAGACTTCAGCTTAGATGATGTGTACGAGAAGATGAAGGACAAAGTTTATAGTACTGTCAAAAATATGGGTTATGAACTTGTAGATTTTTCAATAAAAAAGGGGAGGAAAATTTTGGTTGAAGTCGAGATATATCTAAAAAATAGGGATGTATCTATAAAGGATTGTGAAAAGGTTTCAAATGTTCTTTCTAGGCTTTTTGATGTAGAGGATCCTATTCCATTTAATTATACTCTTCTTGTTAGTTCACCGGGTGCGGATAGAAATCTGAAAACTGTTAAGGATTTTGAGATTTTTTCTGGTAGGGAAGTTGAAGTAGATATAAAAAATTTTGGTATTTATGGTTTACCTTCATCTCACCAGATTATGAAGATTGTTGGTGTCGATGGTGATGTAATCAAGTTTGACCTTGATGGTAGAGAGGTGTGGGTAGATTTTAGTGATATAGAAAATACAAAATTGTATTTTGATTTCTATAAATATTTTGGGGGTGAAAAGAGAGTATGAGTGTGCTAGGTAATATAAAAGAAGTTTCAAGGATGTTAGATTTGCCAGAAGAGATAGTTACGAAGATGATACAAAATGCCCTCTTTGAAGGATATAAAAAGGAATATGGTGAGGAATATGAAAATATATCTGTAAAACTTGACGATAGTGCTCAGAAGTTGGAGATTTTTGCCATTAAAAAAGTCGTTGATAAAGTTAGGAACGATGTTTTGGAGATATCGCTTGATGATGCCAAGAAATTTTATAAGGATGCCAAAATTGGGGATCAGATAAATATTCCCGTGGATGTTTCTAAATTTGGGAGGGCGGCACTTGAAGCGATAAAGTCAAGTATATTTAGGCAAAAGGCAGAGGTTGAAAGGGATAAGGTTAATTCTATTTTTAAGAATAAGATAGGTGAAATTATTGTTTCCAAAGTTACCAATATAAGAGGTAAGAATATAGAAGTTATTGTTGATATAGGGAATATCAAAGTTGATGGAATTATACCTTATGAGCACCAAATGCCAGATGACCATAAGATTTTTAGTGTTGGTGATACTATAAAAGCGGTTCTTGTGGATATAATTGCACCTGAAGAACCTACAGAGGAAGAGAAAACCAAGAGGAGGAGATCCAAAGAGTCTAAACTTCTTCTTTCTAGGACTTCTCCAGATTTTATAAAGAGGCTTTTTGAGCAGAATATACCTGAGGTTAATAAAGGTATAGTTCAAGTTATTGCTGTGGGTAGGATTGCAGGTGAGAAGTCAAAGGTGGCGGTTGCTTCAAGATACCAAGATGTTGATCCTGTAGGTGCTTGTATTGGTGTTGGTGGTAGTAGGATTGCTTTTGTTTCAAAAGAAGTAAGCGGTGAGAAGATAGATGTTGTGCTGTGGAATGATGATATTGCTGAGTTCGCGAAAAATGTTTTTGGTAGGGGGACTATACATTCTATTGAAAACAGAGAAGAGGAATTGATACTGAAAGTCTATGATTCAGTTTTGTCGCAAGTTGTTGGTAAAAAACGAATGAATGTTACCTTATTTGAAAAGATGATAGGTAAACCTGTTAAGGTTATTGCTATTGAAGTTGAGAAAGAAGGCTCTGAGGGCGCTCCCATAGAGATAGAGGAAGATACAATAAATGAAAATACTTATGTTGATTATTTGCCATTTGATAGGGCTATCCTTAATAAAATGAAGGAGAAGGGATTAAAAACAATAGGATTACTTCTTGAAAATTTAGAAAACTTGAAGGAATTGGATTTTACCCCTAGTGAAATTTCGCATATAAATGATGTTATTAACGAATATATAGAAATAGAAATTGAGGAATAATTAGGTATGGATGAGAAGAAGAAAATAAAAATAAAAGTGAAAATAAAGAAAAAGACTGCTGAGGAGGTTACTTCTCAGGAGGAGAGTTTTAAACCTATTACTCCAAGTCCGTCCTCTGAATCTAATCAGGAAGTCCAAAGTGTTCCCAAAAGTGATCAGGTTACTCAAGAGCCAAGATCTGAAAGAAGGTTTTATAGGTATAGGGAAGATAGAGGGAGAGAATCTAAAGAGAGTAGTGGTAAACATTTGGAAAAAGGCAGTGAAAGATCGTATAGACATTACCAGGGTGGAGAAAGACAAAAGGTGGGTAGTGATGTTAATAGAAAAGAGGGTGGGAGTCAATCGCACGGCACTAGAGAATCTAGATCCTTCAATAGATTCAGGCCTAGGAATGGAAGAACAAATCAGAGAGGATTTAGGATTGGGGATAGATTTTCAAAAAATCATTCGAAAACCTCCACAACTTCTAAACCTCCTCGTATAACTACAGTTATTCAGCCAAAGAAGACATCCATAAAGGATTCTTTTAAAGAACCTGAAAGAGTGGAGATTGAGGAGGAATTCGTTTCAAAGTTGGATGCTTCATTTATAAGGAAAAAGAGAGATGAATCTTTTTCTGTTCCTGATTCTATAGAGATATTTGAAACTGTCACTGTTGGTGATCTTGCCAAGAAAATGAATGTTAAATCCTCAGTTATAATTGATACATTAGCGAAATTGGGACTTAATGTGACTATTAATGATAAAATAGACTCTGATACTGCTACCATTGTGGCTGAGGAGTTTGGGGCTAAAGTTGTAGTAAAATCTATATACGATGATATAACAATACAAGAAGAACCTGATGATCCTAAGTATATTAAAGAAAGGGTACCTATTGTTACGGTTATGGGGCATGTTGATCATGGTAAGACAACACTTCTTGATGCCATAAGGAATACCAGGGTTGTTGATACCGAATCGGGCGGGATAACTCAGCATATAGGTGCTTCTGTCGTTGAGGTGGATGGTAAGAGAATAACATTTATAGATACACCGGGACATGAGGCGTTTACTGCTATGAGGGCTAAAGGTGCAAAAATTACTGATATTGTGGTGTTGGTTGTTGCTGCTGATGATGGTGTTAAAGATCAGACGATTGAGGCTTTAAATCATGCTAAAGATGCTAATGTTCCTATAATTGTTGCCATAAACAAGATTGATGCTCCCGGTGCTAATCCTGATAGAGTTAAAAGTCAGTTGAGTGAATTAGGACTCATACCTGATGATTGGGGTGGGGATACCATGTATGTCCAAGTTTCGGCATTGAAGAAGAAAAATATTGATGAATTGTTACGAGATATCCTTTTACAAGCTGAGATGATGGAACTTAAGGCAGATTACCATAAAAAAGGTGTTGGTTATGTTATAGAAAGCAAAATTGATCCGGGCAGAGGTGCTATATTCTCGTTGATTATTAAAAATGGTGTTGCAAAAGTTGGTGATTATTTTGTTGTTGGTGATACCTATGGGAAGATTAGATCCATTTTTGATGATAAAGGAAAGAAAATAAATGAGATACTTCCGGGGTTACCTGCAGAAATTGTTGGTGTCGAGGAATTACCGGAGGCAGGTGATAAGTTTAATATTGTTGAAGATGAGAGTATAGCCAGAGAAATAGCTGAAAAGAGAAAGTATTATTCAAAAATTGAAAATGTTAAAAGTATCAAAAGTTATGAGGATGCTTTCGCTGACAAAAAAGAATTGAAATTTATAATCAAAACTGATGTTTTTGGTAGTGCTGAAGCCATAAAGTACTCTCTTGAAAAGCTTTCAAATGAAGAGGTTTCAGTGAAAATTATCCATTTCGGAGTGGGACAGGTCACTGAAAGTGATGTGATGCTAGCTTCTGCCTCTGGTGCTTCAATAATAGCATTTAGAACTAAAGTTGCTGGTAAGGTTTCGGAAGTTGCAGAACAGGAAAAAGTTAAAATCAAAAAGTACTCCATAATTTACGAAATTATAGAGGATGTAGAGAAACAAATGAAGGGGTTAAAAGAACCTACGCTTATTGAAAAAGTTTTGGGTAGTGCAGAGATAAGGAAAGTCTTTAAAGTTAGTGGTGTTGGTAATGTTGCAGGTGCTTATGTCAAAAACGGTGTCATTCAAAGGAAATCTAAAGTCAGGATTTACAGAGATGATAAACTAGTGTTTGATGGTGAAATATCCTCGCTCAAAAGGTTTAAAGATGATGTGAGTGAAGTAGTTGAGGGGTACGAATTTGGTATATCCTTCAAGAATTTTGATGATATAAAAGAAGGTGATGTTGTTGAGTGTTATACCATGGTAGAACAAGAGTAAGATGTTTGTGGTAGTTATTGAAGATATTGATTTCAAAAATAATCACTTTAGAAATTGCTCAAATGTTTTGTCTTCAGAGTTTTCGGCTGAAGGTTTGCTCAAGGTTTTAGAATCTTTAAAAGGTAAAGAGGAGAGTGTAGTCATAACATGGGCATCAACATCATTTCTTGATTTTTCATTGATAAAAAAACTTAACTCTGCACCTAACTACGATGTAATGTTTATACCAAATTTACCTGATTACATGGAATTTGAGATTTGGAATGTCTCATTTCTCATTGAAAAATTGAAAACCCTTTCTACCATCAAAAAACCTTTGAGGAATTCAATGACCCCATTGGAATTAGATGAATCTCTTTTTTTTGTTGATATTTATCAACCTGATATAAGACTCTACAGGTTTGATTTGTCGCCTGACTCGCTTAAAGGTAAAATGGTTTTAGAAGAATTGTATAAACATATTGACTTCTCAAAAGAAATACCTCCTCAAATCCTTGATATTATTAAAACTAAACCAGAGATTGTGATTGGAATACCGACTTTCTACATGCTTGAAGTTTCGAACAAAAAGGTTGGTGATGAGCCTATCAAAAGGTCATGGAATTTTGAATTTGATAATTTATCTTTTAAAAATTTCCTTGAAATTTTTAATAAACTTAGATCTACTTCTAGTGAATTTTCAGTTGCCTTGGGAGTGTACAATGAGCCGCTGTTTAATGACGATATTTTTAAGATACTTGAGTTCGTTAATTCCGATGGGTTGGATGGTGTTACATTTATCGTTTCTACTTCTTTACCTTACCTTGATGATAAATTGATAAAGTTTTATGAGGATAGTAAGGGTAAAAAAGGTTATAAGTCTTACAGTAGATTTTATATTTTTGCTAACCTACCAAAACTTAATAGTAATAGATTTAACAATGTTATCAACATTGTTGATAAATTTAAAAATATTGATAATGAAAGAATTTTTGTGAGGTTTGTTAGGGATAAGGAGAGTGTTAGGTATTTACCAGAATTTTATGAAAGAATGAGGGGGTATAATGTTATAATTTCTAGGACTTTTGACAAAGAGTTAATTGATGCGGATAATCTTTTACCTACTCGTGTACCTTGTTATAAACTTCAGACGAGTTTGGTTATTTTACCCAATGGTGATGTACCTCTGTGTTTAAATGATTTAGGCCTAGTGAATAAACTTGGAAATGTCTTTGTTGATGATGTCTCCAATGTGGTTTTAGGCAAAGCAAAGTATTATAAATCTCACTTTTTTGGTAATTATGAAGGTGTGTGTAGTAACTGCACTCTTTGGGATCAATATGATCTCTAAAATTTAAAAAACTCTTGACAAATGAATTTCGTTGATTAATAATCAAGTTATAAGGGTAAGGAGGGAGTTATGAAACATGTATGGAGATTTTTGATTGTTATTTCCTTCGTGGTGGGGATCTTCTCCTCGTATAGTGTTTTTGCTCAAGATCAAGGACAAACTCAACAAACTCAAGGAGGAGAGGAAGAGGAAGCGTTAGTTGGTCAGACGCATCCAACCCCATCTATGGAAGGTGTTAGAGAAAATCCTGAATCTTCTTCTTTGGTTAGTAATGTTGTTCAAGTAGGTTCTACACCTGATAAGGCTAGGATTATATTCCTTGATCCTATAGGTGATGATAAAGGACCTGGTTATTACACATATCCTACTCATCCTGTTTATGTGCCTGGTGGTTTTGATATTGTTAAAGTAGAAATTGATTCAATGGATGACAACAATGTGACATTTAAAATAACTGTCAATGCTGACTTAAAGCAAGACTGGGGTATGGCTGCTGACTTTGATATTCAGTATTTCCAAATTTATATTGACCAAGATCATTTGCCTGGTTCTGGTTATTTGAAATGTGTACCAGGATTGAATATCTACTTCCCGCCGGAACAGGGATGGGAGAAGGTAGTTTTGGTTTCTCCACAGCCAAGAGCTAGGGTTGAGATAGAAGTTTCTTCTAAAGCTAAAGATATGGCTCAAGATGTTGTTATACCTAAAGTTATAAAAGGTATTGGTAGGACAATTATAGCGGTTGTTTCTAAGAAGGATTTGGATTTGACGAAGGATAAGGATATAACGAAGTGGGGATTCCAAATCTTTTCACAGTCTAACGAAGGATTTCCTGATCCTGAAGATGTTCTTACAAGGAATGTCAACGAATATAGAGGATTACACAGATGGGGTGGTGGTAGTGATTATTGGGGAGACCCAGAATTTGTTGATATAGTTATGTGGCCTGCTAAAGGTACGCTACAGGAGGCAAAAGACCAGTTTGAAGTTTTGAATGTTTGGGAATCTTATCCGAATCCTCTACAGGATGTTAAGGCTGTAGTGCCATTGGTTTATGTTGATCAGACTGAAAAGTGGGCTCCACCGATGGGGTATAAGAAATTTGCTAAACTCATGTCAGAGAAGTTGAAGCCTGCTTTGCCAGCTGATAAGTATGTATCAGGTAACTTTGACTTGTTCGGTAAGTTGTTTACGAGGTGGAATTGGAACTATGATGCTACTAAAGAGAATGTTATTAGGAATTCTCTTGAATTAGGTATAGATGGTAAAGTGTTTACAGAGATAATAGACTTTTATTTGAGGTTTGAGTTAGCTGATTGGGATGCTACAAAGTGGACTACTTGGGTTAATTCTACACCTAGCCAAGTTCCTCTTGTTTTACAATCAAGAAGGGTTATGTTAAATAATCCTATACCTACTGTTAATGTTGTTAGTATAGGTAATTATGAGCTTAACTATAATCCTTGGACGCTAGGGCAGGCGTGGTATCCCGATAGAGATAAATTTATGGGGCTCTTTGTTGATGGTAATGTTGAAGGTGCCTTTAGTTATTCTTTGACGGTCCATTATCCTTTGGATTGGATAGGGTTCAATTGGTCTAAAGGTAACAATAGAATATACGATTTAGTTTATGGTTATAGGATATTTACATCTGCCATACCAGGCGTTAAACTTGAAAATACATTAGGTTATTACACTGATTTTGAGATTAATCCGCAATCTGGGCAAGGTGGTGCTGCTAAAACGATGATTTACAAGGGTGGTGATGCTTCTACAGAGGTGGATGGTGAAGTGAAGTTACCTTTGGGGTTTGGTCTTAACTTTGTTGCTGCTCTATCATCTGTTGGTGTTAACCCTGAGTTCTTGAGATTAGAGAAGGAACTAGAGTTAGATATAGATGGTGATGGTAAAGTTGGAGTGCTAACATCTTCTGAAATAAGCCCTGCTCTCACTATTGACTCTAACAATATTATGGGTTATGCTGCTACTCTCTTATTGAAGAATGATAATCTTTTTGATACAGGTGTAGGTTTGAGTGTGCAAGGGTTCTATATTAATCACAATTATTATTCGTTTACGGCTGCTAGGGGTGATGATCCCTTGGCTTCTGCTGGGTTTGGTGGTGGTACTAGTAGTGCTGATGTCCTTATAATGAATGGTTTCCAGTGTGTGCATAGGGCACCGCAGGCTGCTGACTTTGTTAGTAGTTCTCCTATACCGTCGGTACCTTCAGAGTTTCTTATAGAGGATCCTGTCACTGGTCAGAAAGGTATAGGGTGGATAAATGACAAGTGGGAAGGTATTTCTGCTTTGGGTTGGACTGGTGGTACTGCAAGGTTTGATTACTCCGTAGATGTCTTGAGATTGCAGCTAGAGGGTAGCTATATAACATTTAATTATGATGGTACTAATGAGGTTCGGGCTTCTACAACGAATAAAGATTTCTCATCCGCTACGCTTTTAGCTATAGGTCAGCCTCTAACATTTGAGATACCTTATTCTTCTATCAGTAAGATAAGAGGTTTCTTCATAGGGACATACAAACTTGCTGACATACTTCTTGGTGTTGATATTTCGCCTTCTGTGATGTTTGAGATGAATATGTTCCCAACTGTTTTTGGTGAGCGTGGTGATGTTGCTGAATTCTTTAAGTTCTCTGAAAATACCATGTTTGTGTCACCTCAATTGGCTATAGGTGTTCAGTGGACGAAGCTACTTTATACTTCTTTGGCTTATAAGTATGAGATGGGTACACAGAATATTACTTTAGGTTATAAATTCCTGCCTAATCAGGATAATCAAACAAGGAATTTTACGAGGCATAGAATAATACTCAATGGTAGGGCTGATACACCGGTAGGTTATTATAAGGTTAGGGCTGAGGTTTGGTTTGATCCTACTAAGGACTTCCCAGGTAGGGCTCCGTTTGGTGCCTATAGTGTTTTGGAGTGGGAGTATGGATTCTAAAAGGTGGCTCTTGCCACTTTGTGGCTTTGCCACCTTCTTTTTTAAGGAGGGATGTATGAGAAAGTTATTATTTGTTGTTGGGATAATTGCGTTGGTTAGTGCTTTTGGTGGTTGTGCTTTCTTG
>Ga0123519_10007361_pt1 | contig 17069 bp, 16 predicted proteins | sample YelNatPaOPRAMG02_FD_87396 | JGI IMG/M metagenome (GOLD analysis project Ga0123519, IMG submission 87396) | Hot spring microbial communities from Yellowstone National Park - Yellowstone National Park OP-RAMG-02 (version 2) | ecosystem: Environmental > Aquatic > Thermal springs > Hot (42-90C) ... | reverse complement strand
TTGGGCGATGAGGCTTGGCTGCCGTAAGGAGTTTAATATGCTTTATAAAGACGGGAAAGTGAACCTTGAAAAGATAAATTGAAATCAATGATAGGATATAATGTGGAAACATAATCGAGCCCGACGGCAGCATGATCTGCTCCAAGCGGTTTTCAGGCGGCTACAACGGGACACATTGGCTTCGATTGCGCGAAAAACGCAGAAAATAGAGGGAAATCGCCGTTTCCGTTGAATTATATCTACAAGATATATGGTGTTGGGGGCGGCAAATGGCTGCGAATAATAATTTTTTTATCAGTTATACCGGAAAGGACAAGCTCTGGGCGGAATGGATAGGAAGGACGCTTCGTGAAAAGGGGTATACCACGGATATGCAGTCCTTCGATTTCGCGCCGGGGTCGAATCTCGCCGCAAGGATCGATAACGCGCTGAAAAACTGCGACAGGTATATAAGCGTTTTTACGCCGGATTATTTTACGTCGGCATGGTGCACGGCGGAGTGGTCGGTGGCGCTCGAGACGGATCCGTCGAACAGGAACGGCAAGATGGTGCCCGTAAGGACCGAGGAATGCACGCCGGAGGGGCTTATGGCGCCGTTCGTATATATCGATCTCGTAGGACTTGACGAGGCTAAAGCCGCGGAGGCTCTCATTCAGGGCATAAATCCTCCCGGAAAGCCGGCGGTAAAACCCGTGTTTCCGGAAAACAAGTCGCCGGGAAAGTCCGGCCCGGCATATCCTCCCGCGTTCCCGGTCAACAATTTGCCTGCGCGAAACGTCAACTTCACCGGACGCGACGAGGTGATCGACGAAATACGCAGGGCGTTCAAAAGCGCGGAGCGCGCCGTGCTTACGGGGCCGCAAGGAGCGGGCAAATCGCAGGCGGCTTATGAATTCGCCTACGGCCACGCCGGCGGATACGGCGTCATATGGGAGTTTGACGCGCAGAGCTTCGTATCGCTTCTTACGGGATATGCGGGGTTCGCGCACAGGATGGGGATCGTCGATGTAAAAATATACGACAGCGGCGCGGTGATAAACTCGGTCAAAGACTGGATGGCGCAAAACGAGCGATGGCTTTTTCTTTTCGTAAACGCGAAAAGGTACGAAAGCCTTGAATATTTCCTTCCCGAAAAATGCGGCGGGAACATATTGATCACTTCAGATAATGAAGCATGGGAAAACATCTTAAGGATACCCGTCGACGTTTTCAGGGCAAAAGAAGCGATCGAGTTCCTGCTTAACGGCACGAGGCTCGATGACAGGATGGGCGCCGCAAAGCTCGCCGAAGAACTCGGGTATTTTCCTCTCGGGCTCGGACTGGCGGCGGCTTACATACCGGACATGAAAGAACCGTCGTTTTTCGAGTATACCGGGCTGTTCCAGGAGTACAGGCTGAAAATTTACAAGACCGCGGCAAGCAAGCCTAAGGACTACGCCATGACCGCGGGGGTCGCGTGGAGAATATCGTCGGAGAAGATAAAAAACGACGGCGCGAAGCAGCTTCTTTACATATGCTCTTACTTTTCCGGCGAAAACATAGATAAAGAAATCTTTACGCAATCCGCGGACTGCCTTCCCGCGCCGCTTTCGGGTACCGTAAAAAGCAGGTCCGAATACGACTCCGCGTTATCGGAGCTTTCGGGACTTTCTCTCATAAAATACGACGGGCGAAACCTTCGCGTCCACGGGCTTTTGAGCGAGGCCGCAAGGGGCGCCGCCGACAAAAAGGAATGGCTCGGGACCTGCCTTAAAATCACGCGCGAAAAGTTCAGATTCGAGCGCAGCCCGGATTCATGGGGATTTTTTTCCTCGCTGCTCGGCCACGCGCTTTCGATAGCGGGTCATGCGGAGGAAGAAAAAACCGGGCTGGAGGAGGCGGCAAGGATATACGGCGATTCGGGGCGCTGGCTAATGCAGACGGCGGCTTATGAAGAAGCTTTGATATCGTTCCGAAAGGCGCTCGCCGCATCCGAAGAAGCATACGGCGAAGAACACGCGGATACCGCGCAGGTATACGTCAGCCTCGGGGAGGCATATCTAAAGTCGGGAGAATATGAAAGAGCGCTGGAGCGGTACAAAAAGGCGCTCGAAATAATCGAAAAGGTTTCGGGCAAAGAGCATCCCGAAACGGCGGGCGTCTATGTAAAAATCGCGGACGCGTATCATAAACGCGGGGAATACGAAAAAGCGCTGGAATGGCACGGGAAAGCGCTTTCGATATACGAAAAAGACCAGGAAAAAGAGAACATGGACGCCGCTTTGGCGTGCAACGGAATCGCGATGGTTTATGACGATCAGGGCGATTATGACAAAGCGCTGGGGTGGTACGCAAAGGCGCTCGAAATATGCGAAAAGGTATCGGGCATTGAGCACCCGGACACGGCGGCGATCTACGGCAGGGTCGGCGCGGCATATCGGAAGCAGCGGAACCATATGAAAGCGCTGGAGTGGTACGGCAAGGCGCTCAGGATAAACGAAAAAGTATCGGGAAGGGGGCACCCGGACACGGCGGCGATCTACGGCAGCATCGCGGCGGTATATTACGATCTGGAGGATTCCGAAAAAGCGCTCGAATGGTACGAAAAGGCGCTCGGAGCATACGAGAAAGCCTTCGGCGCGTATAATCCGGATACGGCGAGGATCTGCGGCGATATTTCATGGATTTATCACGCACAGGGGGATTTTGAAAAAGCGTTCGACATGCTTTTACGGGCGCTTAAGGTTTATGTAAAAAGAAAGATCACGGGTCTTCCCGAAGCAAAGAACGTAATAAAGGGATTGCAGATAAATTACCTGAAGGCCGGAGGGAAAATCGAGGATTTCCAGAAATGGCTCATAGAAAAGATGAAGGAAGAATAGAGCACGGCGAAACGGCACGGGGGTAAAAGTTCTTAAGGCGAAAGCGCGCGGACGGAGGCGATAAAAAGGTCGAGCTCGGCGTACGTATTGTAGAGGCCGACGGAGGCGCGTACGGTGCCCTCTACGCCGAAGCGGGCGTGGACCGGCATCGCGCAGTGGTGTCCCGCGCGCACCGCTATCCCGGAGCGGTCGAGTGCGCGCGCGATCTCCCCGGGATCCTTTCCTTCGATTACGAACGATACGACGCTCGTCCTTTCGCGCACGGCGCCGATAACGCGCAGACCGCGGATACCGGAAAGGCCGCGCAAAAGATATTCCGTAAGCGCCCTTTCATGCGACTCTATGGTCTCCATGCCGACGGATAAGAGGTAGTCCGCAGCCGCGCCCAAAGCCACGGCGTCCGCGATGCTGCCCGTCCCGGCCTCGAACCTGTCGGGGGACTCCTCGTATTCGGAGGAAAAAAGGCCTACCCGCCTTATCATGTTTCCCCCGCCCTGATACGGGCGCATGGAATCGAGCAGCTCCTTTCTTCCGTAAAGGACGCCTATGCCCGTAGGACCGTACATCTTGTGCCCCGAAAGCGCGAAAAAGTCGCAGCCCAACGATTTTACGTCAATGCGCGTATGCGGAGCGGACTGGGCGCCGTCGACGAGAAACAGCGCCCCGTTAGAATGGGCTATGCGCGCCATCTCGCGGACAGGGTTTATCGTTCCTAACACGTTCGAGACATGGGCGGCGGCGGCGATTCGGGTGCGCGGCGTGAACATGCGCCCGTATTCGGACAGGTCTATCTCTCCCGCGCCGTTTACCGGCGCGGCCTTGACTGCGGCTCCGCCGCGCTGCGCGAGAAGCTGCCAGGGAACGATGTTAGAATGGTGCTCCATTTCGGTTATGAGTATCTCGTCGCCCCGGGATATGTTGTCCGCGCCCCATGCCGACGCGACGAGGTTTATCGCTTCCGTCGTTCCGCGCACGAAAACTATCTCTTCCCTCGAACCGGCGCCCAAAAAAAGCCGCATTTTTTCGCGCGCGCCCTCGTAGGCATCGGTAGCCTCCCGCGCGAGCGTGTGGGCGCCGCGGTGGACGTTCGAGTTATATCTCGAATAGTAGTCGCAAAGCGCGTCGATAACGGACTGCGGTTTCTGCGTCGTGGCGGCGTTGTCGAGCCAGACGAGCGGGCGTCCGTTCACCTTCCTGCGCAGCGCCGGAAAATCGCCGCGCAGCGGCGGCATTTCTTTTTTCAAAACCCGCGGAAGAAAGTAGTAATCGGCTCCGCCGGGGAAAAGCTCGTCATTTGTAATCATAGTAGTTCCCGATTTCCACGTCCTCGAGCATGCCGAGCGCGTCTCCGGAAAGCACGGCGACGGAGAAGTAAAGGCTCAGTATGTAAGACGCGACGCCCCGGTCGTCTATGCCCGCGAGCCGAACCGACAGGCTCGGCACCTCGCATTCGTCGGGGATACCCGGCTGATTCAGGCCTATTACTCCCTGCTCCTTCTCTCCCGTGCGCAGCAGCAGTATGGCGGTTTTTCCGGTCGCGGCGTCGGTTTCGGTCCTGCCGTCGATAAGCAGCTTGTCGCAGGGTATGACGGGCACTCCGCGCCAGGTCAAAAACGGCGAGCCGAATAAATTGACCGTCGCGGGCGGGACGCCGCGTCTCGTGCATTCCCTGCAAAGCGCGGCGATCGCTCTCGGATGCGCGAGGAAGAACGCCGGTTTTTTCCATACTTTAGCCAGCAGTTCGTCCATGTCGTCCGGCGACGGAGAGCCTTTCCGCGCGCGCACGCGCATGCCGCGCGCAACCGAGTTTATAAGCCCTATTCCGGGATCGTTTATTATCTCCCATTCCTGCCGCTCTTGCATCGCCTCTATCGTTAGGCGCGCCTGCTCGTCGCGCTGGTCGAAAGGCGCGTTGAATATGTCCGTGACGTAAGTACTGAGGCGCAGTATCGTCTGTATCACGTTGAGCATGTATTCGCGCGGCGTTTCGTCGTATTCGGGATAGGCTCCGGCAATGCGCTCTCCCGGATGCCGGCGAAAATCGCTCAGCACCGGTTTTTCGGCATCGTCCGCCGCGCGGCTCAAGCGGTTCACGCGGTACACTCCGGCTTCGACGGGAACCCAGGGCAGCAGCTTAAGGAGCCAGCGCGGCGAAACCGCCTGCATGACGGGCGGCGGCTTCGTCGTCGCGGAAAGCAGCCTTGCCGTTTCCGGACGCAGCGCGCCCGTCTCCGGTTGCCGTCCGGCCGGGGCAAACATGTCGGGCGGCCCCGAAAAGCCGCCGTATTTTTTCGGATCATAATATCGTTCTGGCATATCCGCTCTCTTTCATGATCGCGCGTTTTTATTGGCTTCAATATCGAGGCCTTCTTATTCACTATATGAACGCGAGCGCCGCTAAGTACCAGAAAAGCGTCCTTAAAGGCGTATTGGTTATAGATTCAATAAAGTGGGTGCAACACATCACATAGTCAAAAAAAATACAGGAAAATAATTGACTTGATAATACATATATGGTATAAATGAATGGATTTCGAACGTGTTCGTCCCAATAATAAAGAAACAAGGAAAAGGAAACCGCTATGATCAAGGGTATTTCGGATCTTGACTACAACGATTCAAAAAAATTATTGACCGAGATTTTAGAGCGCGCGAAGAACGAAGAGGAAGAGCTTCACCGTGAGACGGACGAAAAGAAAATACAGATATTGATACACGAATATGAAAAAAGGCTCGAGGAAAGCAAGCAGGCGCTTGATGAAAAGGACAGGCAGATAGAGGCCTGCAACAGCAGGTTAAGAGAGATCGAGGAAGAGCTTTTTAACGTCGCGAAAAAGAAGAATTATTTCGAGATCCAGCTTGAGAAGCTGAACGAGCAAAGGAGCCTGTAATTCTTATACGCCTGCGCGCTCCGGCCGCGCGCGAAAAAGGCGTTTTTTATTGTTCCCCGAAAATTTTAATACCGTCCCGGCGGCGGACAAGACGGCAAAACGCGCAAGGGGAAAAATCACATCGTCGAAATTTCCAAACGGTATCGCGCGTTTTATTCGTCTTGTTTTCGTTTGCTGACACGGCGCGGCGGAACGACACAGGGGTCGTTCCTTACGGTGCGGCGGGACGGCGCGGCGGTCGTCGGGACGGCGCGGGGTCGACGGAACGACACGGGGTCGACGGAACGACACGGAGGTCGTTCCCTGCACGGCGGAACGACACAGGGGTCGTTCCTTACGGTGCGGCGGGACGGCGCGGCGGTGCGGCGGAACGGCGCGGGGGTAGTTCCCTGCACATTTTGAGCGGTATTGAGTTGTTTTTCGGGCGACGATAGGAGCGTCGGGAGAACGGCGCAAAACTAAAGCGACCCCTTAGGGTTTTGCGGCGGGCTTTTTTTCGAGAAATATTCGGGAGGAAAACTTAGAATGGAAATAGCGATAGGGGCGGCGGCGGGCATAGCCGCGGGGGTCTTGTGCGCTCTTTTTTACGCAAAGGGCTTCAGGGACGCGATGAAGATGAAAACGGCCGCGACGCCTGACGAAACGGCGCAAGCCGAAAACGGGCTTTTGAAAAAATACGAGGCAATCATGAGCTACGACCCGTACGGAGACAGGTCATGAAGACGACGGCATGGCAGGAATATGAGCGGGGCGTGGATTATAAGGCGCGCATCGGGCTTTATAACACGGTCGATATAAACGAAAGGTTCTATGCCGGCGACCAGTGGGCGGGGATACCGCACGAAGGGCTGCCGACCCCGGTCGTAAATTTCATTCGGTACGCTTCGGCATGGAAGATAGCCGCGGTGACGGACAGGCGGCTAAAGATGTCTTTTTTCGCGGAGGGGACGGACGCGGACGGCGAAACAGCGGTTTACGCAAGGCAGATTTCCGCTTACTGCGACATGCTCTGGGAAAGGCTCAAAATGGATTACCTCACTAAGGAAGGGTTGAAGCAGGCGGCGGTGACGGGAGACTATATCCAGTATTTTTACTGGGATCCCGCCATAAGGACGGGGCAGGCGCTGACCGGCGATATAAACACATGCCTCATCGACAACGTGAACTACTATCCCGGCAACCCGAACAGCCCCGACGTGCAGTCGCAGCCGTATATCATAATCGCTTTTCGCGAATTCGTAAGCCTTGTGCGCGACGAAGCCAAGAAAAACGGATGTGAAAACTGGGAGGAGATAACCGCGGACGGAGGCAACGAATACGCCTCGGGGGACAGGGGGAAGATCGAGCTCGGCGGCGCGGAAAAATGCAACGTGCTTTTAAGGATGAGCAAGAAAAACGGCAGGGTGTTTTGGGAGAAGTCGGTGAAAAACGCGGTCGTGCAGCCCGAAAAGGACAGCGGGCTAAAGAGGTACCCGGTCGCGCTGATGAACTGGGAGACGAGAAAGAACTGCTGCCACGGCACGGCCGAGGTGACGGGGCTCATCCCCAATCAGGTGTTCATAAACAAGATACTCGCTCTCGCGCAGCTTTCCCAGATACAGGCCGGGTTCCCGAAAGTGCTGTACGACAGGACGAGGATACGCGAATGGACGAACAGGGCGGCGGGAGCGATACCGGTAAACGGCGACATTTCGGGCGCCGCGCAGTACCTGTCTTTGCCCGCTTCGTCGTACGACGCGTGGAAGGGGTTCGAGACCACCCTTGAGACCACGATGAAAATGATGGGGGCGAACGAGGTGACGTTAGGCAACATCGCAAACCCCGACAACACCTCAGCTTTTATCGCGGCGCGGGACGCGGCGATGGTGCCGCTTAAGGCGCAGCAGGAACGGTTTTATTCTTTCGTCGAGGATGTCGGGCTTATATGGCTCGACTTCATAAAGAATTTCTACGGAAAGGGAAGGATGATGCCGGTAACGCACGCGGGGGAAAGGATATACGTGCCTGTTCCCGCGGAGGCGCTCGACAGGCTCACGATGAACTTAAAGATCGAGGTGGGGCCTTCGTCGATGTGGAGCGAGGCGCAGGTGATGCAGACTTTGGACAGGCTGCTCAAAGACGGGTTTATTAGCTTTCGGCAGTATCTTCAGAGGATGCCCGAAGGCCAGATACCGCTTAAGGAGGAGCTTTTGCGCGAAACCGAAAAGCGCCCCGAAGGCGGCGCGGATCATGCGTGAATATTGCCGGCGGGTGTGCATATGTTCATCGACGCGCATATAATATACGGACAGGATAGCGGGAGGCTCCCCGCCCGGGGATTTATTATCAGAGGTGAGATATGACGACTGAACAGGAAGACCGCCTGTTGAAGATAGAAAGCAATATCGACAGGCTCAAAGACGAGATAGGCGGCTGCATGAACGCTATCGTAAAGGCGAACGGCGATATCGAGAAGCTCGACGCGACGCTGAACGGGAAGGTCGACAGGCTCGAGGTCCAGATGAGCGGCAAATTCGAGCTTTTCGGGCAGAAATTCGTCGATATAACCTATAAGATAGATCAGATCGTGAAAAACACGTCGAAAAAAGAGGACAACAAGACGAAGCTGCTTATCGCGGCCGCCGCGGCGGTCATAGGGGGAGCGATAGGCGCGCTTTCGAGGCTCTTGTAACCGCCGTTTTTAAAGGGAAGGCATCATAAAAAGGGGCTGCGCATAAGCGGCTTCTTTTATTTTCGGCATGTATACGGAACGGCGCGGAGGCGGAACGGCACGGAGGGCGGCGGAACTACATGGAGGTCGTTCCCTGCGGTGCGGCGGCGCGGCGCGGGGATCGTTACCTGCGAAAGGGTTACGGGAAAAGACCGGATAATGAGTTGTTTTGAGTTGTTTTTCGGGCGACGATGGGAGAGTCGGGAGACCGGCGCGGGCTCCTCGCCGGCAAGGGCTTCCGCATCAAGGCGGCGACGCCCGCGCAAAGGAAAAGAAAGAAGAGCGGCGCTCCCGAAAGAAAGGAGCAAATATGTTTGAAACGGCCCAACCAAAGGCCGGCGCGGCAAACCAGCCGGAAAAAATAGAGTCTCCGGAAAGCCGCGGGGCTTTTCCGGGAGAAAAAGCGCCGGCGTCCGCAACGCAAACCGGCGGAGAGGAACGGCGCGAAGAAAAAGACGGCCCGGAGCTTTTTCCGGGCGAAGGACCGTTTTTGACCGTGAGGTACAACAAACAGGACAGGCATTTGTCGAAGGAGGAGGCCGCAGGATACGCGCAGAAGGGCTTAAACTACGACAAGCTCGAGAGCAGGTACAGGCGGCTTTGCGAAAAACTCGGGGAAAGCGCGGCGGACCCGGACGGGGAAGCGGAGCGGGAGGCTGTCGGTTCGCAGCTCGAGGAATTCTTGAGGCGAAACCCGGGAGCGCAAATCCCGGACGAAGTCGCGGCCGAATGGAAAAGGGGCGTGCCGCTTGCGGAGGCGTATCTTAGGCACAGGACAAAAGAGCTTTCCGCAAGGATAGCCGAGCTCGAGAGGGCGGCGGCGGAGGAAAGCAACCGCAGAAACGAGGAAGCGAGCATGGGGCGCGCCTCGGAAGGCGCGTCGAACAAAGCGCCGCTTTGCGACGAGAGGATAAGGAGCATGACGCCGGAGGAGCTCGACAGAGACCACGAAAGGATATGGTCGTACCTTACGGGAGGGGGCGGAAAGTAAAGGAGGTTTTAATTGGCTTACGAAAGTTTCAGGCCGGAGATACTGGCCAAGGAGCTGATGACGGACAGGGGCAGGGACTGCGTTTTCAAGAATCTGACCTATAAGGGGCCGATCATCGGGGAGATAACGAAGAAGGGAGACGTGCTCCACATAGCGGGAGCGGGAAGGCCTACGGTAAGGGATTACAGGCCGGGAGAAGACATCACGCTCGAAACGAAAAAGAGCTACAACACGGATCTCTACATAACCGAGGCGAAGTACGTGAACGTCGAGGTCGACAGGGTCGATTCGAAGCAGGCGCAGGGAGAGGTGTTCGGAGTCGAGGTTCGCGAGGCGAAGCGGGCTTTGGCGCAGACGTTGGACGAGTATCTCGCGGGGTTCTACGCACAGGCGGCGGCGACGATCAAAAACGAGCAGTGCACGGCGGCGACGATACTGTCGACTCTCGCGGAGGCCGAGCAGGCCCTGCTCGAGGCGGACGTGCCGTTCGAGGAGGAAAAATCGCTCGTAATATCTCCCGCGGTCTACACAAAGCTCGTTCTCGGCAAGATAATGTTCCAGCAGGCGAACGCGGAAGTCTCGGGCAAGGGGTTCAAGGGAAGCTACCTTAACTTCAACGTGTACGTTTCCAACTCGATTAAAAGGACGGGCGGCGTGCACCATTGCATGGCGTTCTCGCGGCAGGCGATAGCTTTGGCGGAGCAGATACCGGCCGCGATGATCGAACGGTACAAGCCGGAAAAAACGTTCGCGGACGCTTTCAAGGTGCTGCACCTGTACGGAGCGACGGTCATACGCCCCGCGGAGCTGATAAGGGTAGACATCACGCCGGGCGAAGAGACGGAGATTTAGGAGGAATGCGATGGCTGATTTAAGCGTATTCAACATTAGCGGAGGAGGCAGCGCCTCGATCGCGGATTCGGAGCTTGCGGCCGCCGCGTCTTCGCAGACCGTGGCGCATCCGGGCAGGGACTCGAGGCTCGCGCTCCGCGTGGCCAACGGCGGCGAAAACACGCTCAGGGTGACGGTCAAGGCGGGAAGCGGGCCGAGGGCGGCGCTCGGGGATCTGGAAACCGACGTGGCCGCGGGGGAAACCGCGTACATAGCTCTGTTCGACACGGCGCGGTTCAAAAGCCTTCCGGACGGAGCCATCACGGTCGAACTCACGGGCACGGACGGAGGGGAGCTTACGTCGGAGCTTGCGTCGGTGCGGATAGAAGCCGTACAGATGTAGGCTCGGGGAGGTCCGCTTCGGCGGAGGACGAACCGCCGCGGCGGGATATTAGGAACGGGGGGCGGCCTTTGGCCGCCCCCGGCGGCATACGCCGAAAAGGCGAAGAGGAGAGTGAGAGGTTTTATGACCGCGAGGGACGTTTATGAGATAGCCCTGGCGCTTATCGACGAGGAAGGATCGGACAACGAACCGGGTTACGCTGCGAAAGCGCCGCGGCTCATAGATTCGCTGCAGAGGGAGATCGCCTTTTACGAGGGGGTAGCGCCGACAAGCGTCACGGACTTGGACGACGATCTTAGCATAAGCGGCGATTCCGCCGTGCGCATAATGCCGTACGGGCTGGCCGCGCTGTTCGCGCTCGCGGACAGGAACGCCGACATGCAGGGGGATTACAGCTTCATGTACCGCTCGCTGCTCCGGACGATAAGGCCGGAGGAATCGGACGTAGAAGACGAATACGGCGCTTTGGACGGAATGCGGTAGAGGCGGAAAATGGACGACGGCGGACTTACAAGGATCAAAAGGAGGCTGCGCGACCTCGAAGGGGCGAAAGTTAAAACGCAGTATTCGCGGGACGGCATAAGCTGGCATTCCATTGTTTCCGAAGCGGACAAGTATCTGAGGTTTTCTTCGGATTCGGGAGCCTCGTGGGGCGAGGCGCTCCTTTTCAGGGGGCCCGCGGGGGCGGCGGGCGCGCCGGGCGCCGACGGACAGCAGGGGCCGCAGGGTGCTAAAGGCGTATCGTATGTGATGAACGGGCAGTATGACGCGGGAACGTCATATCATAACGATTCTGAACATATCGACTGCGTGACGTACGGCGGCAGCAGTTACTATGCGAAGCGGGCGACGGCGGGAAACCCGCCGACGGACGAAGCGTATTGGGGCGTGCTCGCCTCAAAAGGCTCGGACGGCGCGGGGAACGTCGCCGGACCGGAGACGAACACGGATTCGAAATTCCCGCAGTGGAACGGCGCCGACAGCAGGGTTTTAAAGGACGGGATGTCGCTCGCGGAGATACTCGCGGCGGCGTATCCGGTAGGGAGCCTCTATTTCAACGCTTCAAACGCGGCGAATCCTTCGACGCTTTTGGGGTTCGGGACGTGGACCGCGTTCGGGGCAGGGCGCGTTCCCGTCGGGTACTCTGCCGGAGACCCGGATTTCGGCACGGCGGGCGCGGAGATAGGCGAGAAGGCGCATACGCTGACTGCGGCCGAAATGCCGCAGCATACGCACACGATGGACTCGCACTCGCACGGGCATTCGCTCTCCGTGGCGTCCGGAGGAGCGCATACCCACAACGTAAAATGGAGGGACGGCTGCGCGTCGGGCGGCCTTTATTTTTTAAGGCGCGACCATCAGGATGACGGCTACACGGGCACGAACGCGGCGGCCATGAGCGGCGGAGAGCACAGCCATGCGTTGAACGGCGGCATATCTGGCGCGGCATCGACAATGCAGAGCGCGGGCGGAGGAGCGGCGCATAACAACATACAGCCTTCGATAGTCGTGTACATCTGGAAACGCACCGCGTAAGGAGAGGTTGAGGCTCGGCCGGAGCGTTTCAGCAAGCCTGCGCGGTGCGGCGGGACGGCGCGCAAACGGGCGGAACGGCGCGGGCATACGGAATTACGGGAAGGAGATAACGGTCGGACCGGAAGGGTGTTTCAATGAAAAAAAGCATTTATCGGGAGATAGAGCCGCGGGATCTGGGCGGCGGCCTGAACGCGGCGGAGCCTCAGGACAGGATAGCGGACAACCAGAGCCCGGACATGAAAAACCTTTGGTATAAAGAGGGGGCGCTGGTCAAGCGCCCGGGACAGCGTCCGGCGGTCGCAAACCTCGGGGGAAGCGTGCATAATATTTCGGCCGTGTTCGACGGGTTTTGCGTCGTGCACGCGGGAACAAGGTTTTACAGGTGGGACGAGGCGGGCGCGAAATACTATAAGGGAGAATTTTCTCCGGCGTCCGGACGGTATCCGGCGTCGCCTGAGGAAGGGAGCGTTTATATTGCGGCGGATAGCGGGACGATAGACGGGGATCATTACGAAAAGGGCGACAGGGCGATATACTATCCGGCATACGCGCAGACGGGTACGGTACGGGTGCGGGGCAGCGTCAGCGCGGCGGGAACGGCGGTCGTGACCGTGACCGCGAAAAGCGTCGAAGGATCGCCGCTCGTAATAACGGCGGCGCTCGAAGCGGGCGACGCCGCGGAAACCGCCGCTGAAAAGATCCGCCGCGCGCTCAGGGAAAGCTCCGCCCTCGCGGGGGTTTTCGAGGCAGGCGGCGCCGGAACGCAGATTATACTCAAGCGCGGGGCGCGCGAAACTTACGACGAGACGCTGAATATCGGTATCAAAAACGGCACGTGCGACGGACTTGAGGAAACCGCGGAGTCTTACGGAAGAACGATGTGGCACAAGGAAGCAAAAGAGATAAAGCCGAAGGAACCGGGACGCGCCGTCGCGGACAATAAGGGGGCGTTCGTTTTTTTCGGAGGCGGGCTTTATTATATCGACGGAAACGAGATATGGAGCATTTATGAAGATCCGGCGGACTTCGAGTGGAAATACGCGGCCGTCGAGCCGTACGCGCCGGCGGTCCTGACGGGCTGCGCGCCCGACCTTTCGGGCGGCAGCGAAAAAGAGCCTTACAACCTTTTGGGAGGGCGTTTTACCGTAAAGTACAACGGAAACGCCGGCGAAGGAGTATGTTACTATGTCGCGGCGGTGACAAGCGCGGATACTTTCAAAATAACCCGCGTTCGCGACAGCACCGTTCCGATGATGTTCAGCAACGCGGGTTCTTCCGGATGGAAGGTAAGGAAGCGCGGGGAGAACTGGAGGACCGGAGCGGTCGCGGCGACGGACGGGACTATCACGCTCTCAAACCACGGGTTATCCGTAGGCGACGCGCTCGAATTTACGCCGGGAACGGGCATGCTGCCGGAAGGGGTCGCCGTTTTCGACATAGACGCGGTGAAGGTCTATAAACTGCCGCTTGGAGACGAGGGGCTTACCGACGACATAGAGGTCACGGTTTTCGACGGCGTTCATCCGCAAGGGATAAGCCTCAGCCGGACGGCGGATTTCACTTTCGACAAAGAAACGGGGACCGTCGATTTCTCGGCGGGAACTTACGGTACGCCGCCCACGGGCGTCGAAAACGTATTGATAACCGCGTGCAGGGCAAAAAGCGGGGAAAGAAAAAGGAAGATAACCGGATGCGCCGCGGCCGTCTCGTTCGGGGGCGAATCCGGCGGAAGCGCCGGAGGCGCGCGCGTTTTTACCGGAGCCAATCCTTTATACCCGCAATGCTACTGGCGCAGCGATATCGCGGCAAACGGAGGGCACGGGATAAGCTATTTCCCCGAAACCTCGGAGGAGCGCCTCGACCAGGACGCGGGAGCGATAACGGCAATGGCCAAGATGGGCGCGGAGCTCATCATTTTCAAGGAAAACTCGATATTCGCGGCAGGGTATTCCTATGACGGAAGAGACGCCTATTTTCCGGTGCGCGAATGCAACGGCAACACGGGGTGCGACATCCCCGGAAGCGTCGCTCTTATCGACAACCGGCTCGTTTTCGCGAACACGAAGGACGGCGTTAACATGCTCATATCCGCAAACGGGGAACAAACGGTCGTAAAGCCTTTGTCGGCTAACGTCAACCCGCTGCTCCTTAAGGAAACGGGCCTCAAAAACGCAGTCTGCTGCGATTTCGACAGGCATTACCTGCTTTGCGTTTCAGGCTCGGCGTATCTGTGGGATTACGGCAGGACGCCGTACTACAATTATTCCGACTACGACAAAGCGCAAAAAAGGCTCTCATGGTACAGGTGGGACGGGATCCGCGCCTTATGCTTTTACGCGGGGCGATCTCTTTACGAAGGCTGCGAAGGCGGGATCGCCGTTTTCTGCAACGCGAGGGACGATTTCGGCAAGCCTTACGAAGCGTATTTTTTCAGCAAGGCGTTCGACGCGGGAACCCCTTGCGAAAAAAAGACGTTCATGTACGTTTATCCGGTATTCAAAGCCGACGGGAACATAAAGGCGGAGGTAAGCGTTTCGGACGGCAAAAACGGCAGGCATGCCGCGAGGGATTTCGACGCCGCTTCATTCGACTGGAGCGGGTTCGCGTGGGACTCGTTCACATGGAACGTGAACAAATACGCGGACGCGGTCCCGATAAGGCTCGCGATGAAAAAAGCGACGCATATACAGGTTAAGGTATCCGGGACAAAAGCCGGCCGCGGCGTCGGGCTTTCGGGGTTCAGGATAACATATTACGAAAACAGGGGGTAACCAGATGGTTAGTTTTACGCGGATGAAATATACGCCCGAGAACGGATTGAGAGACAGGGCGAGGTTCCGCACAGCTCCGGAAAACGAGGAGGAAGCGCGTTCGCAGTTCCAGGACATGTTCGACCAGATAAAGGAGTATATAAACTCCGTGCTCATCGAGGAGCTCGGAGCGGCGGGCACGGGTTCGAGCGGAGCCGAAAGGATAGGCAGCGCGGCTATCAACAATCTCGCCGAACAGGGAGTCTCGCCCGTTACCGTCAGGGGACAGATCGAGCTTTTGAACCGAAAGTTCGACGACGCCGTATCGGGGAGCATATCCGTCTCGGAGGTAATAGGGGACGGCACGCTGAACGGGTCAAAACTGACGGACGGGGCGGTCACGACGCAAAAAATCGCGGACGGGGCCGTGACGGCGGCGAAACTCGCGGGAGGGACTTTAAGCGCGGATGCGCTTACCGACGGGTCGATCACGGCCCCGAAGATCCAAAACGGGGCGGTAACGGGCGCGAAATTGGCGGCGGGCGCGGTAACCGAAGAAAAGATAGGCGAGGGCGCGGTAACGAACACGAAGATAATGAACGCTCAGATCACGTCGCAGAAACTCGCCGCAGGGGCGGTGACCGCCGACAAGCTCGGCACTATCGGCGCGATAACGATGGCTTCCGGGGATACCTTGTCTTACGACAACGAGAACGACGTGTTAAAGCTGTGCGTTTCGGGATGCGCGCCTGTCCAGCTAATACCCGTGGTGTTCGGGACAAGCGACAGCCCTCCGCAGGGCACGTACCCGAAGGGCACGCTTTACATACAGTACGAGGCGTGACATGAGCGGCGCGGTTTCGGGCAGGCTCCGCGTTAAAACCGACGGCGGGGCGTTCAAGACGGTAAAGAGAATTTCGGCCGCGCCCGCGAAGGGCGCGATAAGCCGCGCGGTCAAAAAAATGATGATAGCGCCTGTCAAGGGCGCGATAAACAAGTCCGTGTTTTAGGGGCGGCGGGAGGCGTCAGCCCCGCGGCATATTGAAAAACTGGCGGGCGGATTCGCGGCGCCATCAAAGGGGGTAATCATGAAGATAGCGGTAAAAGCCGCGCCGGTCTATTCGGCGGACGGAAGCAAGCTGATCGGGAGCCTCGAACCCGGGCGGCAGGTCATAACGCTCGCGCAGAGCGGAGCGGGCACCATAATCGCGTACATATTGGGGCTCGTCAGGACCGCGGACGCGGCAAGCCTCGTCGAGCAATCCGAATGGGAGAAAAACGCGGGCATAGTCGAAAAGTTCCTTTCTTACGCGGCGTCGCAGGTGGGGTGCCTTTACGTGTCCGGGGCGCAGGGGCAGACGATGACCCCGGCGCTCATAAGGAAGCTCGAAAAGAACGACTCGAACTATAAGCGCGCGCTCAAAGCGTACAACAAACACGCGGCGGCGGGAACGACGCTCGTCGCGTACGACTGCAGCGGCCTCGTCATGGCGTTCATCGAGAACGCGCAGCGACTCGTGCCGTCGGACAAGAACGCGAACGGTATTTATTATACGCTCTGCGACGCGGTAACCGAAAACGAGATACGAGGCGGCGACCTCGTTTTCAAAAAGAACAGGACGAACAGCCGTATGCGCCACGTCGGCATATACATGGGCGACGGGACCGTCGTGCACTCTAAGGGCAGGGACTGCGGCGTTGTAAGGACGCCGCTTCGTTCGGACGGATGGAGCAGGTACGGAAGGCTAAAATGCTTCAAGGGAGCGGCCGCTGCGGCAACGTTTTACAGGGTGTTGCGGTATATGAAGGCCTGCATGATAGGCGACGACGTAAGGGAAGTGCAGAAAAAGCTCGTTTCCAAGGGGTTCGACCCGAAGGGCACGGACGGGGTGTTCGGGCCAAAGACGCAGGCGGCGCTCATGGGTTTTCAGAAGGCGAACGGGATGGAGCAGGACGGGACCGTGACGCGCGAGGTATGGGATAGGCTGATGGCGTAAGGGAAGCGGCGGGGGCGGGCGGGGAGCCCGCCCTTGCGGCGCCGATCTTAAAATATCATTATTAGAATCAGATCAAAAATTACAGGAAATTGTCCTAAC
>Ga0123519_10007360_pt1 | contig 17072 bp, 13 predicted proteins | sample YelNatPaOPRAMG02_FD_87396 | JGI IMG/M metagenome (GOLD analysis project Ga0123519, IMG submission 87396) | Hot spring microbial communities from Yellowstone National Park - Yellowstone National Park OP-RAMG-02 (version 2) | ecosystem: Environmental > Aquatic > Thermal springs > Hot (42-90C) ... | reverse complement strand
TGGTTGGAACATTCATCTTGATCGTCAGTGGGACGGTGGTAGCCGGTGCGGAAGCAGAAGATGCCTGCCTCACCTGGCCATTGTGCAACGGCCGGCTGCTGCCCATCGGTAACGATCTGGCTTTGCTCAACATGATTCATCGCTACATCGCCGGCGCGGTTGGCCTACACATCCTCTATACCCTGGTGCAAGCCTGGCGCACGCGCCGCACTATTCGAGCGGTGGCGGTTGCAACCTGGGCAACGGGTTTACTGCTTGTGGCGCAGGTCGCGATCGGAGCCGTGAACGTCGTGCTGGACTTTCCGGTGGCGACAAACGTCCTGCATCTGGCAACGGCTGCAGCGCTGTGGGCCGCCGTGGTCGCGTTCACGATCCTGATCAAAGAAACCCGCCCGACGCCGATACCGCTAGCCGCTGGTCATCAGGCGGGCACGGCTGCCCCTGTACGCAGCCAGACCTCGCTATCCGCCTATGCGGAGGCACGGCGAGATGCGCCACTAAGCGCACACGATGCCCTGCCGCGTGCACAGTCTGGTGTAGCCGTGGCGCTGGCCCCAACCATCTTGCCGCTCCAGCTCACAGCGCCGGCCAGAACAGGCTCGCATAGCCTGAGAGAGGCGGCAAAGGCCTATCTTCTGCTGACCAAGCCATGGATCGTGGCCCTGCTCCTGGCGACAACGCTAGGGGCAATGCTGCTTTCCCAGGCCGGCATTCCAGAGCTGCGCATCGTGTTCCTGACGCTCATTGGAGGCTGGCTGGCGGCATCGGGCTCCGGCAGCCTCAACTCCTACATTGACCGAGACATTGATAAACAGATGGCGCGCACGGCACGCCGCCCGTTGCCCTCTGGGCAACTCACATCTCGCCAGGCCCTGATCTTTGGCACGATATTGACCATTCTCGGCATTGCCACCCTGGCGCTCTTCGTGAACCTGCTCAGCGCTGCTCTCGCTTTGATCGGCAGCCTATACTATGTGGTCGTCTACACATTGATCCTGAAGCGCAGTACGCCGCAAAGCGTGGTCATCGGCGGTGTGGCCGGTGCATTGCCGCCGTTGGTCGGTTGGGCTGCCGTCACCGGTCGGCTGGATGCGCTTGCTCTCGTGCTGGCGCTGGTCATCTTTCTGTGGACACCGCCTCACACATGGGCGCTGGTGTTGATGGTGAGCAAAGATTACGAACGCGTGGGCGTGCCCATGCTGCCGGTTGCTTATGGGCTGGCGGAAACTCGTCGGCAGATCGTGTTCTATTCTCTTCTGCTGTTCGGTGTGGCCCTGCTTCCCTATCTGCTTCATGATCTGAGTATTGTCTATCTCCTCCTGGCACTTCTGCTCAACCTGCGCTTCGCCTATCTGGCCGTGAAGCTTTGGCACGACCAAACGAAGGCAACAGCACGGCGGCTTTACCGCTATTCGACAATCTATCTGGCGCTCATGTTCCTTGTCATGGTCATTGACCACGCTGTGTTGCTTCCACATCTCTAAAACAGCAGGAGGATGGACAATGCTCTCTTTCGTCAGAGCCACGCGACCGGCTCTGCTTCTTATACTCATTTCTGCCCTTGCGCTGGCGGGGTGTGAATCGGTTTTCACACCGATTTCGCCGCAGGCACAGTCAATTGCCAACCTGGCCACCATCCTTTTCGTCGTTGCCGGGCTTGTCTTCGTGGTCGTCGAAGGCACACTGCTTTACTTTGTCCTTCGCTTCAGCCGCGGGCGGCCTGCCGGTGAGACGGCAGAGGTGGAGACAAAGAATGAGCGAAGGATAGAAATAGCCTGGACCGCCGCACCGGCCGTGGTGTTGGCCATTGTCTTCATCGTCTCGATGGTGATCCTTCGTTTCTTGGTAACACAGCCTGCCGCCCCGGGTATGGGGGCAGCAGCGTCAGCACAGACACTGAACGTGCGGGTGGTCGCTCATCAATGGTGGTGGGAGTTCGATTATCCAGACCTGGGCATCGTGACGGCAAATGAAATGCACGCGCCGGTCGGCGCGACGTTGCTTGTCTCTGTCGAATCGGCAGATGTTATTCACAGCTTTTGGTCACCCGTTCTGGGTGGAAAGATTGATGCCATCCCCGGACAGATCAACCGCACGATCTACACAGTTACCAAAGTTGGCGACTATGGTGGGCAATGCTCAGAGTTCTGCGGGGTTGACCATGCCTTCATGCTCTTCCGCGTCATCGTAGAGCCGCGGGCCCAGTTCGATAGCTGGGTGCGGCAGCAACAAGCGCCGGCGGCCACAATGACCGGTCATGCCGCATCAGGCGAGCAGATGTTCATGAACGGGGCGTGTATTGGCTGCCACACCATCAACGGTACCATTGCCAGAGGGACGCTGGGGCCGAACCTGACCCACTTTGCCAGTCGTGGTACATTCGCCGGTTCAACCCAACAGAACACGCGTGACAATATTGTAAAATGGCTGGAGGACCCCCAGGCGCTTAAGTCGGGCAACCTCATGCCCAACCTTCATCTTACTCCCGACCAGATACAGGCTCTGGCCGACTATCTGGAAAGTCTCAGGTGACCGATGCAACGAAACATGCTGGTTGACGCACAGGCGCTGCCGCTGCAGCGCTATCAAACGAGTGTCCTGCGCTGGCTGGTGACGACAAACCACAAGGATATCGGGCTCCTCTATATATCGGCATCCTTTCTTTTCTTCATCGTCGGCGGGGTAGAAGCTCTGGTTATTCGCCTGCAATTGGCCGAGCCGAATAGCAGAGTCGTATCGCCAGAGGTCTATAATCAGATCTTCACCATGCACGGCACAACGATGATCTTTTTGTTTGCCATGCCCATTCTGGTTGGCTTTGCCAACTACATCGTGCCGCTGCAGCTTGGGGCGCGCGATATGGCTTTTCCGCGGCTGAACGCCATGAGCTTCTGGCTATTCCTTTTCGGCGGGCTTGTGCTCTACAGCTCATTTGTCCTGGGCGGCGCGCCTGATGCGGGCTGGTTTGCTTATGCCCCGTTGACGGGGACAGATTACTCGCCGACCCACGGTATGGATTTCTGGGCACTGGGCATTCTGATGACCGGCGTTGGCTCGACGCTGGGAGCGATCAACTTTGTGGTGACTATTCTCAACATGCGCACGCGCGGCATGTCAATGCTCAAAATGCCCCTCTTCAGTTGGCAGATTCTGGTCACGGCCATCCTCATTCTTTTCGCCATGCCGGCATTGACGGTTGACGCCATCCTGCTTTACTTTGAGCGAGCCTTCCGCGCTCCCTTCTTTCTGGCGCAACAGGGTGGCCAGCCCATCCTGTGGCAGCATCTCTTCTGGTTCTTCGGCCACCCGGAGGTTTACATCCTGATCCTGCCCGCCTTTGGTATTATCTCCGAGGTCGTCCCCGTCTTCTCGCGCCGGCGCATTTTTGGCTATGCGGCCATCATCTATTCCGGCATCGCCATCGGCTTCCTCGGCTTCACCGTCTGGGCTCACCACATGTTCGTCGTTGGCCTCAGCCCCATTGCCGATGCCATTTTCTCTCTGGATAGCATGATCATCGCCGTGCCCACCAGTATCAAGATCTTCAACTGGGTCGCCACCATGTGGGGCGGACGACTCAACCTGAAGACGCCGATGCTCTTTGCCATCGGCTTCATCTCTATGTTCATGATCGGCGGATTCAGCGGCATCACCCTGGCCACGGTGCCCGTTGACTGGCAGGTGACAGACACCTACTATGTGGTGGCCCATCTACACTACGTGCTCTTTGGTGGAACGGTCTTCGCCATTTTTGCCGGGCTATATTACTGGTTCCCCAAGATGACCGGTCGCTTCCTCAGTGAGAAGATCGGCGCTCTCCAGTTTTGGTTCATGGTGCTTGGTTTCAACCTGACCTTCTTGCCCATGCACATCCAGGGGTTGATGGGCATGCCCCGGCGCATCTACACCTATGCCGCCAACACAAGTTGGGGCGATTTGAACTTTCTTGAAACGATCGGCTCGTTCATCATCGCCATTGCCGTGGGCATTTTCCTGTGGAATGTCGCCGTCAGCATGCGCCGCGGCCGGCCTGCCGATGGCGACCCATGGCATGGTCATACGCTGGAGTGGGCGGTGTCATCGCCGCCGCCCGGTTACAATTTCGCCGTGGCGCCGATCGTGCACAGCCGCTGGCCTTTACTCGAGGAGAATCCGGACAGTGTGGCTGAGGCGCACTTTGCCACCGGCGTGACCGATATACCTGAAGAGACGTCGGTTTTCCCGCTTGTCGTCGCCTTTGGATTGGGGGTTGCCGTGTACGGCCTTGTCTATCTATATCCGGTGTTGATCCTGCTGGGCGTCGCCATTCTATTCGCCGGGATTGTTGGGCTGGTGTACGAGCCGCGTTAGCAACTATGGGAGAAACATGCTGAACGAATCAATGACCGCGCCGACCGGCGCGCATGAAACATCACTCAATATTGACAACCGCAAGCTGGGAACATGGGTCTTTCTTGCTTCAGAGGCGGTGTTCTTTTCGTCGCTCATCGTTACATACATTGTGATGAGCGGACGTGCCGTGAGCGGGCCAACACCCCAGGAAGTGCTGAGTATTCCGCTGGTGGGCATCAATACCTTTGTGCTGATCAGTAGTAGTGTGACCATGGTGATGGCGCTCGCAGCTATCGAGCGGGGTGATCAGCGTCGGCTACGCAGGTTTCTCATCGCCACGGCTCTGCTCGGCTTGCTGTTCTTGAGCGGCCAGGCGGTCGAGTTCACACTGCTCTATCAGCACGGGCTGTCGTTACACAGCGACCTGTTCGGAGCGTCGTTCTTCACGCTGACGGGTTTTCATGGCGCTCACGTCTCGGTCGGCATCTTGTGGATTGGCTTCGTCCTGGCCCGCGCCTTTAGCGGTGGGGTGACGAAAGAAAATCATCTGGCGGTGGAGCTGGTGGGGTTGTATTGGCACTTCGTTGATGTTGTATGGATCATCATCTTTACCGTTGTCTATCTCATCGGGACATAAGGGAGCATTGCGGTTGGAAAGAGAGCACATCTCATGATCGAGGAACACCGTCCTGTTGGTACAGAACCGGCGTCGGGGTCTGGTGAGAGCCGAGAGCACCGTCAGCCTAACTACCTGGCCGTCTTCGTGGCGTTGGCGCTCCTCACCGTTGCCGAGATTCTGGTTGCCTATACGCCTTTGCCGCGGCTGCCCGTTCTTATGCCGCTGGCTGTGTTGAAGGCTGCGTTGGTCGTCTTGTTTTACATGCATTTGAGGTATGACAGGCCGATTCTCGGCGCCCTTTTTGCCATGGGGCTTCTGATGGGGCTGATCCTCATCGTTTCGCTGATGCTCATGTTCGGGCCACCGCTGTTTGGCTTGCGCGCGTCGTAAAGGCAGCACACAAGGAGAGGTGCGTGTCCGACGAATGGAGGTTGGTGCTGACGACCTGGACCTGGTACCCATCGGTGGTGATGGGGGTAGCCGTCTTGCTTGGAGGTTACCTGGCCGCTATCGGCCCGCTACGTCTGCGCTTCTCGGCTTCTGAGCCTCCGCGGCGTCGCCAGACGATATGCTACGTAGCCGGGGTGCTCACGATTCTCTTTGCCCTGGTGTCGCCCCTGGATGCCCTCGGCGATGAATACTGGTGGAGTGCACATATGCTTCAGCACGTCCTCCTCACGTTCGTGGCCGCGCCACTTTTGCTTCTGGGGACGCCGGACTGGTTACTACGCCCCCTATGGTCACAGCCCGGGCTATGGCGTGTTGCCAGGCGATTGACTGCACCACTGCTTGCGGCAACGCTGTTCAACGCCAACCTCATCATCTGGCATGTGCCTGCGCTGTACGAGCTCACCTTGCATCATGAAAACCTACATATCCTCGCCCACACTCTCTTTCTGACAACTGCTATCCTGCTGTGGTGGCCGCTTCTCAGCCCCACAGATGCCTTGCCGCGGTCGTCATATCCGATCCAGCTCGGTTATCTTGTTTTCAACACCATACCGATGACAGCCGTGGGTGCACTCATTACGTTCGCCGCAAGCCCCCTCATTCCCCTATATGCCGCCGCGCCGCGCCTATTTGCCGTGTCGGTCATGACGGATCAGGTTGCTGCCGGCTTAATCATGTGGATACTCGAGGATATGATCTATCTTGTCGCGCTGACCTTCGTGTTTTTCCGTTGGGTAGCGCAGGAAGAGCGTTCTGGATAACAGTTTGCCTGAAAACCCCTAACATCGCAGGCTGAGAGCGGGGCGCCTCCCACTAATAGTTGCTCGTGCGATCCAGATTGCCGCTTGTTTTTGCCAGCCGCTCACCCCAGGCGAAGATACCGAAGCCCATAATGCAGGCGCCGATCGTCGAGAGCACCAGGCGTAGAAAAATCGCTTCATTGCTCAGCGAAGGGAACGACCCAATGCTGAGGCCGAAGAGGGCCCGGCGCATCGCCTCGAGCCAGTAGGTCACCGGCAGCAAACTGCCGGCAAGACGGAGAGGAGTCGGCAGTTGCGTGATGGGAAAGATGGCACCGCAAAGGAGATAGAGCGCACCGCCAACGGCATCCGGCAAAGACCAGGCATGCTGTGTCAGATTGAGCGACAGGGCAGCCACCACCATGCCCATGGCCCACATACCCACGAAGCCCAGCAGAAAGCTCACTGTCAGATAAGGAGCATCCACCACCGTCGGGTCAATGGGCAACCCCAGGACGATGACGGCAAACCCAAAGGTCATGATCACAGCAATGCTGGCGATCACCGCCTTGGCCACGGCCCTGCCGATCAAATACACGGCGTAGGGCACCGGTACCAAATAGAGATAGCGTATGGTGCGATACTCCTCGCGATCCTCAACGACGGTGAAGGCGATGCCCTGCAACGAGTTGACGACGTATGGCCACAGGGCACTGCCGACCAAAAAGAAGTTCAACATCGGCCCCCGCTGCCCACCACTGAGGACAACAAACATAAAGAAGAGAATCAGCACACCGGCCAGCGGGCGTACCAGCGAGTAGACGGCAAAGAGAAAGGGATCAGTCCAGTTACTCTCGACCTGCCAGCCCAGCCACATTGATGTGCGCAGGGCAAGCAACGTGCGCCGAATCATTGCCATCGCACCGTCAACCTCCCTTCCGTCTTGGCCAGATTCTCCATGTAGCGCAGGGCACGTGAGGCGGCAACCGCAAAAACCATGCCCAACACCGCCAAAATGGCGATCTCATAACGCACCGGGATCAGTCCCATTGGCTGTGCCGGAAACAGCAGTTGACGCATGGCGTCTAGCCCCGGTGTCAGCGGGATAAGCGAGAAGATCAACCCCAGCATCTGGCCAAAGGCGCGCACCGGAAAATACATGCCGCTGGTCAGGTTCACCGGCTCCATCAGCAGGTTGTTGATGTGCCATGCCTCACGTCCCCAGAGCAGGTAGAGGCTGGCAAAGAGCATGCCCAGACCGTAGAGGGCAATCATTGTCAGGACAAAGACGGCCAGCAGCATGGGCAGGCGCGATAGGTCAAAGCGGACATTGAACAGAACGACGCCAACGATGATCGTCACCAGGGCACGCAGCGAGGCGGCGAACATACCGCCGGCGGCCATGCCCACCAGGATCGCCATGCGGCTGCATGGCACCATCATGATCAGCTCCAGCGTGCCATCGTTCTTCTCCCAAAAGAGCTCGGCGCCCATGCCCCACAGCACATTGCCCCAAAAGGCCAGCATTGAACCACCGATGATAACAAAGCCCGTGAATTCGGGCGGCGCATTGAGGGCGCGATAGACGAAGACAAAGGCCGTAACCGCCAGCAATGGTAACAAGATGTCGTAGAATACCCAGGTTGGCGCGCGATTCTGGCCGACAATGCGCGGATAGGCGCGTCCGATCACTGCCCGTAGATTAAGCAGCAGGTTGTGTGTCATCGCCAAACCTCCGCCCCACCGTCTCCACAAAAACATCTTCCAGCGTTGGCTCCACCTTCTGCAGGGCCAGAATGCGCTTGCCCTGACCGGTGATGCTGCCTACCACATGAGCGATCGCTCCGTCGTCGGCGAGCGTGATGCGCAGCTCGGTACCCATGTCCACCAGGCGCGACTGGCAACTGACAACACCCGGCAAACCGCAGAGCGTCACCTCCGTGCCATTGAGCGGTTCGGTGATAATCTGGAAATACGTCGCCTGCCTGCTCTGACGCTTGATTGCTGCCGGTGTGTCGCAAATCAGAATCCTGCCCTGATCAATGATTGCCACCCTATCACACAACTCGTCTGCTTCCTGCATATAGTGAGTCGTCAACAGAATGGTACGTCCCGGCTTCTCCGAGATCCATTGTCGGATATAGGCGCGAATGTCACGAGCCACCCCGACATCGAGCCCCAGGGTCGGCTCATCAAGGAAGAGAATCTTGGGATCGCTCATCAGACCGCGGCAGAGGTTCATGCGCTGACGCATGCCGGTCGAGAGGGTGTGCACCTTGCGATCGCGCTCGTCCCATAGCCCCACTACCTTCAGCAGCTCATCCGCACGCTGAGCGGCGACCGTGCTGCTCACCCCGTAGAACTGGCTGAACATCCAGAGCTGCTCACGCACGGTCAGCAGCCCAAACCCCGATGTTTCCCCTCCCGAAACCATGGCGATGCGTTCGCGTACGGCCTGCGCCTGGGTGACTACATCGAAGCCGTCAACCAGAGCCTGACCAGACGTGGGATAGAGCAGCGTGACAAGAATCTTGATCAAGGTTGTCTTGCCTGCTCCGTTTGGGCCCAGTAGACCAAACAGCTCGCCGCTCCGCACCTGGAGATCAACACCATCCAGGGCAATCGTTTCTTTCGCCGGTTGCGATTTTGTTGGCTTGACCTTGAAAACACGCCTGACGTTACGCGCCTCGATTGCCAAAGGTTGCCCGTATGCCTGAGTGCTCATCTCATCCATTTCCTCTCCTTAGCCATGCCCGACTATTATACACCGATTTATCTCCCGTGCAAGGAGGGGACGCGTCGTACCTGTTCAGGGTTAGGGTAACAGCACTTTCGCCGGAATGTCCCCCCCCTTCCACTAGACCCTCCCGCAGGTTGCCCGAACCTGCGAGAGGGTGGCACGGCCTCGCGGGGGAGACACGCCGGTCGCCCTCTACCTGCGGGAGGGTCAAACTGCTTTGTTGACGGGTAGACAGAGTAACATAAGCATAGTAATAACTAAAGTGACAAATCCTACTATTGACGGCATTTGTAATTTAATATTGACAAGTTGCACAAAATATGCTACGATATATTTGCTTTCGTGCATCTCTTCACAGGCACGGCTGCCCGGTGATTTGCCACGTCCTTGCCGATGCACGGCATCCCCGGGCGAAGGGGGGTATGCCTCACACCTCCCGAATTCATGTCTGTTGGCGCCTAATCAGGAGGTGACCCGGCCCGCAAAATCACTCACACCGGCGACAGATGTTTCATGCTCTGGCAGGGCACACGGGCGTATAGAAGCGCCTCCACGCCCCGCTATACCAGCGGTATGTTCGTGTAGCATCTCTTGTCTTCGTGGAGTTGTGTCATGGATCAGGCTCCACAGTGGACAGACCCGAGGGTTGGCCGCCCAACGTCTAGCCGCAGCTATTATAAAGATAGCTCGATGTGCTGAAGTCCCCCCGCTCACCCATCGAGTCTGTGGTTGTCGGGCACAGAGAGCGTTCTGATCCAATCCCGCCAGATTCGCCACCTACTATCAGGCGAGAAGGGAGATTGAGTGCGCATGAAAACACGCATACTCGTTTTGGGCGTTCTCCTGGTCCTGATTGCTGCCACGATTGCAGCCTGCGACCTGGGAGGCGCAGCACCGACGCAAACACCGGTCATCAAGGAAGTCACCAAGGTCGTTGAGAAGCCGGTTACGCAGGTCGTCGAAAAGCCCGTGACGGTTGTCGTCCAGGTTACCCCCGTACCCCAGGCGACCCAGCCGCCACAGCCAACCGCCGCCAAGCCGGTGGCGCCCACGGTTGATCTCTTGATCATGCCGATTCCCGCCAATCCGGCCGACGCCAACGCCATCACGGCCACCCTGACCTATGTCACCGACACCAAGGCCGGCCCGGCTAAGTCGGTCGTGGCTATGGGCCAGACGGGCCTCGACAACATCCCGATGGGCGTTCCCATCAGCTTCAAGGCTGTTGATCTGGATGCCAAGAACCCGGCCAAGAAGTGGACATGGGCCTTGATCGCACCACCAGGCTCCAAGGCAACACTGGCCTTCACCAACACCCAGATGACGAAGTTCACCCCCGATGTCGTTGGGACATACATGGTGACGGTCGTCGCCGCCAACGATGCCGGCTCTGCTGCTATGCAGGGAGCCAAGGTTCACGCCGATACCTACGTTGGCGTCGAAAAGGGTGGCTGCAAGACCTGCCATCCCGACAAGGTTGCCGAGTGGGCCAAGACCGGCCACGCCAAGATCTTCACCGAGGAAGTCGCGGGCGGCGCCGATCCCAAGACCAATCACTATTCCGAAACCTGCATCCGCTGCCACACGACCGGCTGGTTTATTGACAGCACCGGCAAAGCAATCCCCAACGGCGGCTTCACCGATGTGCAGGCCAAGACCGGCTGGAAGTTCCCCACCCAGGCCGAGATTGCCGACAAGGCAACAGCCATCTGGGATGCCGTGCCGGCCGATCTGAAGAATGTGTCTAACATCCAGTGTGAAGACTGCCACGGGCCTGCTGGCGACCATGTCAAGAATGGCGCCACGACCATGCGCAGCACCATTGACCAGGGCGTCTGCGATGTCTGCCACAACGGCGGCGGCCACCACCTGAAGGGCACCGAGATCAAGAGCGCCGGGCACACCGACGCCACGTCTCCTGCCTGGACAGAACCGGTTGGCCCAGCGCGCCAGGCCTGTGTGCGCTGCCACAGCGGTGCGGGCTACATCACCTTCACCGAGAATCCCAAGAACCAGGCTGCCTGGGACAACGAAGCTCACGTCCTGACCTGCACGACCTGCCACGACCCGCACAGCGACAAGAATCCATTCCAGTTGCGCATCGTGGGCAAGCCCATCGAAACGCCAACCGATCTGCCGGACGTCAGCCTCTCGGCCACCTGCGTCGAGTGCCACAACGGGCGCACCACGGCTGCCGATGCCGTCAAGGGTTCGTTCCCGCACTACAGCGCTGCTGCCGAGCTCGTCTACAACCAGGGCGGCGTTGACTACGGCCAGACGCTACCCAATTCACCGCACGGCCAGATGGTCGGCGCGGCTCCCATTCCCGATCCTGCCGACACAACAGGCAAGACGATGCTCTTCGGCGGCAACAAGCCGGGCGCCTGCGTCACCTGCCACATGTGGCCGACCATCACCGACACCAAGGATCCCAACTATCTGAAGGTCGGTGGGCACAGCTTCAATACCGTTAGCCCCGACGGCAAGTTCGATTATGGCGCTGCCTGCAAGTCGTGCCATGGCGATGTCAAGGACTTCAACCTCAAGGCCAAGGCCGACTACGACGGCAACGGCAAGGTCGAGGGCGTCCAGGATGAGGTGAAGGGCCTGCTCAACCTGTTGCTGGCCGAGTTCGACAAGGCCGGCTTCAAAAAGCAGGATGCCTATCCCTACTTCACCAACACTGCCAACATGAACGACAAGCAGAAGAACGCCATGTACAACTTCCGCCTGGTCTACGGTGTGATGTGGACAGGTGAAGGCAAAGCGGCTGCCGTTCACAACTTCAAACGCTCGGTTGCCCTGCTCCAGGCTTCCTACAAGGACCTGACCGGTAAGGACGTACCGAACGCCACGCTCATGAAGTAGAACAACACACCCTCCGGGAGGTTGCGAACCCTCCCGAAGGGTGTCATACTTAAAAGACAAACGGGGCTGCGCTTACTTGCAGCCCCGTTTGCTTTGCCCTGGTGCGAGGGCAAAAACTAAGAAAGGAGGAGGAGAAGGGAAGAATAGCTATTCAGTTGCATTCTGCAAGAGGTTTGTGTCCTCCCAAAGCGTCTATTCACGATACCAGCGCACGCGGCAGAACCTCTGCCATGGAAAGTGTTGGATCTCTAGATTGCCCTCGTAAATCTTGCGGAAGGCCTTGCCGATTCTCTCGGCCAGAATAGGGGTCGTCGTCAGAATCTTGATCTCATCGCCGTAGTCTTCGAGTGCCGTCAACCGCGATAGGGGGTTTGAACAACGAGCACGCTCTTCCTCATTGCTAATAAGGTCGAGCGCTGCCGACTTCGAGGGGACGAGCAACCTGCTCTGCAGGATCACTTCACCCTCGTAGACCCCTCGCGCCACTTTGAGACAACCAGGGCAGAGCGCCAACCGTACGCCCGGTTCACCCTCAAGCTGCCGGTATTCTTGCTCATCTACATACCAGACGTTATCGCGGAGAATAGCGTGACAGGCCGGACAAATGAACGCATGAACAAGTCCTTTGACTTCATCGTCACGCCGACCCCGTGGCTGTGGCGTAGGCCACTCCTGATTATCTCGCCATCGAACGCGACCCCTCATCAGGCGTCTCCCTTCATTGTGAGTGTAGCATCTGCCACCCCCTTGTAACATCGGCAAACAAGCCTATCATTGCTAAGCAGAATTGCTTATCTATGCATTTACAAAATCACAGGGTGTACCCACGCCACAGGTGCTCACTGCCACGCCGACATCGGGAATCTATGCCAGCATTTTGCTCAACAGGTCGCGCGCCTTCTCGGTGATGTCGAAATCCTTTAACTCATCTCTATGCACCCATCGCGCATCCATGATGTCCGACGCAGGCTTCAATTCGCCCGCTACATAGTCGGCATAGAAATCAACGATCACATAATGATAGCGTGTGCGGCCATCGCTGCCTGGGATGATTGTCTCGAATACGCCGGCCAGGTCACCGGCTTTGACGGTGATGCCACATTCCTCCGCGACCTCGCGCTCGGCGGCGGCGCGCAGCGATTCCCCGACCTCTACTGCCCCACCGGGGATGGTCCAGCGGCCCTTGTTGGGCTCCTGACCACGTTGGATAATCAAGACACGATCATCGCGTCGCACGAACAAACCGACGGTGACGATCGGCGACTCTGGATATTCTCGACGCATGGCTTCCCTCAATCTGCCCATTGGCGCGCAACTCCGCTAATCTGCCCCAGATTAGCGGAGTTACATTCCAACGCGTGGCGGCAATCCCCTCTACTTCTTCGTCCCCACGATCCACTGCTCATTTGCCGGCTGGTAGGTTGTGTTCAAGGTGTCTTGTGAGATAATGGTGTTTCCCTGTTTCACAATACGGGTGATCGAAACGATCAGGCCATCTTCCGCCGGCTGCACGGGAATGCGGGTGCCGACCGGCTGATTGGGATCTTCGATGTCAGGCAGGCGTGGCCCATGCGGCTTGCCGGGTTTGGTCACAGGGTCGCTGATCGTGACCGTCCATCCGGGCTTTGTGCCATAGATGGAGACGGTAAAATTGCTCGGATCGCTGGTGTCGGTCTGGATGAGTAGATAGCCATTGGTGTTATTCTTGAACTTCAGATCCTTGCCCGGATCGTAGATCGCCGCGTCGAGGCCAACCGGCCCTCCCTTGATCTCATAAACGCGCAGGCGGTAGCGGTGTTGGTTACGCTCGATCAGCTGGAACCCGCCGCGGTAGAAGGCACGGAACGTCGTCGTGGCCACCTGGCAGACGCCGCCGCCGATATCCTGTACGGTTGATTCGCCGATGATCGCATAGCCTTCCTGGTAGCCGGCCTCGGCCGTGATCGGGCTAATGGCATCGAGGAGCGAGAACGTGCCACCCGGAGGAATGACCAGGCCGTTCAATTTGGCTGCCGCAAGTTGTATGTTGTGAGCGCGGGCGGGGCGCGAACCGGCGAAGGTGGTCACACCCTGGCTGATCAACTCTCTGATGCCCATCTTGTTCATGTCTTCAAGTGCTACGGCAGGCCTGGTGATGGTTACCGCCAACTGCATCGTCCGCTTGTCGCTGCCGGCCGCCGCCACAAGACGGCGGACATTTTCTGCCACATCTACCGTGCGCCCTTCCTGGCTGATCTGCGTGGGAATCAGGCGGCCGGTTTTGGTGTCAAAGTCGAAGCGGGCATCCTGCGGCTTGCGATTGATCTCTTTGGCAATTGATGCGAAAAGGGCAGCGAACTTGTCGCCGTCAAAACGAGACGAGAGTACAACCTGTTCACCAGCCTTGCGCTGATCCAGGCTAACGGCGCCGGCCAGTTGGGCGACATCAATCGTCCACGTACGCTCCACGTTGCGCGAGGTTGCCGTGCCGTTGTTGAGCACCCAATCACGCCCGCTAAAGGTAACGGTGACGGGGCCGGCCAGCAGGCGCTGAGCCATGGCCTGGGCATCGGCAATGCTCTGGTCGGTCACCTGGGGCAGAATGGTGGCAACGACCAGCGCTACGGGAGTAGTGGTGCCTGCCTGCAGGGCCGCCAGGATGCGCGCTGCCGAGGCGTCAATGTCCAGGCGATAGCCGGTGCGCGCCGGCGTGGCAACGACCTGCTGATTGGTGATGGTGAGTGACGCATTCTGCATCGTCACATCAATATCTCGTGCCAGGCGGTGCAGATAGTCAAGAGTGTGCACGCGATCGGTTTGCACGACCGGCTCGACGAGCTGGCCGTGGCGCCACAGATCCAGGCGCAGGCGACTGTCACCCACAATCCCCTGGCCCCGGCCCACGGCATAGGCGGCGTCAATCGTTGCTTCCAGGTCATAACGCAAACCGAGCTCGGCAGCCGACGCCGTCCAGCGGCGATCGCCGTAGGTCATGGTCAGTATCTGCCCTTCACGATCGGCGATAGGCTGGCTCAGGGCCGCTCGCGCCTCATCGCGGGTCATGCCACCCAAGGCGATGCCCAGCACCTGCACGCCGGGGAAAATGCGCTGGGCGTACAGCGCATCATAGGCGAATGGCGCGGCGATCACGGCCACAAGCGCAATGTCCAAGAGCACAAACAAGACAAGTGCCAGGGTCAATCCCCTGCTTTGCTGCTGTTGCTTCTCTTTACCGCCGATCACTGCCGTGTATTCCATGTCTCTCCGATCTAGCATTCGCCACAAGACGCCCCGATGGGCGCACTATGAACCTGCGGCTTTGGCCCGTTGATACACTTTCTGAAACTCGGCGCTAAAAGCCTGCGCAATACGTGCATCATCAATGATCAGCAGATTTTCGTCGTTTTCGGTTTCAGCATTCTGAGAAAAATTGAACGAACCCAAAATGACCGTTTGTCCATCAATAATGAAGACCTTGTGGTGCATCAAGTAGGGATTGCCATCTTGAAGCACATCGAGCCCCATCTGCTTCATGCGACCATACTCACTGTACTGCGTCTCCGATCCTGTCTTCTCGAAAACCCCCTGCACCTTGACGCCGGCGCCGGCACGACTGCGAACAACATCCCCAATCGCATCATCGGTGAATGAGAAGGCCATAAACTGAATGCTCTGCCCGGCCAGCTTCAGGCGGGCGACGATCTTCTCGGCGACCTTATCTTCAGGAGCGAAGTAATTCTCAATCGGGATACCATCAACGACCAGCTTCGGTGTCGTACCTCCGGGCTTGCGCTGTGGGCCAAACTTGTTGTCTATAAACATCTTTTCGAATGTGACGGTGTAGTTCTTCGCTAATTCTTTAGACGGAATTATAAGGCCATTGTTATTGTAGCGATAGGTATCATTGTCCGTGAAGTTCCAGGAGCCTGCCCACACCGCCGAGCCATCAACCACAACAAACTTATCGTGCATGATGGCGTTGGCATTGCCGCCAACCACCTTGATGCCCGCTGCCTGGAGCTTTTTGAACGAGGGGTTTTCCTTGGCGTCCTTCAAGATGTCAATGTCGGTCACCACGCGCACTACGGCCCCCCGTTTCTTGGCGTCAATGAGTGCCTGGGTAACATTGGGCAGATCGAGCTGATAGATGGCCATATCCACGCTTGTACCGGCCGTGTTGATGAATGCGGTCAGTTTCTCGTCCAATCCGCCGTGATGATTTGCCTTCTTATCGGGATACTTGGGATCGGTAAAATAGACCGGCCAGGGGGTTTGCGCCGTGTCCTGGGGTGTGGTTGTTCCGCTAACGGTTTGCGGGGCGACCACTTCTGCCGTTGCCGACGGTGGCGGATAGAGGCCGACTGCGCTGCCCACGCCGCCAACATTGAAGACGATCAGCAGGGCTGCCACCAGAACCACAACGACGATGGCGATGAGCAACCAACGGGGCATTGCCTCCACAATCTGGAAGACGGTATTCAGGATGTCGGCCCAGACGGCCTGCCCTGCAGCAGAGCCGGTGCGGTGTTGCCTTGTCGCCGACGAGGCTTTTGCTTGTGATGTTTTGCTATCATCTTGTCGTGTATCAGGTTTGCGGGGCATGATGCTCTCCCTCTGTCCTCTTTGCTTGCTGGGCAGACTGTAGCAACTGATCGGCAATGGCGATAAGACGCCGCAGCAGGGCTACATTATCTAGACTGGTCTGCTCGCCTGCCAGGACGCGACAGGCGTTGCGCACGGCCGGCGGTAGCGACTGGGGGCCAACCTCGGCAAACAAATCCTCGACATCACGGCTCGTCGTCGGCGTGTCCCGATCTCTGCCGCCGACAAAGTGGTTGATGTTGCGCATGATTATACTCAGAGGACGCAATGCCTCACGCAAGGAGGTTCTAGCCTCTTCGTCGTCGGCGATGGTCTGTGTCGCATCAACCTGTGCCTTTGCCCGGCTAAGTCCCCAATCGAGCAGCACCTGCGCCTCATCGTCGGTCAGTTCAGAGCGAAGGCTTTCGTCATCGAGCAGGCGCTCCTCCGCCCATCGCCGGCGCCTGTCTATCTGCTCGGCTGAGGCAGAGGGAGGTTGCACAGGGTGGACAACCAGCACTTCACCATCGTACAAGGCGCCGTCCAGGCCGACCATGTTGCCATATCCATCGCGCACCTCAGCCAGCCCGAGCTGTACGTCCCTGACCGCGTCGGGCCCGATAGCATGACGTACGGCGAGGCCCAAGAACAACGTCACCGGCCGGCCATTCACGGTGACTGTTACACGCTTGTTCACGATGGCATTATAACAAAAGCACGCAGCAGCGTAAAGAGACGACAGTACCTGTTCACCTTCACCCGT
>Ga0123519_10007359_pt1 | contig 17072 bp, 14 predicted proteins | sample YelNatPaOPRAMG02_FD_87396 | JGI IMG/M metagenome (GOLD analysis project Ga0123519, IMG submission 87396) | Hot spring microbial communities from Yellowstone National Park - Yellowstone National Park OP-RAMG-02 (version 2) | ecosystem: Environmental > Aquatic > Thermal springs > Hot (42-90C) ... | reverse complement strand
CCTACGGGATTGAAAAACCTCTCTTTTGCCCGCTCCAACTCAAGAGCATATTCCTCGCTCCCCGCATACTCCTCTATCCTTTGCAATAACTTTTGCAAAATTTCCATCATCTCTCTTCCATCAACCCTACAAATTTCTTAAATAAATATCTGGAATCATTTGGTCCTGGACTTGCCTCTGGATGATATTGCACCGAAAAAATCGGTAACTCCTTATGAACCATCCCCTCCACGGTTTTGTCGTTCAGATTAAGATGAGTGAGCTGAAAAGGGCAATCCGGGGCTTCAAAATAATCAATTGGCACTGCAAAATTATGGTTCTGGCTGGTAATTTCCACCTCCCGAGTAGATAAATCCATTACTGGATGATTGGCGCCGTGATGCCCGAACTTGAGTTTAATGGTCTTTGCCCCGAAAGCTCTTGCTAAAATTTGATGCCCAAGGCAGATACCGAAAATAGGAAGCAGAGGCTCCTTTTCCACGATTTCCCTCACCGTGACACTGGCATAATCACATCCCGCAGGGTCGCCAGGACCGTTAGAGAGAAAAATCCCATCTGGATTTTCCGCTAAAACCTTCTCCGCGCTGGTCTGGGCAGGAACTACTTTCACATAAATCCGATTATCAGAAAGCATCCTCAAGATATTGGTCTTGATTCCAAAATCAAATGCAGATACCTTGAACCTGGGCTTGGGAAGTTTCTTTTTATGCCCAGTTCCCCATTCCCAGCTCCCTTCATAAAAATCATATCCCTGAGAACAGCTGACCTCCCCTGCCAAATCCACGCCGATGATTCCTCTGTCCTTAGCCAGCTTTTCTAATAAGCTATCTTTATTGAAATCCTCCGTAGAAATGATTCCGGGCATAGAGCCAAGCTCCCTAATCTTCCTGGTCAAAAACCGGGTATCAATCCCCTCTATGCCAACTATTTTTTGTTCTTTTAAAAATTCTCCGAGCATGCCTTCAGAGCGGTAGTTAGAAGGAAAATCTATATATTCCCGAACAATAAATCCAGAAACCCAAGCCCTTCTGCTCTCCATATCCTCAAAATTTATCCCGGTATTGCCAATCTGGGTATAGGTCATAGTTACTATCTGACCGTAATATGAAGGGTCAGTGAGTATCTCCTGATAGCCGGTCATCCCAGTATGAAATACTACCTCTCCAATCCTCTCTCCCTCTGCGCCAAAATTATAGCCAGGGAGCATGGTCCCATCCTTTAAAACCAAAATCGCTTTTTTCTTCCTTTCCATTATTCGTTTAATCTATTTTTACCAATTTTCCCGCAATAAAAACCTTCACCGCTCTTCCAATTAATTCCATTCCCTCAAACGGAGTGTTTTTGCCTAATGATTTAAAATCCTTTGCGGAAACCATCCATTTCGCTTCTAAATCTATCACCGTGATATCCGCAGGCGAACCCGGCTTAAGTGAGCCACCAGGAATCCCCAGCACTTTCGCAGGATTAGTGCTCATTAGCTCAATCAACCGAGAGAGCTTTATCTTTTTGTCCTTAACCAATTTCAATCCCAATCCTAAACTGGTCTCAAGCCCGGAAATCCCAAACGCAGAGTTCAAAAACTCCACCTCTTTCTCTGCTAAATTATGAGGCGCATGGTCCGAAGCTATCACATCAATCACCCCATCTATAAGCGCATCAATAATTGCCTCTTTATCCTCCTGGGTCCGAAGCGGAGGATTTACTTTAGTATTAGGATGATATCCGGTTTCCTTAACCGCAAGCTCGGTGAGGGTAAAATAATGCGGGCAGGTCTCACAACTAATTTTTATTCCTTGTTCCTTTGCCCTGCGAATAAGCTCAACCGAGCCTTTGGTGGAAATATGAGCAAGATGAACCTTCGCGCCGGTGAAATTAGCTAAAATTATCTCCCTTGCCACCATTGCCTCTTCACTCTCGCCGGGAATGCCAGCAAGACCTAACTCAGTAGAGACCTTGCCCTCATTCATCACTCCGCCTGCGCTCAAATTCAAATCCTCCGGGTGAGAGATAATCACTCTATCTAAAGCCAGCGCATATTCCATTGCCCGCCTCATCAAGCCAGAATCCATCACTGGTCTTCCATCATCTGAAAATCCTACACAGCCATGCTCAGCGAGAAAAGCCATCTCAGAAAGCTCTTCCCCTTTTAATCCTTTACTGATTGCGCCAATCGGATAAATATGAGCCAAATCCGCCTCTTTTGCCTTTTCTAAAATATATTCAGTCACCGCCGGATTATCGTTCACCGGGTCAGTATTAGCCATACAGGCAATAGAAGTGAACCCACCAGAAACTGAAGCTAAAGCTCCAGTGGCAATGGTCTCTTTATATTCATATCCCGGCTCCCGAAGATGAGTATGAATATCCACCAGTCCCGGAGTAATTACTAACCCAGAAAGCTCTATCACTTTCGTATCACTCACCCTTTCCCCAGGAGGCAAAATCGCCTCTACTTTACCTTTTTCAATCAAAAGGTCTTTAGGCTCATCTATTCCCTGACTCGGGTCAACCAGCCGAACACCTTTAAGCAACTGCCTCATTTTGCCCCCCACAAAGAAGATAAATAAGAGCCATCCTTACCGCTAATCCATTCTCCACCTGGTCCAAAATCACAGAATATGGACCATCAGCGACCTCTGGAGCAATCTCCACCCCTCTATTGACCGGTCCCGGATGCATAATCAAGACCTCTTTCTTGGCTTTCTCCAATTTTTTCATATTCAGCCCATAGAACTTAGAATATTCTCTGGAAGAAGGAAAAAATTTTCCACTCCCTCGCTCCATCTGAATCCTTAACATCATTAGCACATCCGCCTCCGGAATCACCTCCTCTATATGATATTTAACCTTACAGCCCAGTGCCTCTATCCCAGGCGGAATCATGGTAGGAGGACCAACCACTGTTACCTCTGCTCCTAACTTGGAAAAACCATAAATGTTAGAGCGGGCAACCCGGCTATGGCGAATGTCCCCAACGATTGCCAGCTTCAGCCCTTTTATTTTTTTCTTTTTCTCCCGAACCGTGAACAGGTCTAATAACGCCTGAGTCGGATGCTCATGAAAGCCGTCGCCCGCATTGATAATCGGCACCGAAACCAAGCGTGAAAGCATTTCCGGCACTCCAGAAGCATTTGCTCTCACGATTAGCAAATCCGGCTTCATCGCCTCTAAATTTCTGGCGGTATCCGCTAATGTCTCTCCTTTACTCAGAGAGCTTGAGCTGGGTGAAAAATTCACCACATCCGCACTTAAGCGCTTGCCTGCTATCTCAAAACTGGTCTTGGTCCTGGTGCTGGGCTCAAAAAAAAGATTGATTATGGTCTTTCCTCTTAAAGTGGGCACCTTCTTCACCGGACGATAACTTATCTCCTTAAGACTCTCTGCCTGGTCCAAGATAAATTCAATCTCTCCTGCGGTTAAATCTTTTAGCCCCAATAAATTCTTAATTGTGAGCTTCGTTCCTGCTATTTCCTTTTGCAGTATTGGTTGCATTCTCAGCCTCCTTCAAGCAAATTCTTGATTGAAAGCTTCATTCCTGCCCCTTCTCTTCCACGGCTGGAATCAATTCCACTCGGTTATTCTTCCCTTTTGGCTCTAAAATCACCTCAATCAAATCTTTTCTCATAGTCGGGATATTTTTGCCCACAAAATCTGCCCGAATCGGGAACTCCCGATGCCCCCGGTCAATTAACACCGCAAGTTGTATAGCCTTGGGTCTTCCTAAATCTATCACCGCATCCATCGCGGCTCGCACGGTCCGACCAGTAAAAAGAACATCATCCACCAGCACCACAATTTTATCCTCCACCGGAAAATCTATCACGGTCTTATGAACCGCGGGCTGATGTCTCATATGATATAAATCATCCCGATACATAGTAATATCCATAAATCCACAAGCGACCGGCTCGCCTTCTATCTCCTTGAGAATTTTAGCCAACCAAGTAGCAATCAACTCCCCGCCCGTGCGAATCCCTATTAACACCAAGTCTTTAACCCCTTTGTTGCGCTCAACTACCTCATGGGCAATTCTTTGTAAAGCCCTTCTTATTTCCTCATCATCCATTATTTTTTTCTTTTTGGTCATTTTTTCCTCAGCTCAAAAAAAAGCCTTCTCCTTTTTGGGAGAAGGCGCTTTTTCTCTTTTTATTCCTTTAACCATCATCCTTCCTTTCTGGTCTCACTGGGCCAAATTAAAGGTTTTTATAATAATAGCATTTTTAAATTATTTGTCAACAAAATAATAAAGATGATTTGGAATACGGAACAGATATGGTATCCCCTTTTCCAAAGCAAAAATTAGTTTTCATTGACAAAAATTGTGCTTGCTGATAAGCTAAAAATTAGTCAATGTTTGTCGGGGAGCAGAGCCAATACTGGGTGAACGCCAAGCCAGAGCAGGTAGTCTATTTGTCTACCTCCGCTAATCGTCCAATCGTAATTCCGCCGGGGCAACCGCCAGAACCAGCTCAGTCTTATATTTGTATCTTGCATACTGAAAAAGGGTATGAGATTTATATTTACCTTCATCTGATTCATTCCAATCAGGGGTTGTTATATAGCTGGGATGGGGGAGCGGTTTCAAAAGATATGGCTTTTGAGCTTCAGGAGAATGCTTTTGAGTTCACTGGCAGTATGGGGTTTATTATGACTGATTTAAGGTGGAAGGAGCTAAAACCCGAGGCGCGAATTGAGCTTTTTAATTCAATTCCGCTTTTTTTCCAGGATTTATCCAGATTCAAAGAAGAGATTGTAGAGGAGGTTTTAGAGATAGAGCCCAGTGGGGAAGAGGAACTGATTGTGGAGCCGGTGAAAGAAGAATTGACCGAGACGGTCACCGCCGGAGATTTTGTTATTCCGGAGGAGACCTTTGCAGAGGCTCCTAAACCGGATAAAGGAATTGGAGATTTACCGGACTTAGCCGAGACCGAGATAGTTTCTGAAGGAACATCAGTTCCAGCAACGGGTGGGGAAGAAGATATTTTACTTGACCAGCTGGAGGTCAGAGAAGAACCGAAGACAATCTCGGCTCCAAAGGCTAAAGAAGCTCCTTCTGCCTCCTCCAAAGAAATAATTACGGAGTCCGCAGAGGAAGAGATAAAAATTCCTTTTGTAGAAGAGTCGCCTCCTTTGCCAAAACCAATTGGACCAGAGAACAAGACTCAAGTTATAAGCACCTCTGAGGCTGAGAGCGAAATAGAAGAAGTGGTGATTAACATACCCGCGGAGGTTTCAGTAGAGGAAGCAGAGTCCTCAAAAGAGCCGGTTGAGGAGGTGGTTTTATCATCTATTTCTGAACCAAAACCGATGCAATTTGTGGAGCGAGAGTCAAAACCCGGTCTTACTGGCAAGCCTGGTGTCGGACAGGGTATGGAAAGGGCGCAGATATTCTCGGAAAAGCCAGAGAGAGAATTTAGCTCAGCGAATAAAGTTGAGAGAACAAGCGGGAGCGGAGGGGTATTGAGTAAAGAGGAGCTTGAACTCTTAATTCGGTTTTTAGCAATGTTCTGAAAAGGAGAGAAGAGATGGGGAGGTATTTTTTAATTTTATTTTTGGTGTTTGGGATAGTAATTTTGGGCTGTGATAAAAAGGAAACCGACCCGTGCAAAAATGAAGAGTATCCCAAAGTGATGAAAGACAAAACCATTGCGGATTTTAATCGGGGAGATTTATATACTGCGTTAACCGACATCAATGAAGTTAAGCGCTGTTCCCCCCGGGACCCAGAGGTCTATTACTGGTTATGTCGAATTTATATAGCTCGGCAAGAGAAAGGTAAAGCCAAAGAAAATTGTGAGATAGCGCTTAAATACCGAACGGATTATCCAGAGGCAAATATGGCATTAGGGATGATGTTATTGGAAGAGGGTAAATATCCCGAGGCATTGGAAAGCTTTAAAAAGGCGGCAAAAGATGACCTGTATCGGGAGGCGTATATAGCCTGGAATAACATTGGATATATCTATATTAAGATGGATAAGTTTGCTGAGGCCGAGGAAGAGTTGCATAGGTCTATTATTTTAAGTCCTTATCCTTATTCCTGTTTAGCGGAGAGCAATTTAGGGGAATTGAGGAGCAGACAAAAACGCTATTCAGAGGCGATTAAGGGGTATCAGAAGGCGATTGAGCTTTGTCCGGACCTGGCCCGAGCACATCGTTTGTTAGGTCTTGAATATAATCGGCAAGGAAGGATAAAAGACGCTTGTCGGGAATTTGAGCTAACCCTCAAATATGCACTGGGTGGGGAAGAGGCTAAATCCGCAGGGGAGTATTTTAAACTTCTTAATTGTTCTCCTACTTTAACTAAATAGTAGTAAAATGGAAAACAGCTTTGGGGAATATCTTCGCAAAGAAAGGGAGCTACGGGAGATTTCTTTAGAGGAAATCAGCCAAAAGACCAGAATTCAAAAAAGGTTTTTACAAGCATTAGAGCAGGACCGACTGAATCTGCTTCCTGGTTTAGTTTTTACCAAGGGATTTATTCGGGCTTATGCGGAATATCTGGGGCTGGATGTTAATCAGACTCTGCTTAGATTTGAAGAATTTTTAAACAATTCTCAGTCAGACACTAAACAAGAGAAAACCAAGTCCAAAGGTCTATTTAGAAGCCCGATGCTATGGTCATTATGCTTAGGGGTTGGTATAATTATTGTGATTGGGGTTTATAGCCTTTATCAAAGTCTTAGCCAAGAGGTTAATAAGACCCAGGGCATAAAAAACAATCTGCCCTCAGATAATACCCAGACACCAGATAAGGAAATACCATCCCCGAAGCTTGAAAATAGTCCTTCACCTCCCTTTTTAGTTCAGTTCAAGGCTAATGAGTTATGCTGGATTTTTGCTACGATTGACGGCAAAACCAGTCGGGAAGTGATGCTCAAACCAGGTGAGCTTTGGGAAATTAGTGCGGAGCAGAAACTAAGTCTGATTATTGGAAATGCGGGTGGGATAGAGCTTATGGTTAATTCTCTAAAATTAAGAAAAATTGGCTCACATTGGAAACCCACCCGGCTTTTTATTCCAGAAGACCTCTCCAAATATCTACCAGAACCGAAGGAAAATCCTCAGCCTGAGCCAGAAAAGTAATGTTAAAAAAAATTTTATTTTCCGGGTGGATAATTTTATTAACTTTTAGTTTGGGTTGTGCAAGTCGTAGATATTATCTTAGCGCGGGCTGGCGCTATCATCTTGGAGATTTAGAAGGATTTGAAAAGCTGGAATTTAATGATTCTAACTGGGAAGAGGTCGCACTTCCGCATAGCTTGAGAATTGAGCCTTATAAATTTAATTTCACCCAAAGATATTACCGAGGGGTAGGGCTTTATCGGGTGCATTTTACAATTTTTAAAGATAGCTTTAAGCCCCGGGATAGGATTCTTCTTCATTTTGAAGGTGCGCTGACCAAGAGCCAGGTCTGGCTCAATGGCAAATATATTGGCGAGCATCTGGGCGGATACACCCCTTTTAGTTTTGACATCACTGAGCAGTTTATTCCGGGGAAAGATAATTTATTGGCGGTAAAGATAGATAATTCTAAAATGAAGGTTCCGCCCGAGGGAGCATTGGTGGATTATACCCTTTTTGGAGGGATTTATCGCGAGGTATGGATTGAGCGAAAAAATCCAGTTTATATGGAGAATCCTTTTGCCTATCCAACTAAAATAGACGAGAAAAAAGCAGTTTTAAAAATTACTGCTCAGGCTAAAAACTTTATTTTGGAACCGCTCTCCTGCCAGTTTGAGGCGGAACTGAGCGATGAGCTAAAAACCCAAGACCAGTTGAATCAAATAACCATTGCCCGTGCAGAAAAAGAATATGTAATTAGTCCGGGAGAGAATCAGTTGGAGCTTGAGCTTTTAGTGGAAAATCCCAAGCTCTGGTCTGTGGATTATCCTTATTTATATCAGCTTAAACTTTACCTCTCCTGTCCAGAAATCAGAAAAGAAAGCATTAAAGAATTTCCTCCCACTGAGGTGAAAATGGTGGATTCGGTCTCTTTTCCTTTTGGCTTGCGCTGGTTTGAATTTACTAATCACGGGTTTTTTCTGAATGGCAAAGCTGTTAAACTGGTCGGCTTTAATCGGCATCAAACCTATCCTTATATCGGCAATGCGGGCTCATTCCGATTGCAATATCTAGATGCACTTTTGCTAAAACAAAGCGGGGCAAATTTTGTTCGGCTCTCTCATTATCCACAGAGCCCGGATTTTCTTGATGCTTGCGATAGATTAGGCTTACTGGTGTTTGAGGAGCTTCCGGGCTGGGGATATGTGGGGAATCAAGAATGGAAAAAACTTGCGGAGCAAGCCCTGACTGAGATGATTTTAAGAGATAGAAACCGCACCAGCATTATCCTCTGGGGAGTGAGAATCAATGAAGCCTGGTGGGGTGAAAAATGGCTCGCGAAAATGGTGGAGTTAGGACATAAATTAGACCCGACCAGACCTGCAAGCGGAGCCAGATTTTTGAGAAATTTTCGCCAGTTCAGTGAGGATGTGATTGCCCATAATGATTATTCTGGAAGATTGTTAATACCGCCAGTTAATAAGCCCTGGCTGGTGAGCGAATATTCAGTTGGCTCTTTCTCCACGCTCCCAGATAAAGAGCAGATTAAAATCATCCGAAAAAATGCTTATCTGTTAGATTTGATTCTTTCTGAACCCACTTGTTCTGGCTCCGCAGGCTGGGCATTTGCGGATTACAATACTTTTATGAACCGTCTGGTGACCCCGGATGCAAAAGGCAGAATCCGTGCCCATGGAATAGTTGACATCTTCCGAGTGAAAAAGCCGATTTATTATTTTTATCAGGCGCAGAATTCTGGTGCGCCAATGATAAAAATCATCAATCGCTTTTGGACTAAAGAGGATTTTCCGGGTGAGGTAATGGTGGTGGGCAATTGCCAAGAGGTGAGATTATTATTGAACGGAAAAGAATTAGGGATAAAAGCTCCGGAAAAAATCTATACCTACCCTAAAAGAGGAGAATATAATTCTCTTTCTTATCCTCCTTTTAGTTTTTCTGGATTTGAATTTGAGCCGGGAGCATTGCTTGCCCAATGCCTGATTGGAAACGAGGTCCGGGCAATTGATGTTCTCAAAACCCCGGCTCCTGCCAAAACAATTCAACTGGAATTAGGAGAAGAATTATCTCAAATTTCTCCTGAGCCTTTCTGGCTTATTCCCAAAAATTTTTATTCTGACCCAATTCGGCTGATTGCCAGACTGACTGATGGAGAGGGGAATCTGGTTAAAGAGAACAAAGCCAAAATCAAATTCAGCGTTTCGGAAAATGCAGAAATAATCGGAGATAATCCTTTCCAATTGGTGGATGGAATTGCGGTGGTGTTTTTAAAAATTGGAGATTATGATAGCTTAACCGCTTCTGCGCCTCCAGAGACCAATCTGGCAGAAGTCAAAATCAAAGCGGAAATTATTTCTAAAAAGCTGGACACTTCTATTGCCCAATTATCCATTTTTATTCCGCTCATAACTGAAGAGGAGACCTCAAAACCAGATATTCAGACCAAGATAGAGAAAATGAGCCAAGAACAGCTTTTCAACCGACCGGATTTAATCCTAAAAAGCCTTTTCTTGGAAAAATGGCTTCACCATTTATTGCCAGAATAAATCTTCCTCAATAGAACCGGTCCAGGATTCTGTAGCTTAAGGCTTCTGAGATATGGCGGGGGAGGATGTTTTCAGAGTCTTCCAGGTCTGCGATGGTTCTTGAGACTTTAAGGATTTTGGTCCAGCCTCTGGCGCTGATGCCATATCTATCAATTGCCCGTTCCAGGAGTTGGTGGCAATCATCATTGATTGGGCAAAATTTTTGCACCTGACGAGAGCTCATCTGGGCATTGCAATAAATTTTAGATTTCTTGAACCGCTCCTTTTGAATTTTTCTCGCCTGTTCCACTCGTCTTCTTATCTCCTCACTCCTTTCACCAGAAGGCTCATTTTTTAGTTCCCGATACCGGACTGAAGGAACCTCAATCTGGAGGTCTATTCTATCCAGAAGCGGTCCGCTGATTTTGGAGCGATATTGTAGAATCTGTTTTGGGGTGCAGGAGCAAGGATGATGACTATCCCCAAAATATCCACAGGGACAGGGGTTCATTGCAGAAACTAACATAAACCGAGCAGGATAGGTGATTGAGCCTTGGGCGCGAGAGATGGTGATTTTTCCAGCTTCCATTGGCTGACGGAGCGCTTCTAACACATTCTTTTTAAATTCTGGCAATTCATCCAAAAATAACACGCCATTATGAGCCAAGCTGATTTCTCCGGGTTGAGGATTAGCCCCACCGCCCACTAATCCCGCATCGCTGATGGTATGATGAGGAGCGCGGAAGGGACGATGGGTGATAAGCGGAAGGTCATTATTGAGTAGTCCCAGCACCGAATAAACTCGGGTGGTCTCAAGCGCTTCTTCCAGAGAAAGCGAGGGAAGAATAGTTGGAAGCCGTTGGGCAAGCATAGTTTTTCCTGCTCCGGGTGGTCCAATCATTAACAGGTTATGCCCCCCTCCAGCACAGACCTCCAGAGCCCTTTTAGCGGATTCCTGCCCCTTGACCTCAGACAAATCCAGCTCTTGCTCATCTCTCTTTTGAAGCAACTGAGGGATTGAGCTTTCAGCAGGTTTTAGCTCCAGCTCATTGTTCAAAAATTCCACCACTTGAGAGATATGGCTTGCGGAATAGATTTTTATCCCCTCCACCACCCCTGCTTCTTTGGCATTTCCAGAAGGGACAATTAAGCCAGTGAGACGCTTTTCTTTTGCCAGAAGAGCGAAAATCAAGGCGCCGGGGGTTGATTTTAAAGCGCCATCCAAGCCTAACTCACCTGCGAACAGAAATTGATTGAGCAAATGATTTTTGATAATTTTCTGGGCATTCAAGACCGAAAGGGCAATGGGCAGGTCAAAACCGCTCCCTTCCTTTTTCAAATCCGCGGGAGCAAGATTGACCACGATTCTCTGGCTTGATGGGAATGGGTAACCTGAGTTCTGGAGTGCGCTTTTGACTCGGACCTTGCTTTCCTTCACCACTGGGTCAGGAAGACCAACAATGTTAAAAAAAGGGATTCCTGGGGAGAGATGAGCCTCAACTTCTACTAATTTGGATTCCACTCCTAATAAACTGGCAGTGAAAACTTTTCCTAACATCTTTTCAAATTTAACAAATCTCAAGCGAGAAATCAATTGCGCAAAAAAATAAAAAAGCCGGGGCAGGCAAAAATCCTCCCCCGGCTTAAATTATAAAACCAGCTTTAGAAGCTATTTTCTGCTATCTCTAACACATCCCGATTCCCGCTCTTGATATACTCTGCGCTGGCAAATGCCTCTGGAAGTAAGCAGTCAATATAGAATCTACCGGCGTGAATTTTTCCCGCGTAGAACGCGGCTTCATTATAGTTTTTAATCAATTCTTTCTTTTTAGCGTCATCAGTTGCGCCCTTTTCTTTGAAAATTTTGTCCAGAGCAGAATCTGCGATGACTATTTGCTCAAGCCAGAGCCAGCCTAAAAGTGCATCTCCAAATAGTTTGAGATAAGGGGTTGCGACCAGAACCGGATAAGCGGTATCCCCGCCTAAGCCAGCCTTGACCAAAGCCTGAGTGCATTCATCCAAAGCTTCTACTGCTTTCAGGGCTTTTTCTGCTTGTTTTGCGAATTTGGGATGGTTTTTATTGGCATTGATGGAATCTTTGACCATTGCTAAAAGAGTATAATAAGGCTTCATCTGCCTCTTAATATCCAGCACCTTTCTTCCCACCAGGTCCAATGCTTGAATACCATTGGTGCCTTCATAAATAGAAGCAATTTTACAATCCCTAAGATACTGGTCAACTGGATATTCTGAGGTATATCCATAACCGCCATAAACCTGGACCGCTTCTTTGGTCACCCAGAATCCCATATCTGAGCAATAGGCTTTGATTATGGGGGTAAATATACCCAAGAGCGTGTCATATTTTTCTCTTTCCGCTGGGTCTTTGGAAAGCTCAGCCAGGGTCCAGAAATAAACCCCACGGTAAATCAAGGCTCTCATTCCCTCCACATAAGCCTTCATAAAAAGAAGCATTCTTCTCACATCTGGATGTTTGATGATTTCCACCCGAGGCGCATTCACATCTCTCATATTTTGAATCTCCACGCCCTGAATCCGCTCTTTGGCATATTGAACCGCGGATAGATAAGCCGCGCTGGCGGTCGCTTCTCCTTGAACCCCGACCCCGATTCTTGCCTCATTCATCATCAGGAACATATAATTGATTCCTTTATTAAGCTCGCCAATCAGTTCACCTATGCACTTGCCATTATCTCCAAAATTTAACAAACAGGTAGGGGAAGCGTGGATGCCCATTTTTTCCTCAATTCTGCCTAAGGTGATGTCATTGAACTCTCCCAAAGAGCCATCATCATTTACACGGTATTTAGGCACGATAAACAGGCTGATACCCTTAATTCCTGGAGGAGAGCCTTCGGCTCGGGCTAAAACCAAATGCACAATGTTCTCGCACATATCATGGTCGCCGGCGCTGATGAAAATTTTATTACCAGTAATATACCATTTTCCATCCTTTTGTTTGGCAGTGGTTTTAAGGTCACCGACTGCGGAGCCAGCCTGGGGCTCGGTTAAATCCATAGTCCCCTGCCATTTCCCAGAAATCATCTTTGCCAGATATTTCTTCTTTTGAGCCTCTGTGCCATAGGTCTCAACCAGATGCGCGGCGGCTCGGGTTAAACCCGGATACATACTGAAAGCCACGCTGGCTGCGACAAAAATTTCATTTCCCACCATAGTCAGAAGTGCGGGCAAAGCCTGTCCACCATATTCTTCTGGTGCTGAGGAAGCGCTCCAGCCCGCCTCGCAAAAAGCGTCATAAGCCTTTTTGTAGCATTCTGGGACTTTGACCTGCCCATTTTCTACTTTTAGTCCCAGGTGGTCTCCCTCTTTGTTAATGGGCATAATCACTTCTTCTGCAAATTTCTTTGCTTCAGCCAAAATCATATCAAACTCTTCTCTGCTGTAGCCTTTGAACCGGTCAAATTCAAACAGTTTCTCTGCTTTTAAATGCTCCCAGATCGCGAACTTGACATCCCGTTCATCAATCAATACTCCTGCCATTTTACTCCTCCTTTTCTTTTTATTTTTATAACCTCAAACCCTTATCCCCTCAAGACCCTTCTAACTCGGCTGTGATTGATAACTAAAAATAAACCCTTCCCTCGCAGTGAAAATATATTTAACATATTTTTATAAAAATAGCAAGAATTTTTTTAAAATTCTTTCCAAAAAACCATCTGCCAATAAATTGATTTAGAAATAGGCAATTATTTAAGGTTTTATTGACAAAATAGTGAAGTTTATAAATAATAAGCAGGAGCAAAAATGGGTGAAAGTGGGTTATTCTGGGTGATATTTGTTGTTTTTATTATCGCGATGCTGATGCTGGACCTGGTGGTAATCAACCGTAAAGCGCATATTATTAAGCTCCGAGAATCCCTTTTATGGACAGCTTTCTGGATAGCTCTGTCGCTTATTTTTGGGGTGGGGGTTTATTTTGTGCGCGGGTCGCACAACTCGCTGGAATTTTTTACCGCTTATCTGGTTGAATACTCTTTAAGTGTGGATAATCTTTTTGTTTTTCTTTTAATTTTCAACTATTTTCATATTCCCCAGAAATATGAGCATAAGGTGCTTTTCTGGGGCATCCTGGGCGCACTGGTTCTGCGGATAATCTTCATTCTTGCCGGTATTGCTTTAATCAATAAGCTTCACTGGATGATTTACATCTTCGGCGGATTTCTGCTTCTGGTCGGGCTCAGAATGGCTCTTCCTCGCAAGGAGGAGATTCATCCGGAGAAAAATCCAGTGCTTAGACTTTTTAAATTTTTTATGCCCATCACCACTGATTTCGGAGAGGGAAAATTTTTCTTAAAGAATGCAGGACGATATTTCGCCACTCCTTTGTTCATAGCCCTGCTGGTGGTTGAGACCACAGATGTGGTCTTTGCGGTGGACTCAGTTCCCGCGGTCTTGGCAATCACCAGAGACCCTTTTATTGCCTATACTTCAAATGTTTTTGCCATTCTCGGGCTTCGCTCTCTATTTTTTGCCTTAAGCGGAGTTATGCGGATGTTTAGCTATCTTAAATATGGCTTGGCAATAATTCTGGTCTTCATCGGTGTAAAGATGATTATCTCTGAGCATTATAAAATTCCCATCCTTATCGCCTTATCAGTGATAGCAGGGATTCTGGCTATTTCTATTTTAATCTCTGTAATAGAAACCCAAATAAAGAAGCAATCATCCTCTTAATTACAAATCAATTTTTTCTATCCTGGACTGATGTCTTCCACCTTCAAATTCCGTATTCAGCCAGACCTCAACTAACTCTTCTGCTAAATCCTTAGCGGTCACCCTTGCGCCCAAACAAATTATATTTGCGTTATTATGCGCTTTAGCCATTCTGGCAGTAAAATGGTCATGAACCAATGCCGCTCTCACCCCCCGGTAGCGATTAGCAACAATGCTCATCCCGATGCCTGAGCCACAGACCAATATCCCCAGTGGCACCTCTCCGTCCGCCACTGCTTTTGCAACCTTTTTCCCATAATACGGATAATCTACTCGGGTCTTTCTTCTCACCCCCATATCTATCACATTATGACCGCGCTTGAGTAAAAATTTTACCAGATGCAGTTTTAACTCTACTCCTGCATGGTCAGAGGCAATGGCAATATCCAGTCTCTCTTTCATTTTTTATCCCCTTTCATACTTTTATTCCTTTTGCTTTTGCGCTCTTATACCATTCTACGGTTTTTTTAATTCCATCTTCAAGTCCAATGCTCGGTGCAAAGCCCAAAAGCTTCCTTATCTTTTTACTGGTAAAGACCAAATCATAGCTTGCAACTTTAATTCGGTATCTGGTTAAAAGAGGTTCTTTGGGAAGCGGAAAAATCTTCCACAAAATCTCCATTAGTCCTGCGATAGACCAAGCAATCGGATATGGCATTGATAACCAGGGCGGTTTCACCCCTAGTTCCTTGGCTATCATCCTCACCAATTCTCTCCAGCTGGGCGCAACCCCATCCTCTATAATGAAAACCTGATTCTTAGCCTGAGGATGGGTGCCAGCCAATATCATCCCCTCGCAGAGATTCTCTACATAACTTACTGAAATCCTTGCCCTTCCAGAATTGATAAACCCGAACCCTCCTCGCTCCATCGCCTCTGCCATCCGATAAAAGCTGGTGGTATCTTTGGGTCCAAATGGAAACACCCCGGGACGAACGATTACGAACTCCATTTCGCTCTCTTGGCTAACCGCTTTGAGCTTATCTTCTGCCAGAATTTTGCTTCTGCCATAAGCGAACCTTCCACAATCCCGAGCTAAATTTTCATCGCCATTTATAATGTCCCGATAATGATGAACCGCAACTGAGCTGGTCAACAAAAACCGCTTGACCCCGGCTTTGGCTGAAGCCTTTGCAAGATTTTCTGTGCCCAGAGCATTCACCTCCATAAAATTCTTCCATTTCCCCCAGTCCTTGGCTATCGCGGCTAAATGAAAAACCAGCTCAATCTCCTTAACCAGAGGCGCAAGAGTCTCAGGCTTAGTCACATCTCCATAAACCTTCTCTACCTTTATTCCCTCTAAATACCATTCCGGAGTCCCAGGAAGGATTAAAGCCCGAACCTGATACCCTTTCTCAATTAACTTCTCGCATAAATTAGACCCGATAAATCCATTAGCGCCAGAGACCAAAACCTTCATCGCCATAATCCCCCTGAATGATATAAACAGAAAAAGTCCGTGCTCAAACCAATGAACCAATGAAGAAGAAGCGGATAAAGCATAGAGCGAGTGCGAAGTGCAACCGCGCCGAACACCAATCCTGCTAAAATTGCAGAAAGGGTCTCGGTTATTGGTTTTCCTACCACTATCACCCCATCAATAGAATGCGCGGTCATCCCAATATGAATCAGGGTGCTGAGCGCGGTCTGAAAAAGAATTGACCCAAAATTTCCGAACTTTGGCTTTAAACCAAAAAGCATAAAGCCTCTAAACATAAACTCAAAGCCAATATAATAAGTTAAATAGCTAAGCTCCCAGCCCAAAAACCATAACCGGCTTTCCCCAGCAAGCTTGGTGAGCGGATATTCCCTGATGAACTCCGGATTTTTGCCAGTGAGATAAAGAGGAATCACCATCACCGCTATTCCCAGAATCAAAAATTTTCCTCCAAACCTGAAATCGCCAACCCCCAGCCCAAAATCCTTAAGCCTTTCCTTCAAAAAAAACTTAACCAAAAAAACCGGGAGCAAAAACCAGAGAACTAAAGCGCTACTATTCATCCAAAAAAATTCCCAAAAATTCAAATCCGGATTATTCTTAAGTCCACTAAAACTTCTAACAAAGAAAGAATGATGCCCATAATACGCCCAAAGAATAATCAAGACCATTCCGCCAATCCCAACCAAAGCGCTCTTTTTATCCGCTTCTTTCAAGTAAGCCTTAATCTCATTCATTTCCCATCCTCTTTTAATCCATTAAGCACCATTTTTAAATGCATCTCTTCCTCTTGCTCCAAGAGCTTAGCCTTCTCCTTGATTCGGGAAAAGTCTAAATCATAAACATTCTCTATATATGCCTGCTCGCTAATCTCCTTATAAAGCGAAGATTCAAAATAATTCTTTACCCCCGGACTTAAAGCGTAAATCTGCTCCCCGGGCTTCCAGTCCTCAAAATATCCCTTTTTAGTATTCACCAGTCCACCCAATTTAATCCCCCAGCTAATCAGTGCCAGATTGTATTTAGCCAGGTCCCTAAGAATCGCCCTCATTTTTCCTTCCATCTCTGGATTAAAAAATTTCATCCATTTAGCATAAAAAAGCGCACCATGAAAATGCTCGGGAATATCCAGCACTGCTTGCTTATAGGTCTCGCTCGCAAACTCCCCTATCAAAGGCACCACCGAATTTAAAATCCCAAGCCCCGGATACTTCTGTTCTGGAAGCGGTGGCTTTTGGGAATTAAATTCTATAAAAGGATTTTGAAGGAGT
>Ga0123519_10007358_pt1 | contig 17076 bp, 16 predicted proteins | sample YelNatPaOPRAMG02_FD_87396 | JGI IMG/M metagenome (GOLD analysis project Ga0123519, IMG submission 87396) | Hot spring microbial communities from Yellowstone National Park - Yellowstone National Park OP-RAMG-02 (version 2) | ecosystem: Environmental > Aquatic > Thermal springs > Hot (42-90C) ... | reverse complement strand
TAGCGCTCAGAAGACGGACTTGGGGCCCCTGGACTCGTTTCCCGTTATGCAGCCTACGAGAGTGGATTTCTCCGTTGTTCGCCAAGATGGATGGATAAGGCAGGAGACGTCCAGCTCGGCTTGGGTAGTTCGCCAGGCCGACGGGTCAGCCGTCATCTTCAACCCACACTGCACTCACCTGGGCTGCGCCTACAATTGGTACGCGGCAGACAAGTTGTTCCGCTGCCCCTGCCACGGCGGCGTGTTCGACATCCAGGGCAACGTGGTCTCTGGTCCACCGCCGCGGCCCTTGGATAGGCTAGCCTACACCATCGAGGGTGGCCGATTGATAGTGACGGAATAGGGGGAGGCAGCAATGGCAACGAAGGTGACTGGCTTTCTGGACGAGCGAACCGGCCTTTCGGGCCTCTTGGCTAGTTTCCTTAACCGAAAGGTCCCCGCTAACCTCAACTACCTTTACACGTTCGGCAGCGCCACCTTGATGCTGTTCACCGTGCAGGCGATTACAGGCATCTTTCTCTCTATGTACTACTCGCCTTCGCCTGACCACGCTTACGACAGTATCAAGTACATCATGAACGATGTGGCCTTCGGCAGCCTGATACGCGGTATACACCATTGGGCAGCCAGCGGCATGGTGGTGATGGTTGCCCTCCACGCTCTGCGCACTTTCGTCATGGGCTCCTACAAGTACCCACGAGAGCTGACCTGGGTGATTGGCGTTCTGCTCTTTCTCGTCGTGCTCGGTTTTGGCTTCACCGGCTATCTGCTACCCTGGGACGAGAAGGCTTACTGGGCCACGGTAGTAGGGACCAATATGGCCAAGACGGTTCCCTTCGTGGGCGACTTCGTGTTCAAAGTGATGCGCGGTGGCGAGGATTTGGGGGCAGTCACTCTGGCGCGTTTCTTCACGGCGCACGTTCTGATACTGCCTGTCATTATCTCTGCCCTCATCGGCATACACCTCTTCCTGGTAGTGAAACTAAGCATCTCGGAACCTCCAGAGCGGGCCAAGAGGGTCCGCTGACCGTGCGGGCGTGGTAGAAGACTCGCCCGCACGGTCCGAACGGGCGGGCGTAAGGCAGGGAGGGCTGTTACTTGAACGCGGAAGAAAGAGAAGAGTACTGGAAGCGAGCCGAGCAGATCAAGCGCAACGGAGTGCCTTTTTACCCCGATGTCCTGTACAAGGATGCCATTATGGCCCTGCTCGTCTTTCTGGCGGTGGTATTCCTGGCCGTGTTCGTGGGCGTACCGAGCGATGCACCTGCCGACCCGACCAATACCTCCTATGTGCCAAGGCCGGAATGGTACTTCCTGTCTCTCTTTCAGTTGCTGAAGTACTTCCCAGGGGAACTAGAGTGGGTCGGAGTCGTAGTGGTGCCAGGAGCGCTGGTCGTGCTCGCCCTGGCGTTGCCGTTCTTTGACCGCCGGTTGCGCCGCCACCCGCTGGATAGGCCCTTGGCGACCACTGTCGTCACCTTGCTCGTTCTGGCAGTGATCGCATTGGGCCTGCAGGGAGCCTTCTCCCCGGCCCCGCCCACGGTGCAGGGGGCAGTAGCCGAGAACACGAGCAACCTCAGCCCGCTGGCACGAACGGGACGACAGGTATTCCAGGACCGCAACTGCTCTACCTGCCACGCCATCAAGGGTGTGGGAGGCACGGTGGGACCGGACCTGACCACGGTCGGCCAGCGGCTGTCGGCCGCCTGGCTAGTGACCCACGTGCAGAGCCCCACCCCGCCTATGCCGGCCATCAGCCTCAGCAACGATGAACTGATGTCGCTAACAGCGTACCTGCTGTCGCTCAAGTCTGCCGATACAGCCGTTCCCCCTAACCCACCGGCTCAGCCAGCCCAGGCATCGGGAGGTGTAGCTCCGGCTGGCAGCACAGCTGTGCCTGACCTCGCAGCGGCCAAGGCGAAGTTCGACCAGACTTGCGGCGGCTGCCATCCCGGCGGCCAAGCCGGGGTCGGGCCGGCGCTGCATGGAGCGCAGTTCGCCTCCCGCATGAGTTCTGACGAGGCGATCATCAAACAAGTGCGCAACGGAGGAAGGGTGATGCCCGCCTTCCCGCCGCAGCAGTTGAGTGACGACGACCTGAAGGCTATCATAAGCTACATCCGCTCTCTGCCACAGTAGTTGCTGGAGCTACTGGCCCGATTCGCATACTAGTCAAGCACCCCAGCTACTGCCGGAGATGCTGGGGCGCTTGACTTGGCTAGGCAGCGGCAAGCAAGCACACGCCAATGAACACGCCCATGGAAAGGACGGAGGTCAACGTGGTCGCACACATCAACCCCACGATCGCGCACGAGGTCGACAGTCTGCGCCTTGTCGACACGCACGAACACCTGATGCCTGAGGCCGAGCGGCAAGCGCAGCCACTCGATTTCTTCTACCTCTTCCCCCACTATGCCTCTTCCGACTTGATCTCGGCAGGAATGCCCTATGCCACACTGGAGAGAATTCGCGATCCGAAGCGCCCGCTGGAGGAGCGCTGGGCAGAGTTCGCCCCCTACTGGCCAAACGTACGCACCACAGGTTATGGCAAGTCGCTCCTCAGAGCTTGCCAGGGCCTTTTCGGGGTAGACGATATCAATGAGAACACGTATCTGGAGGTCTCGGAGCGGCTGGCAGCCTCCAACCGCCCAGGCTGGTACCACTACGTCCTCAAAGACAAGGCCCGGATCGACGTCTCCATCATAGACAGCCTGAGCCTGGATGGTCGCCCCATCACGGAAGTGGACCGGGATGTCTTCGCGCCCGTTGTCCGCTTCGACAAGTACGTGACCCCCACCACACGCAGCGAGCTGCGCCTGCTGGAGGATTGGAGCGGCCTCTCGATCCATTCCCTAGACGATCTGCTGGGGGCACTTGATTCCAGCTTCGAGAAGGCTGTCAAAGGCGGAGCCGTTGGCGTCAAGAGCGGGCTGGCCTACTTACGCATCCTTTCTTATGACAAGGTATCGCGCCACGAGGCTGAAGCGTGCTTCAATCGAATCTTCTCACACCTAGACCCCCTGCGAGAGAGCTCTCGGCCATCTCCCAGCTATGGGCTGGGGTGGGCAGAGGCCAAGCCGCTGCAGGACTACATGATGCACCAGGTCATTCGCCGAGCGATCGATTACGGGCTGCCCCTGCAAATCCACACCGGGCTACAGGAGGGGAACAGCAACGTCATCACCAATTCCAATCCCACGCATCTGGTGAATCTGCTGATCGAGTATCCTGAGGCCAGGTTCGACCTCTTCCACGCCGGCTACCCCTACACCAGCGAGATGGCCACCATCGGGAAGAACTTCGCCAACGCCTACGTAGACCTGTGTTGGGTGCACATCATCTCGCCCTTCGTGGCGCGTCGAGTGCTACACGAATGGCTGGAGACCGTGCCGGCGAACAAGATCTTCGCCTTCGGCGGCGACTACATCGTGGTCGAAGGTGCCTACGGCCATGCCGAGATGGCACGGGACAACGTAGCTCGCGTGCTCAGCGAGAAGGTCGAGGAGGGCTACTTCACGGAAGATGAAGCCATTCGCGTGGCAAGGCAGATTCTCAGGGACAATCCGGCAAGTCTCTTCCGTCTGCCGCTCTAGCGGCGGTTGTACGTGCCTAGCCCGCCTGCTATAATGCGGTTCGGGCCAAACGTGCCCGGGAGGTTGGCTTTGCCGGTAATCAGTGCCCTCGACCCCTTCCTGACCGCGACGGCGGTGGTGTTCCTCGTCGCCCTGCTCGTTATTGTCGGGCTATACGTCCGAAGCCGCCAGTTTCCACGGGGGCACATTGCCTCGCGAGTGGTCCAGCGTTTCGTCCTGCCAGCAGCCGGCCTGGCGCTGTTGGGGCTGCTAGTCAGCGTGCTCAGCCTGTGCGGTCTGTTGGGTTCGAGCGGCTCCATCATCGCCTGGGCGCTGCTGGTGGCGCTGTTTGCCTACGCCGGCTATGCGGCCTTCTACTTCTACCGGGTCTTTCCCCAGCAGGCGGCTCGCTGGCGGGCAGAAGAGGCGAGGCGACAGTACATAGCACGCCCAAAATCTCCCGTCGTGTCTCGCCAGCCCAGTCGCCGCAAGAGCCGCAAGCGACGCTAGCGGGCAGGAGACCGAAGCATACCGTGGAAGTTTATACTGGGTGCCGACGCAGCATCCACATAACGCCGCGTCGGACGTGCACTGCACCTGCCCGGTGACGGGGCCTGCCCAGCGTCTGCATAGCGGACGAGCGCGCTGCGAGCACCCCCGTATGGGTCTTTCGGCTCAGAGCAGGGATGCACGAGCATCGGGCGGATACGCTCGCCAACTGCGGACATTCTGGACCCCGGCGTAGAAGATGCAGGCTCCGATCAAGGCTAGCGAGACGCTGACGCCAAATAGATCCGCCATACCGCCAAGGAAGACCAGCGGCACGACGGCCGCCACGTTGCCCAGCGTCATTTGGGCGGCAAAGATGCGGCCTCGGCTCTCAGCCGGGGCTTGTTCCATAACGATGGTTTGGGAGGGCACCGAGACCAGGGCGTAGGTGAAGCCCATCAGCGTTACCACCACCATGACCTCTGGAATCAAGCCTACGCCTGATGGCGCCACGAGGCCGATCCCCCTGAGTACGAAGCTACCCAGCGGCCCGCCCACACGTCCGAGCCCAGCCAGCACGAAGAGGGAGATCCCCATTCCAAGCAGGCCGGCGCTGACCAAGTTGGTCTTCTTGAACCGCTCCGCCAATCGCGCCATGGACAGGGTGCCTAGCAGCATGCCCAAGCCAGCGGGCGCAAAGACGAAGGCGGCGTCGTCGGCTCTGATCTCGAGCACGCTAACCACATAGCGGGGCACCAGCATCGACATCATCAGCAGCAGGCCAGAGGCAAGAGTCAGATGAACCATGGCCGCCCAGATCTGGCGATCGGAGTGGGCGAAGACCCAGCTTTCCCATAGCTCCGACCACACCTCTTTCACCAAGCGGCGCCCTTCCAGGCCGCTGAGGCCAGCCACTGGAGCCTTGTCGTTCGGGAGGAAGGACACCAGTGCTGCCGAGACGGCAAAGGCCAGCGCAGAGCCAACGAAAAGCCCGGTCGGCCCCAAGAGCTTGATCAAAGGCGGCCCCATCACCACGAGTCCGGCCAGTTGCGCGGCGGTGAACGTGAGGCTGAAGAGCGAGGTAGCGGAGATGAGTTGTTTCTTGGGTACCACCAACGGGATAGTAGCCGCCTCAGCGGGAGCAAAGAACTGGCTGATAGCGACCAGAAGCAGATTGATGAGATAAACGTAGACCAGGGAGACCGAATAGAGCAGATAGCCGAGCACAGCTATCGCCCGCAGCAAGTTAGTAACGACCAGTACGGCTTTCTTGTTGACCCGATCGACGACTACCCCCGCCGTCAATCCCAAGACGATGGGAGGAACGATGGTGGAGATGACGGCCAACCCCAACTGGGTGCCAGAGCGGCTGACCTCCTCAACCACTACTACCAGGCCATACCAGATCGCATTCTGGGCAGTCTGAGAGAGCGCTTGTGCCAGCCAAAGCAGCAGGAAGTTGCGATTGCGTAGAACGCTGACCGAAGGATGTTCTGGCTGAGGCTCAGTCTGGTCGGAGCTATTCGGTTGCGGGCTGAGTGGGTCCTCCGTCATCCGCCCCCCGTGAAATAAAGGCCTTGAGGCGCCGCTCGAAGGTGCTGCGGGGCAGGAGAACACGGTGATGACACTTGAGGCAGCGAATGCCGATGTCAGCCCCCAAGCGAACCACTTCCCAGTCGTACCCGCCACAGGGATGCGGCTTGCGGAGGCGCACAACATCACCCAGCCTGATCTCCAATACCACGGCTGAACCCTCGAAGGCGAGATAAGCTAACGCAGAAGCCGCGCCAGGCATCGCCCTCGCGGCCCCACTCCCCCAATTATAGCATCTGTGAGAAACCCAACCCGCCAGTTTCCCAGAGGCCAGGAAGATTATCTGGCTCGTCTAATGGCGTTGATCCGGTCTCGTAGGTCGGAGGCGGCCCGCCGGGCCGCCAGGGCGAAGTCCGCCCCGGAAGAAGCATAGATGATCTGGCGCGAGGAGTTGATCACGGCAAGCTCCCCGGCCGCATTCACCCCTGCTTGCACGGCCGCAGCCAGATCGCCGGCCTGAGCCCCCACGCCCGGTATCAGCAGCGGCAGGTCAGGAGCCAACTGGCGCACGGATAGAATCTCGGCTGGGTATGTCGCCCCCACCACTAGACCACAGTTGCCGGCCTCGTTCCACTTCGCCACTCGCTCGGCCACGACCTGGTACAGAGGACGGGGGCGAGAGTTCTCCTCCAGGACTATCAGGTCCTGAAAGTCGCGCGCTCCCGGGTTCGAGGTGCGGCAGAGAATGAACGCCCCCCGGTCGGGGCGGCTGAGAAATGGTTGCAGCGAGTCGCGGCCGAGGTAGGGGCTGACGGTGACAGCGTCGAAGCCACAAATATCGAACAGCGCTTGCGCGTAGGCGACCGAGGTATGACCCACGTCACCTCGCTTGGCATCACCGATCACCAGCACCGGCTCTGGCACCAGCCTGATCGTCTCCGCCAGCACGTGCCAGCCTTCGGCCCCCAGAGCTTCGTAAAAAGCCAGGTTAGGCTTGTAGGCACAGACAAGGTCTGACGTCGCCTCGATGATAGCCTTGTTGAAGGCGAGCACGGCAGGGGCAGGATCCTTTTCATTGCCTACCGCTGCCATAACGCGATCCAGTGCCGGGTCAAGACCGATGCAGAGTAAGCTATCTTGCGCACGCTGAGAGGCTCGCAAGCGCTCGACAAAAGACAGCATAGCCGAACCTCCAATCACGGTGATGACGAGACCACTCAGGCCGGCCGCAGGCGGGCCATAATCACCTTGCCTAGCAGGTTGGCCTCCCTCACGCCCAGCCGCCAGATGCACAGCAGGTAGGCCAGTCCGCCGACCCCAGCTGCCACCAATACGTACAACGCCAACCCCGGCTTCCCCAAGCAGAGCAGAGGCTCGATAGCAGGGGAAACAGCCAGGTAGGCCAACGCCATTGCGGCCGCTGCCAGCAAGGCGCGCAGGATAGTGCTCAGCACGGCGCGCTCCCTCAGCCCACCGACCAGGTGGCGAAGGAGCAAGTAGAGAATCACAGCGTGCAAGGAGTTCTGGACAGTGTTGGCCAGAATGAGGCCGAGCACGCCAAAGCGGCCGATCAAGCTGAGCCCGGCTAGCAAGTAGCAACAGACCGCCACCACCCCCACCAGCACCGGTACGACTGTGTTCTGACGAGCATAAAAAGCGAAGATCAGCAACTGGTCCACAGCCACGAATGGCATCTGGGGAGCGTAGCAGAGAAAGGCTAGGGCAGTCAGAGCCGAAGCGCGCTCGTCGAAGACACCTTGCTGGAAAAGGAGTTGCACGACCGGCGCTCGCACCAGCACTAACCCCACCGTAGCCGGGATGATGAGCAGCAGCGCCAGATTGAGGCCCAGGATCAAAGTCTCCTTGTACTCGTGAAGAGGTTCCTCGCCCTCGTTTTCCGAGGGCTCAGAAGTGGTCGGTTTGCCTACCCGCATGGCGGCCCTAGCCGCGGCCTGAGAGAGCGAAGGGAGCACGGCCAGCGAGGTGGCAGAGGCCACTAGGCCCAGGGGAAACTGCACCAGAGTGGTGGCAAAGCGCATGATGGCCAGGCTCTCGCTGCCCGTGCGCCAGGCCAGGTTGCGGTCCACGATGACTCCCGCTTGTGACACGACGAGACCGAGTGCAACTGGCAGATATAGCTTGAGCATCCGTCTCAAGCCGGGATGGCGCCAATCAATGCGCAAGGTCAAGCGGGCTCCTCCCATCCCCAGCCACTGCAAACCGAGCTGAAGCGCCGCCCCCAAAAGAGCGCCGGCGGCCAACGAGGCCACGCCCCACCTATGGGCCAGGAGCACTGCTCCCAACACGATGCCAACGTTATAAGCGCACAGGCTGAGAGCGGGGTAGATGAAGGACTGGCGCGCGTAAAGAAGGGCGCTGGTAATGCCCGCCAGGCCCAGAAAGAATAGCGACGGCAGAATGATTCGGGTGAGTAGCAGAGCCTGGCCCTCCACTCCGGGAGCGAAACCGACCCCGAGCAGCCAGATCAGCTGCGGCGCCAGCAACACGGCCACCAACACTACCAGGCTGAGGGCCAGGGCCGCCAGGGTGAGCAGCGAGCTCGCCACGGCCCAAAGCGAGTCTTCATCTCCGCGACCGATGTATTCGCTGAAGACCGGGATCAGGGCCGCGCTGACGGCCCCACCGACCAAGAGATCGTACGCCATAGTGGGAACAGTGGAGGCAGTGACGAATGCCGAAGTGGCCGCCGAGGTCCCAAAGTAGGCAGCGATGACCATCTCGCGGACCAGACCCATCACTCGACTGAGCACACTGCCCAGCATGATCAGGCTGGCGGCGGAGACGATACGAGAAAACGAGGTCAACGGTACCGATCCACAATACGCTGGATAAGCTGGCTAGTCGAGTGGCCGCTCACATATGGAAGGGCAAGCACACGACCACCCTGACGTTGGACTAGGTCTGACTCTGGCCAGTGGGGAGAGGCCGCGTAATCGCCGCCCTTCACATAGATATCTGGCTCCAACACTTCGACCACGTGCTCAGCAGTCAGCTCGTCGAATATCACCACGTAATCCACGCAAGCTAGCCCGGCCAGCAATTCGGCCCGTTCCTCCTGTGGAACCAGAGGCCGCCGGTCGCCTTTCAACCGCCGGGTGGAAGCGTCGCTGTTGACACCTACGATCAGGCAATCACCCAAAGCTCGGGCTCTCTGAAGATAGCGCAAGTGCCCGACGTGCAGCAGGTCGAAATGCCCATTGGTCACTACGACTGCCTTGCCCTGGCCACGAAGCTGGCCGCGGATGAGCGCCAGATCGGATAATGGCTTGATCTTGGAAAGGCCTGCCGAGGCGCTATCGTCTTGCATCGCTCCCGTGTTGTCCACCGTTTCCGTCGAGACTGCCACTCATTGTACAGGGGCCATTGGCTGCCGGCAAGGGAGCGGGAGGAAGAGAACCGGTTCGTGCCTCCGGGTTGCGGGCAACGAACGCAAGAACGCAGAAGGTCGGCGCAATCGCGCGCCAGACGAAGGGATCAGCTAGCCGCAGACCAGCGGAGCAAGCTTGCTTCACCGACGTCGGGCATCTATGCCTTCGGCAGGTTCATCAACACCAGGGCAGGGACGGCCATCAGCACACCGGCCAGGGCCGGCCGACTCAGCTTCTCTCGCCAGAGGGCGGCGCTGGTCAGGATGGTGAGCACGAGGCCGCCGGCAGTAGAGACTGGAAAAACGATAGCGCCGGGCAGGGATTCGAGCGCGGCCAGCAGCGCAAAGTTGCCGATCACGTTCGCAGCGCCGAGAACTATTCCCAGCGGCAGGTCGGCCGGGCGCGGCGCGAGACGCTGCACGCGCAGATAAAACGCCCCCACCAGGGCAGATACTCCGAACCAGACTGAGAGTAGAAGAGGCTTAGCCGCCGGCGATCCTACCTCCTGAAACAAGCGAGCCGCCAGGTAGCCACCACTGGTGGTGACGAAGACGGCCAGCAGCCAGTGCCAGACCTCACCTCGCAGGGGCACCGTCTTGTCTCCTGGCTGCTGGCTCAGAAGAGGCAGGGAGGCAAAGACGAGCACCATACCCACCACCTGGATTAGCCCCGGTCGCTCACCCCAAATGAGAACCGAGGCCAGGACCGCTGGCAACATCGAGAGCCGCACTACGGCGGTGGAGATGGAGACTCCGGTCAGGCGCATGGCCTGAGCGTAGAAGAAGAACGACACCACGTAGGAAAGGCCGCCGAGAATCCCGGTGGCTATGGCGGAGACACTGAGGCCGGCGCTGCCCAGAATCAGGGCGAACAGCAGGCTCATCGAGGAAGCTACAGCGTAGTTCACCGCCCCGACCGCGGCCAGTTCGCACCGGCGCCGCAGCGCCCACTTCATGATATGCCCAAAACTGACTGTGCCAGCGATATGCACGATCAGGTACAGGTAGCCAACAGTCAAGACTTCCTCCATCAGTGCCTTCGGCTTGCCAAAGGCGCGCTGGCAGACGCCGCCCCCAGTTCCCTTGCCAACAGGACCAATGCCCCTGACTCCGGCTGCAGCGGAGCGATTATCCCAATCAGATCGGAAACGGTCAAGCGCTATCATCCTCAACCGGCAGTGGAGTAAAATGGAGCGAGCGCCATTCCCTTCGCTGGCCTGCCTACCTCCAGCTCACCGCCTGGGCGCATCCCGAGGTGCGATTATGTATACTGGACACTTGACATGCAGGCGGGCCTGCGTATAATGTACGTGTTTGCTTTGATGGTCTCTGTGAGCCACAGCGTAAGCAAGCGCTCCTATTCGCCCGTTCTCGCCCCCCCACGGGCTTGCTGGCGTACTCATGCATTGTTAGGGTAAGGCAGAAGCCTATCCTGTTCGTAAGAGGAGGTGGTTAACCGCAAGATAAAAAAGGAATGGGCTGAAGCCCTGCTTTAACACGGGAGGTTACTTAATTCTTCTTAGCGCTGTTCCCTTTATGGGCACCGCTCAATGTCGTTATTGTGAGGAGTCACACTCGATGGAACAGTCGATCATCAACCGCAAGACTACTCGGCGGGCCTTGCTGAAGGCGATGGGCCTGAGCGGTCTGGCGGCGCTGGCGGCACCTATTCTGGCTGCATGCTCATCGCCAGCTGCACCAGCCCCGACCGAGGCCCCTAAGGCCGCCACACCGGCGCAGGCGGCGGCTACTCCCACGTCAGCCCCCGCCGCTGAGCCAACGGCAACCACGGCCGCGGCAGAGCCGACGGCTACCGTAGCCGGGGCGGCGACGGCTGCCCCCACTGCCCAGGCAACCGAAGCGGCCGCCAGCCAGGGCGAGACCTTGGTTGCCTCCAAGCTGACCCCGGAGAATTGGAACCCAGAGGTCCTGCGCAAGCTGGCCGGCACCCTCAAGGAAGTGGACACTAAGGGAGCCGTGGCCAAGGTCATGCCGCTGGACAGCAAGGGCAAGCTGACCTACTGGTACGTCGGCCCCACGCAGGCCACGCCCGATATTGACAAGCAGGCCGACCAGGCGTTCTGGCAGGCTTGGAACGAGATGGTGCCGGGCGTGCCGATGAAAGTCGGCGACAACGTCCAGAACCTCGATTACAACCAGATGCTCGACAAGCTACGGACGGCCGCCGCCGGCAACTCGGCGCCCTTCGCCGCCAGGCTGCCCATTATGTGGGCCGTCGAATTCGCCGCCAAAGGGCTACTCGAGGAGATGGGCCCGGAGGACCTCGGCTACTCGAAGGACAGCTACTGGCCCGGTGCCCTCAAGTCCGTCACCTGGAAAGGCAAGCTGTACGGCGTCCCTACCAACAACGAGACCATGGCGTTCATCTGGAACCGCAAGATATTCCAGGATGCTGGCCTCGACCCGGACAAGCCCCCCGCCACCTGGGAAGACGTCGTCGCCTACTCGAAGGCCATCAAAGAAAAGACCGGCAAGGCTGGCTATGGCTTGGTCGCTCGCGTGAACGCCGGCAACACGCCTTTCCGTTTCATGCCGATGCTGTGGGCCTACGGTTCGGGAGCCCTCGATGAGGCCGAGGAGAACCCGACGATGGAAAAGGTCCTCATCAACAACGACGGCGGCGTGCAGGTCTTCGAGCTCATCCGCAAGATGTACATCGACGACAAGTCGGTGCCCACCTCTGCGCTGACGAACACTCAGACCGAAAACGGCGATCTCTTCATCTCAGGCCAGATCGCGATGATGATCAGCCACCCGTCCGAGTACGCGTCGCTGATGGACAAGGCTAAGAAGGCCACAGGGAGCGACAAGGCGCGAGCGGAGGAGGTCGTCGCTAACACTATGTACGGCCTGATTCCGGCTGGGCCAGTGCGTCGAGCCGTAGTCTTCGGAGGGTCGAACTACGTCTCCTTCACCGACCAGGCCGCTGGCACCAAGGTGCCGCGGGACCTCGTCAAGGGCTTTGGCGCCTTCCTGTGCGGCCCCGAATGGTCGGTGCGCCTGAACTGGTCAGGCTCGAACCCGTCGCACCTCGACGGCTTCAAGACGGTGTGGATGAAGGAGCGCCTCGATACCATCAAGTTCCTCGACGTCACCAGCTCGATGCTGCCCTACGGGATTCCTTTCCCGGTTATCCCGGAGGCGAACGAGATCATGAACAACATCGTCCCCACCGCTATGCAGAACGTGCTCACGGGCAAGATGACACCGAAGCAAGCGGCCGACGATGCTGCCGAGAAGATTCAAAAGATCATCGCGCAGCGCAAGAGCTAGGCGCTGCGCGAATGGCCGGATGGGTCAGCCCATCCGGCCATTTCACATCCTGCCGACACCGGGATTCGGCTCCCCACAAGCTTGTGGGGAGCCTCCCTGGCACTCGGCAGATTCGCTAAAGGAGACATACCGTGGCCCTGGTTGAGACTCCCCCAGGTGTTGGTCATCTGGTAAAGCCACGCAAGAGTGGGCTTTTCGCCGAAATAGTGCGCCACGGGGGCGACTATCTCTACGTCGCGCCCGCCCTGCTCGTACTGTTGATCGTGATCGGTTACCCCTTCTGCTACACTGTCTACCTTTCCTTCTTCGATACGCCCCCTAGCTCACCCAACTGGTACTTCAACGGCATCGCCAACTATATCGACATTCTTACCGATCAATCGTTTTGGTCCATCACTGGCAATACGTTCTACTGGACTATCGGCTCCACCGTGTTCAGCGTTGCTCTGGGATTCGGCGCTGCCCTGGTCGTGGACAAAGAGTTCCCCGGACGGGGCGTTATCCGTGGCCTGCTCCTCATCCCTTGGGTCATCTCAGCAGTAGCTGCTGCTTACATTTGGCGTTGGATTCTTCATAGCGACTATGGCCTCATCAGCAGCGTGCTCATGCAGTTCGGATTCATCCAAGCGCCCATCAACTTCCTGGACTCGGTATCACTGGTTATGCCATCGCTTATCGTCGTGAACATCTGGAAGGAATTCCCCTTTGCCATGATCATGCTTCTCTCCGGCCTGCAGACTGTGCCCGAACAGCTGATCCGAGCCGCACGCATCGACGGCGCCAACACATTCAACGTCTTCTTGCACGTTACGTTGCCACACCTCAAATCAGTGCTGCTGATCACAACGATCCTACTGTTCGTTGGTAATCTGAACTCCTTCGTTCTGGTCTACCTGATGACAGGCGGCGGCCCGGCCGATGCTTCACAACTCTGGATCACGCGTGTGTACCAACTCGCGTTCCAGTCCCTTCAATATGGCCAGGCGTCGGCCTTCTCTGTCATCCTCTTCATCGTTATGCTCGTGCTCGGCTATTATTACGTCAAGATTCTGACCTCTGGAGACGCGAGGAGGAGCCAATGAGCGCTGTCGCGTCGAAGACGAGCTTAGCCTACCGCTCCCGACCGCGCCGTCGAATCGACCCGTGGAACATCGCCGGCGTCGCCTTTATGGCATTCCTACTGGTTTTTTCGGTCGTTCCCATGCTCTGGATGCTCTCCACTTCGCTCAAAGGCCAGTTCGCAGCCCTGCAGATTCCGCCGGAGTGGATCCCCAGCAATCCGACACTCGAGCAGTATGCATTGCTGCTTTCGCCCAGCAGCGATATCGGCCCACGCTTCATGCGGTTCTTCGCCAACAGCTTCGTCGTCTCCATGACCACGACCCTGCTGGGCGTGCTCATCGCTATTCCGGCCGCCTACGCTTTTTCGCGCTTCCGCTTCCCGGGACGCGATTTCCTGTTCTTCGTGGTCCTCGTCCGCAATATGTTCCCGGTCGTCGTCTTTCTCATCCCACTCTTCATTCTGATGAAAGCGCTCGGCCTGGTGAACACCTATGGTTCCATCATCCTAACCTATCTAACCTTCGGGCTACCGCTCTCCATCTGGCTGCTTAAGGGGTTCTTCGACAACATCCCCGAGGAGCTGGAACGGGCGGCTCGCATCGACGGCGCTACTCGCTTTAAGGCATTCTGGCTGATCATCATGCCGCTGACCTCGCCGGGCATCATCGCCACCTCTATCTATAGCTTCATCGGTGCCTGGAACGAGTACGTCTACGCGGCGACCTTCCTGAACGACGAGAGCCTGCTCACGCTGCCGGTCGGTCTGCAGCGCTTCTTTAGCGAGTTCGCAACCAACTGGCCAGGCTTGATGGCGGCGGCCTTCATCATGAGCGTCCCCGTAGTCGTGATGTTCATCGTGTTGCAGAAGTACTTCGTGCGCGCTTTGACGGAAGGCGCTATCAAGGCTTAGCGCTGTTGCAGAAGACATTACAGCGACCTAGTATGCAGGGGGTAACAAGCGATGGCACAGGTTGTCCTGAACGACGTCGTCAAGACCTTCGGCGACGTCGTGGCAGTCGATCACCTCTCGCTAGATATACGTGATGGTGAGTTCGTAGTGCTGGTCGGGCCTTCCGGCTGTGGCAAGACGACGACATTGAACATGGTGGCCGGCCTAATCGAGCTCACCGCCGGCATGATCTTGATTGGCGATCAGGTCGTCAACGATCTCGATCCGAAAGATCGAGACATCGCGATGGTCTTCCAAAACTACGCCCTCTACCCGAGCAAAACCGTCTGGGGCAACTTGGCATTTCCGCTGCAGATGCGTGGCACCCCTAAGAGCGAGATAGAGCGGCGGATCGCCAGAGCAGCCAATATCCTGGGCATCCAGCACTTGCTCAATCGCCGGCCGCGAGAGCTCTCCGGAGGCCAGCAGCAGCGCGTCGCGCTCGGGCGAGCCATCGTTCGCGACCCGAAGGTTTTCTTGATGGATGAACCGCTGTCCAACCTGGATGCCAAGCTGCGCGTCCAGATGCGGGCCGAACTGAAACGCCTGCGCCAGGAGCTGAACACTACTTTCATCTACGTAACGCACGACCAACTCGAAGCAATGACTTTGGCCGACAAAATAGCGATCCTTCGCGATGGCAAGCTCCAGCAGTATGGTACGCCCGATGAGGTCTTCCAACACCCGACCAACATGTTTGTTGGTGGCTTCATCGGCAGCCCAGCGATGAATTTCCTGCTCGGCAATCTGGTAGTCAGCAATGGCAGTGGCCGCGTGCAGAGCAAGAGTGGTTGGGCCTTCCCTCTGGAAGGCGAGAGTTTGCGCAAGGCGATGCGCAGCCAGACTGGCGAGGTCGTCGTCGGAGTCCGTCACGGGCACCTCAAGATATCGCTCACCCCCGTTGCCGGCGCGGTGGAGGCTACCATCTACGCCATAGAGCCCACCGGCGACGTAACCTATGTGCACATAAAGCTCGGGGACGATCTCATCGTCGCTAGCGTTACGCCTCCGTTCCCGGGTCGACCTGACGATCGGGTCTGGATCAGCCTCGATCAACAGCACCTGCACATCTTCGACGCGCGAACGCAGGAAGCGCTTTCGGTCTGAAAACGATGCACTCGCCACTGGAGATCGCGGCCGCCGGCCTTGTTGCCGGCGAGCGAAGGGCCATCACGAGCTGAGGCGCCTTTCGTGGCGAGAGGAACGAGCAAGGGGAAAGCGCTAGCGGACAGATATCGAGTAGACGAGCCTCCGGGCCGACTTCGGCCCTGGGGCGAGAAGAGAGCGTGGCCTTGTAGACAAAGCCGAAAGGCCACGCTCTCTTCTCGCTCGGCCCCAGCCACAGTCGCTCCAGCCACAGTCGCTATTGAAACTTGCCGCGCCCTAGAATCGGCCACGCCGTTTCCACCACCCCGTTGCGGACGCCATAGAGTACATCGTGCATGCTGAGGGCCAGGTCCGCGTAGCCAGGGACCCAGACCACACGCTCACCGATGCGAGGGCTAGCTGAAGGGCTCACCAGATCGAATTGGGCGTGCTCCATCGAGAGAAAGATGTTCTTCGCCTCCGGAAAGCCTAGCGGTTGGGGAGGCCTGAGGTCCACCGACACAGACTTCACCCCGGTATCGGTGACTACCCGCGTGGGGTTGGGCCGGCTGATAACGGTGGAATGGACGGTAAGGGCAAAGGGATGGTCGATGCCATAGTGCTGATACAGCAGATCGCCAAAGATGCCGCCACCGGCTTCGCACTCGGTGACCCCTGGTACACGGGCCGCGATGGGGTAATCGGGCGTGCCGCCGCAGTTGACTATCTCCACGGGAATGCCCGCTTTGCGACAGGCTTCAGCGGTGGCGACGAAGCTCGTGAGCAGCTCCTCGATGGCCTGTTTTCGCTTCTCCGGGGGAGCCTTGAAAGCCGCCATCTCCCAACCTTGGAAGCCGACAAAGCGCAGGCCCGAGCGAGAGGCCACCTCTCTCGCCAGAGCAATGGCGAGCTCGCCGGCCGGCACTCCACAGCGGCCGCCTATATCCACCTCGACTACCGTCCGTATGCGCACGCCCCAGGCTTGGGCTGCCGCATCGAGTTCACGAACGTTTTCCACGCTGTCCACGGTGGCGATGATGTCGGCCTGCCGACACAGGGCAGCCAGGCGATTGGTCTTCTTGGGGCCGACGACCTGATTAGCGATGAGAATGTCGCGAATGCCGCCCTGCACCATCACTTCGGCCTCGCTGAGCTTGGCGCAGGTGATGCCGACAGCTCCAGCAGCTAGCAGCTTGTGAGCGATGGCCGGGATCTTCACCCCCTTGGTGTGCGGCCGCCAGCGGACACCGACCTCTTTGAAAAAGGACGCCATGCGCGCAATGTTGCTCTCCATGATGTCGAGATCCACTACCAGCGCCGGCGTGTCCAGATCGGTCACTGGTTGACCGATGAGGCCAGCATAGATATCCAATGCCTTCCTCCTGCTGCAAGGTAGGCCTCTATGCTAAACGTTGTATTGGCCGATGGCAAGCGCTCCGCATTATTCGGGCAGGGAAGCTGCTATACTGCAAGCGATGAGAGTCCAGCGGGAGTGGCGGTGAGAGCCCTGTGTGAAAGCTATCGGCTCGCGCGCCAACGCCGGGCTGGCGCCGAGTTCCGGGCCACCGACGACTCGACAAAGGGATAGCCGCCCCTCACCCTCCCTCTCCCCTGGGGGAGGAGGGAGGCCGCAAGTGAGGAGGAAGCTATAATATGAGGATCTGCTCGGTCTCGTCGCCCGGCTTCCCCACCTGCATACCGTC
>Ga0123519_10007352_pt1 | contig 17088 bp, 10 predicted proteins | sample YelNatPaOPRAMG02_FD_87396 | JGI IMG/M metagenome (GOLD analysis project Ga0123519, IMG submission 87396) | Hot spring microbial communities from Yellowstone National Park - Yellowstone National Park OP-RAMG-02 (version 2) | ecosystem: Environmental > Aquatic > Thermal springs > Hot (42-90C) ... | reverse complement strand
TCCAAAACTCATTTGGAATATAGCCGGACGACGCGAGCAAGTGTCCGCGCAAGGCTCGAAACCGAGTTCCAGGAACCGCTCAAAAGCCGTTTGCTCGAGGCTTACAGCAAAGAGTAGGGGAAGCGGAGAATAAAGGTTACCTGCAACCACGAAGCAGTACATTAGTATATCAAGCGGTATGCATGGTTCCATGCGATGATGCGTTTCAAAGATCCCGTGGAAGCTCAACAGCCTTGACCTGAAACGATTACGGATATACTCGATTGAAACAATGCACAGTAGGTAGTTTGTGCAATTCATTGCACTTATTCTGACCAACATTTTCCAGCCCTTACCTAGCTCCATGTGATGAGAATTCAGGCGCATAACGGTTTCGGGACTGCCGCAGGAAGAGGATCATGCGCTGGTAGTCGAGTGTCTGCGGGAGTTTCTCGATTCGCAGCGCTGAAGTCCGAGTGCTGAAGACCGGGCGCTGAAAGCCGGGATAGGGGCAGTATCGCTTCTGGGCATGCCGACTGTCCCTAGCGCACAAGTCGCAGGTTTATGCTAGATTTTACAATGATGCGCCAGAGAATAGGGGCGCATTATCAATATCAGCCCATAAAAGGATTGCATCATGCCAAGAACGGATGGTTTCCCCGACGATTTCATCTGGGGATGCGCGACCTCGAGCTATCAGATCGAAGGTGCGACACAGGAAGATGGACGCGGCCTGTCCATCTGGGACAGCTTTTCCCATACACCTGGCAAGGTCGCCGAAGGTCACACCGGCGATGTCGCCTGCGATTCCTATCACCGCTACCAGGAGGACATCGCACTGCTCAGAGAACTCAACGCGCGCGCCTATCGCTTTTCGACAGCCTGGCCGCGCATTCAGCCTGAGGGCAGAGGCGCGCCGAACCAGAAGGGTCTTGATTACTACGACAGACTTGTCGACGCACTTCTCGAGTCAGGCATCGAGCCATGGATGCAGTTGTACCATTGGGATCTGCCCCAGTCTCTGGAAGATGAGGGCGGCTGGGCAAACCGGGAAACCGCCTTCCGCTTCCAGGACTTTGCCGGGATCATGTTCGAGCATTTCGGCGACCGCATCCAACACTACTCCAGCCTGAACGAGCCCTGGTGCTCGGCCTTCCTCGGCTATCGCGAGGGTGTCCAGGCCCCAGGGAAGACCGACAAGAGACTGGCGCACCGGGCAGTCCACCATCTTTTGCTTGCGCACGGTCTTGCTCAGCAGTCATACCGCCAGACAGGGCTTGCCGGCAAGTTCGGCATCGTGCTCAACCCTGCCCGGCAGAGACCTGCAACCTCGAGGCTTGAGGATATCGCCGCCGCTGAGCGCGCCTGGATCGAGTCGACCCGCATCTGGTTGGATCCCCTCTACGGCAGAGGCTATCCAGAGCTCTTCCTCCAGCTCTTTGGAGCTGACCTTCCCCTGCAGGAAGGAGACCTCGATATCATCGGGCAGGGCCTCGATTTCCTGGGCGTGAACTACTACTTCGAGCAGGTGGTGAAAGCCGTTCCTGCGGATGAGCAGAATCCCTATGGCTGGGCCCTGGCCGAAACCTGGCACGAAAAAACGGCGATGGACTGGGATATCGTGCCGGAAGGCATGTTGAGGCTCTTACGCTATATTGCAGGCGATTGGCCGGTTAGCGAACTCTATGTGACGGAAAACGGCGCGGCCTTCGATGATATGCCCAATACCAGGGGCGTGGTGCATGATATGGACCGCATCCGCTATCTACAGAGCCATCTGCGCGCATGCCGCGATGCGATTGCCGAGGGGATCCCGCTGAAAGGCTATTTCGTGTGGTCCCTGCTCGACAATTTCGAATGGGCCTATGGCTATCGCAAGCGATTTGGTATCGTGCGGATTGATCCGGACACTCTCAACAGAATTCCTAAGAAGAGTTTCTATTACTACCGGGATGTCATCGCGGGCTACGGGCTTTGAGCGCCTGAAAATCGAAAGCATGAATCATGCCGATATCAATTCATGGCAGAAATCTCATGAAGCAGTCGTGCAGTAGGAAGACAAAAAACTGAGCTGTCGCGCGCCTTGCTTTTTGACTTCATCCTGTGATTTTTTCATGTATACGTATTCATTTGGATCTTGACAGTCTGAAAAATCGGGTCTAGCTTTGAGATAAGCGTAATCCAGGGCGGGAACGATGCCGGGCTGGGCTGACATTGGCAATTGAGTCAACAGCAAGTGGTGATCCTCGGGCGATGGTTTTAAGCCGCTGCTGGATGTATACGTCTACATCCGCCAATGTGAGGTGTATGATGAAGAGGTTTGCAAAGATTCTCCTTATGATGGGCATTTCTGCCGTTTTGCTGTCCTGCAGTCCTGTGGGTTCACCTATCGGGCTTAATTCAGAACTGCGTACCCTGAGTCCGGAAATGTTCAGCCGAAAGGCTGTGGCGTATTCGGGATACCGTGGCTCCACGCGCGATATCATACCGACCGAAACGCAGATCAAGGAGGACATGGAGCTTTTGCTAGCGGCAGATTGCAGGCTCATCAGGCTTTTTGCCGCGGATGAGATGGCACGCCGTACGCTGAAAGTCATTCATGACAAAAATCTCGACATCAAGGTCATGCTCGGCGCGTGGATCGATGGGCCCAAGGCCACGGCGGATGCAGCGAACAAGGCCCAGCTCGATGCCGCCGCAGATCTGGCAAACCAGTATGCCGACATCGTGCTCGCCGTCAGCGTTGGCAACGAAACCATGGTGGAATGGTCCAAGCATGTGCCGCCCTCCGATATTGCCGAATATGTCACCTATATGAAGCGCAAGGTGACTCAACCGGTAACTACTGATGATAACTGGGCGGTTTTCGCCAATGATGGCAACAAATACGCGGCCATTGGGGAGGTACTCAGCGTCATCGACTTTGTCTCGATGCATACTTATCCTCTTGCAGATTCGATGTATGACCTCTGGGATTGGAAACAGACCAATGTTGGGGAGAATACGCGCGCCAGTGCCATGATGGACGCTGCCATCCAGAAAGCAAAGGCCGACTATCAGGCAGTAAAGAATCATATCGATGCCGCGGGGCGTGCTTTGCCCATCGTCATCGGAGAGACGGGCTGGAAGAGCATACCTTCCAATTCGGAGTATTATCGGGCACATCCGGTCAACCAGAAAATGTACTATGACCGCCTCGTTGCCTGGAAAAATGAAGCGGATGCCAAACCGGACAACATTTTTTATTTCGAAGCCTTTGATGAGCCGTGGAAGGGGGGCGACGACAAGTGGGGCTTGTTCGATGCCGAAAGAAAGGCAAAATATGTGCTGTATGATCTTTTCCCTTCGAACAGGGAGACAGAGAATTATTCCGAGAATGATGCAGTGTACTATATCCCTGTAGTGGCCAACCCCCCAATCGACAAAGACAGGTACGTGGTATACCGGGATGCGCCGATCGATCCGGCTACCGAAGCTCAACCGGCAGTGAATCCTGCTAGTGGACTTTCGACAGAATGGATTGGATGGAATATCCCATGGACGGCATCATTTGACACAGTCTCCATGGATACATTTGAAGGTGAAAACTGCATGAAGATAACACCTGTACCTGAGAGCTGGGGATGGGGCGCCCTGCTCGAAGTGAAGATTCCAGATGATTTGACAGCCTTCAAAACGAGCGGATATTTGAACTTTGCCATCAAGACAACATATCCAGGAAAACTGGAGGTGGGATTCCTCACAGGCCTTGCTGCGGACAGGGATGCCTGCGATGTCTATCTGCCTATTTCTCCGGGCCAGTATCACTATCAGAATGATGGGAACTGGCATCTGGTATCGATTCCCATAGCGGACATCACTCCCAAGGCTGCTCCCGCCTACAACATGCCGTCAACGGCCATGCTTAATATGGCAAAGGTGACCAATGCCTTCGTCATCGCGGACACGTATTCCGTCACCGGCAATGCAGGAGGTTCGACCGCACCGATCTATGTGGACAATATCTACTGGTCGAAGTGAGCGCTTCATGTCCGGCTCCTGCAGTGATGCAGGGTGGTGCGAGCTGCTCGCGTTCAAGGAGCCGGTGCGAGCGACTCGCGATCGATGAATTCAGGCTCGAAAACCATCTTGCCTGGCGTGGTCTGCTCCCCTTTGAGCATGCTCAGCAGCATCGAGGCGGCCGCTCTGCCGAATTCTGGGACAGGCTGATGGAAGCTCGCAAGGGGGGGCATCACATAGGGCGCGAATTCCAGGTTATTGTCAAAACCAATAATCGAATAGTCTTCGGGACAGCGCATGCCAGCTTCTGCCGCGGCCCGCATGAATCCTATGGCGGAAGCATCGTTCGAAGCGAACACGGCAGTAAAGTGCGGCATAGTGCTAAGCTTGGCGCGAGCATTGAGATACGTTGTTTCGGCGCGGTACTCTCCATCGAGCTGGCGTTCGGGCGCAAGCTCGATGCCTTCCTGCCTGAGTCTATCGCTGAAACCTCTGAAGCGCTCCTGAGCGGAAGGTGATTCATGCCTTCCCCAGATAAAGATAAAGTCTCTGTGACCTTTGCGGAGAAATTCCTCTGCCGCCTTCGCGCCGCTGGCGTAATTGTTCATGCACACCTGCGCGTAGTTTGAATTGGAAACTTGGCGATCCGCGATGACAAAGGGATGTCCCCATTTGACCAGCTGGTCGATGATTTCTTCATCCTCGCGGTTCAGTAGTGGGAAGAAAATGATGCCGTCAAGCTGGCGCTTGTTAAGAAAGGGTGGAATGCGATCGCGGTAGCTGTGGTCAAGGGTGTTGACATCTCTTGTATAGAAAAGGGTGCTAAAATAGCCTTCTTCGTTGAGCTGCCACTGGATCCAGGAGAAGGCTTCCCAATAGAAGGGACCAATGCCGGGGGCTAGAATGCCGATGTGGTTGAACCTTCCTGTCTTGAGGCACTGTGCCGAGTAATCAACCTTGTAGGAGAGCGCCTTGATGGCAGCTTCTATGCGCTCTGCAGCCTTGGGATTGACACTGTGCGGATCTTTGAGATAGCGCGACACGGTCGCCGAGGAGAGGTTTGCTGCCCTGGCGACATCTCTCTGGTTAGGCATGAGGCTATTGTACACGTCCTGCGCGCTTTACGCAACATTTTTTGTATACGTCTACATTTTTTACTTGACGGTTTGAAAAACATGGTCTAGAATAAATCAGCTGGATGTATACGTATACAGCATCCGGCGACGAGGGCAGAGTATGCAACAATCTTCCACTCTAATGTTCAGAACTGCAGTGCTGGCTGTGCTGGTGTTTCTGGTTGGCACAGGGCTATCGGTACAAGCACAGTCCAGGCCTGAATGGGTCAATTTTGAAAACAATCAGCGTGGTGTCCTCTATTTAGGAGATCCGCCCGTCATCGATGGAGATTTTTCCGACTGGGTGGGGCTTCAAGGCTCGACGACCAATGTAATCGTCTTTGCGGGCCAGCGAAAGCCAGATGAAGGGATTGGGTTCTTTATCCTCCGCTCCGACAACAAGGATCTATACATCTATGCCGATGTTCATGACCTCAAACCCAGGGAAGTTGATCTGCCGGCTCCCATCGCATGGCGTGACGATTCGGTAGAAATCTACATCGGCGTTGTCACCGCACCACACGACAGATACGCAAAGGACGACAACCACATTAGGATCGTCCCTGTCTCGAAGCAAGACATATTTGCCTTTGATTTATCGGTAAACGATGTCGGTGTGGCGGAACGCTGTTCGGCTGCCGTGGTCTACAAACCCGATGGTTATACCATCGAAGCGAGGATTCCCCTCGAACTTCTGCTCATCAAAAAATTTGCCATAAACCAACCAATTCGCCTCGAGTTCCAGGTGAACGATGCGGCAAAGGTTGAGCGTGACAGGCTCACGCACTGGAAATCTCCCAGGGACGATCCCTATTACGATCCCAAGTCCTGGGGTGACGGTGTTGTGCTATCTCTGCCTTCCGGCAAATGAACAAGAAAGAAGGTACATATGATGAAAATCGGCAGATTCAGATTGTTTGTGAGCGCAAGTCTCTTGGTTTTGTTCATGCTAGCTGGCGGAATGCAGGCGATGGCCGAAGCTTCAAAAGTGATGACGCTGAAGGATGAAAACGGCTGGAAACTCGTAGTTGACGGCAGGGATTTCCAGGTAAAAGGAGTGGTCTGGTCCTTTACGCCCATCGGAGAAAACTATACCTATGACCTTTTCTCGAAATCCGAGGATTACATCCGGCGAGTCATCGATACGGACATGACCCTCCTCAAAAGAATGGGCTGCACCGCCATCCGGAGCTTTTCCATGATTCCACCGGAATGGATCGAGTACATCTATACTCGGTATGGCATTATGACCATCGTGAATGACATGTTCGGCCGCTATGGGGTGATGGTCAATGGAAAATGGGAAGCGAATACCGATTACTCAGATCCCGCCGTGCGCAAGGTACTGCTCGAACAGGCCCGCAAGACCTTTGAAAAGTACAAGAATACGCGCGGTGTGCTCATGTTCATGCTGGGTAACGAGAGCAACTATGGTCTTGAGTGGACTTCTGGAGCCATCGAAAATCTGCCTGCCGGTCAGCGCCTCGATGCGAAAGCCCGCTATCTGTATAGCCTCCTTGGGGAAGCGGTGCGGCTGGGCAAAAGCATCGATCCTGACCACCCTATGGGTATTGTGAACGGGGACCTTGGCTACCTCGACCTGATCAAGGAGCTCTGTCCCGATATCGATATTCTTGGTGTAAATACCTACCGTGGCCGCAAGGCGTATTCCGGCTTCTACGCGAGCGTGGACGAAACGCTGGATAGACCGATTGTGTTAACCGAATTTGGGGCGGATGCATACAATGTGGTTACGGCCGAGGAGGATCAATACGACCAGGCTTCATTCTTGAAAGATCAGTGGGAAGAGCTCTACGGCGAAGCCTATGGCAAGGGCAAGTCACAGAATGTCCTGGGTGGTTTTGTCTTCGAGTGGATGGATGAATGGTGGAAGCATGGCATGGAAACAGGGCTCACAGTGCATGATACCGTGGGTACCTGGAAAAACGGTGCCTATGACTTCGATGCAATGCCCGGCCGCAACAACATGAACGAAGAATGGTTCGGCATTTGTGCTCAGAGCGAACTCACCGATGAAGGTGTGAACCGCCGCATTCCAAGGGCTGCATATTATCTCTTCCAAAAGATCTGGGCTCTCGATCTGTACAAGTCCAGCTCGAAACAAGTGAAAGATACCTTTGCGGGAATTTCTATAGCGGATTGTGTAGCTCAAGCCCTTCCTCATGCGATGGCCGATAGTTTCGCTTCCCGCTCTCCGTTGTCGGTACATGGCAGCGTCGAGGCAAGAAGTATTCTTTCTGGAACGAGCGCAGATCTAGCGAGCGGGAAATTCGATACCATCAAGAAGAATCTGGTGATGCGCCACGTTGAGACAGCCTCTCTGGACTTCGAGTTTCGACCTGTGGAAAACCTCTCGGGCGGGGTTTCACTGAAATTTTCCACGACAAGCAGATATTTCGATAGCAAAGAAAAGCCGCTCTCCTGGTTTGCCGTGCCGGCGAGCTTTACCTGGGAAAAGAATGGCGAAAACCCCGTGAGCCTCTATTCGGCTTGGGCGACCTATGATGGCTCGAAGCTGAAAGCAGAACTTTTCTACAGAACAGGGCACCCCGATTGGAAGCTGGAGGGGGATTTCTTCGGCATACTCCCCGAAGCATTCGACCGCTATATGATGGATCTAAACAAGCAGCGTGCGCCTTTCGGTGTGGAACTGTCGTTCAAGGACAGCCTGGATGGTCTTGTGGTGTATGCTGGACCTGAGCTCTATGCAGGGGCATTCCCCCAGGTTATCGCAAAGTATTTCAGAAAAGCCGGACATTTCAGCTATGCGCTGATGCACCAGGAAGAAATCAGCTATCCCGATGGATCGTTTGTATCGAGCGTTCAGGTCAACGAGTGGAAAAAAACTCCGCTGACGAGAAGATCGAGCATCTTCTTCGAAGGCAAATTCCTGCCTGCTGTCGATGTCCAGGGTGGACTGCTGGTGGGGAGCCCCGAAAAGATAGGTTATACCTATACAAAAGCTGTCAAAACAGCGTCGGGAAGCGGTTCGGGCGGCAGTGATTGGAACATCTACAAGAATCAGCCAGCTAGTATCTTCGATGCTCTGGGCACCAAGGTGAGGGTGGCAACTACGGCCATTCCCTATGTATATGAGGCCTACCTTCAGGGCACTGTACTAGGAGCGCTGGCCAATACCCAACCTTCCATCCCACGTGCAGGAAGCCAGATCGCTGATCCGGGTACCGGCAACCGCTGGGACGTCGAAGCTGGCATGACCTTCCTCTACGGGAGTTTTGCCTTTGCGCCGAAATTCCTGTATAGGGAACCGATTTATGGGCCACTGCCTACGATTTCTTCTCTCGGCATCACGCAGAGAACTTACGAAGATCTTTTCTATGTCTTTGCCAATCGCAAGGCGATACAGGCCGAGGCTGTGCTGACCTGGGATCCCACGGGGGCTACCTATTTCCACGACTGGAATAACGATGACCGCGAGGATTCTCCGTTCGCTGCTTCTCTCTCGTTCCTCTATAACTTCTATCTCGGGCCTACTGACCGTGCTTGCTTTGTGGCGGATTATCTGGGGACGGTCTATTCCTTCAGTTCTGGCTTGCCAGAAATCGAGGGAACCTGGTCGCTGATGAGCAGAGTTGTTGCAAGAGTATCACCGCGCGTAAGGCTCATTGCGACCGCCACGGCCGGCTATGGGCAGAGCGGAAAAGATCCAGCAAAGGCTCCGGTGCTCTATGGAGGCGGGACGTTGAGGCTCGCGATCGATAGGTTGATGATCAATGGTGAGCTCTATGTGAATGCTTGGGGACCTGAGTCTTGGTACAGGGAATTCCAGGCAACCTTCCCGCTCCAGGCAAAGCTCGGTCTGGCCTGGGGATTCAAGCCTTTAAGTTTCATGAACCAGAATGACAGGGTGGGGGTCGATGTGATGTACCGGAGCTTCGGACCGAATTCTCCGAGCGACCAGTCGGCATCGGGCGCGCTGTCGAGCCGCTTCGAGGTGCAGGCGTACTTCAATGTGGGGCTCTGAATCTAAAATGGCAGTTTTTATGCAGAAGTACAAAGACGCGCAGTCTTTGCAAGAGAAACGGATATGGGAAACGGCGGCAGGATTGCATGCCGCATATAATAGTAAAGGAGGCTCAGTATGGGCAGAAAGACAGTAATGGCTACCCTGGTGGCAGTCGCAGCGCTGGCTCTCATGGCTAGTTGCAATCTTTTCGTGAAAGCACCGACTCTTGAAAGTCTTGCAGTATCCAAGAGCACGGTATGGATGTTCACGAGCAGCTCGCCTGTGACGGTGACGCTGAAAGGTAATTGGTCGGATGGCACGCAGACTGATATAAGCGATGCGACCTGGACATCCAGTGCTCCAGCAGTCGCCACGGTCAGCAATGGTGTGATTACCCCTGTAGCAGTCGGTACAGCTACGGTGACTGCAACAAAAGAAGGCAAATCGGTGCAGGTTGCGGTGAATATCGTGGCGCCGGGCCCCTTCGCCGATCCTGAATTGCGCTACTATCGCGACCAAGTTGATACGCCGACGAATCAAAAGGTCATGATCGCGGGCTGGGAAAACTCCGCATCCTACGAAATCGCCAATGATGGCGTGCTGACCGCAACCTTCCAGGGCTATCCGGATTGGTGGGGCGGCGGTATCGGGATTGCCCAGAAACCGGTTATCTCAGGCGCTACCGTTTCGGGCTACTTCGATTTTACCAATGTAAAAACCGTTTCGTTCGAAATCAAATCTTCGACGCTCGATCCCAGCAAAATAGGTTATTTCATCCAGTGGCTGAGCGCGACGGATGGCAATGGTGGCGAGCATGTGGTCTGGCTTAATAACGCAGGCGTAACGGATATCACCAACTGGACTCAGGTCAGTATCGATTTGAGCACCGTGCCGAATGATGAACGCTATGGCAAGAATCCCGAGGATTATGCCAACGCCAAGGCCTATGTCGATACCGCCTTTGCGATGCGCTGGCAGGGCAATGGTTCGCAGCTTGGCGGTGGCCCGCTTACTGTTGGTGACAATTTCGAGATCAGAAACATTGCCTTCAAGGACGCCAGCGGCAATGAGGTCAAGTTCTGGACTGGCATCAATTACTGAGCCGCAGTGATTTTGTGAACCATGCGGAGGCTTTCTGGATTCCTTATGTTCCGGAAAGCCCGCTGCATGGTGATACAGCGATCCCTCAGGGGAAAGGAAGGAAGAAATGAAGAGACTTGCAGTACTGCTGTTGGCGCTTGTCTGCGCGGGTACGCTCTTTGCGCAGCAGTTCGATCCCAACAAGAAGTATGTAGTGACGATGGGTCTGTATGGCGACCTCGAGCGCGCCTACAAGAAGGTGTTCGAGTCCCCGGCGTTCAAGGCCAAATTCCCGAACGTGACTTTCAAGTTTCAGACAGCTGATTTCAACGGCCACCACAACAGGCTCTCGACGGTCATCGCGGCCGGAGAAGTGCCAAATGACATCGAAGCGCTCGAAATCCGTTATGTCGCGAATTTCATCGAAGGCGGCGGCCTCACTGATCTGGGCGCTCCCCCATTCAACGGCAAGCAGGTGGGTAAGGATATCGTCGCGTTCGCCATGGCCAACGCAACAACCACAAAGGGCAAGCTCCTCGCCATGCCTGTCGATATCGCTCCAGCGGTGCTCTTCTACAGAAAAGACCTCGCCGATGCGGCCGGTGTCAATCTCGACAACCTCAAGAGCTGGGATGAGTACATTGAAGTCGGCAAAAAGCTGATGATCGACAAGAATGGGGACGGCAAGAAGGATCAGTTCGCGATCACCCACCCTGGTGACGTTGCGCTTATCCCGCTCAATGGCGGCAATGGCGACTGGATTAAGGACGGCAAGATCCTCGAGCCAAAAGAGCGCTATATCGCCGTACTCGAACTTGCCAAAAAGATCCGCCAGGCCGGCATCGACGCAGACCTTGGCGCATGGACAGGCCCCTGGGTCGAGTCTTTCAAGAACGGTACGGTCGCGACCATGCCCAATGGTGCTTGGTTCGGCGGTTCTCTCAAAACTTGGATAGCCCCTGATCTGAAGGGCAAGTGGCGCGTGGCTTACCTCCCTGGCAAGATGTATGCCGCCCAGGGTGGTACCTACCTGTCCATCCCCGCGAAGGTTCCCGCAGAGAGAAAGGCAGTGGCATGGGAGATCATCAAGTATCTGACAACCAACCCCGAAGCCCAGCTGATCACCTTCAAAGAAATCGATGCATTTCCTGCTCTGACCACGGTCTATAACGACAAGATCATGGATGAGCCGGAAGAGTACTTCGGCGGCCAGAAAGTCAGGAAAATCTATGCCGACGTTGCGCTCCACACCCCCAATTCGGAGGTGACCGAGTATGACAACGTGATCGTAAGCATCTGGAACCGCGCCATCGGCAATGTGATTCTTGGTAAGCAGACTCCCGAAGAAGCCTATCAGCAGGCTCTGAAGGATATCAAGGCGACGATTCAGTAACAGACTTCCAGGGGCATCCCACTCGGGATGCCCCTGTTCATGGGGAGGTTCCAAATGCGAGGTACGCGCTTTGCACGAATAATTACCTATCTTGTTCTTGGACTTTTTTCCCTGCTCTTTGCATTTCCCTTCTATTATGTTTTTGTGCTGGCAACTTGGCCGGGAGACCGAGTTCTCGAATTTCCTCCCCATATGTTCTTCGGGAATGGTGTGCAGGAAAATGCACAGATTCTCTTTTCCCGCGTTCCTTACCTCAAGAATTTTCTGAACAGCCTCGGTATCGCAGCCATTTCGACTGTACTGACGATCTTTTTCTGCACCATGGCAGGATTTGCCTTCGCCAAATACAAGTTCAAATTCAAAAAGCAGCTCTACCAGTTCGTAATCGCGACGCTGGCGATTCCGGGATTCTTGAATATTGTTCCCTTCTACAAAATGATGGTCGCCTTCAAGTGGATCAATACCTGGCTGCCCTTGATTGTTCCGGGTATGGCCGGGGCTTTCGGCATCTTCCTTATGACCCAATTCATGGAAAATTCGATACCTGAGGAAATTCTGGAAGCGGGACGGATCGACGGGCTGACCGAATTCGGGCTCCTCATGAAGATTGCTTTTCCGCTCGCCAAGCCAGGCATGGCAATTCTTGGCATCATCACCTTTATTGGTTCATGGAACAGCTTCACCAGCGCCATGATCTTCCTGCCCAGCGTGGAAAAGACGACACTGCCGGTTGCCCTGTCCATGCTCAACTCGAGAGTTGACAACAACATGGGAGGCTTGATGCTGGGTACGGCTCTCTCGCTGATTCCCATCATCATTGTGTTCGTCGCGTTCTCCAAACAGATCATTGCAGGCCTGACTGCCGGTGCAGTCAAGAGCTGAGAGGTGAAACCGTGAAGAATGTGAAACTGCAAACCCATCAATTGGCTCCCTATATTTTCATAAGCCCCTTCTTCATTCTGTTTGCGGTTTTCGGCATTTTCCCGATCGGCTATTCGATCGTGATGTCGCTTTTCAATTGGAAGCTGACAGGCCCCGTCGGATTCATCGGGCTTGAAAACTACATCAATGTCTTGACGGTCGATCCCTACTTTCTAAAATCAATAGGGAATACCGTCATCCTGCTCATTACGGGGAGCCTGCTCCAACACTTCATCGCTCTGCCGCTGGCAATCATCGTGAATTCCAAGCTGGTACCCCGCAAGGACTTCTTCAAGACGACATACTTTCTGCCCTATGTGACGAGCACGGTCGCAGTTGTCATCATTTTCTCGAACCTTTTCGATGCGAATTTTGGGCTCATCAACTATATCATCGAACAGTTTGGCGGCAAGCCCTATCCCTGGCTGAGCATGGGGCTGGGTATCAAGGTAGCTCTGTCGACGGTTCTGAACTGGAAATATGTCGGTTGGAACATGGTTATCTACCTTGCAGGTTTGCAGAGTATTCCAGCGGATCTGTACGAGGCGGCCGAGATCGATGGCGCAGGTACCTGGAGAAAGCATATTTCCATCACCCTGCCTCAGCTATTGCCAATTATCTTCTTTGCGGTGACCCTCAGCATTATCGGCGGCATGCAGATCTTCGAGGAACCCTTCATCATGACCGGCGGCTACGAAAATCTTGGTGGCGACCAGAATTCGGGCCTTACGGCAGCTATGTACTTGATGTTCACTGCGTTCAAGGCAGGCCGCCTCGGCAAGGCCAGCGCCATCGCGTGGATACTCTTTATCGTGATTCTCATTTTCAACTGGGTCAACCGGAAAGTCATCGACCATTTTTCTGGAAAGGATTGATGCGTGCTTTGCAACATCATTGATACCAATAAGTCTCCGAAGAGGGTCGAAGGTGAATTTGTCACCCTCGAGGGTCAGTCTTTCTACAGGATTCGGCACCACGACTGGATGGATCCGTTTTTCATGAGCGTGGTGAGTAGTTCCAATCACTGGCTCTTTCTTGCAAGTACGGGAGGCATCAGCGCTGGGCGGGTAAGTCCTGATGGGGCGCTCTTCCCTTATTATACAGACGACAGAATCACCGAGAACTGGCGCAATACGGGGCCGATTACGGTACTGAAGGTCCGGCGGCAGAATAGGGTGGCGATCTGGCAGCCTTTCGCGGATTTTACGGAAGTTGGCGGAACCTTTGAGCGCAGTATCTACAAGAACCTCCGCGGCAATACTGTCATCTTCGAGGAAGTCCAGCGAGAGCTTGGCCTGGCATTCCGCTATTCCTGGAGAACCAGCGATCGCTACGGCTTTGTGCGCACCGCGGTCATCGAAGAATTGGAAGGCAGACCCTGCGCCATCGAAGTGCTGGATGGACTGCAGAATCTGCTCCCTGCCGGCACCGATGCGGCGATGCAGAACAAGTTCAGCAATCTCCTCGATGCCTACAAGCGAGGTGAGTATGTGGAGCGCAGTGGGCTGGGCATTTTCAGTTACAGCTCTCTGCCCACTGACCTGGCTGAGCCGAATGAAGCCTTGACGGCTTCGGTTGCATGGCAGAGAGGCTTGGAGCCAATGCGCGTTCTTCTGTCCTCAAAGCAGGTTCCCGCAGTTCTGCGCGGTCTTGAGGTGCAGAGCGAGCGTGAAAGCAGGGGCGTGCGGTGTGCCTTCCTCGTCATTGCAAAGCTTGAGCTGAAGGCGAATGAGGCTCATCAGTGGTGGATGGTGGCGGATGTGGGGCTCGACAGCGCAGAAGTTGCCTCACTCCAAACGGAGCTTCAGGAAGATACTGAAGCCCTGATCGCACGGCTGGAAACCGATATTGCCGAGGGCTCGGCGATGCTCGACCGCATCGTAGGCATGGCGGATGGCATCCAGCATTCTGCCGACATGCGCACCATCGCGCATCATTACACCGATGTGCTGTTCAATGTCATGCGGGGCGGCATTTTCGCCAATGGCTACACCGTGGATCGTGTCGACCTAGTGACCTTCATCGAAACGAGGAACAGGCACTTGCTCGATCAGCAAGCTGAATTCTTCCGCGCACTTCCCGGCAGTCTGCAGCACCGTGAGCTTCTTACCCGCGCCAGGGAAACGGGGAATCCCTCGCTGATACGCCTGTGCCATGAATACATGCCCCTCATGTTCGGCCGCCGGCATGGTGATCCCAGCAGACCCTGGAATCTTTTTGCCATCAACCTGAGGAACAAAGATGGTTCGCTGAAGCTCGATTATCAGGGCAACTGGCGCGATATTTTCCAGAATTGGGAAGCTTTAGCCTGGTCTTATCCCGAATATGTGGAGAGCATGATCTTTGCCTTTCTGAACGCCACCACCGCTGATGGCTACAATCCCTATCGAGTTATGCGCAGTGGTATCGACTGGGAAGTGCTTGAAGGAGAGAACCCCTGGTCAAACATTGGCTACTGGAGTGACCACCAGATCATCTACCTCGTGAAGCTGCTCGAGCTTTCACGGCACTTCCATCCGGGCAAGCTCGAGTCCCTCCTCGATGTGGTATGTTTCAGTCATGCCGATGTGCCGTACCGCATCAAGGAATACGAACAGTTACTGAAAGATCCCTTCCATTCCATCATCTTCGACAAGGAAGCGCATGAGCGGGCCCTCGCGCGTGCCCGGGAGATAGGCAGTGATGGCAAACTGATGCTGAATGCACGGGGCGAGGTTGCCCATGTCTCCATGATGGAGAAGCTGCTGACGCTTCTTCTAGCAAAGCTGGGCAATTTCCTGCCCGAGGGCGGCATCTGGATGAACACCCAGCGGCCCGAGTGGAACGATGCGAACAATGCCCTTGCGGGCAAGGGCCTGTCGGTCGTGACAACGGCCTACCTCTACCGCTTCCTGAACTTTGTGAAGGCTCTCGTCGCCCAGGCTGGGGAGCGTGAGTATCATCTGACCCAGACCATCTTCGATGAGCTGGCGGACATTAGGTCAGTGCTGGAAGCGCATCGCTCCAGGCTTACTGATGGCTTCGATGACGTCAGCAGAAGAGCCTTCCTTGACGGCGTGGGGCAGGCATCTTCCCGCGCTCGACAGGTACTCTATATTCAGGGCATAGTCGAAGAGACCAGAGGCATCGATGCACAAGCCCTGCTCGAATTTTTCGGTATGGTGCAGGCCTATCTGGAAGAGACACTCAGGAAAAACCGCAGGGAAGACGGGCTGTATCATGCATACAATGTCGTCCATTTCGGCGAAAAGACCGCTTCGATCAGCTATCTTGAGGAGATGCTGGAGGGACAGGTCGCCGTCCTCTCTTCCGGCTTCCTGACGGGAGCGCAGTCGCTCGATCTCATGACCAGGCTTCGCGCCAGCAGGCTGTACCGCAAGGATCAGTACAGCTATATTCTCTATCCAAACCGGGATCTGCCGGGATTCCTGGAAAAGAACCGGGTGTCTGCGGAGGCGGTACGGAAGTCCAGGCTTCTCATGGAACTTGCCCGGCGGAAGGACCACAGCATTCTGGTACAGGATAACAAGGGTGAGTGGCACTTCGCACCCGTACATAAAAACGCCCGCTATCTGCGGCAGACGCTCGAGAGCCTTGCGAGAGACCCAGAATTGAGCCCTTTAGTGGAAGCGGAAAGGAACAGCCTGCTCGAGCTCTATGAAGCAGTGTTCAACCATAAATATTTCACTGGAAGGTCGGGTTCCTTCTTTGCCTATGAAGGCTTGGGCAGTATTTATTGGCATATGGTGTCGAAGTATCTCCTGGCAGCGCTGGAGAGCTATGATTGGGCCGTGCAGAATCAGGAAGATTCCGCTACGATTGCCGGTCTTGCAAGCGCGTATCGGGAAATTCGCGCGGGACTTGGGTTCAACAAGGATCCGGCAGAGTACGGCGCCTTCCCTACTGATCCTTATTCGCACACCCCAGCCCATGCCGGAGCCAAACAGCCCGGAATGACGGGTGCCGTCAAAGAAGAAATTCTGGCACGCCTGAGAGAGCTTGGAATCAGGATTGAGCGAGGCAGGCTAGGCTTCGAACCGCGTCTGGTTTCCGAAGGCGAATTCATCGGAGCGCCAGGGCAGTTCAGGTACCATAATGTGGAGGGGCGCCAGATGATGCTGGATCTTCCGGCGCGCTCTCTGGCCTTTACACTGTGCCAGGTACCGGTGGTGTATGTCCAGTCGGAGGAGGAATTTCTCCGCGTTGCCTTCGCTTCTAGCGAGGTACACGAGATGCTGGAACGCTTCCTCGATGAAGAGACCAGCGCGAGCATTTTTCGCAGGGAAGGGCTAGTACACCATGTAACGGTAGGGGTCAGACCCCATGCCCTATGAGCCTAAACTAGGTAGGTGCGGCTTGCGTGGTACAGTATTTAACATTGAGCAAATATTTATAAATAAGATACTACCCCATGAATCAATCCGAGAAAATAATCGCCATCTGCATGGGCAGTTCCTGTTATGCCAGAGGCAACGTTTACAATGTCGAAATCATCCAGCTGCAGGGCTGGCGTTTCTGTGGGAGGGATAACAAAGCAGGGGCCCTCTGGGAATTGTCTTGGGCTTGCCGGAGGAATACGATGATCCTCGACAGGCAAAGGAGTAAACGATTAT
>Ga0123519_10007351_pt1 | contig 17089 bp, 12 predicted proteins | sample YelNatPaOPRAMG02_FD_87396 | JGI IMG/M metagenome (GOLD analysis project Ga0123519, IMG submission 87396) | Hot spring microbial communities from Yellowstone National Park - Yellowstone National Park OP-RAMG-02 (version 2) | ecosystem: Environmental > Aquatic > Thermal springs > Hot (42-90C) ... | reverse complement strand
GTGGAAAAGGGTCCTGGACCCCGACTTGCATCAACGTCGCAATTACTCCCAGTGGGGAGTGCACCAACGCTTTGGGCGAAGGGAGCGTAAAAGGGTCGAAATCGCTCGAATTGCTTTCTAGCCTGAGTTTCCCTCCTGGTGCTTGTTTCATCATGGACAACATCGGGTTCCACGAATCCTCTGTCGAATGGAACATCCTGCGATTGCGCCTTCAGCGGACTGAGAACTCACCTGGTGAACAGCGCAGAAAACGTCACTGCTGGTATTATAGGGTATCGGGCTCGGCAGCCGAATAGATGCAGCGAGCGGAGCCTTCTTTTCCCGTCAGGGCATGTACAGGACGATGACGCAAGTGTTCACGCCCCAGAGGGCAGCGCTCGGAGGAAGGTTCGTGGTGGGCATATGGGAACGCCTGATAAGAGCAACTAGTCGCCACTACGAAGGGTGCATCTAGATTGCATACAAAAAGGATGAACAGGACAACCGCAGATCGCAGCAATCGCCCGTATATGAAATGCATCGACAACAACCGGAATCGGCGAAATCGGAACTTGAACGCTGCAATCAACATCCATCGGCTGCTTGCAACGGAACCGGAAGAGGCAGGAGAGACCAGCATGTTCGAAGTCGCGACATAAGCGAGAGGAAAAGGAAGCAGTTCCAGAAACTGTCTACCAAGGCTCGTGTTCATGATAGTGGAAGAGAATCCCACCGTAGAAAGTACTTGCGTATGATCCAGCTGGACCCGTTCTATTTTGGTGTTATGTGAGCATTGAGCTCACCAGCCTATGAATTAATAGGCGTTCACAAAGGACCATGAGCATTGAGCTCAGCAGCCTGTGAATTGATTGGCATTCACAGCGGATCATGAGCGTTGAGCTCGGCAGCCTATCAATGGATTGGCGAATAGCGCTTCAGTTGGCGCATTCGACGCTGCACACATTGCGTCCGTTGATCCCCAGTGAGGCGATAGCAGGTAAACTTGCGGTGTCTTGTCTCAAGCGCCCGTTGAAAAACTCTCGGTGTCTCCGCTTGTCGTGCAAAAAGCACGTGTTCTCTAACACCGTTTTTTACAGTCACATGTACTCATGCTCGAAGCTGTTGCGCTTCTTGCTCGTAGTGATCGCTACCGGACTCAGTCCCGGCGGTATGGCGCTAGCGAAAGACGTGTGCCCGTACTGTGCAGACCTCGGCCGAGCTTGTCAGGTTCAGAGCCAGCGCTGTGTGCCGTGCACCAGCTCTGCGAACTGCTCCTCGCTCCAGAGCTGTAACATCAACACGGGCTACTGCGATCCAAAGTCGCTCTTTCATCCCTTCCTATGGAACGATGGGATCATGGTGCCGCTTATGTTCATTTCATCCGCAGTTCACAACGCTGCTGGTACTGGAGGCGGTACCAGTTACATCGCTTTGTTTGTGCTTGTTCTTGGCTTTCGAGTTGCAGCCGCTAGCGCCAACTCCCACGCTTTCATCTTTGCTGGCATGATCGCGAATGTGCTGGTGAACCTGTGGGCACGCCATCCTTTCCGTGATATGCCTCGGATCGACTGGAACCTGGTTGCAACATCAGTGCCGCTCTTCTTGGCAGGCTCCAGTATCGGCGTATTTTTGAATCAGTTGTTCCCAAATTATTTTTTGTCACTTCTCCTGGCTTTCTTGATGCTGCTTCTCACGATGCTCGTCGTCTGGCTTGGTGTTCGTCTGACCTGGCGCGAGATGAAGCGACATCCTCTGGAGTCGAACAGAGATCCATGCCCAGGCGATGTCCTCGCTGAACAGGACTCCCTGACTTGCGGACCAGAAACCTCGAAGGCACACACTAAGACCGCCATCGCCACAGACCTGAGCATGGAAGACAAAACATTGCTGGAGCGCTCGAGAACGTCGACAACCGGTTCATTGGAGGCGTCGTCATGGACAGCTTCCACCGCGAAATCCATGGAAGCGTCGACTGCAGTTGCATCGCCAGGAGAATCTACACCGATCCCGCGCCTCGAGGGCGGAACCCTGCCAGGTATATGGCTACCGCGATGGCTGGACCCGCTGTTACATTCGCGGACGCTCGACGAGATGATGCAATTTGAACGACCCTGGTTTCAATGGCGATATTGGTTGTTTCTCGCCTCATGCTGGAGCGTTCTTTTTGTTGCGCGATATCTTTCGGGATCTCGTGAAGCACGATCGCCCGTGGGCATGCCCCTTTGTGGCGTTGTTTTCTGGGTTGTTTTCGCTCTACAGGAGGCGTTTCTTGTAATAGCGGCCTTGGTTATGTGCCTACGGAACATTCGTCTGCGCCGACTAAGGGAATTACTTGGTTTTCCTAGGTATGTCGACGCGAACGACATGGGAGATTTCCCGCTCCACAACGGATTTCTCGTCCCATATATGAGTTTCACTTTTTTGGCTGGCATCCTCGATACGTGGATCGGAGTCAGCGGGAGTGCGCTGCTCGTTCCCTATCTCTACGTCCTGGGGCGCGTTGAACCTTTCACAGTGCAGAGCTCTGTTTCGGCGGTCATTTTCGTGACGTCATCTGCGGGTGCAGTTCAGTTCCTTGTCTACGGCAAGCTGATCATCAGCTACGCACTGTTCTATGGCCTCTGGTCACTGTTAGGATCACTGTTCGGTGTAGTTCTGGTTTACTACATTGCCCTAAGGTATCGAATGAAAGCCATCTTTCTGCTTGCACTAGCGGCTGCATGTGCATTTAGTTTCGGTACATTGGTCTACGTAGGTATTCGGAATGTTGTGCATGTAGCAGCTGCCGATGCGGGTTGGGTCTTTAACAGCATATGCTCGGCTGCCAGCAGGGCGTGAATGAAGGACGCATCCAACGCGCTGAAGCGTCGGTGCGCCTGGAAGCCCACGCGTAGAGCTTCGGTTTTTTCTACCGTGAAGTGACGCTCCTTGTACGTGTAAACGATCAAGAGGGTGCCCTCAGGCGTTGATAGAGCCACACATGAGCATGGCTGATTCCATGGAAGCCCGAGATTCGCCATGATTAGGGTATCGAAGAGAAGTCCACTGCAGGGATCTACGCCGCTCCGAAGTCGCCGTTGCGCATCGTAAAGCCAGCCGCAGCATCCGATCAATCGATGTGTTTCATGGGGTACGGACGACTTGTGGCGAGTCTGGCGCACCTGCGGCTCGCCAGGGTCCGGTAAGGAATATCGACCGAGCGGCGAACTTTCAGTGCAGTGACGTGACGACGCAAGTACTGTGGGAATCTCTCGCTTTCGTTGCGCAGCGTGACCTTGCTTTCGCACACGCTGCATGGCGCAAATGCTGGTAATGTGAAGTCATGGTAGACAGGTACCTGACGCGTACAAGAGCACTGTAGCATTCTGAATAGAACCTTTAAACTGTGTAGCAAACATTGGCCATTGGCAAAAAAATCCAACTGCCTGAACTGCCACTCGGTTGTTTAGCAGAGCCTGTGCGTCAAAGCAGCACCCATTGCAATCGTGCGAGTGCAAACCGCAGCGGCCGCGCACACGGTATGCGACGAAAGTTTGTTTTCTCTGGACCGTCACGAAAAGCGGTTGTGGACGCTCTCACAGATACCAGACTCCAGTATCTCATTGAAAGGTACTCACAGCTTCCGCGCACGTCTCATTTAAGAAGAACCGCTTCTGTTAGTTCAGCATCATGGGAGCGCCTCTTTTATTCCTCAAGAGTTCGAGCACCATCGCGCTATTCTCGCGTTCTCCATGACCTGGTCTCCCGTCACCTGGTTTCCCGATGTTCGGCGTGACGGTACCTGTGGGGCTCTCTTTGCAGTGCAGTTGTGGGTACAGAGCCAACTTGCTCTTGCCTCATATCAAATCGATGAGTCTGTTGAGGTTCTCGAAGACGCGCTTCCATCGCCTGTAATCAGTGACAAGACCGCAGTTCCGCCACTGACGCTTTGCAGTTGTGCCAGCTACTCGCCACTGTGCTCGTCCGGATTGTAGGATGGACTGGTGCAGCAAACCTGTAGCTAATGTTTCTGTCGCGGTCGCTGCTCGGAGGTACAACCGATATGGTGTACCCGTGCGGTGCCTTTCTCGAAACACTAGTGCAACGGCGCTCTGGACTCGTAGACACTTTCTTGTACAGAATGCCAGCTCGCCGAACCTAGACCAGTGCCCCTGGACGCATGACTTGGACCGGGAATCAGGGCGGAATCCACCATTCCTTTCAAAACGTTTCCACACTGAACAGGCTTCAACCGTGTTTTCCCGTCCAGCACGCACACGAAATCCATTCAAAAGCCATTCGCATACCAACTCGACTGTCAACGTTTGCTGCGTTTCTGGGTGAAGCACAACTGCCGTCAGCGCTGCGCAGTCTGCTCGAGATCAGAAGAGCGCGCCTCCGGGCCTCGTGCCGCTCCCGTTGCCTGCACTGGAGCGCCCCAGACGCGAGCGTTGCTGCATCCCGGCAATCATGGACACCGATCAGAGAACTTCGCGCTCTTCTCGTAGTTTTCGATGGGATCGAAGCGATACACGCAATCGAGGTCACAGAAGAGATCCAGTTGTCTGTGAATCGATCGTGCGCATCGCAGCGATCGTTACTCAGGCGGCAACACAAAACGCTATCAGCCAGCATGGGCATCAACGCGATCGTCTGAAAATCACGTCAAGTTGGCGAACGTGCGGTGGCGGCGCTGGTGTGCGGTGACGATCGAATCACAGCGCTGCCTGCTGCTGCGCTGGTGCCCGTGCGGTGAAGCGATGCCACAGATGCAGCGGACAGGCCAGGGGTGGTACCGTCTGTACTCCACCAGCTTCGGTATTGTCACCTGCACCTCACGAATACAGGAGAGCGGAGTGTGCGCGCTTTGAAGCTCTGATAATGGAGGCGGGTATAGGTTCGGAGCGGGCTGCTTACGTAGCGGGCACGGGGCGCGCGGAAACGGCAGTTGAAACGGTGCACGGACCGCCTCTAGTTCCCGAGCACGCTGACGTTCGTGACCCACACGGGCTTCGTGACTTGCGGCCAAGCACCCGGGGTCTGCGTTCTGCTCAGTTTCGAGCGCTTCTCATCAAAACGTACCATTATCAGCGTCGCCAATGGTGCGACTCTGTCTGCATCTTTCTCATGCCCTTCGTTTTCCTACTTGCGGCGTTTATTCTCGGGAAGATCGTGAACTCCTCTATCACACACAAACAAGTAACTGCTGCAGAGCAGAATCCGCGAGGCGGATTCGCACCGACTTTCTTTGACCCTAACCTCTGCGCCGAATACGGCTCCTTGGGTTGCGAGCTTGGGCCCTTTCTGCCCGCAATCGACATTGCAGTCGGCGGGGTTTCCGTGGACGTCCCACTGGTGTTCCCGTACGCGGGGCCAGCGAGCTCTGCGACCAACCTCGGCCGCGTGAACTATGCTATTTGCAATCCCCTGTTTTCGACTTCTGCTTGCGAAGCGCTTGCTGCAGCCGGACCGTCTGTCCGAGAGGGACTCTTCGGGAACTTTACGCTGCTCCCCTTTCTGTACAACGGCTCAGATATCTACAACGTCAACGATCTGTTGCTCAAGGTGTTTAGTAACGATACGTCCAACAAGCGCTACCAAGCCCTGGTCAATTCCTCAAAGGCATCGCCCTCGTATCTGAACAACATCTATGGACTGAGTGTGGAGAGCTTTGGCGATGGATCCAGTGGCCGGGAGGCGCTTCTCCGCCAGCTGTACAATGTCTTCTACACCAGCGATCGTTACGCATTTCCGCAGTATTTCGGTGCTTACGTAATCTCCGATACGAGCTCGTTCCCGAATATCTCTGCGACCGTCTACTACAACAATACCAATCTGAATCTACCGTATCAGTCGCTTCCGTTGACAGTGCCTGCCAATGAGTTTTGCTATCCAGACGGCAACTGCCAGCTTATCGCGGGAGTCAGTCACCTGTACGACGTTGTCGCCAAGGCGAACGGCAAACTCGGAGTCGAGAATTTGCTGCGTATTGTGCCCAAGGTCAAGGGTATTCAGTCCAATTTCAATTTTGTACAACTCGTGACCGCAGTGCTGATTGGCATTCTCCTGCATTTCATGATACCCTCAATCCTACGGAATCTGGTGATGGAGCGTGAGAGCGGTATCCGCCAAAACATGCTCATCATGGGCTTGCGACTCCCGACCTACTACGTGGTGACGTACCTCGGTTTTCTGTTGATGTACCTTTTGGTCATGATCAGCACGGTCATTTTCGGCTTAGCATTCCGTATTCCTTTCTTTACGCTGAATACACCGCTTCTGTACTTTGCAACGTTCCTGCTCTGGGGACTAGCGATGATATCCTTCTGCATGTTCTTGGCGCCGTTTTTCTGGGAACCGTCCACTGCGCTGATCCTGGGCTGGACCTATGTCGTCGTCATCAACTTTATTGGCGGCCAGTATATAGGGAACCTATTTACCTACGGAGCGTCGTCAGCGACGTTCTTGGCCACATTCCTGCTGCCGTCGTTCAGTTTCTTCTATTCAGTCTACTACGCCGGTGGCGTCAACGTTGCCGGTGTTGGCATCCATGTCAGATCCGATAACACCACCGTTCCAGGGGTCAATCTGGGCATGTGTGCTGGAAATTCACTCATTTGCTACTCATATTTATACCTGGCTGTTGAGGCAATCGTTCTGCTGCTCATTGGTCTCTACTTGGACCAGGTTATCCCGCATCGGTTCCAGGTTCGAAAGCATCCGTTGTTCTTCCTCGGTTTCAAGCGCCGCGTAGCGTCAAAAGTTGTCATCGATGAAGAGAAGGCGAACACGCTCACATCCAAGGCGGCTATCGACAGTAGCGTGCAGGCCGAGGAAGAGGCTGCTGCTGCAGCGCTTGCCGTTCCGTACGATGAGAATGCACCGAGCGTCTGCATTCATAGGCTTTCAGTCGCTTATCCCGGCAGGCCACCGTTCCACGCGGTTCGGTGCCTCTCGCTTGCATTGCGACGCGATGAGACTTTCGCAATTATCGGCCAGAACGGTAGTGGCAAATCCACGACCATGAATTGCCTTACCGGCCTGCTTGATATCACGTCGGGCGATGTGCGTATCCTTGGTCTCGAGGTCCCAGGCGATCTCAATGAAATCCAACTACAAATGGGTGTGTGTCCGCAGTTTGACGTGCTTTGGAGTGATCTCACCGGAGAGGAGCACCTCTACTTCTACGCCAGGCTGAAAAATGTCCCGCGGGCAAAAATCCGCTACGCTGTCCAGGACGCTCTGGAAAGCGTGCGGCTGGATGCGCCCCAAGTACGGCACCGTTTGGCGCGAAAGTACTCCGGTGGGATGCGTCGACGACTCTCTGTGGCGATTGCCTTGATCGGGGGCAGCAAGCTGGTCATTCTCGATGAACCATCCACGGGTCTTGACCCCCAGTCGCGGTACGATTTGTGGGCCTGTATTCAGCAGCACCGTGCCGGGCGGACGATTCTGCTGACAACCCACTCGATGGAGGAGACGGAACGTCTCGCCGACCGTGTTGGCATCATGTGTATGGGTCAGATGCGAGCCATTGGAAGGCCGAATGAATTGCGTTTGCGTCTGGGCCAGGGCTATCGACTGGTACTGCAGACAACACTCTCGCGAGCAGTGGTTGCACACGAACGCATTCTGGAAAAACTGAGTAGCAGGGCGGTTTTAGAAGCAACTGTTGGTGGTCAGTTCGTGTACATGCTTCCACGGGAAGACTTGCAGCTCTCGCAGGTGTTTGATGTGATGAACGCCATGCAGCTATCAGGCATCGTTACGGACTGGAGTGTTTCACAGGCCACCCTGGAGGATGTTTTTCTGCGTGTAACCCGCGAGGCAGAGCGCGAAGCCGAAGAGCATCGTGACAAGTGGGGCCTCTGAGCGCCTCTGTTTTTTTCCGCTTGGTCGAAGCTGCAGCGCATATCTCGAGTGACGTACCTGGTCTGCGTCAGATCGATGCTGTTTGCACTGGGACACGGGAGGAATGCACAGCGCTTCCCCGCGGATCCGTGGACGCTACAAATCGTAACGCTTTCGGTGCGCTAGCTGCTACTGAAGCTATTCCGCCATCGCGCTACAGAGAAAGCGCCTCAGCATCTGTTCAAAGGCATGGTGATGGATGCAAGACTCAGCCGCCGTATCCTGCACCGAATGCAGACGCAACGTCGCCTCATGACAAAGAAGCTGACACCAGCCAAGTCGCACGTCGGGGCGGGAACTCCAAATGCCTGTCTGTGTGTGTTTATTTTTACCGAAACGCGTACGATGAACATTGTTGAGCGTTTGCGTTTACGCTCACCAGTATGCGCTTGTGTGAACGTCTCTGTTTGTATTTGTGTTTGCACATATCCCGCGCACTTGCATAGAATTGTAACCATGTTCGTTCGTAAAACTGTGCAGCATCCACACGATTCAGTCTGGATACCCGTTTGCCCAAATTACGACCTGGATCCCGTTTCCAGGAACATCTCACTTGTTGTTCAGTGGTTTCGTTCAGTTACGCTCGCATTCAGCGAGATCCCCTAGTCGTGCATGATGTGTACGGGTGTCAAGTTCAAGTGAGCGTGCTCTCAACATCGCCAGTTCTCCGGCAGCTGGCGCGTCCCAGAAGCCCTCCACCAAGCATGGAATTTGAGGCCAGGTACACGCTGGAGCGCTCTCCGGGTGCTGATCACATCCTCGCTTGAATTTATAGCAGTACCCTCAGTACAGTTCAAATCTTGATCAGCAGCATATGTTGGGAGCGGTTCTGTTCCATTCGGGGCGATCGATGTACTTTCTACTGCGCGACGGGCGCTTCGAACTAGGGCGCCATGCGTATAACCCGCGACTCTAAAACGGACTCAAAGAGCGGAGCGTTCGCCTCCATTCTCTACCACTCGGAAGGCACTTGGCTTCGTATTCGGGTAAGACCTCAGGTAGCCATCGAATGATCGCAGCAACGCGATCCTCATCAGCTGGATGGGTGGAAAGATAGCTCGGCGGTGAGCGATGTCCGCGCATAAGCTTTTCACGCAGCGCTTTCATCCTTTCGAACATGGGCGCCATCGCTTGTGGATCGAAACATGCTGCAGCCATCAGATGCAAGCCGATATAATCCGCTTCACTCTCCATGCGCCGACTGAACGGCAAGGTCAGTAGCAACTGCATCAGCAAGTTCGTCAGGAGACGCGTATCGATGAACTGATTGATCACAATCTGCAGTAGCAGGAGGATTTTGGCAAAGGCCAGCTTCTCCGCGCCGTGTCGTGCGACTGCATGGGCAATCTCATGCGCTAAAACTGCTGCAACCGAGTTTTCATCGACGAGAATCGGCAAAATGCCGGTGAAGACCGCGACTTTGCCACCCGGTAGACAGAACGCGTTCGGTTCGGGTGAATCGATGACGACAAATTCCCACTGATAGTGAACGCCTGGTGGACTGATCGCCTCCGCTGAAGCCGCAATTCGTTTCCCTATTCGTTCTACGTATCTACTCGTGGCAGAAGTTGCCGGCAAAATACGTCCATGGTATTGCGTCAGCACCATTTGGAAATTTGCCTTGCCGATGGCGGCCTCCTGGTCAGCAGATATATCGATCATGCGTCGCCGTTGGGTCAGCGGTGCCCGATCGATATGCACCACATAATAGACAACCCCACCAGCAAAGGTCACACCAATGAAGAGCCACTGCCTGGATGAGGGCGAGCCCCATGGAGAGGTTTCCTGCGATTGACGGCGACTGAAATAGACCTTAGTAGGCGGCCGCGGTGGTGACGGAGGAAATATTCCGAACCTGTGCTGCGCACTGCCAGTTCGCAAGTGTCGAATCGCCTGCCAGGCGCTCCGCAGCAGGTGCATGACGACGCGCACCGCACTCTGCTACCGACAGTCGGCAGCGCGTAACGTCCGCTGGCGACAGTGTGCAGACACGATGCCGACCTTGTTCACCACGACCGTGACAGGCACTATGCACTTTAGTGTCTGTTGAGGCTATCACACCACGTCGAGACAGGGACGCGGCGAGCAGAAGCGTACAGCGCTGCGACGAGAGCGCTCCGGCAACGCCTACGAGCTGGCGGCGAGTGTCCGAGCGTCACTGTGCTTGCTGCTCGCCACCGCTGGATCGCGCCTGTATCTATGACCGATCAGACTTTTACGGGAGTGCACGTCACCGGAGAGTTGAATACATGGAAAGCATTTTCGTTGTGCGTAATATATGCATAAGGGGTTCGCTGCGCCCCTCAACTACGCGTGAAGCAGGACGCGAAGTGCGGCGAGGCTGGCACGCCGACGTGCTATCGTGTCCGTATCGGGGGCAATCGAGGCAAGCTCGGCACCCGGAGGATCGTGCGAATAAATCATGACTCGCAAATGATAGATATGGAGATACATCTTTATTCATGAATGTATGACGCGCTGAAGCGCTCTCTAAGGAATCGCAATGACGCTACGTTACCATGGTGCATTTACACAGGCGTTGCTAAAGACATTGTTGTAGGCAATCGAGGCAAGCTCGGCACCCGGAGGATCGTGCGAATAAATCATGATTCCGTAAAGCAAGTCTGTATGGTGGCAATGTTGGTGGCCACAGTGCCTTGTTGAACATGAAGCTCTAGTGCGGCTGTATGGTTGTTTCCCTAGATGACGAGAGCAATCCTGCGTTTGGGAATTGCTAGGTAGATTCAGTGATCCTGCAGCATGGAAATGCGCATATGCCTCCGTACGTACGTAGTCGACGACGAATGGATCAGTGGCGTGCATCGTCAACGGTCTTTCGTGCTGCTCTTCCGCTCGGTCGTCATGATCTGCAGTAATGCGCGCATTTCTTTGCAGTATCAATAAGGTTGATGCTCCTGTAGTGGGCAGTGTTGGCGCATCCGTGCGCGTCCGGTTCGACTCGACGATGAAGAACCAATATGAAACCGGCGACAGTGCGTCCAGTGGATCAAATAGCGGCAGAGGCAATGCAGAGATCCGAGCGCCTTCGGAATCTCCATGCGAGGACGCGCGCTTTCATACTGCCACAAATCGATGCATCCAGAGGACTTTGAACGATCCTGCAGATTCATAGGCTTCCATGAACAAAAATCTAGACAAGAGATCCGTCCGCAAAACACAGTGATGTTTGAGGGTTAAGGAGGCACCCGTACAGTCCGACCTCGCCTGCACACTTTGCACCGCTGCGACAGGGTCGGCTCACGATAGAACCTGAACAATAACCAGTAGATCCGAGCGAAAGTATCGGTAATGGACCTTGAAAGCAGATTGAAGTATAATAGACGCTTTCCCTAATGCGAATATTCATCGAAAGAACTGGAATCCCTGGACAATGGAAACTTTGCGTCAACCTGGCTAGTGGACACGTGTCCCCGTGGGCGAGCGCCTGTGCGTCAAGACGAATTCCTGAATGCACTGGGACACGCCGCAACGCAGTCCGCGTCAGCAGCGCTGCTGTTTGTCGGGGTTGCTCACACGTCTTTGCGTGCTACCTTGCGCAGTGAAGATAGCAATTCGCTACCCGTAGCGGTGCTGGGGTCTGGGACTAGTCTCCATGGAGACTACGTCGGACCATTTTGCGGCGGTGAACCGACGACGTCTCCGGCCGCAGAACTACAAGTGCCCACAGTGCCCGCAGGCGTTCACGTCGAAACAGCACCGTACGGTTCACGTGCGTGTCATCCACGAGAAACGTCGTGACTACGGCTGCGGGACCTGCGGTCAAACATTTTCTCGAAAAAGCGCACAGGTGAGTCATATTCGGTACGTTCACGAAGGCCGTCGTGACCACGAGTGCCCGATTTGCAAAGTACGCTTCGGGCGCCGGAACGGCCTCAACAAACACGTTGTCGCTGTTCACTGGAAACGACGAACTTTCAGATGTGACTGTGGTGCAGCCTTTACCCGAAAAGATTGTCTCCTACGGCATCAGCGGGGTGTCCACGAGGGTCAGAGCCGACCGAGGCAATCAAGCGTGCAGTCGCCCTCGTACGGGAGCGGCTTAGCGCACGGCTCCGCCGCCCTAGTGCGGACCCCGGTGCCCTCGAAAACGACCACGTCAAACGCTTCTCCCCGCTCGCCTCTATCGAAGCCGATGGCGAGCTCGGGTGCGAGCGGCGTTCCGAGTTCATCCGGTGCGTTTACGCAATCATACGCCGACAGGAATAGCCCTTTAGCTGGAACTTGACGCGCTCTCTGTATAAAGTCGCTGACGCTGAGCCTTGGTGCTCGCGCCCCGGCCGCCGACCATCGCCGGCACTCCACTTTTCACCAAGTAGCTTCCAAGGAACTCGAGTGGTAAACGCAAGGGAGAGCACCAAACACTCCTGGCAAGCGGAACACATCATTCATGCTCACGCAATACGCCTTGTGCTGCAGTTGCGCTTGCACACGTCATTACGGGATGCAAGTCGCAGCGAAGATTGCTGTGTCTCGTCGCACACCAGCCTGCTACGTATGCCGTACGTCGGTGCTAGCGATTGTGGTGTCGGTGGATGAGGCGCTCTCGAATTCTGTCCGAGAGCGTCCGCTCCGGGGCCCGGACAGCTGCGAATGCTCCACTCGTGCGACACGGTCCAGCGCAAACGAGCTGTCGTACGCACTTGCGAGGCGACATCGCTCTGGAAAGATGCTGCCTGAGAGACGCTTCCGAGACTCTCGTGGAACAAGACCGGGTAGCAGTCATGCCGGCTTCGCTGATGCGCCTTCATCGATTCAATCGAGTGCGTACTGGAATAGGCCGCAGTAGTAGGATTCGATAGCGTCGATATTACTGCTCGAGCAAATAGCATTCTATTCCTCCGGCATTTACCTGGATAGGTGCATGGAGCGAAATGCAGAGCGAAGCATTGGTTTTGCGTACCCAATGACCCTCGGTTCTCGTCGTCGGTATGCACAAAACGCTCTGCACAAGATCAAATTCGAGGTCGCTGGACCTCTGTGGCTTCTATCATTACACTACGATGCGTCCGGATGCCAACGGCAGCATGATCTCGGCTGTATGCCCACATTCGCGCATGACACCCCGTCGCACAGCGTCAAAGCACTGCGTCATTCGCGTGCGATGGACACCTCAGTGGCGCTCGTGCCAACCAATGGTGAAGCCGCCGCTCACGGCTCGCTCGTGCGTACGCCCCGCTCAGGCATACGCCCCCGGGGCATACCGTGATGCGACACCGCCGCCAGCGCCAAACCTCGGCTACGCTGCGCATATGCTGGCTCTCGTCGAAGGCGGCCTTCAAAGCTCGACATCATCGCTTGCAGCACGCGAGGGTGCCATGCCGGGCGGCTACCGAACCTGTACTGGGGATCTTTCCTGTTTTTTCTCGGGGCTGCTCTCAAAACTGATGTGATCATGCTTTTCCATGGCATTCGCGTTGATCGTTGAAGCTTTTCTCGAAGCAATTTGCAGTTTCAAAATTGAATAATAGGTCACGCCAGCCAGTGCAATAAGAATGCCGAGCAAATTCATCATCTGCAAAGGCCGCCCAAAGAACAGAAAATCGGTCAGGATGATTGCGCTCGTCTTGGCGATGCCGAGCACACAATACGTCACCGATGAGGTATAACCAATGACCATGAAAACCGAAACATTCACGCACAGTGCCGCGATCCCGGAATACGAAAGGAGGCGCACATTCTCCGCGGTGTAGGCATAGTCGATGACTCGCCTGCCGGGCTCTTTGCTGAACAAGTCCGCGACAAGAACAAACGGTATCAACATGGCGGCTACCATCGGGGCGACGTAAAGCTGTAATTGCAGCGGATTTGCATCAAGTTCCTTCTGCAAGCGCCCGGTCCAGACCGCGTAGCACGCACAGGCGACGACGCTGATGAGCGCGAAGCATGTTCCCAGAGCATTGAGGTTGAAGTCGGTTGCGAACGCCACCACCATGCCCGCCACCATGATCAATAATGAACGAACCAGCGACGTATCGAAGGATTGATTATAGAAATAAAATTCTATAAACAAAACGACCGGAGTGGACAGATGTTTCATTAGCTGATAAAAAGCCACGGAGTTATGCTGTAGCGACAGGTTACTAAACACGACGAACGATATATTTCCCAGTGCGAGTCTTGCGCACTTGCGCCAGTCCAAGTGTTTCGCTTGAAAGACGCGCACTTGCAAGAGAAGCGCCAGGCCCAGTGCTGTCACGAAATAGTGCCAGAACGTCAGGCTTGTTGCAAAGTGAAACGCCGCACGAAATACTTGCTTGTTCGCTGCGACGATGCCCACGGACGACAAAAAATTGAACGCCATGGCGGCGATACTGCGGGACGCCCCCCAGTGAGACGCTTTCGGTAGCATCTCCCAAATCGTGTGAAATCAATCCGATACAGATATTATTCGTGTGGAGCGTTCGCGAGCGCGCGCCCCCTCTGAAACCACCAGCCGCTCTCGGGTATCGTCAGCGGGCTCTACGACGAGCACCCGAACCCTCTCAACAACTGAAGTAACACGTAGAACCAGTGCCTCTATCTTAAAAACACATTCAAAGTTGACGCTACGTTCTGCAGGAAGAGATCTGCGTTCTCGAGTTGAACAGTACGGATACCGCGTATGCTCCAGAAACGCGTACCGTGCTGCGTGTGCTGTTGCCGGGAACACGCACGCACGTTGGCGCGCACGCAGCGTCGAATGCACGCATATCAACAACAGATGGCGGCGGCGGCGGGTCTCGGCAACCGCGCATCATCCAAACTGGGACACTCTCCGCATTTGTTGCTACAAAAGTGTCGGATTCGAATAGAACACCGAATGGATCCTAGTGCTCATGCACTGAGATTGTTGCGAACCTGTTTATAGGCGTGCAGTCTCGATTCTCGACGTGCAGCGAGAAGGGCTTACGCATTCATGGGTCGTTTTCGGATGCTCGGGTGAGTCGACGCTGTGGCTCCTTCGACGCTCTACTGGTGCAATTCTTGAGTCTAACGAGTATTGTTATCAAGAGGGATCATAAATTTCTAGAAGACGAGATCGTAAAATAACCGATTTCCTTAAAAAGCCCCATGCATACAAGTCTCGGTGATTCTTCTTTTCTTACGAATTTTCCGCTCAAATCACATATGCTTCAAGTTTCCGGTGCTTCTGTTCCAGGGCAACACCGGGGTGCAGCAATGCGCGCTTCTGGATTGGAGCGTGAAACGAGTCTACGTCATTTTTGGAAGACTTGTTCGCAAGATTACGCTGAGCGTTCACTGAAGTCGTCGCGCGAAATCATCGATTCCGTTCGAAAGACAAATCCTGCTTTCTTTGTGCGTGTCGCCAGGACGTCATTCCACAGCAGCATGATATTTCACACAGGATATGCAACCATAGGCTCGCTGTCACCTCTGTTTATGTGAAAAGAGGGTCTTGGCTGCGATTCGGACACGGGTCATCGCAGCGATCATCGCCAGTCGAGCGCGCGTCACGGGGTTGCACGCAGTGAACCAGAAGCGGATCGGAATTTCTTGACCTGTTGCCGAACCTTGATTTTCCCTCAGGTACTTGTTCCATCATCGTGGACAACGTCGCGTCCCAAACATTCGATATCGAATTAGACAGCGTGCGCTTGCGTGTCCAGCGGACAGAGACCCCGCAGATGGGATCCCCTGCAAAACGCCCGTGGTCAAGGGGTACTGCATCGGTGCTAGCCTTCGTTGGCAATCAAGGGCATGTAACGAGCGACAGAGCAATCGTTCACGCGCATCATGGCGGGCCTCGGAGCAGGAGTCGGTGTAGTAGCAGATATGGTGAACACACGGGAACAGCTTACCCCAATCACGTGTCGCCGCTGCACAAAGCGCAAGCAGGCTGTCAATGAAAAAGATAAATCCCCGCGACATCGCTACGTCGATGAGCCAGACCGCGTTCCAGAATGGATGACGAGTCATTCGGCCTCGAGGCAATTCATAACGATCGCCCTGGCGTCCAGCAGACAGCTCGTGCCATCGAATGAAGCTTACAACCAAAGTATGCGCGTAAACCTGGGCTCCGTTCAGGTTCTTCGACCAGCAACGACTCCCCGGTATCTGCTTCAGAACCACGGTCCAGTGTCGCTTCCGAGAACTGGCCTCGACGCAGCGCCAGTCCATCCGACAATGCTCAAGAAACACTGGCGGATAGTTGCGTGCGGTCCAGCGCGCTGTGCCCAGCAGCCGGGCAGCACCAAGACGCTCGCGAACCGAAAGATGCTCCGCGCTTCCTTCACTTGCCGCTGTAGAGGAAAAGGTCGCACATTTCCCAACATTATAGAGTTTACGGTTCCTTCCAGGTAGAGAGGTACGCTATGATCGCGGGGATTACATACGGTGGACCGAAGCAGCCGCGTGCACCAGCGTTCCCATATTCATCAGGTCTGCCGTCGGTGCACGAGGTCACCGAGCCCACCACACGAACCAGCGCATGCTCTGCCTCACTTGCGATTCACGGGAATACGCGCCCGCAGCTTTTCTCTTTGCTCGCGAGTATCCTCCGGAAGCGGCTGCAGGTACGGAGGCAGTCCAGGGAACTTGGGCACGTTGCCAGTGTCCAGAATAGAGCGGCGCGCTAGCGTTGAGCCCGGACGCTTTTCTGCCTTGGGCGCCGCCGCAGTAGCCACAGGCTGTTGCTCTTGCTGCTGGGTCGCTCCAGTACGCGCTTCCGCAAAGGAACGCGCCTGTGCTGTCCGCTGACGCTGCTCCTCTTCCTCCTCCTGCTTCGTCTTCGCGCGCTTGGGCACTACCTTTGGACGACCGATTGCAGCCATCGGGGCGCGGATAGGAGGTTTCGCCGCCTCTGGGACATCGTCGTCCTCCTCCTCCCTCCGCTCCGGACCATCTTTAAAAGGAGACTTGACAACACCCTTCTTGACCAACTCACTGGTCGGCGCTGTTTGCGTCACTGGCGGCTTGTAACCCGGTTCACCGGGCTGAGGTTCCGCCTGCAGCTGGGAAACCAACGCTCGCCGCGCAGTCGCAGCCCGTGTACGCCGGCTGCAGCGCGACTGAACCGCACCAGAGCGCGTTCCGATAAAACCTGAGCTGATAACAAACGCCATCGCACCAGCAGACTGTATCCGAAGCAACGCACAGTACCAAACGCGTTCTTCTATGACAGGTAACGCGTACGCGACAATAGCGTTGGCGTCTGCGTTGAACGCAGCTCGATGCCATCGCGCTGCGGTTTGCGCAGGCG
>Ga0123519_10007346_pt1 | contig 17093 bp, 20 predicted proteins | sample YelNatPaOPRAMG02_FD_87396 | JGI IMG/M metagenome (GOLD analysis project Ga0123519, IMG submission 87396) | Hot spring microbial communities from Yellowstone National Park - Yellowstone National Park OP-RAMG-02 (version 2) | ecosystem: Environmental > Aquatic > Thermal springs > Hot (42-90C) ... | reverse complement strand
ATCATCATTTACTTTAATTGAAATTTTAGTGGTTGCTACCATTATTGGTCTTTTGGCGGCAGGAGCAGTAGTTTCTTATTCACAACTAAATAAACAATCCCGTGATGCTAAAAGAAAAGCTGACTTAGAACAAATAAGAGCCGCTTTGGAGATGTATAGAAGTAATAATAACTATTATCCATTATTAAGTAGTGTTAATACTACTTGCGGAAATACAACTGGTTTATCTGATGGAACATCAACTTATTTATCAGATATCCCTGATGATCCAAAATGTTCAACTTATAAATACTATTATAACCCTTTACCTTCAGGGTGCAATAACACCACGGTGTATTGTAATGATTATACTCTTGCTGCTCAATTGGAAACAAATTCAACCTGTACTTCTCCCCCTGGCGGCAATAGTTGCGGCACCGGTAATCCTTGTAATTATTGTTTAGGGCCTTATGGAAAAAAATGAAAGAAAAAATTTTCCGTTAATTGTTATTTGTTATTAGTTATTTGAGGAAAAGATACGAACGATACCAGCGATAAGAAGTGTAAAAGCATATACCAAATTTTACTATAATTTAAAACTTTTAATTATGTCATCCTGAATTTATTTCAGGATCTCAAAAAGAAATTCCGAAACGAGCCTACCCTCCAAATCAGAGGGTTTGGAATAATAATAAATTGTAAATCTGAACAGATTTAGTATAAATGTTGTGTAAAGGTTGGGTAAAAGAAATATATCAAATATCAAAAATCAAAATGCAAAATGACATAGAAAATGTGAAAAGTTAGGTGTTAGAAGATTAGTGATAAATGAAATCCTTTACTTTAATTGAGCTTTTAATTGTCACAACAATTATTTTTATTTTAAGTGGCTTGTCTTTGGCCAGTTATAATGGTTTTACTGAAGAGCAAAAATTAAAAAATGAGGCAAGAAAATTTGTTGATGTTTTGGAATTGGCGAAAAAAAAAGCGATGACAGCTGATATTGGTAATTACGACGATGACGCCTGCTCTAACTTTTTTGGCACGCGAGTAGATGTTTTACCTTTACAGTATACCTTAAAACTTTGTTGTCAGAAGGATTGTAACAATCCTAGCCCAACTTTTCCTCCCTATAGTTTTGCACCAAATATTCGATTTATTAATACAACCGGCAATATAACTTTTAGTCATATTGAAGCTAAAATAAGTGGGATAACAAGCTTTACTTTAAAAAATACCGCTATCAATAAATGCCTATCAATTACTATTTCTTCGGCTGGAGTTATTAATTTGAACGAAACTCTCTTTAGCGACGGTTGTTGATCATAAAAATTTAAAAAAATTTGCAATTTGGCGAAAAAAAGTTGTATCCTTATTTTAATGAGGAAAAAAAACAAAGGCTTTACCATGATGGAAGTTTTAATATTTGTTTCTATTCTTTCTTTATTTTTTGTCACCGCAGCCGCTATTACTACTGCTTCTTTAAGAAATTTAAAAGTCCAAGAGCATAAAATTTTAGCCACGCGATATGCTGAGGAACTTTTGGAATGGTTAAGAGGGGAAAAAGAAGCTGGTTGGAATACGTTTACTAACCATACCGACACATACTGTTTTAATTCTTCGCCAATAACTAGTTGGGAAAGCCCTGGTAATTGTTTAGGCTATAGTCTAAATAATTTATACAAACGGGAAGTCACCCTAACTGTTCAAGGAACCCCATCTCAAGTTAATGTTTCAATTACTGTCGAATGGCAAGAAACCGGAAATACTTATAAAGTTCCATTAAATACTATTTTTACCATATGGGAATAATAGATAAATCAAAAATCAAAAATCAAAAATCAAAAATTGATTTTATAAGAAAAAAAAGCTTTACTTTAATTGAAATGATTGTGGTCATTGCTACAATCGGGCTAGTTTTACCAGCTCTTTTTGCTATTGTTTTTACCATCCTTCAACAACAAATAAAAATTCAAAGGCTTTCTATTGTAAAAAGAGAGGGAGATTATGCTTTAAGTGTGATGGAAAATATTATTAGAAATTATGCGGTAAAAATTTATTCAGAAAGTAGTTTTATTAATGAACGATGTACAACTGCTAATTCTAGCTATGGTCCTCAAAATGGTAGTGGATTTTATTTTGAAGATAAATATGGTAATTGGTTTAATTTTTACCAAGATTTTACCAATATTAGTTCTAATTCCGCTAAACTTTCATCCCCAGTTAATTTAAATAGTCCCCAAACAAAAATTACCGACTTTTCAATCCAATGTTACCGCACCAATCTCTACTCACCACCGGTAGTTAATGTCAGCTTTAAAATTGAATATAACACTACCTCTACCCGACCAGAGGAAAGAGTTACATCGTTAAACTATAACACAAAAATAAAATTAAAAAGTTATTAGCAGTTGATATTAAAATTCTTTTGTTCTATATTTAAATTATATGGCGGATAAATTTTTTTCTTTAGATTTTAAGGAACAGCAGGTTGTCGTGGCTGATGCAAAACAATCTGGACAAAATTTAGAAGTTAAAACCATCGGTTACCTTGAGACAGAAATTGGCTTTTTTGAGGGAGAAACAGAAAAAATCATCAATAATCAAGCCAAGCGAATTCAAACGATAATAAAATCATTATCAATCAACAAAAAAAATGTTGTCATAGTCATCCCTGACACTTTCACCTACACCCAAATTTTAACCATGCCACAACTAAATGAAAAAGAATTAATTTCAGCCATTCGATATCAAGCAGAAAAATTTATTCCTATGCCAATTGAGGAAGCCAGTATCGATCTTGAAATTTTGGAGGAAAAAAAACAAGAAAAAAGTTTATCGGTATTGATTGTAGCCGCGCCAAAAAAATTAATCGAAAAAATCCAGCAAGTGGTTGAGCTTTGCGGCCTTATTCCAGAAGCGATAGAGAATGAGACCAGCGCCATCGCCCGTTATCTCTTTGCTTGCAAAATCAATCCCCAAGTTTTAGCCAATTTTAATTACAGCTCTACTTCTCTTTATTATTTTGATCCGCAGACTAATATTATTAAAGAATATTATAATTTTAAAATCGGCTATCAATTATTTTTAAAAGAATTACAAATTAATAGTAATTTAGCCGATCAACAAGCAAAAGAATTTTTAAAAAAATACGACCCGCTGGATAAAAAAAACTCGCTTGATGCCACTGCTATTTTAGCCCCTCCTCTTAAGGAAGTCATCATTGAGATAAGACATTTTTTAAACCTAATTGAAGAAAAATATCATCAAAAGATCAGCCAAATTAGTTTTTCCAATTATATTGTTTATTTTCCTGCCTTAACAAAAATTTTAAGTACCAGCTTACCAATTCAGACTAATCTTTTAAACCCATATCAAATTGCCACCAAAAATCCGTTGGTTGAATCCCATAAAGACGAATTACCATTATTTATCGCTTCTTTTGGTGCCAATTTTCGCTAGAGATTATGAAAAAAAAATACATTAACTTAATTGCTACCAAAGCAGATTACCAAAAGCTAGAAATCATCTTTTACCGGTTACGTATCTTGACATTTTTTTCCTTTTTTGTCGCTATTTTTCTCACAATGGGCTTTTACATTATTATCCAAACGCAAAATAACATGATTGCCCAAATTCTTAATGAAAAAAAAATGTTGCTTCAAGGAGAAGAAAAATATAATCAAGAAAAAGAAGCAAAGTTATTACGTTTTAGCGAAGCTTATAAAAATTTTGAGCAATTTTTAAAAAATGACGCAAATGCCCTACCTTATTATCAGATACTAAATACTAGCCTCTCTCAGGCGACCCAATCTGCATTAATCAAAGCTTTCAACATCAATAAAAACCGCGACGTTGATTTTATTGTAACATTCAATAATTTTGAGGAAATGATAAATTTTTTACGCCTTAGCGAAAACAAAGATTTTTTAAGTAAATTTGACAATTTGATTCTCAAAAGTTTTTCTGTAATCAAGGGAGAATCGTTGATTGAAAATTATGAGTTAAGATTTTCGGGCCGCTTTAAAAACCTGCATGAAAATCAAAATTAGACCATACCTTATTGCTTTAATTAAAGAAAATATCGCCTTTATCGGCGGGTTAGCTTTAGCGTTATTCTTTATCATTTTTATTTCAATCACAATGATAACAAAAATCTTCAATAATAACGAAAGAATAAAAGCTTTAAAGGAGGAGATAGAAAACCTTAAAAAGAAACAGCTTGTTATTAGAACCCAAATTGATGAAAAAAAATTGGAAGACTATATTAAATTTCTTGATACACTAATACCCCAACAAGAAGATTATTTTTCTATCATCGCTGCTTTGGAAAAAATATCACAAACCACCGGCTTTATTATCACCTCTTATCAAGTCAATTTAAGTGGTCATCAACCCGGAATGACGAAAATAACTGTGATTGGTCAAGGCAATAAAGATACTTTTTTTAATTTTTTGAAAAATTATAATTTTGACAGCGGTCGATTAATTACGGCTGAAGATATCACTCTTTCAGAAGTTAGCCAAAACGCCTCACAGCTTCAGCTTACTTTTTATAATCAAGGTAACAAAAAGGTTACTTCAACCGCCCTCTTATCTCAACATGATCTAAACAATCTCCCAGCTTATCTCTCAAAAATTGAAAAAATCTTGGAAAAAACAAGTTTTTCTTTAAAAGAAGAGGAACAACAAAATGCTAAAGAGGCTGAACCAGCAAGTTATCAAAAAAAGACTAATCCTTTTTAGCCTTAAGAAGTTTTTGCAATCCCTCTGAGATAATCGCCCCTTGGCTGCACCAGTAATCAAAGCGGTCTTTTTTTAACTCTAACCGAAAGGGTTGAGTTAGTGGGTCATAAAAACCAATGTTTTCGATGTATTTTCCAAGCTGCTTTTTGCGTTTATCAACCACAACGATACGGTAAAAGGGCCTATTTTTTCTGCCAAACCGACTTAGACGAATTGCCGTTGCCATAGAATTGATTATATCATTAACTTAAGGTTTTGCAAGGCATTTTTTGCTGCCATCTCCTCTGCTTCTTTTTTTGATGCTCCCCCACCTACTCCTAATTGCTTTTGATTAAAATACACCGCCACTTTAAACCATCGCCGATGAGCCGGACCTTTTTCTTCAACGAGTTTATAGAGCGGAGTTTTTTTATACTTTGCTTGAATATATTCTTGTAATCGGGTCTTACTTGAAAGATAAAGCTTTTTATTTACGATTTCATTTAATTGAGGGATAAACAAAAAATCACAAACAAAACGGTAAGTGGTCTCAAAACCCTGATCAAGAAAAATGCAGCCAATTAGCGCTTCAAAAACATCGGCTAGGATATTCTTATTTTTTCGCCCCTCTTCTTTTTCTTCCCCTTTTGATAAAAACAAATATTGACCAAGATTTAAGTTCTCTGCCGCTTGAGCGAGTGTCTCTTTTTTTACAATCGCTGATTTAATATCGGTATAATCACCTTCTTTAAGAGCAGGGTAATTTTTAAATAGATAAACTGAAGTAATTAAAGAAAGAACACTATCGCCCAAAAATTCAAGTCGTTCGTTGGAAGGAATCAGAAAACCTTTGTGCTCGTTAAGATAAGAGCGATGAACAAAAGCGTTAGTTAATAATCGCTTATCTTTAAAACGAATATTAATTTTTTTTTCTAAAGTCTGATATTTATTTTCCATGAGAATCAAAAATTTTTTTCTTTTTTTGAAATTTCAGTATAAATTTTTCCCAATACCGCGTTAACAAAAGCATAAGATTTTTCACCCCCGAATTCTTTAGCTAGCTCAACCGCCTCATTAATAATCACTTTTACCGGTTCTTTTTTTTCGATCATCAACTCATAAATAGCTAGCTGCAAAATTGCCAAATCAATCTTAGCTATTTTTTCGATCGGAAATTTACTGGCATACTTTTGAATATATTGATTAATTTTTTGCTCGTTTTTAATAATGTCAATTGTTAGGGAATTAACTTGATTTTGATTATTTTTTTCCGGAATAAAAAACTTATTAGTAAAAAGCTGTTGAACAATTTTTATCCGTTTGACATGTCTTTTATCCATATTGATTTTACTTCTTACTTTGACAATGAGGACAAATTTGATGCGGTAATTTTAATCGATGACATTCTTTGCATCTCACTAATTGCGGTAATTTTTTTATCCGCGTTTTTTCTCGCTTTCCTTTTCTTTGGGTTGAGTGTTTTCTTTTTGGTAGTGGTGCCATATAAAATATATCATAACATAAAAGTACCAAGATGCAAGATAAAAGCGGATCTATAAAATAAAATGTGGTAAAAAAATAGTATTTTAAATTGTAACAACGGTTAAAACTCCTTTTAAAATTTGTGTCCATAAGATATATTCTTTTTCATCTATAAGAAAGATAAAAAAAGAAAAAGAATGATTAAACTAAATATTTTAATCATATCCTACTGTCATGCCGAGCTCGCTTCAGCATCCCATTGAGATCCTGAAACAAGTTCAGGATGACAGGGGGCCAAATGTCATTAAATGTCATGCTGAACCCTCCGATTCGGAGGGCGGGCTCGTTTCGGCATCCTATTGAGATTTTGATGTTATCCCGACCTAAATCGGGATCTTAAGGGGATCCCGAAATAAATTCGGGATGACATAAAGGATGACATAAAATTGTAAATTTACAAAGTAATGCTATCGGTCTTAATTACAAGCATACTTTTACCACAATTAATGATATAGATCCGACAAAAGTAGTTTATTTATTATCTTTTAAAAATATGAAATTAATGTGCATACTTAAGCTATCAATTTTAACTTTACTGAAATTATTATTGAATTGCGCGAGAAACTTGAAGTTCATGAGAAAGCGAATATTGAGTCCCCATTTTTTTGCTGCGGGCAAGGAAAAGTGATCCTCGCTTTTTTTTCCTTGTTAGCAAAGCATTTAACCAGGTTTTTGATTCGCCAATTTTTTCTTTTAAATGCCGTAAAATATTCAAAATGATCTCCAAAAAGCGAATATGATATATGCCTGGTTTTTGTGGTAATTGCTCAACGGTTAATTTTTGAACGTCGCTTACGTCTTGAAGGAGTGAACGATTAGATTTTTTGATTAACTCAACTTCTTGTCTGATCAATTCAACTAATTCCTTTACCTTCTTTTTTACTAACTCTAACTCATAATAACTTTGATAGTTAAAGAGATTAAATTCTTGTCCTTTTTTTTGCCCTTCTTTTTTTTTACTTTCTTCTTTTTTAAAATGGTCAAAAAATGGAGATTCAAAAGAATTTAGATCTCCGTCGGATTTTAAAGCCTCTAAATTATTCAATGGGGTAGGAATTTTTCGATTGGTTTGACTTTTTTGATTGAGCATAGCCCGATTTTACTATAGGTTAAGCAAAAAGTCAAGCGTTTTTTGTTTGCGCAAAAGCATCGAATAAAAATAGCTATTTTGTTGCGCTCTTTCACGTTCTTTTGGATCTTGAATTACCGAGAAAATTTTATCAAGATCTGATTTCTCAACCACAATCCCTTCTTTCTCAGCTATTTCTTGAAGAATAAATTCTAATTTATACATCTCTTCAACTTCTTTTTTAATTTGATTCTTTAACTCATCAAGCGTTATCCCTTTTGAACTTAAATATGTTTCAATCGTTAAACCTAATTTTTGGACATCATCAACTAATTGGCTTAATCGGCGATTAAGCTCTTCCTCAATAATCAAATCAGCCATCTGGCAAACACAGCCGGAAAGTAATTCTTGAAATATCTGGTTAAGAAGCTTTGTTTCATCATCTTTTTTTTCCTCGTTTTCTTTAGTCTTGCCCGGCACCCAAATATCGGCCGGTTTTGCTTTAATTTTTAATTTTTTAATCCTTTCCCGATAATCCCCTAATTGAACCAAAGGTTTTTCTGCAATCGTTATCTTAAATTGCCAATCTTCGCCTTCTTTAGCTTTAGTTAATTCAACTTTTGGTGAAACAATCGGCCGTAAATTTTCTTTTTGAATAATTTCTTGATAAATCGGAGGGAGTAAATCTTTAATTAATTGCTCATAAGTTTCTTCAGGCTTAATATACTTTTGCCCGATTGATTTTGGCGCTTTACCAGGGCGATAACCAGGGATGGTAAGTTTTTCTAATTGGTTTTTCAGCGTTTTTTCTTTTTGCTCTTTTATCGTTTTGGCTGGGATATCAACGATGATTTCCCAAGCATTGTTGGGAAGAGATTTTTTTTGATAGTTATACATAATTATTTATAATTCTACTTTATTTTCGGCAAAATACAAGCGATTGTTATTTTCTTCTCGATAAAAGAGATTAATTAAATTAATCACTCGATTTGCCCAAGTCGGGCTTTCGGCATAAATCTGCCCAATTTCATAGATATTTTTTGCTCCTTTATCTAAGTAATTCTTGCGTAAATTATAACCGACTACTTCAATCGCCTGACTCCAGCTGGAGAAAGTGATGTAACCGCCACCCCAACCAAAAGGATTATATGAATTAGGATAAACAAAAAGACCAAAGGATGATTCCAACCCGGAAATCGCTGGCAATAAATAACAATCTAAATCATAAGCAAGACAAACATCAACAAATGTTTGAGATTCATTGGCTAAAGGTGATTGATGCTTTTCCAATACCATCTGAATCGTCCTTTTGATTCGGTAGATTTTAGTAATTTTGTTTTGGTTTGCCTTTTCCATATCGTTGATTGACGAATTAATTGCAGCCGAACTGCCAGCAATCGGCAAACCAAAAACTGGCCGTGGATAAAGATAGAATCCGACCAAAATAAAACAAAAAAACACAAGCAAAAAAAGATTTGATTTTTTTCCCATAAAAAAAATCCTAAAGCTTTTCTTGATAAACAAGAAAAACCTTAGGATCTAAAAAGTATTATAGCACATTATTATAGGAATGTCAAGACGCAAGTGTAAGTTATCAAATTCGTTTTTTAGTTAAACCTAAACCTTATTTATTCTTTTTTTTATATTCATTTTCTTTATCATTTTATCTTTTAAAGCCAATAATCAATATTTCATGGGGATCCTGAAACGAGTTCCGGATGACAGTATAACATAACATGTCATCCCGACTCAGTCGGGATCCCATTGAAACATAAAAAAAGGCCTTGAAATGAACTCAGGATGATAATGGTGGGTAAACACAAATTAATACACAAAGCTTAAGAAGAGTAAAAAATCACCAATTTAGCACATTTAAGCAGATTTTTTTTCTTTAACCAAACTAACAATTTTTTCAAACACGTTAGGATACTGGAGCGCAATATTGGCAAGAATTTTTCGATCAATCGCGACTTTTTTTTCTTTAAGTTGGTGAATAAATTGCGAGTATTTTAAGCCTAATTGATGCAGCGCCGCATTTAAGCGAATAATCCATAATCGACGAAAATCTCTTTTTTTTCTTTTTCTTCCGGCAAAAGCATATTCTCCCGCATGAAGAACCGCTTCCATCGCTTTTTTGAATTGTTTATGGCGGGTCATCCGGTAGCCTTTTGCCATCTTAAGAATTTTTTTATGTTTTATTCTTGCCTTTGATTTTATTCTCACCATATAAAAAAATAAAAGAATTTAATTGATAAAACAAGCATTCATTTTTGTCCAAGCATCCGTAAAACTTTATTTTTGTATTCGCCAACCAATTCTTTTAGCTTTTTTTTTCGCCTTAACCAGCACTTATTCTTTTTTGAGATAAGATGCCTTGCTCCTTGTTGACGAAAAAGAACTTTTCCCGTCTTTGTCACTTTAAATCTTTTTACTGCTGATTTTTTAGTTTTTTGTTTTTTTTTCATGCTTCTTTAATGTTTAATTTTAATCTTTCATTATAACCAATTTATTTCTTTTTTGCAACGACTGTGCGAATCACTCGCCCATCAAGTTGCGGCGGTTTGGCAAAATTAATTTCACCCAACATTGAAAGAAGTTTATTAATCAAATCAAAACCCATTTTAGTTTTTGCAATTTCCCGTCCGCGCAAAATTAGATTGATTCTAACTTGATTCCCCTCGGTCAAAAATTCATTTATTCGATTAACCAGGCGATTAAAATCAGCTTCGGCGATAAAAAGGTTCAAATTAACATCTTTGGTACTACTTTTTTTAATCCCTTTTTTTGCCTCTTTATTTTTCTTTTCCTCACGATATAAAAATTTTTTAAAATCAATGATTTTTGCCACCGGTGGTTGAGCGGATGGAGCAATGAGAACTAAATCCATCTCATTTTCCTGCGCTATTTTTAGGGCTTCCTCTTTTGATAAAATCCCAATTTGTTTTCCTTGGGCATCAATCACCCGCAGGTTAATATTGGGGACTTGATAATTGATAAGATAAAATCGGCGGTTAGTTTGATTTTTTTTAGGAAAAATTCTCAAGTTGATTATTCAATTGAGCGATGAACTGATAAAGATCAATTATACCCAAATTTTTTCCTTCGCGCGTGCGAACCGATAAATAATACTTTTTTTCTTGCTGATAAAGTTTATCTTCCTTATCTCCAATTATAACCATATATGGAATTTTTTGCAAGGTAGACTGGCGGATTTTGTAAGAAATAGTTTTATCTGATAAATCCGCTTCAACACGGAAATTATTTTGTTGAAGTATTTGTTTGATCGCTAAGGCAAATGGATGATGTTTTTCACTTAAAGGCAGAATCATCACTTGAACCGGTGAAAGCCAAAGGGGAAAAGCACCGCCATAATGTTCAATCAAAAGCCCAACCCAACGTTCGATTGAACCTAAAGGAGCGCGGTGGATTAAGACTGGTTTTTTAATTGAGCCATCTTTATCCACGTATTCTAAATTAAATCTTTCCGGAAGCATGAAGTCAACCTGAATAGTACTACATTGCCGTTGTCTAGCCAGTGAATCTTTAATGATTACATCTAATTTTGGGCCATAAAAAGCCGCGTCTCCTTCACTTTCTGTGTATTTTAGTCCTTTTTTCTCAATCGCCTTAATGATTTTCTCTTGGGCTTTTTGCCAAAGATTATCGCTGCCTAAATACTTCTCTTTTTTTGATCGCACCCCTAATCTTAAATAATAATCATCGATATGAAAAGCCTTAAGTAAATATTGAATGTAATCAAAAACGGCTAAAAATTCATCGACAACTTGATCTTCACGGCAAAAAATATGAGCATCATCTTGAGTGATATAGCGGACACGAAGCATTCCGGAAAGTTCGCCGGCTTTTTCATAACGGTAAACGGTAGCATTTTCCGCAATCCGGATTGGTAAATCGCGATAACTTCTTTTTTTTGATTTATAAATCATCATGTGAAACGGGCAATTCATCGGTTTAACGAGATATTGCTCATTATCTATCACCATCGGCGCATACATTTTATCTTGATAAAGCTGCCAATGACCAGAAGTGACCCAAAGTGATTTTCGGCCAATATGCGGCGAATAAACGTGTTGATAGCCGCGTTGAGTTTGTTCTTTGATGATAAGATTCTCAATTTGTCTTCGGACTATCGCTCCTTTTGGTGTCCAAATTAAAAGGCCAGGACCAACTTCATTGCTGATCAAAAAAAGATCAAGTTGTTTCCCTAACTTGCGATGGTCACGCCTTTTTGCTTCCTCAAGTTGCAATAGGTATTGATCAAGTTCTTTTTTGGTAGGAAAGATTGTTCCGTATATTCGGGTCAACATCTTATTTCTTTCATCACCCCGCCAATAAGCACCGGCAATCGACAAAAGTTTAAAATGCTTTAGTTCCTGATTAGGGTGATTAATGTGGGGACCTTTACACAAATCAATAAAATCGCCCGATTGGTAAGCGGTGATTGGTTCACCTTTTTTAACTATCTCATCAATAAGCTCAAGTTTATAAGGATTATCGCGCCATATTTTTAACGCCTCATCTTTAGTTAAATTCAACCGCTTCATCGTCAACCACCGTTTGACTAAAACTTTCATCTTATCTTCAATTTTTGGTAAATCTTTATCGCTGACTGGTGTTTCGCCAAAATCGATATCATAATAAAACCCATTTTCAATCGGCGGACCCAAAGTGATTTTAGCATGGGGATAAAGTTTTATCACCGCCGCTGCCAAAAGATGAGCGCAAGAATGCCTTAATTTAATAAGATAATTATCATCCATATTTAGTGGACTCGAGAGGACTTGAACCTCTGGCCTTTCGCATGTCAAGCGAACGCTCTAACCACTGAGCTACGAGTCCAACCACCCTTTTTTATTATAACAGAATTTTAAAAGAAAAAAGCATCTTAATCAAAAGGTTTTACCACTATCATTTCAAATTTATTTCAGATCGCGTTTTAGATAATGACATTATTCAGGATGACAGTATAACATAGCCTGTCATCCCGACTTAGTTGGGATCCTGTTGAAAAATAAAAGGAGATCCTGAAACGAGTTCAGGATGAGAAAGAGAAAGATCCTGAAGCAATCCTGATATTTTATAAGAATAAGGCTTTGGATGACATTAATGAATATTCTTTTATAAAGTTTTAAATTAGTTTAATCATCTTTTTTTATCCTATTGATAAAAAAAATCTTACCCCACAAGTTTTAAAATAATAGTCAAAAATATTATTTTTTTACCACAATTTATGGAAAAGAACCGATAGAAAATTAACAAAGGGTTAATTTCTTATTTTATTAAGTAAGTTATGCTATAATTCTTTTTATGGAAAACCTTGAGTTTTTTCAAGCAATCAACCAAGCAAAAACGCTTGATGAATTAAGAGAGTTGGAAATAAAATTTTTAGGCCGTCAGGGAAAAATCAATCAAATTCTTAAAAAAATCACCCAAATCCCTGAAAACCAAAGGAAACAATATGGGCAAAAAGTTAACCGCCTTAAAGAAGAGGTTAAACAATTAATTGAAAAAAGACGGGAAGCGATAAAAAAGACTCAAACCCCCCAATTTTTTGATCCTACTTTACCCGGTCGGCCTTATCCAATAGGCAGTCTACACCCTTTAACTTATGTCATTGATGAGATTGCCGAGATATTTCAGCGGTTAGGATTCATCCGTGTTACTTACCCGGAAGTGGAATGGGAATATTTTGCCTTTGATGCTTTAAACATGCCAAAAAATCATCCGGCCCGCGATGATTTTGAGACGTTTTTTATCAAATCTTTACCCCATAAAAAATTTGGTAAAATGATCTTATCCCCTCATACCTCCTCTGGTCAAAACCGAGAAATGCGCCGAATTAAGCCACCGATAAGAATGATTAATATCGCTAAAACCTATCGGCCAAATTGGGATGCTACCCATACGCCGATGTTTCACCAATTTGAAGGCTTGTGTATTGATAAAAATATTAATATCACTCATCTTAAAGGAACAATTAATTATTTTGTCAAAAATTTTTTTGGCGAAAAAAGGACAATTCGGTTGCGTCCGGCTCATTTTCAATTTACTGAACCCTCATTTGAAGTCGATGTTTCCTGTGGTGTCTGTTTAGGTTACGGCGAAAAGGATGGTAAAAAATGCAAGATTTGCAAATCCGGCTGGCTTGAATTGGCCGGGGCGGGGATGGTTCACCCAAATGTTTTACGAAATGGTGGAATTGATCCTGAAATTTATTCTGGTTGGGCGTTTGGTTTTGGGCCTGAGCGCTGTATGATGATGAGGGAGGAAATGAAAATTGAGGATATTCGGATTTTATACAATGGCGATATTAGATTTTTAGAGCAATTTTAAACGTAATATGAACATCAAAATTACTCATAATTGGCTTTTGGATTTTTTGCAAACTGACGCATCGCCTTTTGAAATACAAAAGTATCTTTCACTGGCTGGTCCATCGATTGAAAAAGTTGAGCCGATAATTAATTATGCCGGTCAAACGATAGATTATCTTTATGATATTGAAATCATTTCCAATCGGATTGATACGGCAAGCGTATGGGGAATTACTCAAGAAGCCTTAGCTATCTTACCGATGCATGGAAAAAAAGCGAATTTAAAAAATAATCCTTTACTGGATTACCGATTCAATAAGATTAAAGATTTTAATCAAAAAAAATATTCCTTGCAAATTAAAATTGAAAAAGATAATCTTTGTTCTCGATTTACTGCCTGTATTTTAGATGGTATACAAATCGCCCCTTCTCCACAATTTATTCAAGATCGTTTACAAGCGGCCGGAGTAAAAATTATCAATAATGTCGTTGATATTTCCAATTACTTGATGTTAACTTTAGGCCAACCAGTGCATATCTTTGATTTTGAAAAAATAGCACAAAATAACATGGCTTGCATGATCATGCGCGAGGCAAAAAAAGGCGAAAAAGTTGCCACTCTTGATGGTAAAGAAATCGTTTTAACAGGCGAGGATATTGTAATTGAAGATGGTCAGAGAAGATTGATTGATCTTTGTGGAATAATGGGTGGATTAAATTCTTGCGTCAGTCAAAATACTAAAAAAATAATCCTTTTTGTCCAAACCTACAATAAGGCAAAAATTAGAAAAACCACGATGACAACTGGTATAAGGACTTTGGCTGCCACTTATTTTGAGAAAGGATTGGATGAAGAACGGGTTGAACCAACTTTGGTTTATGGTTTAAAACTTCTTCAGCAATATGCAAAAGGGGGAATCGCTTCCAAATTATATGATATCTATCCCTTCCCCTATAAACAAAAAGAAGTCACCACCACCCTTCCCTTTTTTAAAAAAATTATGGGGGTTGATATCGATAAAAAAGATATTATAAATATTTTAGAGAATTTAGGTTTTAAAACTAAAGTTAACCAACAAGAATTAAGGGTATCTATCCCCTCCTATCGTAAATATGATATTTTAATTCCTGAAGATTTGGTTGAAGAGGTCGCCCGTGTCTATGGCTATCATAAAATTACTGATAACTTGCCACCGCCAGCTTTTGTTGAGCAACCGCTTGAATTTCATCGGCTTTTTAAAATCGTCAATAAAATAAAAGTCTTTTTAAAACATCTGGGATTAAATGAGGTGATTAATTATTCAATGATCAGTAAAAAAATGATTGATGAATGGGGTTTGGACGAGAAAAAACATCTTCAATTAGCCAATACCATTTCTGAAGAAATAGAATATATGCGCTTAAGCTTACTTCCTTCTTTATATAAAAATATAAAAGATAATTATGGTAAAAAAGATACTTTAAAATTTTTTGAAATCGCAAAAGTTTATTTACCCAAAGACGGTGATTTACCAGAAGAAAAATACCGGCTGGCGATGGTTTTCAATACCGATTATTTTGATCTTAAAGGAGTGATTGAGGCATTAATAAATGAATTAAATATTGAAAATAATAACATTGTTGACACAGTTGGTAAAGAAACTATCTACCAGAAAATATTTCTTAAAAATAACTGCGCCACTTGGCTTGTTGAAAAAAATGCGGTTGGTTTTTTGGGTCAGGTAAAAAATGGTGAGAAAATTTATATGGCAGAAATAGATCTAGAAAAACTGATGAAATACTCGCGCCCGCTTGCCTCCTATCAAACTATAAATCCATTTTCTGTCATTAAATTGGATTTAACTTTCGATAAAAAAATGCCCTATATTGAATTGAAAAGAAAAGCCTATCAATCTTCTTCTCTTTTAAATAAGATTGAGATAATTGATATTTTTAAAAATAAAATTACCTTACGTTTATATTTTTCCTCAACAAAAAGAAATATTACCGAAGAAGAGGCCAAAAATGAGCTGAAAAAGATAAAAAAAATCTTACTCTAAAGCACGCAAAAAAGTATTAACTCCGTGGGCCCAACTACCGTTGGAAGAAGGAGTGTATTTTTCCATGATTTTTGAGGCAGTAACTAATCCTTTATCAAGATAATGTTTTTTTATTCCTAAAGCAACCGTTTCAATCGCCTCTTCATAACTTGTGAATTTCATCACATTATCTCCATATATCCCCCATCCCCAGCAATTGTAGGAATCGGACGGGATATATCGACAAAGATTTGATTCTTGCATCGCAATTGCCGGCAATAACCGATAGTCGAACTGATAACGATCGGAAACCTCAACAATAAGTTGAGCATAATCATACAAAGGAGAATTATACTTGCGAAAAAAATTCTTTAAATTGGCAACCCGCGCATCTCCCACTTGATATTGTGCTTCTTGAGCGCCTAAAACTTGTGGTGGAGTTGATAAAATAAATTGTTGATCTAATTTATCCGCCTGACTGATTTCAGCCAGAATTTTTTTTATCCGGGCTGTCTTTTCTCCTAGTTTCACTAATTTAAAGGCTGAAAAAATATTGACGATAACAAGAATAAGGAAAAAAATGAAAAAAAATAAAAATCGTTTTGCCATAAATATCAATATAGTAAAAAAAAATTTTTTTGTCAAATTAATGGTGGTTCTTTTAAAAATTTAGTTGATAAAAGAATCATTTTAAAAGACTGGTGAAGATTAGTGTTTAATAAAGTGATCGGATAATAAAAAGGTTTTTTTATTATTCTTTATAATAAATTTGTTTCAATATTTCCTATTTGTCATCTCAAATTTATTTCAGGATCTCCTTTTATTTTTCAATGGGATTCCGACTAAGTCGGGATGAGAGGTTGTGTTGTAAAGTCATCCTGAATTTACCATGCCTGCCGGCAGGCAGGTTTGAGGATCTCTTTGAGATGCTGAACCAAGTTCAGCATAACATTTGGTACCCATGTCATCAATTTTTTAAAAATTTGAAATAGATACCAAGCTTGGTATAATATTCTACATGGCAGATAACGATCAAAACAAAGGACAGAAAGAATCAGAGGAAATAAAGCTTTCCTCCTATACGACCGCCCTGATTTCTGCTTTGCGCCAAATTAAGCCAAAACCGCGCCCTGATGACCTCTCGGTTTTAACCGTATCACAAACAGTTTCTCTTTTTGCTTTAGCCTACGAAAAAATACGCAATGCGGTTGAATTTCGTGAAGACCATCTGATTTTACGGGCCGCGATTGAAAGAATTATAAGACGGCGATTTTCTTTAAATCCTTCTGGTAAAGGCGAGGCAGAAAATTTACTGCGCGAACTTCTTTGGGCGCGTTATTTTGATACCGGCACACTCGGCGGTGATGACGTAAATCAGGTGCAAAAAGTTATTGATAATTATATTCGATTGCGTAACCTGATTGT
>Ga0123519_10007343_pt1 | contig 17096 bp, 20 predicted proteins | sample YelNatPaOPRAMG02_FD_87396 | JGI IMG/M metagenome (GOLD analysis project Ga0123519, IMG submission 87396) | Hot spring microbial communities from Yellowstone National Park - Yellowstone National Park OP-RAMG-02 (version 2) | ecosystem: Environmental > Aquatic > Thermal springs > Hot (42-90C) ... | reverse complement strand
TTACGGTACCGATAATGTAAGTGCCGCGGCCGATGGTGACGGTGACGGGTTTACGTTGTTGGAAGAGTACCGACGCGATTATCAACCGTCATGCTCGGATATCGTCATGGATGGCGGCATCTCTCAACGGTTGTCAATGGGAGTTTTCACTGACACGCGAACATATGCCTATTACTGGATCAACAGTCACCCCGACGGATTGGTGTCCGGTTTTGGCCAGGAACCGGTCGGTACCGTCATCCAAACCCCCAATGTGCCCGACAACATCAACGGTTACATTTTCGGCCAGTGGCAGGTGAATGGTCAACGCCAGACAGACTCCCGTGGCATTTCCATTACCCAGGCAACGTTCACCCTTTACAGCAATTCGGTGGCGACCGCGTTCTTCTATACCCCTGATGCCGACAGTAACGCCAACACCATCCCCGACTGGTGGGAAGTTCATTATTTCGGGACATTGACAGGTCCCATCGCAACGTCCGATCCCGATGGCGACGGTATGACCAATCTTCAGGAATACCGCGCAGGCACCGATCCGAAATCTGCCTTCAGCCGTTTGGCCATCACCAACATCCTCAACACCGCAGAGGGTTGGGAAATCTCTTTCCCGTCCGTTTCCGGCAAAGTCTATCGCATCGAATATGCTACCGATCTGATGACGAGCAATGACTGGTCAATTCTTCTCGACGACATCACGGCCACCGGGACCGTGATTCAGGTCGTTGATCCTACTGCTACCAATCAGCCTGCCCGTTTCTATCGCGTCCGGCTCAAGCGTTAACCCGTCAACTGTGCTACGTTGCGAATAATGAATCGCCTCCAGCATTCTCACAGCCCCTACCTTCGACAACACGCCAATAACCCCGTGGACTGGTGGCCTTGGTGCGACGAAGCGTTGGCCGAAGCCCGACGCTCCAATAAACCCGTCTTCCTCTCCGTCGGCTATTCCACCTGCCACTGGTGTCACGTCATGGCCCACGAATGTTTTGAAGACGCCGCCACCGCCGCGCTGCTCAACGACCACTTTATTTGCATCAAACTCGACCGCGAAGAACGCCCCGACCTCGACCACATCTATATGACCGCCCTCCAAGCCATGACCGGCTCCGGCGGCTGGCCCATGAGCCTCTGGCTCACCCCCGACCTCGAACCGTTCTATTGCGCCACCTACATCCCCCGCAAGCCATTCCAACAAGTCTGCCGCCGCATCCACGAACTCTGGCAAACCCGCCCCGACGATGTCCGCCAACAAGCCGCCCACATCACCGAAGCGTTGCGTACCCATCTCACCGCGAATCGGACGCAACCGGTGAGCGCATCACTGAGTTCCAATCCCATCTCGGAAACGCTTTCGCACTACCGCGCCAACTACGACCAGAACCACGGCGGGTTCGGACACGCTCCGAAATTTCCTTCACCTTGCATCCTCAACTTCCTCATGCGCTGCGGCGGCGCCGACACGGCTCTTCACCAACTCCGCGCCATGGCCAACGGCGGCATTCACGACCAACTTGCCGGCGGTTTCCACCGCTACTCAACCGATGAACGCTGGCTGGTGCCGCACTTCGAGAAGATGCTTTACGACCAAGCCCAACTCATCGCGAGCTACACCGAAGCATGGCAAATCACTCGCAACCCGTTCTACCTCGACATCGCCCAACGCACCACCGAGTACGTTCTCCGCGACCTCGCCTCGCCCGACGGCGCGTTCTATTCCGCCGAAGACGCCGACAGCGAAGGCGTTGAAGGAAAGTTCTACACATGGACCCGCGCAGAACTCGAAGCGGTTTTGGGCGACAAAACCGACGCTTTTTGTCGTGCTCACCTCGATGAGAACGTTCTCCACGGCCAAATCGAAGAACCAGAACGCAACGCGCTCCTTGCCGCCCGCAATCGTCGCATTCGCCCGCACCGCGACGAGAAAATCATTACCAGTTGGAATGGTCTGATGATTTCCGCGCTTGCCAAGTGTGGCGAAATTCCACCTGCGACCCGCGCTGCCGAATGGCTTCTGAAACGCGGTATCTGTCGCACGGAGACCGTGCCGGCCATGTTGGACGATTGCGCCAATCTCGCGCTCGGCCTGCTCGATCTTTACGAGGCGACACTCGACGAGCGTTGGCTGCGTGAATCTATCGCGTTGGCCGAACAAATGTTGGCGCGCTTTTACGACTCCGAGGTCGGCGGTTTCTTTCAGACGACCGACGCCGCCGTGATCATCCGCGCCAAAGATTACTACGACGGCGCCGAACCAAGCGGCAACGCGCAGGCAACGCTCCTGTTGTTGCGGCTTGCCCCGCACACCAACAATCTGCCTTACCGTGAGGCTGCCGAGACAACCCTGTCATTGTTTGCCACGCTTGGAATGCCGCAGATGCTTTGCGCGCTTGACCTCGCATTGCATCATCCCATCGAGATCAGCATTACCGCCGACCTCTTGCCGGTTGTGCGCGGCGAATTTCTCCCCCGCAAAATTCTTCGTCGCCACCTCGGCACGGAACCCTTCGCCCAGGTCTGCGTCAACCGCGCCTGTCAGTTACCCGTGCACACCCCCGCCGACCTCCAACGACAGCTTGACGCCTTGAAGGCTGACGAATCCTGATTGTTTCAGTGATCGAGAGTTCCAATTCAGGCTGCAAGGGATAGGTAACTGGCAACCGCAAGTTATTCATGGCTTTTCAAAGTGCGGTTGGCCCACCAGTTGGGCTGCGCTACCGTCAGGGCTGTGGACGCGAGCTTGCGAGCCGTAACCTCCGAGGCATTATTGGCCGCCTTCTTCCTATTCGGTTTCGTGGTTGATGGGATGGGTGGGTGGGACGGCCGATCGCCCAACGGGCCTTGTTCATATTGCCAAGTATTGGAATCACCCCAGCGGGCGCGAGCAAATCGGCTGGCTGGCACTCCCTATCTACGTAACATGGCATTTGCCAGAAGCCCGGCAGCCAGCGCGGACGCAATAAGCGAACACCCGCCTCCTACGCCGTCTTTCGCACTGAACTCTACAAATGCGCTGACCAGTGAGATCAACACAATGACACTACACAATAGGATGGCGATGCCGGCCAGTGCCGAGTCTTGTATCGGTTTAGGTTCCTGAACTTTATTCATTGCATTTCTCCCTACTTGTCAACATTAGTGCTGACTCTTGTGCCGCGCCGCCGAGTTCCAATCGTTGGAGAATGGCATTGCTTTCCAACTGTTGGAAGCGTCCCCAATGGCGCGGGCAAAGTCCGGCGATTGGTTGGGCGACGTTCTTGATGATGTCCATACAGGCCTGTCCTATTTTCGCTACCGCGAGAGGTACCATGCCAAGAAGACCAGGGGAGAAAGCAACGTGAGTACGAGTCCCCACTTCGCGGCGGTAAGCTTTCGGTTCTTCTGGACAAATCCGATGGCCGCCGTGACCAGCCCAAGGGGCACGCCTACGAGATACATAACGGCCGGGATGGAGAATGCAAAGATAATGCCTTGATTATCCTTTACGCCCATCGCAACTGCCGCAAGAATCCCAAGCTGAGTTGCAAGCATAGTTGCGCCGACGATACTAGCGGCGATACCCATACGCGACTGCGTCAACTCATTCTGATTCTGCGTATTCATATCTCGTCCTCCATAATGTCGTTTAGGCCAACGTAAAAGGTCAGCCACCGCTGGCCGCGGAGCGGCCAACGGTTGGCAGCGCCGGTTGGTTGGGTGGGAGCCGTTGCTCATTGAATCATCAGCGACTCCGCGGAAGCGCGTTATCCTTCCCCTTGTTCCATGGAATCGTACTTTGCTTCGGCGGTAGTGTGTTTGCGAAACCAAGCGTGTTTTCGAGAACAGTGACTTTCAACTCGCACGGTACTCCCAAGTTACTCCAATAAGAGACGACGGTGACGTGTTTGTTCTTTGGGTCTCGCCATCGCGTTTCGGCAATAGCCTTGGAGAAAATCCGCAGCATCTGCTTGTTGTCGTCTTGGTCAACGGTATAGGGGATTCGAATGACGGTTTCATATTGATCCTCGTTCCATCCAGAAGTGGGGAAAGTGAACAGGAGATAACGGTTGCCGCCCTGTTTGGGTTTCATCGTGTCGGGGTTGTACTCAACTAAGTTCAGAATGTCTAACTTTCCGCGTGAGACGATTGACTTCTCCGTCGGTGAAGCGTCCTTAGAAAGGACGGGCTGCCCGTTATGGAGCACAACAAATGTCGGCAAGTCGCATCCAAGCCTGCTCGCTTCGAGGGAGTCGATGGCCTCCAACTTGATGACCAACCGGTTGGCATCAATATCGCCAAAGTAGGAGAGACAAAATCCATTGGCCCAAAAACCAAGAAACCCGAGTATCACAATCCTGATTCTCATCATCGCAATATACCGCCTCTCCTTTGCCCAACGCTCAAAATAACCGACAGCAAGAAGCGTGACAATCACACCCGCCTTCGCGGTCAAGCCAAATGCGCTCCGTGCTGTTTGACTCATCGGGTGGTTGTGTTTTTGTTTCTCGTGCTCAATAGCAACTGGACTGCGCCGATAATCAGCCAGACGCCAAGAATGGTAATCGCCGGTCCGTAGAACATCTCTGCTGTTGTGGGTGGGCAGAACAAACCGAATGACCGGAGGACTGCGAGAAGCCCAACACCGGCTAGATAAACAAGACTGGTAAGCAAGATGGCAACCCATATCCACTTCGAAACCGGCCACTGTTTCATCCCCTTAAACATAACGTGAAAGGTGAGCTACCGTGACCCCGGCGCAACAGTCTTCGACTTCATCAGCCAAGCCAGGGTTGATTGGCTCGCAGTTCGCTCGACTGCATGGATAGGCGCGGTCATCTCGCCCCCATGCTGCCAATAGTAACAATGAGCGGACTAAAGAGTGCATAAACCACGAGAACCCCCGATGCGATCAGGATGCCAAGCGCCGCCCAACTCGGCAACAACCGCGGTTTGCCGCGGACATCCCTCAAAATGAGCAAGGCTGCCAACATGCACGCCAATAGCAACCAACCGAACGGCGTAATGCCAAAGACCAATCTCGTCAGGAATGGCAGAGCCGTGTCTTTGGCATATAGGTCTTGGTAGATGGCACGAAACTTCGGAAGCAACACAAATGAATAAGCGCCAGCGAGAAGAAAAAACGCTGCAAACACCCACGATGAAATCCGTACTTTCATGTTTCGCCTACATTAGTAGGCGGCCATACTCAGCGGTGTTTGCCGGTAAAGTGGATTGGCCGGTTTCATGGGGGGAAGTGTAGGATTCGGTGCTTGCGCAGTCAAGGGTATTTCAAGTACTTGCGCCCTGAATGAGGGCATGTAAAAAGCGTTGCCGCGACCGCTTTTGCCGGCAATATCGGCCTGTGAAAGCCCCAACTTGGTTTGGCTTCCGTCGGAGCGATATTCGATGACTTTACAGACTGCCAGAACTGCTGTCTGGTTTCCCGAATGGATGGAGGCGCTTCGGCAATTGCGCCTGCCACCATTACGCAAACAGCAATACCAGCGGGGAGTCGAAGTAGAACGGACGTCCCGCCCGTTTCGTTTCGCACGGAACGATCACACGGGCGGGATGCCCGTGCCAGCATGACGGATGTTCCGCCGCTGGCCGTCGCCGACTTGGGAAAGACGAATTGGGAGCGACGGCTCATCGAGGTCTTGCGGACACGTCACTATCAATGCCGCACCGAACAAACCTACCGGGCGTGAGTATGGCGGTTTGCGGAGTGGTTGCAATGCCGCCATTGTGAAATCGAAGATGCTGCGACGGAACATGTGTGTGATTTCCTCACGGACTTGGCCACTCGTCAGCGGGTATCGGCTTCGACCCAGAAACAGGCGGTGAACGCCTTGGTGTTTCTGCTGTACGAGGGGCTGGAGCGCGATCCCAGTGAGTTTGGGAATTTTGCGTGCGCCCGCAAATCCGTCCGCTTGCCGGTGGTGTTGTCGCGGGACGAATGCCAGAAGCTCTTCGCGGCGCTGGAGGGCGTCAGCCGGTTGATGGCGGAATTGATGTACGGCAGCGGGATCCGGTTGATGGAACTGCTGCGGTTGCGGATCAAGGACGTGGACATTGAGCGTCGGCAGTTGCTCGTTCGCGCCGGCAAGGGCGATAAAGACCGCATCACGGTCTTGCCGGTGGCGATACTTGACCGGTTGCGGGCGCATCGGGAGTGGGTGCGTGCGTTATACGAGAAAGACCGGCAGGCGGGTTTGCCGGGGGGCTGGCTGCCGGAAGCGATTGATCGCAAGTATCCCAAGGACGGTGAAGCCTGGGAATGGCACTGGCTGTTTCCGCCCGCGAGTTGATGACCGATCCCCGCAGCGGTCTTCGGCGACAGCATCATCTGCTGGAGGAACGGTTTCAAGCCGCCGTTCGCGAGGCCGCCGTCGGGCGCGGTTGAACAAGCGCGTCACGCCATATGTGCTCCGCCTTTGCCACGCACCTGCTCGAAAGCTGCTCGGATATCCGCACGGTTCAGGAACTGCTCGGCCACAAGGAGGTGGCGACCACTCAAATCTATACTCACGTCCTGAACCGCCCCGGTCTCGCGGTGCGCAGTCCGTTGGATGCGCCCTGAAATTCGGGCTGACAACGACAAGGCGTCATGTTCCGGTATCGGAAACACGTGGACTCTCTGGACTGCGCAACGACAGCTTGCGGTGCCAACCGTCGGCGGCTAAGATGAAAACATGTTTCGCACGGAAGATTATCTGGATGTGACGGAGTGCGCGTTCCCGGAGTTGTTCGATGGCTGTGAGAACGTCTGGGATGCGCTGAAACGGATTGGCGAGGTGGCAAAGACCAGGCTCCGGGCCGGCAATCTCGGAACGGTAATCGGTACCCCGTTCATTGCGGCAGACGTGCAGATCGGGAAGGGAACGGTCATCGAACACGGGGCAGTCATCAAAGGCCCGACGATCATTGGCGAGAACTGCGAAATCCGCGCCAGCGCGTACATCCGCGGCAACGTCATCGTTGGTGACGGCTGCGTGCTCGGCAATACTTGCGAGTTCAAGAATGCCGTGCTCTTCAATGGTTGTCAGGTGCCGCACTTCAATTACGTCGGCGATTCCATTCTCGGTCACAAAGCGCATCTGGGGGCGGGAGTGATCCTCTCCAACGTGAAATCCGTCAAGGGCAATGTCACTGTCTCCAGCGGTCTGTATCAGGTTGATACCGGTCTGCGCAAATTCGGCGCCATCATTGGCGATGGCGCCGACATCGGTTGCAACTGCGTCCTCAACCCCGGCTCGATTATTGGACGACAAACCGTGCTTTATCCGAATGTCCTCTGGCGCGGGGTGTGTCCCGCCGACTCGATTGTCAAACTGCGTCAACAACAGGAAATTATTGGTCGCAGGAAGTGATCACGTGCCTGGTTGGAGGCGGATGATGCGCAGGCGTATGAACCGTCAGGGAGTATTGGTGAGGGGTATCTTGTCGCGAGCAATAATGGGCTGGGTGTCGCCGTTGTTGGTGGACGTGTCGTATTACGGGGCGAAGTTGCAGGAACAACTGGCGCGGGACTAGTGGACGGAGAAAGAGCACGGGGGGCGGGCCGAGGTGGTGGCGCGGAACTGGATGCGACCTGGTTGAAGCACCAACGGCATGGCATGGCGCGCAGAAGAGGGCACCAGTGTATTCCATGATGCAGTTGGGGCTACACGACACAGGGCGAGTGGCGCATTATGAGGACAACGGCGGGCGCTTGGTGGCGGTGGCGCAGAAGAGTTGACTGGCCAGTGCCGAGAGCATGGGGCTGTTTGGGGTACGGCTGCGCGCCAACGCGATTGTCACTACGGGGCGAGTCCTGCGCTGGGCGTGGTGCTCAGTGATGGAGACAAAGGCTTGGAGCGGATGCGAGAGGCGTATCGGAGGAGATGGCGGCGGTGTATGACGGCGACAGTGAAGCGGTGGTGGAAGTGTTGCGGACAGATTGCCGCGTGCTGGCGACGGCGCAATGGTAGAGAAGGATCGGCGATACGCATGGATCGGCTGATGCCGTTGCGCTGGTTGCAGGGCGATCGGCGCAACTGGCAAGGCTGATGGGGCCGAACTAGCCTGAGTACTACAAAAGCCAATCCGGGTTGGGCCACCGACTGACAATTGGAAAAACACCACTATTGGAACAGCCGCGGGAATAAGTCCTTGACTCGACAGAGGCTGCCGTTACCTTTGTGCGCGGAAGGAGGCATTGAAATGCCATGACCAACAGAATTGTGTCCGCCACCACGCTCGGTTTGCTCCTCGCTGTGGCCGCTCTGGCGGCGCAGCCGAAGGCCAACGTTTCGGTAACGGCAAGCGTCAAGCCGGGATCGGGTTCCATACAAGCGGTCTTGCAGCCGGGCGAGTTTGCGGTGCCCGCGGGCCTGAAGGCGGTTAACTTGCGAGTGCAAAAACACACGATCCTCTCCGGAAATGCCTCCAGCAGCACCACCCGATCCGACAAGGACATCTATTGTGTCTCCAGCGCCAAATATATTCCCGCTTCACAAACGGAACTGCCGTCCGGCAATTACAAATTCGCCGTGGGCGGCGGCCCCGGCTCGACCGGTACGCTTGTGTACGACCTGGTCCCAGCCAAATGACACCAGACTCTCTGTCTCCGCCGAACCAAAACCAAACCTGATTTTCCGAGAACCCAATTATGCCCCAACTGCGCTATTTCACCGCGGGTGAATCCCACGGCCCCTGTTTGCTCGGCGTCATCGAGGGGCTGCCAGCCGGCCTGAAACTGGATCTCGCCGCCATCCAGCGAGACCTGGCGCGCCGACAAAAAGGCTATGGCCGCGGTGGGCGGATGAAAATCGAGACCGATCAAGCGGAGATCCTTTCCGGCATTCGGCTTGGCGAAACCATCGGCTCGCCATTGACCTTGTTGGTCAAAAACAAGGATTTCAAGATTGATACATTGCCTGCTGTAACCCGTCCGCGCCCCGGTCATGCGGACCTGGCGGGCGTTCTCAAGTACGATCGCCAGGATGCGCGCGACATTCTGGAGCGGGCCAGCGCCCGCGAAACAGCCATGCGGGTGGCGATCGGTAGCGTCGCCAAACAACTGTTGTCGGTGACAGCGGGTATCGAAGTGGTCGGCCACCTGGTCGGCCTTGGGCCGGTGCAGGCGCGGACGGAAGGTTTGTCGTTGGCGGATATTCGCGACCGCAGCGAAGCCAGCCCGGTGCGTTGCGCGGACCCGGAGGCGGAGAAACGAATGATTGAAGCCATTGACGCCGCAAAAGCCAATGGCGACACCCTGGGCGGGATCATTGAGGATTGCGACCGGCGTGCCGGTAGGACTGGGTAGCCACGTCCACTGGGATCGCAAATTGGATGCTCGACTGGCATGGGCGTTGATGAGCATTCAGGCCATCAAAGGAGTGGAAGTGGGCCTCGGATTCGAAGCGGCGCGGCGAATGGGATCGCAGGTGCACGATGAAATCCTCCCCGGTAGCGGCGCGGAATTCCTCCGGGGCAGCAACAACGCCGGCGGTTTCGAGGGCGGCATGACCAACGGACAACCCATCGTTGTGCGAGCTGCCATGAAACCGATTGCCACCCTGATGAAACCGATCCGATCGGTGGACCTTCAAACCCGCCAAGAAGCCAAAGCCGCCATCGAACGATCCGATGTCTGCGCGGCGCCCGCCGCCGCTGTGGTCGGCGAAGCCGTCGTCGCCATCGAACTGGCCGCGGCGTTGTTGGACAAATTTGGCGGCGACAGCGTCCGCGAGTTGAAACGGAACCTCGAAAATTACCGACAAGCTTGCGCGCGCCGCTAAGCCTGGTCGTTTTCGGCGGGAGACGGAAGTTAAACGACTTGACCTTTATTCGCCGTGATAGTTTTGCTGAATCGCAACACGGCAAGCAATTCTCCCAGTTCCGCCACGCGCAGGAGCCAGCAGACCGCGCCGAATGTGACGATGGCAACGCCGATGGCGGCCACAAGGTTGAAGTAGCGATTGATGTCCAGAAAATGATGCGTCCCCCACGCGGCCGCGCTCATCAGGGCGCTGGCCAGTCCCACCTTGGCGCCGGAGAGCAGCAGGGATTTCGCTTCAATTCGTTTCAGGCGTTTTCGCATTTGCCAGAGCAGTTGGGCGAAGTTGGTCAGCGCCACCAGCGCCGTGGACAACGCCAGCCCCATCGCGCCAAGCCTCAGTTTCCAGGCCAATAACCAGCACAATCCCGCATTGATCCCGATGGAAAACAGCGCCACCCGCGCCGGCGTGCGCGAATCTCCAAACGCGTAAAACGACGGCGCCAACACCTTCAACGCCGCATATCCGGCCAGGCCAATGGCAAACATGCGCAGACACTGCGCGGTATGAGCGGTGGCCACCGCGTCAAACCTGCCATGCTGATAAATGACGCCGATGATCGGTTCGGCCAGCACAGCAAGACCACACGCCGACGGCACCGACAGGAAAACGGCCAGACGAAGCGAGCGGGCCAGCGTCTCGCGAAACCGCTCAAGGTCCCCTCGTGCGGCAAACGCGCTCACCGATGGCAGTGTCGCGGTGGCAATGGCCACCCCAAAAACACCGATGGGAAACTGCATCAGCCGAAACGAACAGTTCAGCCAACTGACCGCGCCGTTTTCAACGGAGGCAAACCAGTTGTTGATGAAAATGTTGATTTGCACCGCGGCGGCTCCCACAACCGACGGGCCGAGCATCGTGACGATCCGACGGAAATCGGGGTCGCGCCGATCCAACACGGGTTGGTACCGGTACCCGATCCGTCGCAGGCTGGGGACCTGGATCAGAAATTGCGCCGCCCCGCCAATGAGCGTGCCAATGGCCATCCCGACCATCGCCCGCGGACCGAAACGCGGGTCCAACCAGTACGCAAAACCGACGCCTCCGAGAATGGAGCCGATGTTGAACATCATCGAAGCGCTGGCGGGAATCCCAAAGACCCGCTTGGCATTGAGCATCCCCATCGCCAGCGCCGCCAGCGCCACCAACAACAAAAACGGGAACATGATTCGCGTCAACAGGACGGTCAACTCGGTTTTGCCGGGGACATTGACAAAACCGGGCGCGATGGCGTTGACCAGCACGGGCGCGGCAAGGATACCGAGAAGGGTGATGAGGCTGAGCACAATCAGCAGGGCGTTGAGAACGAGGTTGGCAAGCCGCCAGGCGGCCTTGTCGCCGTCGGTGGTGAGCTTGTGCGTGAACCCGGAGACGAATGCCGCCGAGAGCGCGCCCTCGGCAAAAAGATCCCGCAGCAGATTCGGAATCCGAAACGCGGTGATAAAAGCGTCAAACGCTTCACTGGCGCCAAACAATGACGCCAATACCTGTTCCCGCACCAGTCCGAGCACTCGCGAGCCGAGCACGGCAATGCTCACGGTGCGGGCGCTGCGGGTGACAGTGTTGTCCGATTGACTCACGGCGGGGGAGCATAGGAGAAAGCGCCGACAGTGACCAGCCGTAAGTGCAGAACCGCACCCCCTTGGGTGGCCATTCGAGTTTTCGTCGTACCCCTGGCCTTGGGCTTCTCGTGATACTGCCACCCTTGGTTTGTGGGGCACGATGCCACGTGTCGTTTCGGAAGTATCGCGCCCTGTAACACATTGTTCTTGCTGTCAGGGTGACAGCGATCAGATACGCTTCTCTGATCTGGTGCCCATCATTTCGGTTGCAGGCGGCAGAGCATATTGATAGGTTCTCACGCTGTTTACCATGAGAATCATGCTTTCAGCCAAACTGCACGGCGGTCGCGTGACCTGCTGTAACCTGGATTACGAGGGCAGTTGCGGTATCGGACCGGACCTGTTGAAGGCGTCCGGAATCCTGCCATTTGAGAAAATCTCCGTCTTAAATGTCTCCACGGGCGGACGTCTGGAGACCTACGTTATTCCTGGCAAAAAGGACGGCGAACTTTCCCTCAACGGCGCCGCCGCCCGCCATGCGGCAGTGGGTGATAAGATCATCATCCTTGCGTTTGCCGTGTTGACGCCCGCGCAAATTCGGTCGCACCGGGCGCGGATTGTGATTCTGGGACACGAGAACAAGATTGTTTCCTGTCGGACAGAGAAAGTGCTCGGATAAGCTCTCATGCGTTGGATGATTCTTATGGCCTGGTTGGCGGCGACGGTGATGGGGATGGCCGCAGAGGAGGAGGCTGAAGAGCCAAAAGCGCCGCTGCCCAAGGTGGAGACGATTTTGGAGCGGGTCTGGGCGAATCGCGCTCGCAAGGACCTGGCGTTGCAGGGGCAGTTGTTTGTGGACCGTCAAAAGACGGTTCCAGTGGAGGTTTGGATCAAAAACCTGCCCGAAGAGGTGCGGACGCTTTATCGGAGCGGGCCGACAGAACTGTTGATTGTGCAATCGCAGAAGAAGTTGCCGCAGTACTATCTCGCTGGCGTGGGGGAGTTGACCGGAGATCGTCGGATGGGGAAGTTCATGGAGTCCTGGGTGACGTATTACGATCTCGGTATGCCGTTTTTATATTGGCCGGAACCAAAGCTATTGGGCACGGATCGGACGCGCGGGCAAGATTGTTACCTGATTGAAGTGAAATCGGAGAAGGAACCGTATCGGCGGGTGAAAATCTGGGTACAGATGGAGTATGCCGCCGTGTTGCGGGTGGAGGCGTTCGATGTGGACGACAATCCGGTCAAGCGGATCGGCGTCAGTAGTTTCAAGCGGATTGACGGGGTCTGGATTCCGCGGGGTATGGATTTCATGTTTGTGCCGCCGGGACAATTTCTGCCCGCCACGGAACGCTCGCGGCTGGAAATCCTGGAGGGCAACTACGACGCGCGGCTGCCGCTGGAGCGATTCGATCCGTCGCGGTTCGGCGTCAAGCCCAACGCCGCCAACAACTGAAGGTCGTCGTCTTCCTGCTGGTTTTTCGCCGTCAGTAGTTTCCCGCCGAAAAAGATCGAGTTGGCTCCCGCGAAGAAACAGAGCGCCTGCGCTTCGCGCGACAACAGAGTGCGTCCAGCAGAGAGGCGCACTTTGGAGTGGGGCAGGGCAATGCGGGTGGTGGCGATCATTCGGACCAGCTCAAACACGTCCACGGGTTTTTGGTTTTCCAAAGGCGTTCCCGGCATCGGAATCAGGGCGTTGATGGGCACGCTGTCGGGAGGCGGTCGAAAAGAAGCCAACACTTCCAACATGCGGAGTCGGTCATCTACGGTCTCGCCCATGCCGATGATGCCGCCACAGCACAACGACAGCCCTGCGGCCTGAACAGCCCGGATGGTGTTGAGGCGATCCTGAAATGTGTGGGTGGTCACAATGTTCGGGTAAAACTCCGGGCTGGTGTCCAGGTTGTGGTTGTAGGTGTGCAACCCGGCGGCTTTTAGGGCGCGGGCAGCCGATTCGGTAATGTGGCCGAGCGTGACGCAAACCTCGATGTCCAGTGCCGCGACGGCGCGGATGATGGCCAGTACCTCTTCGAATTGTCGGGTGCCTTCCCGCACGCCGCTCCAGGCGGCTCCCATGCAAAACCGCGACGCGCCTCGCGCCTTGGCGTGACGGGCGGCGGCCACGACCTCATCGGCGGTCATAAGTTTTTCGGCTTTGACGCCGGTTTTGTAGCGGGCGCTTTGAGCGCAGTAGGAACAGTCTTCGGAACAACCGCCGGTTTTGATGCTCAACAGGGAACAGAGCTGGATGGCATGGCCGTCCCAGTGTTGGAGGTGAACCGCCCGTGCCTGTTGGAGCAGGTCGAACAAGGGTTGGTCGTGAATGTCTCGCAGGGTTTGTAGCATGGCGGCGGGGATGCTAGCGGACGGTTTCCGCCATTGCAAGCGAGAGTCGCATCTGTTAGAAGTGGCTACCAGAAGAGGCGCGTCCATGGATAAGAACCTGCAGAAAATCTGCGCGATGCTCGAAAGTCCCGACGGCATGCGGCGGTGCGCCGCCGCGATGGTGCTGGCGGAATTGGCCCCCAAAGACCCTGCCGTGGTGAAAGCGCTCGGCCAGGCGCTTCAGAATGCCGCCAGCCAGCTTCTGACCCGTTACGTGTTGGAGGCGTTTGATGCCATCAGCATTCCCGCGGTGGTGCCGTATGTCCTGCCGTTGCTGAACGCCGAGGACCTGGAGACAAAACTGCGGGCGGTCGGCATTGTCGCTCGCGCCGGCGGTGATGTGTTGCCCGAAATCAAAAAACAACTTGTCCACGCCACGCCGCAACAGAAGCTGGTCCTCCTCGATATCCTCGCCCGAATCCATGAGAGCGCGGCGTTTCAGGTGATTCTCGACATGTTGTTCGACAACGACGTGGAACTGGTCAAGGAAGCCTGTCAGGCCGTGCGCCGTCACATCGGCGATGCGACGCCCAAAGAACGGATCGCCCTGCACAAGCAGACGGTGAAATTCATGAACAGCGCGCCGGTTAGAAAAAATGAACGGGTTCTGACCTCCTGTCTCTTGTTGGTCGGTTGTCTTGGCGCTCCCGATGCCCGGAACCTGCTGCTGAAGTATGCCGCGCCCAAGATGTCCGGTCCCATTCGCCGCCACGCCCTCTTGGGACTGAAAGGGTTGGAGCTTGGCGGGACCGGAGCCGATGCCGTGGCGCGTCCGTTGCTCAAATACCTCAACGAACCCGATCCGGTGATTGTCCAGCACGCGCTCGACATCATCGAAAAACTGTCCCTGCCGAAATCTTACGATGCGCAGTGGCGAAAACTGCTCGCCAGCCGCCATTCCGTGGTTCGCGTTTTTGCCGCTCGCCGTCTGTCTATCGAGGACAATGCTGCCAACAACCGTTTGATGCTTGGTTTGCTCGCGCACGAGGACCCGCAGGTCAGCGAGATGGCTGCCAGCGCGTTGGCCCGTCACAAGGGGGCCGCCAAACTGCTCCTCGATGCCCTGGCGCGCGAACGACGGGTTGAAGCCGCCTGGCGGCTGGCCAAGATCCTGAAACCACACAGCGGGGTGGTGGAGAAAAAGGCCGTGGCGAAGTTTGCCGCGTTGGCCGCGCGCGACCTAGCCGTCGGCCACGACCGTTATGAAGCGCTGTTGTATTTTTTGCGCAACGTGGACCCAAAGGCCGCCGACACCCTGCTTCGGGAGATGGGATTGAAGTTCAAGAAGGCGGGGAAATGGGCCAAAGCGGTCGAATGTTTTCGCCAACTCATCAATACCGAGAGCTTTGACAACGAAGTCCGCTACGAACTCAGCGTCTGTAACCTCAAGCAGTCCCCCAAGGATCTTTCACCTCATCTCCGCGCCGAAGACCACGCTCTGCGCGGTCTCTACGGATTGCTTGCCAACCGCAACTTTCCGTTGCTCGACCGCTTGAAAGAGGAAAAGGCGCTCGATGCCGCCGATCTCTGCTACGTCGGTTTCCACTTTGCCGAACTGCCGGGCGCCGAGAACGCCGAGTTTGGCCGCGCCATCCTCGAATACCTGGTCAAACGCTGGCCCACCTCCAAAGAGGCCAAAGCCGCCCGAAACAAGCTGAAATTGGCCGCGCAGACAGGACAACCGCCGGTTACCTGACCATCGCATTGGCCAGCGCGATCCACTGTTCGATGCTGAGTTCCTCGGCGCGCGCGGTTGGCGAGATGCCGGCGGTATGAAACGTTTCATCGTCGGCTTCCCGGGCGGCAAGAAGTTTGCGAAGCATCTTTCGGCGCTGGTGGAAGCCGAGGCGAACAATCTCGTGAAACGGCGCGTTTTTCTCCAGCATCATCCGTGTGCCGCGACGGTCGAGCACGACAATGGCGCTGTCCACGTTTGGCTTCGGGTAAAAACAGTTCGGCGAGACGATATGGGCAATGGTGACGTGATAGTAGAGTTGAGTGAACACCGTCAGGGCACTGTAATCCTTGTGGCGCGGTGTGGCGGCCAGCCGATGGGCGACCTCCTTCTGGACTGTCAGTACCATGGAACGAGGCTTGACAACGCCTTCGACGAAACATTCCAACACGGGCGTCGAGATGGAGTAGGGGAGGTTGGAGACAACTTTCAACGGTTCCGTCAAACGAAGTGAACCGGCGCGGAGAACCTCGACCGCGTCGTCGTGGATCAGTTCAAGCCCCGAAAAGCGGCGACGAAGGTAATCGGCCAGACGCGCGTCCTTTTCGATGGCAATGAGGCGTCGGGCACGCTTGAAAAGTTCTTCGGTGATGGCGCCGAGGCCGGGGCCGATTTCGATGACGGTCTCGTCGGGACGGATGTCGGCGTGGCGGAGGATGATATCGCGGATGTTTTGGTCGGTGAGGAAATTCTGGCCGAGCGCCTTGCTGGGACGCAGGCCGAGTTCAGCGACAAGCTGGCGGACTTCGGTGAGGGTCATCGGCGCCGGGCGAGTTGGGCGGCGAGGTTGATGGCCGCAATGAGACTGTCGGGTTTGGCGATGCCTTTGCCGACGATATCAGGCGCGGTGCCGTGGTCGGGCGAAGTGCGCACGAATGGCAGACCGAGTGTCAGGTTTACGCCGGAGTCGAAGGCGATCATCTTCAGCGGCGCAAGTCCTTGATCGTGATACATGGCGACCACAGCGTCAAATTCGCCATTGTAATGGCGGTGAAACAGCGTGTCGGCAGGCAACGGCCCGGTGGCACGGGTGCCGCGTACGGCCGGGGCAATGATGCGGCGTTCTTCGTCGCCGAGCAGGCCTCCTTCGCCGGCGTGCGGGTTGAGACCGCAGACACCGATGCGCGGGTGACGGATGCCGAGGCGCCGACAAAAATCGTCGGTGAGTTCAATGACATTGCGGATGCGTCGGACGGTGAGCAGGCGCGGGACGCGGCGTAACGGTTCGTGGATGGTGACAAGTGCGACACGAAGCGGGCCGCCGACGAGCATCATGGCGAACTTTTTTCGTCGCGCCACGTGGGCAAGGAGTTCGGTCTGGCCGGGAAAGGGTGCGACAAGCTCTTTGGTGACGGGGGCGGTGACCATGGCGGCCAGTTCGCCGCGGAGGCATCGGCGGGCGCCTTCCTCGACCCATTTTTTGGCGTCAGTGCGATGGGGTGTTTGCGGGTTGCCGATGATTTCGTAATCGAAATGGGAGTCGAGTTGTGGGGAAGCGAGCGCCTTGGTGACGATTTCGGGGCCGATCCCCGCAACGTCGCCCAGCGTGATGCCGATGCGAGGGCGGGCGCTCATGGTGTCAGAAAAAGCGGATATAGGCTTTGGCGCGGAGTT
>Ga0123519_10007337_pt1 | contig 17107 bp, 15 predicted proteins | sample YelNatPaOPRAMG02_FD_87396 | JGI IMG/M metagenome (GOLD analysis project Ga0123519, IMG submission 87396) | Hot spring microbial communities from Yellowstone National Park - Yellowstone National Park OP-RAMG-02 (version 2) | ecosystem: Environmental > Aquatic > Thermal springs > Hot (42-90C) ... | reverse complement strand
TCCTTCGGGACGGGTGAGGATTGAAACATTCGCCGCGTGCCTACATACACGTCGCCAGCACGGGGTTGCACCCGTCCTTCGGGACGGGTGAGGATTGAAACAATTCGGCATCCCAGTACTCTTGCGAGTACTGGAGTTGCACCCGTCCTTCGGGACGGGTGAGGATTGAAACCACGCGCTCCGAACATTTTTCAACCGAACCTTTACGTTGCACCCGTCCTTCGGGACGGGTGAGGATTGAAACTTCCCATGTCGCAACACTACCACGCTTCGGCATCCGTTGCACCCGTCCTTCGGGACGGGTGAGGATTGAAACTATTCTCCGAAATGCTTCAGCCTCAAATGCATCGCAGTTGCACCCGTCCTTCGGGACGGGTGAGGATTGAAACGAGGCGAGGCTGCGGTTATTGCCGGGTTTATCGAGTTGCACCCGTCCTTCGGGACGGGTGAGGATTGAAACCAGAGCGGGTTGGGCGATGGCACTTCGGGCGCAAGTTGCACCCGTCCTTCGGGACGGGTGAGGATTGAAACGCCAAGAAGGCAACGCGCAAGCGCGTGGTATAGTTGTTGCACCCGTCCTTCGGGACGGGTGAGGATTGAAACGGGACACGTGGCGTAGCACCTGTCCTTCCCACTGCAGGGTCATCGAGAACGCGTGGGCAAAAAGTAGCCCCCTCTCCCAATGCTTTGGAAGAGGGGGAGAAAGCGGGAGTGTCTGCCTCGCTGATAGCGTGCGTGCCGTCGCTTTACGCTTTTGGCAGCACGAAGGAGGGTGCTTCTTTTATGGCTGGTCGTGCCACCAGTACTTCACCCACACGTCCGTCCACGCAGCAGGCCAGGGCTTGCACAGCTCGCGGTATGGCATGAACTTGGCGTGACCGTCGAGATACGCCCAGTTTTGCCCTTGCGTGTGGCGGGTGTGGCTGTTCGGGTTGATGGGCGTCGGGTTGCCCACGCACGCGCCGATGCTGCTGATGCCCTGCCAGCATACCTCGCAGTTCACCGCCTGCAACGGATAGCCGGGGTAGTTGGCAAAAGGCGCACGCCAGGCGTCCATGTCCTTGTGCTGTCCGTCCATCAACATCACCTTGGTCGCGGGCGACACCACCGCTGCCAGCGGAACCGGCGGGAACGCCTGCAGGCAGCCCAGTTCACCGCGCGCGGCGGATTCCACATGGTTGGGGTTGGTCAGCGTGTACACGTTCCAGCCGTAGCTGAAGGGACGCCCTTTGCTGGTGTCGCCGGGGAAGCACATGAAGTCGGGGTATGCCCAGCCGTTCCACCGGCACTGCCCACCTGCAGGCACATTGCCGTCCGCGGTCCACACCACCACACCCGTTGCCTGCACGTTCGCGCTGTTGCACCAGAAGATGTCCAGGTTCTTCAGGTACGGTGCGATTTTGGTCTCGATGCGGGCGTCCACGTTGCGCCGTCCGCAGGGACCATAATGCCCCAGCGCGCCGCCCGGGTTGGGCCAGATGGAGTGGTCGCGCGGCAGGGTCTCGTCGTAGTCCTGCGTGTACATGATGACGCCCAGACCAATCTGCTTGACGTTGCTCAAGCAGGCGGACTGTCGGGCTTTCTCCCGTGCCTGTGCAAACACGGGGAACAGGATGGCTGCCAGTATCGCGATAATAGCGATGACCACCAGCAGCTCGATCAGGGTGAACGCACGTCTCATTGTCTTGACCTCCTTTGACTGTGATGTATTGGACCGGCAGGCAACCGTACCTATCGGCTTTTTCCCATCGTCAGCCCCTCCGTGAGGAATCACGCACCACCAGATGCGCCTTCAGCAATGCCTGCTGAGGCGCCACGGAGGGGTTTTCCATGCGTCGGAACAGGAACTCCCATCCCAGCCGGCACATCTCCTGTACCGGTTGCACCACGGTGCTGAGCGGTCGCTCCAGGTACTCGGTGTCCAGGATGCCGTCGCAACCGACAATGGCCACGTCGTCCGGCACGCGGATGCCCCGCTCGCACATCGCTCGGTACGCGCCAATCGCCATTTCATCGTTGAAACAGAACAGACCATCGGGGCAGGGATGCTCGTCCAGATACACCAGCATCCGCTGTCGGGCAGAGGGACGCGAGGAGTGTTCCGCTACGATGACCAGCGGCTCCAGACCCGCCTGCCGCATGACCTGTGTGTAAGCATCATAGCGGGCGTCTCCGACATGGTTGCCGTACTCGCAGACCAGATAGGCAGGACGGCGACACCCCACCTGTAGCAGGTGCTGTACCGCCTCCATCGCCCCCGAATACAGGTCCACGCCCACGAAATCGCCCTCTTCCACGTAGTACGCGCCCATGCTGACCAGCGGCGTGCGCACCATCGGGTTTGCCTCGCGATACACCCGCACACACCGCGGCGAATCGAGCGCGATGATGCCGTCCACGTGCCACTGCGGGAACTTCTCGCAATAGGCGCGCCAGTCGGGATGCTTGACCATATCGGTGATGATAAGGTCAAACCCGTGCGGGCGCAGCTGGTCCATCAGCAAGTTCACCACTTCGGTGTGGTAAGGCGCCAGCGTCTCCGCCCACAGCGAGATGATGTCGGTTTTGCCTGTCACCAGCGCACGCGCCACCCGGTTGGGACGATAGCCCATCTCTCTTGCTGTTTCCAGCACTTTCTGCCGCGTTGCCTCCGAGATGAAGGTGCCGCCTCGCCCGCTCAGCACTTTGGACACGGTGGCGGTAGACAGGTTCAACCGGCTCGCGATGTCTTTAATGGTTACTCGCATCCCTTCCCCCTTACAGGTAAACGATTAACAGCAAATGATTAACGGTAAACGATTAACTAACTTTATGATACTCCCTTGCATCGCGTTTGTCAAGGGGTTTCGAGACATTTTCCGGGAAAATCCGGTAAAGATGCGGTAGACAGCTCCCCGCCTTGCTTCGGTGCAGATGGGGAACGGCTTCGTCCCCAGCACGCATCCCACGGGCTTATCGCACATCCCCCATCGTCGCCTGCATCATAGCATGTTCGCCATGTTCACCGTAAAAACCATAGCACACACGAGTTAATATGATAGTTTACAGCACCGGTATTTCAACGGTGAAACAGGAAGCCCTTCTCCTCCGGCAATGCAATCTCCAGAAAAGGCAGCGCATTTCTATCATTTGTTGACTTCCAACAAATTGATATCGTCACTAAAAGACAAGAGATAAAGAGATTACGCTTCTTCGCAGATTCCTGCGGCTTTTTCGAAAAACCTCGCAGAAAAACGAGCACAAACCCCTTGACAAATCCTGTGCGATACTGTATAGTTTAAGCGATGAGGTTATCATAGCATTCATAGCAAAGGACTGAACAAGTGATACCGTTACACCTGAACCCACATCTGCGCACACCGCTCTACGTGCAAATCGCGGAGCAGGTAGAGTCGGCGGTCAGCACCGGGCAGCTGACACCGGGTACTCCGCTGTGGTCCGCCCGCGCCATTGCCCGACACTACGGCATCAGCTATCAGACCGCCGAACGCGCTCTGACCCTTCTGGCGCAGCGTGGGGTGGTGGAACGGACGCGGCGTGGCACTGTCATTGCTGCCAGCCGTCCAAAACAGCCTGTGCAACAGCACCTGGTTGCCCTCATCTATACCTGGCAGATACCGGGCGCGCGTCCTTCCTATTCGGTTGGGGAAATGCGCATGTTGCACGCGGCGGCGGAAGAGTGCGCGCGGCATCTGTGGGGAAGCCTGTTGCTCCATTTCCCCGACAGGGGTGCCTCTGCCAGCTACCTGCAGGAGTGGGAACGCCATCATCGCTTTGACGCCGCGCTGGTGTTTGGTCCCCTGCACGACGAAGGCTTGCTCTGGATGCAGCGACGCGGCTATCCGGTCGTTGTGATCGACGCCGAGCCCGAGGTTCCTATCCCACGTGTCGTACAGGCAAACCGGGAGGGTACGAGGCAGGCGGTGCGTGAGCTGATTCGGCTGGGACACCGGCGCATCGGTTTCCTGACCGGACACTACATGCCTCATTACGCACAGCGATTCGAAGGCTACATGGAGGCGTTGCAAGAAGCAGGCATCACCCCCGAGGCGAGCTGGGTGATGCAGCATGGCAAACCCCGCCCGACGCCTCAGGATGCCCTGCGGCGGCTGCTGGAGGTACGTCCCCCCTTGACGGCTATCGTGGGAGCGTCGGACATCCTGCTGGCGTTCGCCTATCCCGCGATTACGGAGATGAACGTTCGGGTGCCGGAAGAGCTCTCGCTCATCGGCTTCGATGACGAGCCTTTCTGCACCACCATGCAGCCGCCCCTTTCGTCGGTGCGCGTGGATTTGGAACAGCTGGCGCGTACCGGTGTGCGCCTGCTGATGGACATGATGGACGGCAAACCGGTGCCACAACGGGTGGAGATACCCGCTCAGGTGGTGCTGCGTGATTCGTGCGCAACACCTCATTCGAACCACAACACTACATTTGAGTCTCACAAGGAGGGTTCACCATGAAACGCACTTACGGCTTCACACTGATTGAGCTGCTGGTGGTTATCGCGATTATCGCGATACTGGCAGCGATTCTGTTCCCGGTGTTCTCGCAAGCCCGGGAGAAGGCAAGGCAGGCTTCGTGCCTGTCCAACATGAAACAGATTGGTCTCGCCATGATGATGTATCTGCAGGACTATGACTACACATCCATGCGAGACACCTTCTGGACGTTCGACCGCTTCGGCTACTGCTGGAACGGGATGCTGTACCCGTACGTGAAGAACAAGGGCATCTTCAAGTGCCCCAGCCACGGGCTTCCTTCCACTGCGCTGGACTGGGACAACACCCAGAACTACGACCCCTGGCTGGAGTATCGGGGCAAGTCCTATGGTATCAGTGTCTACGGCATCGTACAGTGCGTGGTGTCGCCGGATGGCACATGGAACACGGAGACGCTGAAGTATCCGGCGGAGCGCATCGCCTTCTATGAGGTGAAAGCCAACGATGGCTCCGGCTGGGGCGATAATGCCTGGTGGGTGTACCAGAGCGGACAGCCGGAGGGTGGCCCCGAGGGGCAGCGCCTCGCCTTCCGACATAACGATGGCATGAACTGTATCCACATGGATGGACACGCGAAGTACTACACCAAGCAGTTCCTGCAGAACCTCATGGACGCAACCAAAACCCCGCGCCAGCGCGGTCCCGGTGAGAGCCAGCATCTGTTCTACCGGATGATTTACTACCCGTGGAGCGCGGACATGAGCCCGCAGCAGTAAGGATGCATCAGGCAGGGTTGTCGGGAGGGGAGGTACCGGCAACCCTGCACGTCAACGCCCGTCATTCATAGAGGAGGATGTGATGAAGAAAGAGATCAACCCGGTGGTGGCTATCGTGGTGGTCGTGGTGATTGTGGCGGCGGTCATCTTCTTCTACTTCCGCGCCACCGCGCCGGAGGGAGTGAAAACTCTCAAACCACCGCCACCGAACCCGCCTGGAGGGATACCGGCACCTACGGAGTAATTTCGGCTCTTATCTGGAGGTGTAGGGTGCGAAACCTTAGCGGATAAAACAACAGCGGTGCCAAACGGGAATGGACCCCCTACCCTCAGCGGGTTCACATAAAGCAAGGGCGGTTCATCGCCGCCCTTGCCGCGCTTTTATGCCTCGACGTGGCGGAAAGATGGGGTGTATAATGTTTATTGTGCTTTCTGTCACCGAACGCTTCCAGAGGAATGGGAGGAGAGATGCCGCCAACAGCGTTTCCGCGTCGGGTTACCGACTTTCGTGGCAAAGTGTTGACCTTAAAGAGCGCGCCCCGGCGCATCGTGTCCTTGACGCCGGGCACCACAGAGGTGCTGTTCGCCATCGGTGCGGGCAAGCAGGTGGTGGGCGTGACCAGCTACTGCGATTACCCGCCCGAAGCAAAGCGGCTGCCCAAAATCGGCGACATGCGCGTGAACGTGGAGGCAGTAGTTGCTTTACGCCCCGACCTGGTGGTGGCGGACGGCGTATTGAACCGCCGCTTCCTGCCCGCGCTGGAGCGTCTGAAACTTCCCCTGCTGGTGGTTGCCCCCAAGACATGGCTGGACGTCGCCCGGCTCATCCGCCTGCTGGGCGAAGCAACGGGTCATGAGAAACAAGCCGCGTCGCTGGCGCAACGGTTCTACCAGGCGCAACGAGAGGCTCGTTCTCGCCCTGCCTCAGGTCAAAAGCCGGCTGTGCTGTTTGCGCTGAACGTGGAGCCGTTGCCCATGTGGGTCGCTGGACGTGAGTTGTTCGTGGACGATATGATTCGCCTCGCGGGTGGACGTAACGTCGCCGCGGATGGAGGCGTGAACTACTATCCCCTCTCCGCTGAAGCGTTGCTGGCACGCAACCCCGACGTCATTATCACGACTGTGCCCGAAGACCGTCTGTCTCCCCTATACGAACACCCCGTGCTCAAACGGCTGAAGGCGGTGCAAAACCGGCGGGTCTACAGTGTGGATTCCAACCTGTTTGTGCGCCCCACACCTCGCCTGCTGAAAGGGCTGGAGCTGTTGCAGAGGATTATTGTCAAGGCGCAGCGAGGATAAGCTGATGCCCACGGTCTGGTTCAGGCGCTACCGGGTGTTTGCCATATTGCTTCCCGTGCTGGTGGTTGCGACGGTGGCGGCAGCATTGTGCATGGGCAGCGAGCCGATTGCACCACAGCAGGTATGGCGCATCCTTCGGGAGGGAGGCTCCTCCGGCGACAGCTTCAGCGTGATTGTGTGGCAACTGCGCCTGCCGCGGATGACTATGGCGGCGATGGTAGGGGTGTTGCTGAGTGTGGCCGGGGTGATTCTGCAGGGCTTGCTGCGCAACGACCTTGCGGACCCCTACACCATCGGCGTCTCGTCGGGTGCGGCGATGGGCGCGTCGGCTGCCGTGCTGGCGGGTTGGGAGGCAAAATGGCATGGCTTCGGCGTGCCCGTAGCGGCTTTTGTGTGTGCCATGATTGCCATCGTGCTGGTACTGATGGTCGCGCGTCGGGAAGGTGTGCTGCGCGTGTCCGTGTTTCTGCTGGCGGGGATCGTGGTGGGGTCGTTCATGTGGTCGGTGGTCACGCTGATGCTGACTCTGGCAGGCGCAGATGTGGGGCGTGTGCTGTTCTGGCTGATGGGCAGTTTTGCCGATGCCGAGTGGGTGCGCATACGACTTCTTCTGCCGTTCGCGGTACTGGGTATTCTGGGACTGCGTGCAATGGCTTACGGGTTGAACGCTTTTGCGCTGGGCGAAGAGAGCGCAGCGCATCTGGGCGTCGAGGTGGAGCGACTGAAAAGGGGAGCGATTGTGCTGGCGGCATTGTGCACGGCGGCAGCGGTGTCGGTCAGCGGCATTATCGGCTTCGTGGGGCTGGTGGTGCCGCATATTGCGCGGCGACTGTTCGGCTCCGACCACCGGCAGCTGTTCTGGAGTGCGGCGGTGCTGGGCGCAGTGTTGATGGTCTGGGCGGATACGCTGGCGCGAAGCATCGCCCGACCGGCAGAGATACCGGTTGGGGTGATTACTGCTCTGATAGGTGCGCCGTTTTTCATCACATTACTGAGGCGGGAACGACTGGTGTGAGAGGCTGTCTTCTGGAGCATCCTGTAGCATAGAGGGCAGTATTGCTGTTCAGAGCCTACCGAGCCTTGATCACCACGTGAGGAGGAACATGGCAAGGAAAAAAGATAACGAACGGAAACCTGCTACCGAGCAGGCGATTATCGAAGAGGCGCAACGTGAACTGCGTGTGATATGGTGGCGGTACACACTGTGGATTACGATACTGATGCTGGTGGCGCCGCTGGTAATGACCGTTCTGGCGGCACTGCTGCGGCTCGGACAGGTCAGCTTTCTGGTGTTGAACTTCGTGGTGGTGTTTGTGCTGGTTCAGGTCATGCTCTATCATGTGCGACAGAGCTATCTCCGCCTGAAGCAGCTGGGGCGCACGGCGGTGCAGAAACACCTGTGGCAGGCAGCGCGAGTGGCACTGGAACCGTTCTCGCGCTTTGGGAACAGAGGCTTTGACTGGGATGGCGAGGCGCACTACCTGCTGATGCGCACCTACCTGTCTCTGGGGGACGCGCCCCGTGCGGCGAAGATACGCGATTTTCTATTGCGTTACCGAAGGGGCAAGTGGGTAGAGCGCGCCCGCAAGGCAGTTCCCGTGGAGGAGGAGAACTAATCTTCCTCTTCCTCCTCATCCTCGTCTTCGAAGTCGAAGCCCTCGATATCGTCCAGGTCCATACTGGGATCGGTATAGCGTCCAATCTCCTCGGCGCGGAAGACGTGCACCACGAAATCCTCGCGCTCGAAACGGGGCATATAGCTCGACACGATGTCTTCGTCGATCATCGCCACCAGCGTCTCTTCCTGCTCCGGAGCAAAATCGCCCTCCAGCAACAGGGTGGCATAGATGGTACCCGCAGCATAGTGAATATCCACCTGTCCGACTCGCTCGTTGTTACGCCATATCAGATAGATTTCCGAGCTTTCGGTGCGAACCAAACGGTTCAAACGCAGGTTGTTCATGTTACTTCTCCTGTAGCCTGTCCAGCGATCTCACCTGCACTCGCGCCTCACCTCGCACTACGGTGAAACGAACCGCCTGCATCTCGGTTTCCACCAGGTAACTGTATTTGCCGATAGTTACCTTCACGCCGGGGTAGACCACGCCGCGCACCACCACCTCGGCACGAGTAGGAGCGTTCACTGCGATGGTGAGGCTGCGCTTCTCGTGTTGCAGCTCCTTCAGCCGTGCTTCCAGACGACGGCGGTGCGCTATCAGTCGCTGTATCGCCTCTTTCTTCTCCGGCGAGGTAACATCCGCAGTCACCGAGACGAAAGGACGCAGAGCGAGGTTAATTTTCTGTATGTTATCCTCGCACTGGCGTATCTCCTCTGCGATTTCAAACAGCCGCTCGTCGCCCAGCATGTCTACACCAGCCACTACTTCGGTAGGCGTCCATGCAGGTGTACCAATAGTATACGCCTCAATGCCCTCAAATGCCACAATGCGCCCCCCCGCTATCGAGGCACTCTCACTAAAAGCAATGACACGCCGACGGGTGCTGATGGTGCAATCCTGCACGCCAGAACCCAGCAGGACATTTCCGTCCGCAGCAATCTCTGAACGCTGTGCCCCGTGCGGTAGATAACAGGTCCCTCTCACATTCAAAGCAGCCTCCTCACACCGCCCACCGATAGCTGCGTCGCCCTGAACCCTCACCTGCGCACCCGCCAGCAGGTTGCCTTTCAGAACAAGCGACGCGGCAAACTGACACGGAGTTCGGATGTCTTCTGCAACCGGTATTGCCGGCAGAACGCACAGCTTCTCCCCGGAGAGGTACACATAGCCCGCTGCCTCTGCGGTAAACTGCAGGTTGTCCTCCGACGCGGTCACATTGTCTCCTGCGCGCAGGTTCGCTTCTTTGCCGGGTCGCTGAGGCACGGTCTGAGGAGGAAAGGTCAGGGTGCGCCCAGGGCGCCCGTGCTGTGCAGGTACCACCGTAGCAATCAGCTGTCCTGCCTGCACATAGCGCGCAGGGTCTATCTGCAAATAGTCAATACTGCCATCCGGCAGGTAGGGAAGCGGGCGTAACACCGCTTCCTCTGGCACACGGTAGTTGACCTTGGCGTCGGTACCATGCACGGGCAGTACACCCTGTGCGACCACTGCCTGGACCTTGTTCGCCAGATTCGTCGCCCGCTCGATGGTCTCGCGAATCGCCTGCTGGTCAATGCCGTAGGCGACCCCCATCTCCTCCAGAGCGCGTACCACGTCCGCCACCTTCACAGGGTTCCCATCGCCCTGAGGCGGAGCTACCAGCAGCATCGCTTGAGTTTTGTCCTCATTGAAAAACACCCAGAAACTACCGTCTACAGAAGCCTGCACTGAAGGCTTAACAGCCATGATGCCGTCCTCCTCACAACCTGCGCATATATGGCTCCGCCAGCAATCTCTTACTGATGCTTGCACGAATGTCTGAAAACCCCTTGTTCCAGCTTGCGAAAGCCACCTGTAAGTATTATCGGAAGGAAGTCTTCCTCTGCTGAGGCAGAAGGAGATTTTCTGCACAAGATGTAATTAAACGATTAATAAACGCACATCTCACACAGGTTCACAGGGGTTAGCCAATGTTTTCCTGGCATAAGTGGACAGCATCCTTCCCTACCAGCGTCGCCGGGGCGCGTGTGCAGGAGCCTGCAGCCACGGCGGTAGCCTCCACAGGGCGCACCCTGACGCTGAGGGCGTGGATTATTGGCATCATCTGCGTCGCACTGGTAGACCTGTGGATACACTGGGCGGAGCTGGTGCTGGGTGGTCGTGGACATACTGCCCTGGCGAACACCTCTATCCCTGTCGGGGCGTTTAACGCACTGGTCGCCCTGGTCGTGATGAACCTGCTGCTGCGGCGTGTCGCGGCACGCTGGGCGCTGAGCCCCCAGGAGCTGCTGGTGATCTACGTCATGATGACGGTAGCCACCGTGCTTTCCTCTTCGGGCGCACTGCACTTCATCGTGCCAACAGTAACTGCCGCCTTCTACTATGCCTCTGCCGAAAACCAATGGGCGGAGCTGTTTCATCGCTACATCCCCGACTGGCTGGCGCAGAAGAACGAGTTCGCGCTGAAGTACTTTTACCAGGGTAATGCGCCCGTCCCTCTGGGGTTATGGTGGAAGCAAATCGCTGTCTGGACGCTGTTCATGACCGTGTACACCTTCACCTGTCTGTGCTTGATGGCAATCATGCGCCGGCAATGGGTGGAACGCGAAAGGCTTACCTTTCCCACTGTAGCCCTGCCCCTTGCGCTCATCCGCGAACCTCAGTCGCTGTTCAGCAACCGATTGCTGTGGCTGGGGTTTGCCGTCCCCTTTGGGCTGGGCACAATGAACACCATCCATCTCAACTACCCGGCGGTTCCGGAAATACCGCTGCGCGCCACCAGCCATCTGGACCTCGCACAATGGGTCACCACGCCTCCCTGGAACGCTATTGGCTACACACCCATGTCTTTCTATCCCTTCGTCATCGGCATCGCTTACCTGCTGTCGCTGGACGTTACCTTCAGCTGCTGGTTCTTCTATCTGGTCACCAAGATCGAGCTGATACTGGGTTCGGCAATGGGCTGGACGGCAGCTGCAGGCGGCGCAGCGCAAAGCGTCTATCCCTGGACGGGACATCAGGGAGCAGGTGCGTTTCTGGGACTGGCGATGATCAGCCTCTATCTGGCGCGCAAACACCTGAAAGAGGTCTGGCAGACCGCCTGGAGCGGGAAAGGCGATGATAGCGAAGAGCCGATGCCATACCGCTGGGCGGTAATCGGCTTCTTTGCCGGTTTATTGGGCAGCATGGCGTTTTGTGTGGTGGCAGGCATGAGCTGGGGTGCGGCAGCAATACTCGTGCTTCTTGCCCTGTCTTACATGATGGCGGCGACGCGCACCCGTGCCGAAAGCGGCAATGCCTGGCTGTTCGGTCCCAGTGTGGACGTGTACCAGCTGATGACCACTACCTTCGGCACAACGGGCTTCCGCGTGCAAGACCTGACCATTCTGGCGTACATGCGTGCCCCGCTGGCGAACTTCGACCTGCGCTGTATCTCCATGCCCCACCAGCTGGACGGCTTCAAGATGGGCGGCGAGGTACGTGCGAACCTGAGGCAGGTCGCCGTCGCCATGATGACGGCGATTGCGGTGGGGTTCGTGGTCTCTTTCGTGATTGCCCTGGCGATATGGTACCACTTCGGCGCGGGCGCGAAAACCGATGCATGGCGCACCTATATGGGGCGAACCCCCTTCGACGCGCTGGCGGACGCTATCAAAACGCCTCTGAAAGCAGATACCAACGGCACCATTGCGGTGATATTCGGCTTCTTGATTACTATCGTGTTGACGATACTGCGTACCCAGCTCACCTGGTTCCCCTTCCATCCCGTCGGCTATGCGATTGCCCACACGCTCACCATGCAGATGGTATGGTTACCCTTCATTATCGCATGGGTGATTAAGTGGGCGGTGCTGCACTTCGGCGGGATGAAGCTCTACCGCCAGTCACTGCCGTTCTTCTTCGGATTGATTCTGGGCGACTTTCTGAACGGTGGCTTCTGGACGCTGGTCGGGTGCTTCACCAACATCAGCGTGTATCCGATTAACTGGTAGGTTATATGCAAATCAGTTTCGAAAGAACACACCTTGACACTGGAAGTACCTCCCCTGTATACTATTCAGGGTGAATAGCGGGAATCGTGTTTATCCTACCGTTGATGTTCAGGAGGGACTCCTTACTTGGAACGCATTATTATCACCGGAGGTGTACCTTTACAGGGCGAGGTCTGCGTGAGCGGTAGCAAGAACGCCGCGCTTGCCATTATGGCAGGGGCGGTTCTGGCGTCGGAGCCGGTTATTCTGCACAACCTCCCCCTGATCACCGATATTTACACAATGATGGCGATGCTGCGCCGTCTGGGCACTGTGGTGGAGTTTATCTACCCACGCTCGCTGTTGATTGATGCCAGCCGTATCAGTCATCTGGAAGCCCCCCATGACTTAGTCACACGCATGAGAGCCTCTTTCAGTGTGACCGGACCGCTGGTGGCGCGTTTCGGCTTCGCGAAGGTGCCGCTACCCGGCGGCTGCGATATTGGCGCGCGACCGGTGGATTTCCATATCAAGGGACTGCGCCTGCTGGGAGCGCGGGTGGAGATGGACGGCGATTTCGTCACCGCAGAGGCAGGGCGGCTGAAAGGCAATACCATTTATCTGGACTATCCCAGTGCCGGTGCTACTCAGCACCTGATGACCGCGGCGGTACTGGCAGAGGGCACGACGGTCATCGAAAACGCCGCGGAAGAGCCCGAAGTGGTGGACCTGGCGAACTTCCTCATCACGCTGGGCGCACGCATCGAGGGGCACGGCACGCGACGCATCACCATTGAAGGCGTGTCCCGCTTGCGTGGCGGCGAATATACCATCATCCCTGACCGATTGGAAGCCGGTACCTACGCCGTTGCCGCTGCCATGACGCGGGGTAAAGTGCGCATCGTCAATGCTAACCCGGAGCATATGACGCCCGTGCTGCTGAAATTGCAGGAAGCCGGCGTGCAGATAGAGACCGATGAGACAGGAGTGCAGGTGCAACTGCACACGCGCCCTAAAGCGGTGAACATCAAGACCATGCCTCACCCCGGTTTCCCCACCGATATGCAGCAGCCGATGACCGCCCTGCTGTGCGTAGCGGACGGAGTGTCCATCGTGACCGAAACGGTGTATGAACGCCGTTTTCGCTATGTGCAGGAGCTGCGCAAGATGGGCGCAGACATCGAGCAGGAAAACCGCACCGCCGTGGTGCGCGGAGTGGAGAAGCTGTACGGTGCCACCGTAGAAGCCACCGACCTGCGAGCGGGTGCCGCACTGGTGATTGCCGGGCTTGGCGCGGAGGGCGAAACGACCATTGAAGAGATACATCATATCGACCGGGGCTATGAGGACCTGGTGGCGAAACTACAGTCGCTGGGAGCGCAAATCCTGCGGCAAAGCGATAAACCTGTTGCCGTTTCTGTGGAAGAGGTGCCGGTGTGTTCCGCTTGACTCCTGAGCTGGGAATCGACCTGGGAACAGCGAATATCGTGGTCTACCTGCGGGGTAAGGGTATTGTTTTGCGCGAGCCGTCGGTTGTGGCTATCTCCACGAAGAACAAGAAAGTGTTAGCCATCGGCGAAGAGGCGCGCTTGATGCTGGGGCGCACGCCCGGGCACATTGTGGCTATCCGTCCGATGTCCGACGGCGTCATCGCTGACTACACCACCACCGAGAAGATGCTGGAGCACCTTATTGCGAAGGTGTGTGGCAGGCGGCGGTTCCTGAAGCCCCGCGTGCTGGTGTGCGTGCCTTCGGGAGTCACCAACGTGGAGCGCCGTGCGGTCATTCAGGCGGCACGGGAAGCAGGGGCAGGCGAAGCCTATACGATCGAGGAACCGATGGCGGCAGCTATCGGCGCAGGTCTGCCCATCAGTATGCCGGGCGGCAACATGGTGGTGGACATCGGCGGCGGAACCACCGATGTGGCGGTCATCTCGCTGGAAGGCATCGTTATCAGCCGTTCGGTGCGGGTGGGCGGCAATAAAATGGACGAGGTCATCATGCGCTACATCCGCAGCCAATACAACCTGATGATTGGCGACCGAACTGCCGAAGAAATAAAGATAAAGGTTGGCTCTGCCTACCCACTGGAAAAAGAGCTCGATATGGAGGTGCGCGGGCGCGACCTCATCGCGGGTCTGCCCAAGACAATCCGGGTCACCTCCGAGGAGATTCGCGAAGCGCTGCAGGAGCCGGTGAACGCTATTGTGGAGCGTGTGCGCTCGGTGCTGGAGGAGACACCACCTGAACTGGCAGCGGACATCATCGAGCGGGGTATCACCCTCACCGGTGGCGGCGCGCTGTTGCGCGGAATAGATAAGCTCCTGGAATCGGTGACCAATATCCGGGTACAGGTAGCGGACGATCCTCTGTCGTGTGTCGCTATCGGCACGGGACGCGCCCTGGAGGAGTTCGCCGCCATCCGGGAGAGCAATGTGGTTTCGGCAGAGTTCTAACAAGAAGGAGGTATTCTCATGTTCCGCACGGCTTGCTGGACAGGCGCGATAGTGCTGGCAGGTATAGCACTGGCTGTACTTCCCGCAGGTGCGCAGACTACCGGATTCAAAGATGTGCCCCCAGACCACTGGGCAGCGGAAGCGGTGCAAGAAGTGGTGGCAAAAGGCATCATGAAGGGCTTCCCCGATGGCACGTTTCGGGGAGACCAGCCTGTGACCCGCTACGAGCTGGCGGTGACGCTGGCGCGCTTCATGCGGCACGTGGAGGAAAGCCTGAAAGACCTCAAGGCGCGTACCCCTAAAGTGTCCATTGCCGTACCGGTGAAGCCCCAGCACTGGGCGTTCAAGGACCTGCAGTTCCTCGTCAACCACGGCTATGTTTCCGAGGAGTCGCCCCTTCTGCGTGAGCCTTATAAACCCGCTGACCCCGATACGGTGAGCGCAGTGCTGGCGCAGGCAATCATCGGGCTGGTGGAGCGGTATACGATATCGCCCGAAGACCTGCAGGTGCCAGAAGCTGGTCCTCCTTATAGGATCGATTGAACATAGTGAAGGAGGGCGAGGCTCCCGCCGAGCCATACACCCTCCTCCCCGACCGTAGGGAGGCCGGGTGGGGTTGGGCTCGCCCTGAGGTATCGCCCTCCAGACATGTAGCGGGGCGAGTAGCCCGCGATCTAAATCGTCGTCCACTTTCACGTCGCCTGCGTAACGCCCGCTGTTTTTCGAAAATTCCCTTCTTTCGTACGGGAAAAGGTCTTGACAAACCTTTCCAGGACCTTCTAAAATCGAATCACAGTTAAGCCCTTAATCAGGGCGAAATCAATAGGTAGGAGGTGGACCAGTTCATGAAGCGCGGTTTCACGTTGATTGAGCTGCTGGTGGTTATCGCGATAATCGCGATACTGGCAGCCATCCTGTTCCCCGTGTTCTCGCAGGCGCGCGAAAAGGCGCGGCAGGCATCATGCCTGAGCAACTTCAAGCAGGTGGGCACGGGCATTATGATGTACCTGCAGGATTACGATGAAACCTTCCCCCACAACCGCACCTGGGGTCCCACCGGAGCGGTGGTGCTGAACTGGAAGTATCGGATCCTGCCCTACATCAAGAACATGGACGTGTACGAGTGCCCCAACGCGCGGGCGCAAATCGCCCGAATGCTGGGAGACAATGAGAGAGCCTGGCGCGGCTCTCAGCGTGATGAGACATGGGCACACTGCCATCCCAGCTCGCCCTGGTACAAGAACGACCCCTTCTGCACCATCCTGCAGAGGGAGAACCTGTGGTTCCCGCGTGGCTACACCGTGAACGGCGCGGTGTTCCAAACGGGTGTGCAGCTGGACGCCAACGGCAACGCCATCTGGGCTACTTACCAGCGCAACCTGAGCGACTTGGAGGTTCCCGCAGAAACCATCTGGCTACAGGATGGGAGGAACTACGAGTCCGACACCGGTCCATGGGCGATCGCTCGCTGTTGGTGCAACCCGCCTGGAGACCCCTTAGGGGGTGACGTGCCCGCACCGGGGTCGCCCTGTCTGAACGGTAATGTGCGTCAGTACGGCTGGCTCATCAACCACCTGAAAGGCGTACATTTCCTGTTCGCGGATGGACACGCCAAGTGGACACGCATTCAGGCTGCCATTGCCAACAACCTGTGGAAGTGGCATTGCTTCCAGCGACCGGGCGAAAAGACCTTCGCGGGAGGCGCGAACGTGAAAGACTTTGCTTCAGGCGACTGCGGCGGGCAACCCGACCCGGATACCTGCCGCAACGTAGCACAGCTGCTCGTAGCTGGCGAGTACCGGTAACATCTTCGCTTCACGAGTTGCGCTGTTGATCTTGGTTGGGAGGGCGAACCTCCGGGTGAGCCGCCCCCACCCGATGCCCCGCGCACGGGGAGGGGTTTCAGTCCTCGGCGAGGGGCTCGCCCTCCCTTTACAGGAGAAATAACTCTTCACCGCGAAGTTACAGGCAACGCTACAGGAGGTCATGCAGCGATGAAGCGTTGTCTGAACAGCGGTTTGCTCTTTCTCCTCATTGCTCTACCGACCGTCGCCCAACAGACCCCCGACTGGGCGCAGGTGCGGCGGGAGGTTCCCGCCTCCGTGAAACTGCCTGAAGCACAATATACGCCCGCTCGTGTGTGGGAGGCGGAGGAAGCCAGTTCGAATGTGGGGTGGACGGTCAACGACCCCGATGCGCACGGTGGCAAGGCGCGAGAAGCCCGAACCTCCGAGCGCGGAGGACAACGAGGCCGCGAAGGACACATCCTCTACGGTCCCTATATCGAGCTACCGCCCGGTACATACGCCGCGTTCTTCCGTGTGAAGATGCTGGATGACATCCGCGACGGCGAAACCGTCGCGGAGATAGATGCCTGTGTGGGCTACGGACAGAACATCCTGGCGGCGCAGGAGGTAAAGGACATCGACCTGCCTCCGGGCAGATACGTGCAAATCCCCCTCTTCTTCCGCTATGACGGGGGCAAGCTGGAGTGTCGCCTGCGCTGGACGGGTTACGCTTCACTGCGTGTGGACAGAGTGAGCCTCTTCCGCGTGGAGGGTGCGC
>Ga0123519_10007336_pt1 | contig 17107 bp, 11 predicted proteins | sample YelNatPaOPRAMG02_FD_87396 | JGI IMG/M metagenome (GOLD analysis project Ga0123519, IMG submission 87396) | Hot spring microbial communities from Yellowstone National Park - Yellowstone National Park OP-RAMG-02 (version 2) | ecosystem: Environmental > Aquatic > Thermal springs > Hot (42-90C) ... | reverse complement strand
GTGAGGGGCTTGCTCCAGGCAGCGTCCTGTGGAAGCGGGTACTCTGCAGGGCCGGCTACTCTGCCGGCAGTTGATCCAGCGGCGGCTTCAGGTCCGGCGGGAGTGGCGACTTGTACTCCTTCCCCTGCATGCGCCGGCGCCAGTCCTCCCGGGCTTTCTCCAGCAGATCGGGCCGGGTCAGGAGGTCGATCACCGTGGCGGCCATGACCTTGGCGGCAAAGAGCGAGGATTTCTCACCGATGCTTGTACCACAGATCGCCGTGTGCTGCCACGAATGCCCCGGCGCGCCCACGACAAAGAGGGCCGTGCCGAACTCGACCGTGGGGGTGTTCCAGGCCACATCCGCCACATCGCTAGAGCCGCCCAGCCCCGTGACGCCATCGCCGTAGGGGTCATAGATGCGGGTATTGAGGTCGACATCCATCAACTCCAGTGCGCCCGGCAGCAGGCTCTTGCTCAGAGAGGCGCGCTTCTCAGCCGGCGAGATGCTCTTGCCCAGCTCTCTGGCAAAGGCCAGCTCCTCCTCGGTGTAGGTGGGCGCGCCGATCTCGCGCATGTTGGCCACGACCAGCTCGGCCAGGGGGCGGTTGGGCAGGCCGTCGTGCACCCCGGAGAGAAAACGTACGTGGTGCGTCGTCCCGGCCATGAGGTCCGCGCCGTCGGCGATCTGGAGCAGCCGGGCGTAGTATTGCTCCACCAGGCTGCGCTGGGGTGCGCGCACATAGTACCAGCTACGCGCATAGGCGGGGACGACATTGGGCTCGTGCCCACCCTCCTCGATCACATAGTGCATGCGCGCTTCCTGCACGACGTGCTCGCGCAGGTAGTTGAGGCCGATATTCGTCAGCTCCACCGCGTCGAGGGCGCTGATCCCCTGCTCGGGCGAGCCGCCGGCGTGGCTGGCCTTGCCGAAGAACTCGAGCTTGAACGAGTTGACGGCGTTGCCGCTGCCCAGCGAAACGCCGTTGGCCGCGCTGGGGTGATGGCCCAGGCAGGCGTCGACGCCGGCAAAGAGGCCGTCGCGGACCATGAACACCTTACCGATGAGCGTCTCCTCTGCCGGGCAGCCGAAGCACTTGATGGTGCCGGGCAGGCCGAGCCTCTCCATGGCCTCCTTGGCAGCGAGCGCGCCGCCCAGAGCCGCTGTGGCATAGGCGTTGTGGCCGCAGCCATGCCCGGCGCCGCCCTCCCGGATCGGCTCGCGCCAGGGCACCGCCTTTTGCGAGAGGCCGGGCAGGGCGTCCAGTTCGGCCATCATGCCGATCACCGGCCGGCCCGAGCCGTAGGTGGCCACAAAGGCCGACGGCATGCCCGCCACGCCCCGCTCGACGCTAAAGCCGTGCTCCTGTAGGGTATCGGCCAGGAGCTTGCCCGTCCGGTGCTCCTGCAGGCCCACCTCCGCCAGGGCCCAAATCTCCTGGTGTCGGGCGGCCAGCAGCTCGCGGTGCTCGTCCACCCAATCGAGAGCAATTCTCTTTTCCTGTGCCGGCATGGCTTTCCCTTCCCTTCGTTCTCCAGATTTCCCGGCCGGGCTATCAGCGCTGCAACCGCCCGGCCATGAGGCTTTGAGGTTGTGGGGCGGATGGCGGCACCTGCGTTGCCGCCGCCATCCGCCCTGCAACCTACAGGAGGTTACCAGGGGCGCGGCAGGCTGCTGCCTGCGTCGTCAGCACAATCCCAATCAGATGCCGCGCAGCACCCGCACGCCAAAGGGCTCAATGGCCACCTCGCCCTCCACACGCTCGCCGCTCAGCAGGTCGGTCATCGGCTGTGGCAGCTGCAGCCGGGCGGGGCGGTTGTGCAGCTCCACGCACACCAGCCCCTCGCCGGCCTGGCCCGCGCGCGGCACGACGAGCAGGTTTTCGCTGGCCTCGGCTACCGGCCCCACATTCACTTTGCCGCCGGCCCAACGGATCAACTGCACCAGCGTCGCCGGGCCGGGCTGCGTGCCCAGCACGATGACGCCGCCCCGGCCCACCCGCCGCCACGCTGCTGCGGCGAGCCCGGCCAGCGGGCCCTCGGTGTACTCACCGAGGCTTTCCGTGCCCTGGCCGCACTCGAACCCGTCGTACCAGTAGCCGCCGGCGCTCGTGGAACCATCCCACCAGTGCACGGTGAAATCGCGCGGATGGCCGGGCACCTGATAGGGGCAGTGCACACCCGCCAGCTCCTCCAGGCGGCCGAACGGCGCGTGCACATACTTGGCCCCATCGGGGTTGCGCACATCGGTGAGGGGCCCGGCGATCCAGATGCCGCCCTGCTCGAGCCACGGGGTCAGGCGCGCCGCCAGGTTGCCCTCCTCGATGCAGGGCAGGAGCGGCGAGTAGACCAGCCGGTAGGGCGCCAGGTCCGCGGCGGGGTCGATCACGTCGGGCCGGAACTGCGCCTCCAGCAGCGGGCGGTAGGCGCCCTCGAGCAGCGTGTGCAGATAGGGATAGTCGCGGCGCGCCCCCGAAGGGGCCAGCTTGGGCGTCATGGGCTGGGCCAGGAAGGTGTTCCAGGCCTCACCGGAAAAGTGCAGCGCCAGGCCAGAGGGGGTGCAGGGGCTGCCCGTCAGGAACTCGCGCGCCCGTTCGAACCCATTCGCCACCTCCTGCACCTCGTCAAAGATGTGCAGCGGCCGCCCGCAAGAAGAGATCACTGAGCCATGCATCAGCTCCTGCCCCGCCCAGTGGGCCCGCCAGAGCCAGTAGCAGTTCATCTCGCCGCCCAGGGCGATGGGCAGCCATGAGTTGGCCCGACAAAAGCCCCGCTCACGGTAGCCGGCCGCCGTCGTGCCCCCATTCCAGCAGGTGGAGGTTTCGGTGTTCCAAAAGGGCGCCGGCTTGAGGGGGCGCAGGAAATCCATCCAGAACGCCGCCTGCCACAGGTTGCCCTCGTCGTTATAGTGGTTGAACTGCACCACGTCGAGCTTGTGGTTGGTGCGCACGTAATTCTGCCCGCCAAAGGGCATCATGTCGGTGCCGATGGGCGCATCCACGCCCCCCGCGCGGAGCAGGTCCGCCTGCATCTCCAGGAACTCGGCGTGCGAGTCAGACTGGAAGCGCAGGTACGCCTCCACGAGTGAGGGATGGTGAAAGGTATGCTCCATGGGCGGTGGCACCTGGTCAAAGCTCTGGTACTCCTGGCTCCAGAGGGTCAGGCACCAGGCCCGGTTCAGCGCCTCCACGCTGCCATAGCGCTCGCGCAGATAGGCCTGGAATCTGCGCACGCACTCGGGGCAGCAGCAGCCACGGTCCCAGGGGTAGATCTCATTGTCAAGCTGCCAGCCGATGACCCCTGGCTTGCCGGCGAACTCGCGCGCCAGCTGCCGCACGATGCGCGCTGTCGCCGCCCGGTATTCCGGGTTGTTCGAGCAGCAGTGCCGGCGGGCGCCGTGCTGAGCGCGCCGGCCATCGGCGCGCAACATGAGAGCGTCGGGATGGCTGGAGGTGAACCAGGCGGGTGGGGTGGCCGAGGGGGTGCAGAGGATGGTGGCGATGCCTGCCTCGTGCAGGCGCTCTACCACGCGGTGCAGCCAGGCCAAGTCATACTCGCCCTCGCGCGGCTCCATGCGGCTCCAGGCGAATTCACCCACGCGCATCACGTTCATGCCCGCCTCGCGCATCAGGCGGATGTCTTCCGCCATCAGCTCTTCCGGCCAGTCCTCGGGGTAGTACGCGGCGCCCAGCCACGGCGCGCCCGGTGTGCGGTTCATGGTGGACCTCCTGTGTGGGGGATGATTTGCTTGATTGTACAGGAGATGGGGAAAGGTGGCAATGTGGGGCACGCAAGTCACGGAACGGCGCGAAAAGAAGGGCGCAGGGTTCGCTGCTTCGCGCATCGCCCTGCCGCCGGCAAGGAGAGCTGCCCGGTGGCGTGCTTCGCCGCTGGCCGGCCTCATTACTGGATAGGAGTTTGGTGTGTGATACCGTGGCGCTGCCGCCCCGCAGGGCGGCAGCGCCACGGTATCACACACCAAACTCCTATCAAAAGGTTCTTGCCGGGGAGATACGCAGCATGTAGCCCGGCAGCAAAGGGCAAATTGACAGGATGCGGCTAGGTAGGCAGAATAGGCGAAGGGGAACATGGGATTGAGGCTCGGACAGGGAGGATAGGTTCTATGGAGATCAAGATCGATGTCGACCGCATGGTGCAGATGCTCGTCGGGCTGCTGAACACCCCCAGCCCCACCGGCTATGATGAGGAGGCCGTGCCCTATGTGCGGCGGGCGTTGGAGGAACTGCAGGCGCCGGGCCTGGAGCTCGAGGAGACGGTCAAGGGCACACTGATTGCCACCCTGCCCGGGCGCAGCGACAGTGCTCCGCGCATTGTGGCGGCTCACCTGGATACGCTGGGCGCCATGGTGCGCGAGGTCAAGGGTAACGGCCGCCTGCTCCTCACCCAGATCGGCGGCTATGCCTGGCAGACGCTGGAGGGAGAGAATGTGACGGTGCACTGCGTGCGCGACGGCCGCCGCTACCGCGGCACGGCGCAGACCGTGCATCCCAGCGTGCACACCAGTGACGAGGCGAAGCAGGGACCCCGCGACGAGGAGACCATGGAGGTGCGGCTCGACGCCCGCACTGCCTCGAAAGAGGAGACCCTCGCCCTGGGCATCGACGTGGGCGATTTTGTGTTTATTGACCCCCGTGTGGAGGTGACCGAGACCGGCTTTGTCAAGAGCCGCCACCTCGACGACAAGGCCGCTGTGGCGGTGGTGTGGGGGGCGCTGCAGGCGCTCGCCGCAGCCGGGCTGCAGCCTGCGCAGTGCACAACTGTTCTCATGTCCATTTACGAAGAGGTGGGGCACGGCGCCACGGGCGGGCTGCCGACCGATGCGGTCGAGATGCTGGTCGTCGATATGGCTGCCGCGACCAACGGCGAGCACCAGAATTCGACGGAGTACAGCGTGGGCATCTGCGCCAAGGACTCGTCAGGCCCCTACGACCTGCGCCTGCGCCGGCGGCTGATCGGCCTGTGTGAGGCCCACGGCATCCCCTACCGGATCGATACCTACCCCCACTATGGCTCCGATGCCAGCGCTTACCTCCGCGCTGGCGGCCAGGTGCGCGCGGGGCTTATCGGCCCGGGCCTCGATGCCAGCCACGCCTATGAGCGCACGCACCGCGATAGCCTGGAGGCCACGGCAAAGCTGCTGGCGTACTATCTGATCGACGAAGGATGAGGACTCCTGGCGCTATCTCACAAAGAATCCGCACGCCTATGCCGAGCATAGGCGTGCGGATTCTTTGTGAGAAGCTATCAGTGCCTGATGACGGCGGGAGGCGGCGCTGAAGAACTCTTCGCAGGCGGTGAGCGCCATGAGCTCCTGCGGCAGCCCCTCGATGCGCCGGAGGAAGAGCACGACGCCGGCGACGAGAACGGCTGCGCTGGAGGCAGCGAGCAGCCAGGGGCTGCTCGCCGAAGCGTTCAGGAACTGGGCGACGTCGCTGGTGGCGGGGCCATCGCTGCCCGCATGCTGGAGCGGAGTGGTGATCCAGGGCAGGAGCGTCGCCAGCACGGCCGTGGTGGTAAGGGTCCTGAAGGTAGCAAGGAGCGGGTTGACGCGCCGGGGCGCCGCCAGCAGGAAAGCGGCCCACAACAGCAGGGGAAAGGCCGTCCCGGCCAGCTGGATCAGGCTGCGCTGCACAGGCGAGAAGCGGCCGAGGACCAGGGTGTGGGCGGTGGGGGAGGGAAAGCCCCCCTCGAACTCGTGCAGGGTCCCGCCGCAGAGGATCCCGGCAACGGCGTGCCCTGCTTCGTGCAGGAAGGTATAGAGAAAGGCGATCAGGAGGACGAGGAGCACGATGAGCAACGAGCGGCGGATCTGAAGAAGCATCCCTGGCGTGACTCGGTTTCTAGCACAAGCGGTTACAATGCCCGCGATTATGGCCCACAGCTGATCCTATGTCAAGCAGGTGGTCGCTATGTCTCTATAGCGCAGCACTGTCCGACGCCAGGGCAATATCCACGATCTGCCCGGGTTCAAAGAGGCTCGTGAAGTCGCGCACCGCCTTGCGCCGGGTTTCCTCGCCGAGATCGGGCAGGAAGAAGACCAGTTCGCCATAGGCGGCGATATCCTGCAGCGCCCAGGCGTAGCGGTAATAGGTCAGTGCGCAGGGGTCAATCGTGGTAGCGCCATAGCCCTCCAGGAAGCAGGCCGTCTCGTGCGGCCTGGCCTGACTGCTCCCAATGCCGCCCACGACGAACATCAGGTCCCGCTCTTTCAGGGCGAGGATCGTTTCATCCCAGTCCACGATCCACAGTCGCCGGGCCTCATCCAGCAGCACATTCCAGGTGTGCAGGTCGGCATGGCACAGGACGAGAGGCGCGGGCGTTTGGCGCAGCCTCTGCGCCAGCGCATCGGCGCGGCCCACTACTGTGTGTATGAGGTCCTGGTGCGAGCGCCAGAAGGCGGCCAATTCTCGCTCCGCCGGGCCGGCCAGGTCGTGCCGGGCGACGGCGGCCTCCAGGGGCGCGATCAGGTTGCGCCGGCTGGGCGTGAAGGTTTCCCGCGGGACGGTGCGCGCCAGGTCTGGCGTGAGCGGGCTGGTGTGGATCTGCTTCAGTGTGGCGCCCAGTTCGCGCCAGTGCTCATCCGCCAGGCCCACATCCGCGCCGGCGCGGCCGTCGATAAAGGGGTACAGGCTCAACGCGAAATCGCCTACGGGCGCCCACAGGGCCCCGGACCGCGTCGCGAGTGGGGCGATGATGTGGGGCACACCTCGAGCGTGCAGGTAATGGGGGACGGCCAGGCTCGGCGCGCTGAAACCGGCGCCGGCCCGCACTTTGAGAAAGCAGACCGCGCCATCTGCCTCAACGCGATAGACGAACGATGCCGAGTCATTGCCGATCGGGAGGAATGCCAGCACCGTGACGGCGAGGCCATAATGCGCGCGCAACGCCTCTGTGATCGCTGCCTCGGTGAGCTTGGGTGGCTCTAGCATGGGAGGCATCGTTCCTTTCATCTGGCAAGAGCTACAAGGCCACATTCTATGGCGGCGCAGCCTGAGAGTCAACTGGTGTGGCTTGCGGCCCGCTTGCCTCCTCTTTCCATTTTACATTGTTTGACAACATGCTAACATCGTGGTACCGTTAGCACTGTATCTCAAGTGCATCCAGTGGCGCTGGCTTGATCACTTGTGCCCTTGCCCTCGTCTAGTTGCGCATCGGCTAGAGGAGTACAACCACCTCAGACCACATAGTCCCTCAAGTTATGCTCCCCCTGCACCCCAGGCGTGGCTGCTTGCAGCACAGCCAACCTTATGAGCGCACCCAGCATAACATCGCGCATCAGGATTGAGGATGAGCCACAGGCCAAGTCCTCGATATTGTTCTGGCAGAAAGTGTTGGGGATATTCTATGAGTGTAGCGCGGCCGATACTTGCATACCTGGATACCATTGAGGAGAAGCCCAAAGGCCTTGCTCTCACATTGAGGACTTTTGTGCGCATTCTCAAGTATCACAAGCCCTACATCCCTCTCATGGTTGTCATAGCTTTATTAGCCGCTTTGAGATCCTACCTGTTTCTGCTTGAGCCGCTATACACCTCACAGATCATTGATCAGGTCATCACACCGCGCAATGCTGCGCCGCTGGCGGGCCTGCTATGGAGGATTCTCATCTCGGGAGTGGGATGGGCCATAGTCAGCTTCCTGGTAATGTACCTTAACGGTATTTTGGCGCAGGATGTGGTAGGCGACATGAGAAGCGCCTACTACAGATCGGTGCAGGGAAAATCCTTCCTGTTCTTTGATATGAATGCTGTGGGCGATCTTACCTCGCGGGCCACGACGGATATGCAGTTTGTCGATGGCTTCCTCCGCACATGGCTCAACATCGCCCTCAACACGCTATTGACAGTCGTTTTCAACTTCTGGATGATGTTCTCGGTCAATCCGCTCCTGAGCGTGATTGCGCTCCTGCCCATGCCTCTTGTGTTCTATCTTCAGGCCAAGGCCTTCCTGATGACGATGCCCCTCTTTAGAAAGATGCAGCTAACCCTGGGCAAAATCGGGGCATACGTGCAACAGAACATCGTTGGCATGAAGAATGTGCGCATCTTCCAGCGGGAAGATGAGATGGACAAGGGCAGTCAAGAGATCAGCGCCAGCTTCACTTCCCTGGCAATCCGGGCAGGCAAGATTCAGGCTTTATACATGCCTTCTGCGCCGAACATTCTTACGCTGGGCATCGCATTGGTCTATGTTATTGGGGCCAACTCGGTGTTGGCTGGCACACTGACATTGGGCGGCATTTTACTCTTTGCGAGGTACATGAACAGAACCGCTGGCCCTCTCAGCGACTTTGCCGCGTTCATGGGTTCTATGGTCAACGCCACATCGGCTGCCGAGAGGATGTTCGCGGTGATGGATCTGCCTGGAGATGTGCAGGATGGACCTGATGCCCGCGATATCACGATAGAGAGAGGCGAAGTTGAATTCCGCAATGTGACCTTCGGCTATGTCAAAGACAGGCCCATCCTGAAGAACATTACTTTCAAGGTCAATCCCGGAGAGAAGATCGCTATTCTGGGAGCAACCGGGACGGGGAAAACCTCTCTGATCTATCTCATCCCACGATTCTACGATATCGACTCGGGGAGCATATTGATCGATGGCGTGGACACGAGAAATTACAAGATAGGTTCCTTGAGGAAACAGGTGGGTTTGGTCCTGCAAGATGTATTCCTGTTTTCAGGCACAATCAGAAGCAATATCGCCTTTGGGAAAGATGATGCAACGATCGATGAGGTCAGGGCCGCGGCGCGCGCGGCGAGGATCGATGACTTTATCGAGACGCTTCCGGAGCAGTATGATACGAGAGTGGGGGAGAGGGGAGTGACCCTTTCTGGCGGTCAGAAGCAGAGGCTGACCATCGCCAGGGCGCTCCTGACCGACCCAAAGATCCTGATCCTGGATGACTCGCTGTCATTTGTCGACGCCAAGACTGAGCAGGCGATCCAGGAGGCGATCGACGAAGCCCTGCAGGGCAGGACCTGCTTTATTATCGCGCAGCGGCTTTCAACGATCAAGAATGCTGACCGGATCATGGTCCTTGACAATGGAGAGATCATCGAGTTTGGGACGCACAACGAGCTGATGGCCAGGGGACAGGTGTACAGCAAGATCTATGAGACGCAGTTCCTTGAGCAGGCCGGCGAAGAAACATCAGAGGCGAAGCTGAATGGCAAGCGCGCGTAGTACTTTCTCAGCTAAAGCAGAGGAAGCAAGGAGGAAAGCGCTTCCTGATCGGGTTTTGTGGGCCAGGTTCGACAAGTATCTACGGCCCTATCGCAGGAACTTGATCATAGGCTGTTTCTCGATTCTGGGTGGTGCACTGACAGGCCTCGTTGGGCCCTATCTGCATGCGATAGCCATCAATAACATCATTTCGCCGATGGCGAATACCGGCGACACCCGCTATCTCTCAGGGTTCTATTGGTGGATCCCCTTGTTTGTCCTGGTCACTGTCGGCAACTATTTCTTCCAATACGTGCAGACGTATCAAATGAGAATCCTGGGCGAGTACACTGTTCAGGACTTGCGCAATGATTGCGTCGCCAAATTGCAGGACATCTCTCTCAAATACTTCTCTGAGGGGGAAATCGGCCGGATCATGTCGCGGCCAACCACCGACTCGCAGCAGGTCAGAATCTTCCTGCGCATGGGGCTGACCTCGATGATCACGAATACGGCATCGATGTTGGGCGGCCTGGTGATCATCTTCTTCCTCAACTTTAAGCTTGCCCTGCTCGCCACCTGCATCCTGCCCGTGGCAGCCATCATGCTATGGGGCCTCGGAGGGCTGTCAAGGAAGCAGTACAGGATATCCCTCACAAACCTGGCCGGCTTGATCGCCAAGATGCAAGAGAACTGTGCGGGGATGAAAGTCACCAAGGCATTCGTGAAAGATGATGCTGCGGCCAAAGGGTTCGATGAGGTCAACGACAAGACCGTTGCAGCGTGGAAGCGCACCATCCTGATTTCCAATGCTTACTCGCCGATCGTGCAGATCATGAGGTTGGGGGGGACAATCCTCATACTCTGGTACGGTTCAGTGCTCTATCTCCACGGGCAGATCAGCCTGGGCGTGCTGGCAGCGTTCCTGGAGTACCAATTCTCCTATTTCACGCCTCTCATGAGCCTGCTGGCTGCCTATGATCAATATCAGTCGGGCGTATCTGCCCTGGAGAGAATCTTCGACCTCTTGGACACCGAGGTTGAGGTGCTCGATCCGCCGCCTGACAAGGCTGTCAGAATCGAGACGATAGATGAGGTCAGATTTGAGAACGTCGCTTTTGGATATGACCCGCAAGTCCCAGTGATAACCGATATCAGCTTTACCCTGGAAGGGTCAAAGAGATTGGGGCTGGTCGGCCCGACGGGAGCGGGGAAGAGCACGACCATAAACCTGTTGGAGCGATTCTACGATCCGATCCAAGGCCGCATATTGATCAATGGCCACGACGTCAAGAACATCAGAATTGCCGATTGCCGGGCCCATATGAGCACCGTGCTTCAGGATTCCTTTCTCTTTCCGATGAGTGTGAGTGATAATATCAGGTTTGGCAGGCCAGAAGCAACCGATGAAGAGGTCATTGAGGCAGCCAAAACAGTGGGAGCGCATGATTTCATCATGAAGCTGCCAGAAGGATATGACTATATCATCCAGGAAGGCTCGTCGAATATCTCCATTGGGCAGAGGCAGCTCATCAGTTTTGCCAGAACTCTGCTGGTCAATCCCAAGCTGCTGATTCTCGACGAGGCCACCTCGAGCATTGACCCGTACACTGAGCTGGTGCTGCAAAAGGCGCTGGAGAAGCTCCTTGCGAACCGATTGGCTATCATCATTGCTCACAGGCTCTCCACTATAAAGCTGTGCGACGAGATCCTGGTCATCGATCATGGAAAGATCGTCGAGAAGGGATCGCATGCTGAGCTCATGAAACTGAACGGGCTTTACAGCTCATTCTACAGCATGCAGTTCAGGGAAGAGCGTGGGATTGACGCTCCCGACTCAGGGTATCTCGAGAAAGGTTATTGATGGACGTTGCCCTGGGTAAGAGTCTGTTTGGCTCCTTTCCTTGCGCTTTCGCGCTCCAAATGCTTGCGCTAACGCTTGACATTTCTTCTCGCACAACCGATAATGGTGAGAGAGGCCCTGTCGCGTGAGCTCGCTTGCGACCCACTGACCATAACTCCGATCCCCTGCATTGCACTCATAGAGGAGTGGCTGAGCAGCAGTGAAAGGACCGTGAGTCATGGACAAGAGCCATATCGGGGTCCAACCGTGGTCTGGAAGGCTGGATATGGTAGACGACGGTATCGTCGCCCTGCTGAGGGCTCATGGCGTCAACGCAGAAATAGTCGAGGGCCAACGCGTGACCATCCTCGGCGTTCCCTATGTCCACATCCGTTTCCCCGATCAAGATGACCTCTATCTGACCCGGTTCGGGGAGGGCTGTATCGGCAACCTGGTACCGGAGCAGTATACCGGGAAGCGTTTTGCTAAGAACAGCCGCCGGCTCAAGGGCACCAGCTGTATCTATCATATACCCACCGAGGATCCCCAGGGCAGGCATCTGGATATCGTCCTGAAGTGGAACCGCATGGCCCAGGATGTTCCCGGATCCACGGGCCTGATTGGCGAGCCAAGGGAGTTCAACAGCCCATTCGAAGAGTTCAAGCTCGTGCTGGAGCTCAAAGAGTCTATCGAGAACTCTGTCTTCAATCTGGGGGTCCAGACGCCCCTGGCTATCTATGTGCCCAACCAAAGGGCGACCATCTCGGAGTGGGGCCGGGCGAGATGGATCATGGATCGCATCATCAGATCTCACGACAATATCGAGATCGATATGGAGCGAGGCTACGCCGTCATCTATGAATGGCTCGAGGGGATCGATGCGGTGATGGCCAGAGACAGCGGTTTCCTATCCGACGGGCACATCGAGGAACTGACCCTGCTCGTGGAGCACGAGATGCGGTGCGTGGGTTTCGAGGTCAGCGACAGGAAACCGAGCCACATCATCGTCAAGGTGCTGAACGATCATTCTCTGGTCCGGGATGAGGATGGCGAGGTCTTGCACGGGGTGGTCGACTATGAGCTGCTCCACTATACGCCGGGGAGCGAAAGGGAATTTGTGCGCGGCAGAAGGAAGGAGTATCTGGTGCGGCAGGCGGCGAGGTTCGCAGTGGAACAGCCTGCTTTCCCCAAGAACCTCTACCCGGTGACCATCATGGGCGTGGATTACGTGTATGGCCGGACCGAAAGCTCGGGCGGGGCGGCCTGGGTCGTTGGCAGAGACCCCACCCTGTTCGACTATTTCTTGCCTGAGAGGTGGAGGCAGACGCCAAAGACCCAGATTTCGGAAAGCCAGGCCAAGTATCACACCGTGACGAAGGACAACATCAACCTGGTTTGGGCCTATTCCAACGTCGGCGTGACCCCCAACAGCGATCCCTACTATGAGAACGAAGAGAAGATGCTCAGGCATGGCTATAACAGCCCATTTGAGGAATTCGCTCTCGCCATGGAACTGAGCCGGAAGGGGATACCGACTGCCTATCCCCGGGCGATCTACATGACCGGCCACGAAACGAACATCTCAGAGGATATCATCGACCGGAGCCGGTTCCGCTCTCATGCCGGCATTCTCACGCCGGACGGAGTGCCTATACTCCGGGAGGGCAGAGCTTATATCACCATCTGGGGCTACTTTAACGGGCCCGACGAGAGGCTGGCGATCGAGGACGGCAACTATTACACCGAGATCACCGCTCTGCATGCCTACAAGAGAGGGCTCATATCGAAGGACCTCTATTTCAGTATCCTGGACGAAACCAGGGATAGGCTTGCCCGGGCCGGGTTCGAGGATATTGACCTGCGGGGGAACCACGTGATGCTGGCCTTTGACAAATCGGGCCACATCGTCGGCAGCACCCCGGATAACCCGGATGTCAGAATAGGCACGTTCGAGTCTCTGAGGAGGCTTTGATGCCCCGATGCCTCCGGTACGACAGCAGGAGGGACATGGGAGCACGAGAGGCTTTGGAACACGAAGGACTCTGGAGCACGAAGGTCGCGAAGGGACACGAAGGACGCGAAGGTGGCTGGCGCTCAAGGCGCAGGCTGCCCTGGCGGAGTATGGACGAAGCGTTTCTTGCCCAAGGGCTTTTGCCGAAATTGACCAACAGGCAGACGCGATACCCTCCCTGTACGACAGCGGCTCGAAAGCGTATCCTTTGCGTGACCCTGTCCGAATCTTCTCTTCCACAGTGTCTCTCCTTCGCGACCTTCGTGCCCCTTCGCGGTCTTCGTGCTCCAGAACTCTTCGTGTTCTACATTCTTCTTGGCCGATACTGCAGCGCCTCCGCCAGATGATGCGTCTTGATCTCCTCCATCCCCTCCAGATCGGCGATCGTGCGCGCCAGCTTCAGGATCCTGTGGAAGGCCCGCGCGCTCATGCCGAGTTGCTGCACTGCCGCCTTTAACAGCGCCCGCCCGGAATCGTCGAGTCGGCAGTGCTCGCGCACCTCGGCGGGGCCCATGTCGGCATTGGTGATGATGCGGGCGGTGCGGCGCTGCTGCGAGGGGGCGCGCAGCTCCTTTTCGGTATCGACGCCAAAGCGAGCGCGTTGGATGGCGCGGGCATGCTCCACACGGGCCCGCACGGCGGCGGAGGATTCGCCTAATCGCTCGTCGGTGAGCTTGTCGTACTCGACGCGAGGCACGTCGAGGTGGATATCGATGCGGTCGAGGAGGGGGCCGGAGATGCGGCGCTGGTAGCGGCTGACAGTGGAGAGGGAGCAGGTGCACTCGTGGGTGGGGTCGCCGAAATAGCCGCAGGGGCACGGGTTCATAGCCGCGATGAGCATGAAATTGGCTGGGAAGGTGAGGGTGCCCTGGGCGCGGGAGATGGTGACGATCTTGTCTTCCAGGGGCTGGCGCATGACTTCGAGCACGCGCGGGCCGAACTCGGGCAGTTCGTCGAGAAAGAGGACGCCGCGGTGGCCGAGGGAGACCTCCCCCGGCCGCGGCCATTGCCCGCCGCCGACGAGCCCGGCGTGGGAGATGGTGTGGTGCGGCGCGCGGAAGGGCCGCTGCACGATGAGGGGCGTATCGGCTGGCAGGAGGCCCGACACGGAGTATATCTTGGTGATCTCGAGCGCCTCTTCGATGCTCAGGCTGGGCATGATGGAGGGCACGGCGCGTGCGAGGAGCGTTTTGCCGGCGCCGGGCGGGCCGGAGAGGAGGCAGCAGTGCCCGCCGGCCGCGGCGACTTCGAGAGCGCGCTTGCAGTGCTCCTGGCCCTTGATGACGGCAAAATCGGTCGCATAGGTGACCTGGTTCAGGGCATCGGCGGAGAGGGTATGCTCGTAGGGGGCAATGCGCTCCTGCCCGTTCAGATGGCGGATAAGTGCCCCCAGATCGGCGACGGGGTAGACGGTGACGCCGGGGATGAGCGCCGCCTCGGCGGCATCTTGCGCAGGGACGTAGATGTGCTTGAGCCCGCGCTCGCGGGCGGTGGCCACCATGGGCAAAACGCCGTTGGTGTGGCGGACGGAGCTATCCAGCGAGAGCTCGCCCACAAAGAGCGAATCCGAGATGTCGCCATAGAGCTGCTCGCCGGCCAGCAGGGCGCCGATGGCGATGGGCAGGTCGTAGGCGGGACCTTCTTTGCGCAGGTCGGCGGGGGCCAGGTTGATGGTGAGGCGGTGATTGGGAAAGTGGGCGCCGGCGTTGCGGATGGCGGTGCGCACCCGGTCCATCGATTCCTTGACGGCGGCATCAGGTAGCCCCACCAGGGTCAACGAAGGGAGGCCGCGGGTATTGTGGTCGACCTCTACTTCCACCAGGACTCCCTCGAGCCCTACGACGGCGCAGCTGAAGACTTTGGCCAGCATCGGCACCTCCGGGCGTAATAAAGCAATCCGTAAGGCGTAAGGTCGCCATTGCGGCGTGCATCTTGCTTTTCGTGATGTTCGTCGCGGCAGGGATTGCGCAAGTATCAGGCATGCCGCAGTGGCGACCTTGCGTATTACTTCATCACTTATTACGTTGGTCGCCTCACACGTCTCGCCGGCCCTCCAGCGCCTCGCCCAAAGTGACCTCGTCGGCGTACTCCAGGTCGCCGCCGACGGGGAGCCCCATGGCCAGGCGGGTGACGCGCGCGCCGAGGGGGGTGATCTGGCGGGCCAGGTACATGGCGGTGGCGTCGCCCTCCATGGTGGGGTTGGTGGCCACCAGGACCTCGCGCACGCCGCCGGCCCGCACGCGCTCCACGAGCTCGCGCGCCTTGATCTCGTCGGGGCCGATGCCGTCAACGGGCGAGAGCGCGCCGTGCAGGACGTGGTAGACGCCCCTGAAGCGCCGCGTGCGCTCGATGGCCAGCAGATCCAGCGGCTCCTCGACGACGCAAATGACGCCATGGTCGCGTTCCGGGTTGGCGCAGATGGGGCAGGGGCTCTGCTCGGCGATGCTGAAGCACGTCTGGCAGAGCACGGTGCCCTCACGCAGGCCGCGGATGGCGTCGGCCAGGGCCAATACCTGCGGCTCGGGGGCGCGCAAGAGAAAATAGGTGAGGCGCGAGGCTGTTTTGGGCCCGATGCCGGGCAGCCGGCTGAGCTCCTCAATCAGCCGGCCCACGGGCCCGGGAGTGAGAGACATTAGAATAACCCCGGGATATTCAGGCCGCCGGTGAGGGGCGCCATGCGCTGCTCGGCCAGCTTGCGCGCCATCTCCGAGGCCTGATTGAACGCTGCGACCAGCAGGTCCTGCAGCATCTCCACATCGTCGGGGTCTAGCACCGACGGATCGATCTTGACGGCCTTGACTTCCTGGTGGCCGGTCATGGTCACCGAGACGGCGCCGCCGCCGACGGTGGCGGTTACGGTCTCCTGCTCCAGCGCCTGTTGTGCGGCGACAAGCTGGTTCTGCAACTCTTGCACCTGGCGCATGCTGGGCGTTCCGCCGCCCATCGGCATGCGCATGCGGCCGCCTTTACCTTTGCTTCCCACGGAATACCTCCTGAAGAGCGATCAGCTATCAGCGCTCAATCGTCGCTGGCAGCCGATGCATCGTCATCTTGAATCGTGTTTTCGGTTTCAGCGCCTTTATCCGGATGGATGGCGCTGACCTGGGCGCCCAGATTGCGCACCAGGTAATTGACTAATGGGTCCTCCTGAACGGCGGGCGCCTTCTGCACCGGCTTTGCGGCCTGAGCAGGCGCCGCCCGTCCTGCGCTGGCAGGCTGGGCGGGGGCCTCGCGCACCGGCGCCACGCCGGTGTTGGGCTTTGGCGCCTCCCGTGCTGCCGGCGGGGCTTCCCCGGGCAGGCGGCACTCCACCTGCAAGGGGATGCCCAACACCTCCTGGAGCGCATCTTCCAGCGTCCGGCGATTCTCGTCCTTCATGATGCGGTCGCGATGAGAGGAGGTGGAAATCTCCAGGATCAGCCGATTGCCCTGCACCCCGACCAGCCGTGCTGGACGCACAAGCGCGGCGAACAGCCTGTTGCGCTTGCCCACGCTGTCAAGGATCTGTTGCCATCTCTGCTTCAAAGCTCCCATGTCTGCCTGGGCAACCGGCGCAGCGTTTTTCTCTGCCGGCTGCGGGGCCTGAGCCGGCATGCTTGCCACGGCCGGGCGCTCAACCGGGGCAGGCGCCTGCGCGCTCGTGGCGGCCGGCCTCTCAGCGCGGCGCACTGCGCGAGGCTCCTCAATGGAAGCCGGCCGCTCAGCGGCGGGCCGCGATGCGGGCGCAGGTGGTTCGGCTGCAGGTGCGGAGCGGCGCTCCTCAGCCGGCGCCGGCTCCGCCATGCTGCGCCCGAGGAGTACGGCCTGCACAAAGGCCATCTCCAGTGGCATCTGTGGGCGGACCTCGCCGCGCGCGACCGTCTCGCTCTGGCTGAACAGGTGCAGGCCGTCCACCAGGCGGCCCAGGCTCAGGCGGGAGCTCTGCGCACGCAGGCGGGCTGCCATATCGGGGCTCGCGCCGGCCAGCTTTTCGTCACCCCCCGCCATGAGCAGCATCAGACTGCGCAGGTGATCGATGATCTCCAGGTGCAGCTGGCGCGCATCGGCCCCCTCATCCACCAGGCGATTGATCAGGCGCAGCCCCGTCG
>Ga0123519_10007334_pt1 | contig 17108 bp, 17 predicted proteins | sample YelNatPaOPRAMG02_FD_87396 | JGI IMG/M metagenome (GOLD analysis project Ga0123519, IMG submission 87396) | Hot spring microbial communities from Yellowstone National Park - Yellowstone National Park OP-RAMG-02 (version 2) | ecosystem: Environmental > Aquatic > Thermal springs > Hot (42-90C) ... | reverse complement strand
ATGACGGTGCGACCACTTTAAAATTAATAAAAGAATTTTGTCCGGATGTGATTGTTCTTGATGTAATGATGCCTGTTCTTGATGGATATAAAATATGTCAAATGATTAATGAGAATTCACAATATAATCCTATCCCAAAAATAATTATTGCTACATCACGGAAAAGTGATATAGATAAGAGAATAAGTAAAATTATTGGTGCAGATTCGTTTATCAATAAACCATATACACCATCTGAATTAATATCAAAAATTAATGAACTGTTGAAAAAATAGTATGACTACAATACTTATTGCTGATGATGATTTGGAGATACAGGAACTGTTAAAATTTACTTTAGAAAATGAAGGTTATCAAGTTATTAGTACTTCTGATGGTGAAGAAGCAATAAGAAAAATATATGAAATGAAACCTGATTTGGTAATACTCGATGTTCTTATGCCAAAATATAACGGATTTGAAATATGTGAAAAAATTAGAAATGATGAGTCTATTTCTTATTTACCTATTATAATGTTGTCATCATTATCACAAATTAAAGATCGTATTACAGGTATTAAACTTGGTGCAGATGAGTATCTTACTAAGCCTTTTGAACCATTAGAATTGGTTGCAAGAGTAGAAAGATTATTAAAACGTAGTTATAACAAATAGAAAATAAATGTTAAAGAAAATTTATGGAATTAAAATGTTTATTATCACTCCAAGTATTATTAGAAGAGTAGCTACTGATATTGCTATACCAGTGGGTGTTTCTAACCATTTGGGAGTTTTAAGAGAAGATTCTTTGACCATTTTTTTACCACCAACTGCTGATTTAACCTGATAAACATTCCTCTCTACTTCAGTATAATTGCCTGCTTTATCTTTAGAAATGATAACTATTTTATTTCTTCCTGGTATTGCACTTATTGATGTTCTAAATTTTCCGTCGTTATCAATAGATATTATGTTATTGTTTATTTTTAATGTCGCGTCAGGTTCTGTTTGCCCTTCGATTAGTATTATATCTTCAATTATTTTCTCGTTTTCTTGTGGATGAGTTAATACTAAATTGGGTGGTGTCTTATCAATAATGAACATTTGGGCTGTAGTGAACTTACTTTCAAATCCTAATTCATCAATATATGCTACTCTGTAATAATATTTACCTTCCTTAAGATTGTATTTCTGTAATTCAAAATCTGTTATATCTCTTATATATTTGGTTTCATCAATAACTATTTTATTGAATTCTTCATCACTCGCTATTTGTAAATGATATTGCTTAACTTTTAATTCAGAGATAACTTTACTATAATTTTCCTGTGACAGATTTAAACTAAGTGTATCACGAGTAACTAATTCTTTAAGTTGATTACTAGGTTCTTTCCCTAAATCAAATTCCGGTAAAGGTGGTAATTTATGTGGTAATGATGGAGGTGATAAATATTTTACTTCTGTTCCGAACCCTTTTGTTAATGTTACAGTTTTACCTTGTGCTGATACATCTACAACACCATCATAAACTTCTACAAGTGTCGTCTTGTCCTCTTTTATCTTTGTCTTGTAATCAGGTTTCGGTAATTTTGGATCAAGTTTAGGTTCAATAATTGCTCCTTCTGTTAATATTTTTGCATTAGATGCTTTAACTGCACCAGAAAAAAGTTCTAATTCTTCACGCGGTTTTTCCGGACGAAGTATTACTAATGTATTCTGGTCTAATTTAACAATTTCACCAGTAATAAACTTTATGTTAGCTTTTGATTGTGCCATTGTTCGCACACTGTCATCATTGTAAAGTTCTAAATTTAAATATGCTTTCTGCCATTCAACAGTTTTCTTTTTCTTGTATTTTACATCATTGAGTAAATATATTAAATATGCTGGTCTCAAATTTTCTTTGACTAATACAACAGGTATCTTAAGTTTCATACCAGGTAGAATTACATTTGGGTCACTTGATGGTAGTTTGTTGTATTTTAATATTTCTGGCCATGCACGGGGATCTTTTAAATAATAATTTGCTATACTCCATAAAGTATCACCATCTTTCACATCTATTTCTTGTAGTATTGTTTTCTCAGATTGTGCGTATATAATCATTCGTAATACAAATACTAATAAAGAAAAAATCAATATAATTGGATACTTTTTTAACATATTAGTTAGTATCATTGTAAATTTATTGTTGTTTTATTTGCCATACTTACAATTTTATTATTAGCTTGAATATTTAATTCTTTGGGAATATAAAAAGTAAATTTTGATCCTTTACCTAATTCGGATTCAACCCATATCTTACCTTTATGTGCTTCAACTATGTATTTACAGATTGTTAACCCTAATCCTGTTCCACCCTTTCTCTGACCTGTAACTTGACCAAATTTATCAAATATTTTATTGATAAACTCTTTTGGGATACCTTCCCCTGTGTCTATAACACTTATTTCCACTCTATCTTGTTTATCTTTCATTGATATAGTGATTGTTCCTTCTTCAGGAGTAAACTTGATTGCATTTCCAACAAGATTATTTATAACACGTTCGATTAATCCTGAGTCAGATTTTATTACGGGTATTTCATTTTCTGTTACAATATTTATTTTAATGTTTTTCTTGACTATTTGCGGTTGAAGTAATTCTATAACCTTGTTTGCTATCTCATTTAAATTTGTATCAGATAAATTTAACTCTATTCTTCCTGATTCAAGTTTTGCTAAGTCAAGTATATCGTTGATCATATTTAAAAGTCGTAATGAAGCACGGTCCATTATCTCAACCATTTTCCGTTGTTGGTCTGTTAGAGGACCGCCAACATTGTCTAACAGAAATTTAAGAAATCCACGTATTGATGTCATTGGATTTCGTAAATCATGTGTTATTGAATGTAAGAAATCATCTTTCATCCTGTCTATCTCTTTCTCCAATGTTATATCATGTAAAACTGTTACTGTTCCTATCGTTTCATTTTTGAGTGTGATAACAGGTCTTGATGATGCTTGATAAAATCTTAATTGGTTTTTAGTTGAAAAGTCCAGTTCTTTACGAATTACACCTGGATTTGTCACAACTTCTTTTATTGCATCCATAAGGTTTTTATCGTATAAATATTCCCATATATATTTCTGTTCTAAATTGTTGTCTCGTATATTAAGAATTTCTTTTGCTTGATTATTTAAAAGTAATATTTTACCAGCATGATCAGTCATTATTATTCCATCAGCAATAGAAAATATTATCGCTTCCGTTTTCGTCTTTTCTGCTATCAATTTCTCTATCTGCATTTCATCATATCTCTTTAATTCGGAAGACATTATATTGAATGTATCAACTAAATTATCTAATTCATCATATGTTCTCTGGTTTATTTGAACCGAAAAGTTACGTTGCGCTATTTCCTTTGCCGCTTTCACTAATGTAAGTATCGGATTGGTAAAACTACGAGCTATTAAGAACGCAAATATTACTGATAATAGAATACTTATTAAAATTATATATAATGATTGTCTACGCATTAGTATGCTTGGAAGATATGCTTCTTCACGCGGTTCTTGAACTATTACTGACCAACCAAGTTCTTTAACTGGTGCATATGCACCTATAACATCTTTATTTTCAATACTAACATATTCACTTGAGCCAACTGAAACAGTATTTAATGCCTGTTGTACAATTTTAATGTTTTTAACTGACTTGAAAATAAATTTCTTGTCTTTGTGTGCTATAATGGTTCCATTGTTATCAATTAAGAAAGCATATCCTGTTTTGCCAATAGTCAATTTTGTTAGTTCATCAAATATAGGTTTGAAACTTAAACTGATAGATATTATCACTTTATATACAGAATGTTTATAAAATAAGTTTATATATGGAATAGAATTTTTATAGTATAACGGACTGATAACTTGTGTTTTATTCTGTTTATTTAACATATTAAAAGTTTCGTCGTTCGCAAAATTGTCTAATTTGGGATTTGGTTCTAATTCTGGATTATAAACTTCATATTTTTCTTTACCAGTATCATCTATTAATGAAATAGATATAATATTTTTATGTGAATCAAGGATCGTTCTTAGCATTGTTTCACGGTCTTGCCAATTCAAATTTTCTGTTGATAATATACGCATTATATATGGAATTTCATTCATTATCATCTGTAAATAAGAATATATTTTTGCTGAATATGATTCTACTAACTGTGTATGTAGTTCAAGAATACTTGTCTGTAATGCTGTTTCTGTTATGTTGATTGTTCTAATGCCAACAAAAATTAATGGTCCGATACTGAGTAAAATTAATAAAACTGTGAATTTGATAAATAAGGGTATCTTCAAATTTTTCATATTTGCTTTTTTATAGTTAGAAATTTGTACGATATTGGAATCAAAATGAGAATTAAACCTAACCAAAGTAAATACCAATTGTAATTACTCGGTGAGTACTCACTTATTATTTTAAGTAATTCAGGATCTGTTATGGATTGATAAATATTTTTGATAAATTTTTGTGGCAAAAATAATTTCGCATAATTCCATATGAAGGAAACAAATATTAATGAGAGACCAGAAAGTATTAAAATGTAATCTTTAAAATTGAGTTTTATTGTATCAGTTATATGTGATAAGTAAATAATTATTAAAGATATAATAATAAATACAATTGAAACCATAATCGGTGCGAGAACCGGTGCTGTCCATGGAATAGGAATGAGGAAAAGAATATCCCATGTTAGTAATGACTCAGGCCAATTTAGCAATATTTTTAATCCAATATAATAAAAAATATCCCAGAGCCCAAAACTTAAGAGAAAATATGCAATTTGAGTATATAAATTTTTTCCTATTAGAATACCAATACATATTAACATTACTAATGTGCATATTTCTCTTATTATCTCTATTCTGATTATGCTTTTTGATATATAAATATTAAGTGGGAACGAAAAACCTTCCGGATAAAATATTTTCCTTAAATAAATTACTGTTATGGATTCAAGAAACCCCATTGAAATACTGAATAGAGTAGCAAGTGAGATATTTTTTATTAAATTGTTAGTCCTCATCATTGCAATTTTTCTTTTAATAATTTATTAACAATCTGTGGATTAGCACGTCCAGATGTTTTTTTCATTACTTTACCAACGAGTGATCCTAAAGCCTGAACTTTGCCTGATTTATACTCATTAACTGTATCCGAATTTTCTTTTATAACTTCATCTACTAATTTTAATATAATAGATTCATCTGTAATTTGAATTAGTCCTTTCTCTTTAACAATTTCATCTGCATACTTTCCTGTATTAAACATTTCATCAAATACTGTTTTGGCTATCTTGCCGGAAATAGTGTTATCTTGAATAAGTTTTATTAATTTTGCTAAATTTTCTTCACTAACAGGTGATTCTTCTATTGTTTTATTAACAGAATTAAGGCGTCCAAGTAATTCTGTAGTTAACCAATTTGCAACTGTTTTTGCAACTTCTGTTTCTTTGTAGCCAAAATTATTCAGTATTTTTATTGTCTTTTCATAAAAAGTTGCTAGTATTTTATCAGATGTAATAACTCCAGCATCATATTCGGGAATCTGATATTGTGTAATAAACCTGTTTTTTTTATCTTGTGGTAACTCTGGAATAGTTTTTCTCAGATTATCTATAAAATCCTGGGTTAGAATAATTGGGACTAAATCTGGTTCGGGAAAATATCTATAATCATGCGATTCTTCTTTTGACCTCATTGGCTCGGTGATACCTTTCTCAGTATTCCATAATCGTGTCTCTTGTATTATTTTTTCGCCCTCTATTAAAGCACTGATTTGTCTTTGTGATTCATAATAAAGTGAATCTTTTACACTCTTAAAAGAATTCATATTTTTTAGTTCTGTCTTTACTCCTAATGGTTCTCCTTTCTTGTGCACAGATATATTGGCATCACATCGCAATAACCCTTTTTCCATATCACAATCAGATACATTGAGATATTGTAAAATGGTTTTTAATGTAGTAAGAAATATGTATGCCTCTTCATGTGAATTGATATCAGGTTCAGTAACTATTTCCATAAGCGGTATACCTGCCCTGTTTAAATCTACTAATGAATAATCAAGTTTTTTAGAACCAATTGCATGTAATAATTTGCCAGCATCTTCTTCAAGATGTATTCTTGTGATTCCAATTTTTTTTGTTTTAGACCCTATTTTTATTTCAATGTATCCGTTTTTACATAGTGGTAATTCATATTGTGATATTTGATAATTTTTAGGTAAATCAGGATAAAAATAATTTTTACGAGCAAAAATAGAATAATTTGAAATTTCACAATTCAGTGCAAGTCCTGTTAATACTGTTAATTCAATTGCCCTTTTGTTTTGAACTGGTAATACACCGGGTTGACCTGTACATATAGGACAAATATTAGTATTAGGCGGTTTACCAAATTCTGTTGAACAACTACAGAACATTTTTGAATTAGTTTTTAACTGAACATGTGTTTCTAATCCAATTACAATTTCATATTCACTACTTATGTTGTTCATAGTGTATTAATAATCTAACTCAATTTCTCTATTAATTGTTTGTCAGATTTATAATTCAGAATATTTTTTGCTTCTTTTAAATTAAACCAGTGAACATCCAAAACTTCAGAGTTGTGTTCTTTGGTTTTCTCCAGTGGTCTCATTAAAAACCATGTAACAGTTTTTTTTATAAGGATATCATTTTCTTTAAACCAGTACTGGACTTTATCTAATAATTTTATTATTTCGCACTTAAAACCTGTCTCTTCCTCTACTTCACGAATGGATGCTGATTCTGATGATTCTTTTGTTTCTATATGCCCTTTCGGGAAAGTCCATACTATTTCATTATCTTTTTTTTGTACTTTAATTAGCAGAACTTCATTTAAGTTGTTTACCACTACACCACCAGCCGAAAACTCTAATTTTACTTTTTTCTTCATTTAAAATATTTTATAATTGAAATGATTATGACAGAGATACCTAATAACCAACAATAGTATGAAAAAAAATGTAATTTCATATTCTGTATACATTTTACTAATATTTTTATTGATAATAAACCTGTAATAAAAGCTATAATGAACCCAATAACATAACAGTTTATATTTATATCTGATATAGAAATGCTTCTAAATTTGAGAATTGTTGCACCTGATATTGATGGTATTGATAATAAAAAAATAAATTTTATTGTATCGGCTCTATCCCAACCTAATAAAATTCCTGTTGATAAAGTAGACCCTGACCGCGATATACCTGGTAAAACTGATATTCCTTGTGCAATTCCAACTAAAACTACATCTGAAATACTGAAATTAGATATTTGTTTTGTCTTTTTTGGAACGTATTTTGTTAAATAAAGAAGTAAACCTGTGATTAAAAGAAATATTGCAGGATAAATTTCACTTGCAAAATATTTGTCTATATAATCCGACATTAATATACCTATTAGACCTGTTGGAATCGTTGCTACTAATAATAAAATTATGGTTCTAATATCTTTAAATAATTTTATTATATCTTTATAAAAAAAAATAATAACAGAAAAAAGTGTGCCACAATGTAATATTATATCAAAGAAAAGTTCTGGCTCATTCCATCCAAGAAGTTTTTGGATAAAAACGAGATGAGCAGAACTTGAAACAGGTAAAAATTCTGTTAATCCTTGAATTGTTCCAATAATTATTGATTCAGTTAAATTCATAAAATTCGTTTAATATGTTAAAAGAAAATTTTTAGACATTTATTCTGTGAATAGAAAATCTAGTTATAATATTGATATGTTTTAGAAGCAATATTACCAATAAATTTTTTTGCTATTGTAATATTTTTTATTTCAGCAGTTAAAATACAGATGATAAAATCACCTTTTGGAGTAAATATTATTCCCGTATCATGACAGGTATCATGCATTAAACCAGTTTTGTGTGCTATGGTTAAATTTGTAGGGAGGTATCTCGGTATCCGATCATTAATTTTTTGTTTTTTTAATATTGTTAGCATCTCGTTGGAAGTTTCTTTGCTTATGATTTCTCCATTATAGATTTTTTCTAAAAGATGAACCATTTCAGATGCAGTTGTGTAATTTTCTATACCCATAGAACGTTTTTTTAAATCCATAATATTCCTACTAAAATTTGTGATTTTTAATCCTAATTTATTTTTAAATAACCAATCAATATAGTTAAGTCCTAATTGCTCTGTTATCATATTTGTTGCTGTATTATCACTTTCAGTTATCATCAGTTCAATTAATTGTCTTAAAGTAAAACTTTTTCCTGAAGTATATCTTTTAAGAATACCAGAACCAGGACATTTGTATTTTTTTAATAATTTTAATTTTGTATCAAATGTGATATTACCATCATTAACTGCATAAAAAACAGCAACCATCAGTGGTAGTTTCACTAAACTTGCAGATGGAAATGGTTTGTTTTCGTTATATTTAATCTCTACTCCTGTTTTTAAATCTTTAATAAATATGCCTACTTCTCCATTAAATTTTTTTATTATTGGCATTATGTCTTCATATAATTGCTCATAAGTTATTTTTCGTTGAAGACGTATTTTTTCCTCGTTTTTCTTGTTTTCATACGCGGAATATAGATATTTAACAACAATTGAAGTAAGAAGAAATATTGAAAATATAAGTATAATGTGTATAAATTTCTTTAGGTTCATATCCCATTTATCCTTCTCTCTAAATTATATGCTAATTTCAATACTGTTACTTCATCAAACGGTTTACCTAAAATTTGTACTCCTATTGGTAATTTTGTTCTAGTAAACCCGCAAGGAATAGAAATACCGGGTAGTCCAGCAAGATTACAAGGTATCGTGTAAATATCTGATAGATACATTTGTAATGGGTCATCAATTTTTTCTGATATTTTGAATGCAGGTGTCGGAGTAGTAGGTGTAAGTATTGCGTCAACTTTACTAAATGCATTTTGAAAATCTTGTTTAATTAGTGTTCTGACCTTTTGTGCTTTTAAATAATAAGCATCATAATAACCGGCTGAAAGAGTATATGTCCCAAGCATAATTCTACGTTTGACTTCACTTCCAAAACCAGTACCACGTGTCTGATTATAAATTTCTATTAAAGACATATTATCAATTTCATTTGTTGATATCCGATAACCGTATCGGATACCATCATAACGAGCCAAATTACTACTTGCTTCAGCAGGTGCAATTATATAATAAACAGCAACAGCATATTTTGTGTGTGGTAATGTAATATCCGAAATTACTGCACCTTCATTTTCTAATAATTTAATAGCGTTATTTATAGAAGCACTAACTTCGGTATCAAGCCCTGTTGTGAAATATTCTTTGGGTAAACCAATCTTTATTCCTTTTATATCAGTTTTTATTAAATTGACATAATCGGGAACACTTAAATTAACTGATGTTGAATCAAGTTCATCATATCCAGAAATTATCTTTAATATTAGTGCACAATCTTCAACATTTTTAGTTATAGGTCCTATCTGGTCTAAAGATGAAGCAAATGCTACCAGTCCATATCTACTGACTCTACCATAAGTCGGCTTCATACCAACTACTCCACAGAATGCTGCTGGCTGACGGATACTGCCCCCTGTATCAGACCCGAGTGCAGTGGGGACCATATTGCTTGCTACAGCGGCAGCACTTCCTCCTGAAGAACCGCCAGGAACACATGTTAAATCATGAGGGTTTTTTGTTATCTTGAAAGCAGAATTTTCTGTTGAGGAGCCCATTGCAAATTCATCCATATTCGTTCTACCAATTAATATTGCATCATTCTGTCTAAGTTTATTTATTACTGTAGCATTATACGGTGAAATATAACCATCAAGTATTTTTGAAGAACAATTCAAATGGTGTCCTTTTATGCATATATTATCTTTCACTGCAATAGGAACTCCTACTAATTCTCCAACAGGTAGACCTTTTTTTATTCTATTATCTATTTCTTCTGCTTGTCGTATAGATTGTGTCTCAAATACTTCCATGAATGCACATATTTTGTTATCAAGTTTATTTATTGTTTTTAAATATTTTTCAATAACTTCTTTTACAGTAATTTCACAGCCTTTTATTTTTTCAACAAGTTCTGTTATAGAAAGTTCTGTTATATCCATAAAAATCTGATATGTGGATGTTTATTTTTATTCAAGATAATACCTAACACCTAAACTAGCATCTATCATTCCAATTGTATCAGGATAAAACATTATAGTAGGAACAAGTTCTCCGTAAAAATCAATTGGCATTTCAGCAAAAATATAATTTATCCCTAATGGTATCCTTAACCCGTATGATGTTTTCCGTTTTGATGTATCGTTCTCAGATAATATTTTTATTCCAATACCCCAGTAACGTGGTATCTCACCAGTTAGTTCACCTTTCCTTATAGCTTTGTAATTATGAGTTAGATAGTCACAATGAAAATATGTTTTGTCACTACCACGCCATGCTACAACTGATCCAAACGCATTTTCTTTTGTTAACCAAAGTTTAAAACTAACTCCAGTGGGCTCACCAACACATAAACCTATACCGAATACAGGTCTTTTGTCTTCACAATAAAGATTTGCTAAATTTATAATAGAGAAAAATAATATTAAAATAATTTTTCTCATTTCTTCCTCCAATAATATTATGCAAAATAATTTCTATTTTGTCAAAAAATAATATATTTTTGACAGAATTAAAATAAAAAATCCACTAATAATAAAGTGGATTTTTTATCATAATTATAAAATTATATATATTCTACCATCTTATAACAGATGCGCCCCAAGTTAAACCGGCACCAAAACTTGTTAAAACCACAATATCATTTTTTTTGATCCTGTTTTCAGATATTGCTTCAGATAACGCTATCGGAATAGATGCAGCAGATGTATTTCCGTATTTATGGATATTGATAAATACTTTTTCCATCGGTAATTTTAATTTTTCAGCTACTGTGTTAATTATACGAATATTAGCCTGATGCGGTATTAGTAAATCAATATCTTTCTCAGTCAACCCTGCTTTATTTAATGAATTTTTAACTGCTTCTGGTATCATTTTTGTTGCAAATTTATATATTTCTCTTCCATTCATCTTCAAATAATGTAGCCGCTGGTTAACAGTTTCTATTGACGCTGGTAACCGAGAACCACCTGCTGGTAAATTTAGTAAATCTGTTCCTGTACCATCAGCATTTAAATAATGAGATAATATCCCACTATTATTAGAAACTTCTCTTAATACAACAGCACCAGCACCATCACCAAATAAGACACATGTTGACCTATCCTGCCAGTCAAGTATACGTGAAAATACTTCTGTCCCTATAAGCAGAACATTATTATATTGTCCTGATTTAATAAATGATTCTGCTATACATAGTCCGTAATTGAATCCAGAACATGCCGCTTCAATATCAAAACACGCTGAATTAATCGCACCTATTTTCGATTGAACAATACACGCTGTTGACGGGAAAAACATATCAGGACTGAGTGTGCATACAACTATCAATTCAACTTCTTCTGGTTTCATACCAGCATTTTTTAGTGCTCTTAAACTTGATTCCGCAGCTAAATCTGAAGCAAACTGGTTATCAGCAACCACCCTTCGCTCTTTTATTCCAGTCCTAGTGTAAATCCATTCGTCAGATGTGTCAAGAGTTTTCTCTAAGTCAAAATTAGTTATTATCTTTTCCGGTACATAAAAACCGATACCAACAATTCCTACGGATTTTGACTTCTTGTCCATTTATTTTTTATATCTACTAATCATATCAGTAATTGAAAGATGTTTATAATCGTTAGCATGCCCAGCTGTTCCAAAATCTATCATTTTACTTTTAACCCATTGATAAATTGCTTTGCGTCCTTCACCTAAGTATTTCCGCTGATCAAATACTTCTGGATGTTCAACAAAATATTTTCTTATTGCAGCAGTAAATGCCAGTCGTCCATCAGTATCAATATTTATTTTTCTAACTCCTAATCTTATTGCTTCCTGAATCATTGATATAGGAACACCCATTGCATTGGGAACTTTACCACCATATTTGTTTACTTCATCAACAAGTTCTTGAGGAACACTTGAAGAACCATGCATAACAAGATATGTTTTTGGTAATAAACTGTGTGTTTTCTGTATAATATCCATGGCTAATTTTGGAGTGGTCTTAAATTTATATGCTCCATGTGATGTTCCTATAGCCAATGCAAGAGCATCTACACCTGTCAACTTGACAAATTTTACTGCATCTTCCGGATTAGTAAGAATAACTTTACTTGCCGCTATTTCATCTTCTATTCCACCTAATGTTCCGAGCTCACCTTCTACAGTAACACCAAATTGATGTGCATAATCAACGACTTCTTTTGTAACTCTAACATTATCTTCAAAAGAACGTGGTGTTTTACCATCTTCTTCAAGAGAACCGTCTATCATTACTGATGTGAACCCTAAATCAATTACTTCTTTTACTATTTCAAGATTTGACCCATGGTCAAGATGAATAGCAATTGGAATTTCATCATATTTTTTTGCTGCTACTTTTATCATTGCAACAAGTAATTCTTTATCTGTGTATTTCAATGCTGTTTTACTGATTTGTAATATTACCGGTGACTTTGTTTCTGATGCTGCCCACATAATTGCTTGCAACTGCTCCATGTTATTTACATTGTAAGCACCAACTCCATACTGTTTTTTTTCTGCCTCCTCAAGTATTTGTAACATTGGAACTAATGACATTTTTTTATCCTCCTTTTCTTTGAATAAATATACCTATATTACGGTATTTTTTATATCTCATTTTAATGAGTTTATTTAATTTAATTTTTCTTAATGCATTAATATGTTTTTTAAGAGCAATTTTTATATTTTTTGCTGTTGTTTCTAAATCAGTATGCGCTCCACCTTCTGGCTCAGGAATAATTTCATCTATTATACCATATCTCAATAAATCATCAGCTGTTAATTTAAGAGATTTTGCTGCTTCGGGTGATTTCTTGGAATCATGGAATAATATTGCTGCACAACCTTCAGGAGAAATTACAGAATAATAAGAATTTTTTAACATAAGAATTCTGTCTGTAACACCTATTCCAAGTGCACCACCTGAACCACCTTCACCTATAACAATGCAAATAGTCGGTGTTTTTATTAACGACATTTCTTTTAGGTTTCTTGCTATCGCTTCGGCTTGGCCACGTTCTTCAGCACCGATTCCTGGATATGCTCCTGATGTATCAATAAAACTTATTACAGGTAAATTAAATTTTTCTGCAAGTTTTATAATCCGTAACGCTTTCCTATAGCCTTCAGGATGCATCATACCAAAATTATATAGCATATTCTCTTGTATTGTTCTACCTTTTTGTTGTCCAATAACCGCTATAGGAATATTATCGAAAATCGCTAATCCGCATATAATTGATTTATCATCACCATAAACTCTATCTCCATGAATTTCTATAAAATCTGTAAACAATAGTTTAATGTAATCCAGAGTATAGGGCCTTTGAGGATGTCTTGATAATTGTACTTTTTCAAATGCAGAAGTAATAGAATCAGATTTATTAAAAGTTTTTGTTTCCATAAATTTGCTTTTAATTTTAAAATTGCGTTTGATATGCAACCTTAATAAGTCGTTCTATTGTTAAATTATTTGGTGAAAAAATATCTTTTAATACTAAATCAATATTAAAATTTTCTGTTGGAAATATTTTTACCCCAATATTGTATCTGTTTTTAAGATAATCACTAAATAAATTATCTAATTCAGCCATAAAACAAAGTATTTTTCGTTCGTTTTTTTGAATAGGATATGATAGTCCAATAAAACCATAAAAATTTGTTACATTTTTATTTTCTTCTTTACTTGAATTAGCATTAACCCCAGAATTTAATTCCAGATGTTTTGTCAATATCTCAGTATTAAATACAATAAATAATCCACGTTCTTTATGCTGATAACTCCCTGTTTTATCGTCGTATCTGTAACCTTGACCATCAAAACCTAAAGCAATAGAAGGTAATTTCTTTGTCCCATCAAAAATACGTAATTTCAAATATAACGATGGTTGTCTTACTATCGGTGTATCAGTGCCTATTAAAGAATAAATATCTAGTGAACAACCAATTGTTAATCTTTGAAATACACCAAAATTTATACGGGAAACTACTCCACCATTGGAATATAATCTGAAATTTAATTCCATTTCATACCGTTCATTTACTTCTGTAGTTGGTATATCTATCAAGTCCAACATTGAGAAAGAACTGTTAATAAAAATAATTTCTATTACAGCAATATAAATTAACAAATATTTACGCATTACTTTTTTAAACCAGATTTTTTCTTTTCTGGATATTTTGATTTAATTATATCAATAGAATACTGTGCGGTCTGTTTTATCTGCGAATTTGTATCAGATAAATATTTTTCTAAAATTGGGATATATTTTCTATCTCCAATTAATCCCAGTGTTTCTATACAAACTATGCGTAAATAATCTTCTTTATTATTTATGTTTTTTATTGCTATATCAAGTCCAGAATTATCATCAAGTTTCGCTAAAGCATTTGCTGCAATTATACTAACTGTTATGTCCTTGTCTTTTAATAATTCTTTTAAATCGGGAATACTTTCTTTGTCGTTAAGTAAACCTAATGTGCGTGCTGCTTCAGAACGAACAGTGTCATTATTGTCTTTTAATAATTCGCGTATAAATTTCGCAGCCGATTTGTCGCCAATCATTCCTAATGCATTCAATATACTACGACGCATATTCACATTACCATTTTTTAAATGTGAAATTAATGATGGTATCGCTTCTGTTGACCTTATTAACCCTAATGTTTGAATAGAAGCATATTTTGTGCCATCATGTGGGTCATCTATTCCTTTTATAAGATATGGTATTGATGATTTATCTCCTATATAACCTAATGAGACAGCTGCTTGTTGTCTAATTTGTGGCTCCTTGTCTTCTATAATTAGTTTACATAATATTTCTGTTGCTTCTTTTGAATGCAGTATTCCTAAACTATCAATAGCAGATGTTCTAATAAAAACATTATTCTTTACATTTGTAGCAACTTCAATTAAATTTGGAATAGCACGAGTATCTCTCAGTTGTGTTAATACTTCAATTGATTTTCTTTGAATAATAGGGTCAGAACTCCTTAGCCCTTTAATACTTTCTGCAAAAAGGTCAATCGGTCTTAGTCCTGTAACTGGTTCTTGAGCATAAATATTTAAAACCATTACAATAGTTAATAGGAAACAAAATATTAAATTGTTTTTCATTTATGTAACCTCCATCATTCCTAAAACTTTTACACTTAACAAATTTTAATATAAATTCTGAGTCTAAAATAAAATCATAATTAAATTTATTATACAATAATTGTATTAGTAAAACAAGGAGTTTTTATTTACAAATATAATTGGAATAAATTTAATTATAGAATAAAGATGTGTAAAAGTATATAAAATTAAAATTTATTTTTCAAATTCATATTTTGGTTTAGAACCAAATTTCATCCCGATACTAATAACAATTCCACTGTAATCAAATATCAAAGGATTATCATTCCTATCCTTGAATATTTCTCCTTGTTTGTAATCAATTGTACCATCATTGTTTGTATCAACATCTTTGCTTACTTTCATCTCTGCTACTTTAGCATATCTGTAGCCAATATTCAATATCATTGGCTCTTCTAATATCTTGAATTCTAAATCAAATTCACCTATAATATCTGAACCTGAATATGGTATTTCAGCACGTTGCTCATTTGTTCCTAATTTTGTTGTTATTATTCTATTTATTGATGCCACACAACCACCTGCATAAATTCCAATATTTATTTTTGACTCATAAGTATCAGGTATTTTGAAACCAATTAATCCCATGGTAAGTGAAGATTGTAGTTCTTCAGTATAATCTATAATAAAACTGTAGGTAAATTTCAATGGCGAAACATTCATATATTCTATACGGAACATAGATAAATCTATTCCGAAGGTTAATGCATTGCTAAATTTTACTAAATCTGTTGTGACCCCATAGTTATTTAAATCATCATAACTTCGCTGATATTCGTAGTTTACTGCTTCCATATCTAATGTAGTATAACTTATCCAAGGTGAAAAAGAATATATATTTGATCCAATGAAAACAGTAAATAATATTAAAATAAATAAAAAAAATTTCATATTCTAATTAAAAATTAAATATAAAAGTATCCTTTTATAAAATAAGGTCGTTAAAATAAAAAAATTTATTAAGAAGAATTAATTTAGAATAAATATACTCTGAATGTTATACCTGCTGTTAGTGGCACATTACTGCTGTAAGTACCAAATTGTGTATATCCATCTCCTCCTGCAACAGAGTCACCAATAATATTTAATTGTGCGCCTGCTGAAATTTCAAAAGAGAAGTTAGAATTAATAAATATCTCTGGAGCCAATCCAGCACGTATGTATATATTTGATCTACCAGCATTACCTGTTTCCCAAATTCGTGTCAGATCTCTTTCGTTTTTACCAAAAGTTTCATATATTGCACTTATAAATAGATTCAATTTAACATCATTAAGGTCTAAAAATTTTTTATAAATTTTTGCACCAAGCATTAAATCTGTTTCTGCGTCACCAGTTCCCGATTCATAATTGAAACGAGTAAGAGCTTCAATGTCAAATGCAACAAGAGTCCATTTTGCTGTAATAATATCATTACCAGCAGTTCCTATTGCGAAAGCACCGCCTTTTTTTTCTCCACTAACAGGATTTTCATTAACTGTTTGTATTGCTTGTGCAAGTTTTACAGGTTGTCCTTTCTTATCAAGAACTACAATCTGGTCATCTGTCTTTTTCTTACTCATTGCTGTATTACAATTAAATAAAACTATTACACATACTACTAAAATTAAAGACAAAAATCTTCTCATATAATATTTTCACCTCCTGTTCTATAATTTATTTCAGATTATTTTCTCTCTAAAACAATAAGTGGTTGCAAAGTAGTAGCACTTTTGACAAAACAGGTTTCTCTCTGGAATACTTTATATCCCTCTTTGTATACAAGAATATATTT
>Ga0123519_10007325_pt1 | contig 17120 bp, 15 predicted proteins | sample YelNatPaOPRAMG02_FD_87396 | JGI IMG/M metagenome (GOLD analysis project Ga0123519, IMG submission 87396) | Hot spring microbial communities from Yellowstone National Park - Yellowstone National Park OP-RAMG-02 (version 2) | ecosystem: Environmental > Aquatic > Thermal springs > Hot (42-90C) ... | reverse complement strand
GAAGTGGACTCGTTCTATGGGTGTACGCTCTGCCAGTCCTTCGCCCCCACCCACGTCTGCGTCATCACCCCCCAAAGATACGCTAACTGCGGGGCCATCAGCTGGTTCGATGGAAGAGCCGCCTCCAGGGTTGACCCTAAGGGACCGATATTCAAGATTGAAGTAGGGGAAGTGTTGGATCCGGTGAAAGGAGAATACTCCGGCGCCAACGAAGCGGTGAAGAAGAAATCCCTAGGCGAAATAGAGAGGGTTTGGCTTTACACCGCCTTCGGATATCCACATACATCCTGCGGATGCTTCGAGGCGGCGGCCTTCTACATTCCCGAGGTTGACGGCTTAGGCATCGTCCACAGGGACTTTAAGGATGTCACCGTCAACGGGCTTCCCTTCTCCACCATCGCGGACTCCACAGCCGGAGGGAGACAGGTGGATGGGTTCCACGGGCTTTCCATTGAGTACATGAGGTCGCCGAAGTTCCTGATCGCCGACGGTGGATGGAATCGAATCGTATGGATGCCTAAAGAAGTGAAGGAAAGGGTGGGAGCTTTCATCCCCAAAGAGGTTTACGATAAAATCCCCACCGAGGAGGATGTGAAGACCATAGAGGAGTTGAAAGCCTACCTGCAGGAGAAGGGGCATCCAGTGGTGGAGAGGTGGAAGGAGATGCCTAAAGAGGTGGCGGTTGAACCCGTGGAAGCTACGCCGCCTCCAGAAGAGGCTTTAACGCCAGCCCTGTTGCAGGCTCAAACCATTCCCCTCACCATGGGGGGGTTTAAAATCGTGTTGAAAGACGCGAAGATCACGGCTAGGAGGGTTATCATAAAGAAAACGGGGGTGGAAAAACGGGTTGAACGAGGAGGAAGGTAAAAATCCCCTAAAGGGCCTTGGACCCCGCATCCTAGAGCTTCTATCCGAGCTGGGGGAACTGGAGCTTGAAGACGTTGAAATGGATGTGGGAGAGCTGGAGCTCGCCATCACGCAAGCACCTGTATCAGCCGTCCCGGCGATTAAACCACCAGCGGCCTTAAAGCCGAAACCGGAGACATTGTTGGTGGAGGAGTTTAAGCCCCCTGTCATGGAGTATCCGGGCAGGATCGTAGAGGTGACCATCGGCGCCACCAAGTCTGAGGGAGGGTCGAGGTTTAACTCCGTGACGATTGGGGGTGAAACATCACCTCCCTTCTACCTGTTTGAAAACCCCCCACCCCACAGGCCAGCTGTGTCCATCGACGTGTTTGACATGAAGATTCACCTCGCCAGCGCGGTGAGAATGCATGTGGAAGACGTTATCGAAGATCCGGGTGAATGGGCTAAGCGGGCTGTGGATAAGTGGGGAGCCGACGTCATCAACCTACACTTGATAAGCGTTGACCCACTGCTTAAAGACACTTCCCCAAAGGAGGCCTCTAAAACGGTAGAGGAGGTTTTACAGGCGGTAAAAGCGCCGTTGGCGGTGGGTGGATGCGGGGACCCTGAAAAGGACCTGGCGGTGTTCAAGAGGGTTGCAGAGGACTTTAAAGGGGAGCGCTTGCTGTTCAACTCCGTCACCTTGGATATGAATGTGAAGGAAGCGGCGGAGTCCATTGTTTCCAACGGACATGTCTTAATCGCGTTCACGCCGATGGACATGGATAAGGCTAGGGAGCTGAACAGGAGACTGTATGAATACGTGGAAAAGGATCGAATCGTAATCGACACCACCACAGCGGCCCTAGGATATGGGTTAGATTACGCTTTCACCATCATGGAGAGAACCCGGCTCGCAGGCTTGATGGGGGACCCTGAGTTGCAGCATCCCCTCTCCTCGGGCACGACCAACGCCTGGGCTGCTCGGGAAGCGTGGATGCAAATGGATCCCCAGTGGGGTCCAAGGGAGTTTCGAGGCCCCCTATGGGAAACCGTGACGGCGACAACCTTGCTCCTAGCGGGGGTGGACTACTTTATGATGATGCATCCAGCGGCTGTGAAAACCTTGAAATCCATCATAGATGAGTTTTGCTTAGGGCTGAGGGGTGGGGATGAAAACTACCTCAGCTGGTTAACGATGAAAACCTAGGAGGGGAGCCTTACGCCTAGAACCATCAGCCCAACGGAGATTTACAAGCATCTACCTCGAACGAATTGTAAGGAGTGCGGTGAAGACAGCTGCATGGCCTTCGCTACGAAGCTCGCCAACTGGGAGGCGAGCTTGGATAAATGTCCCCCTCTTCAGAAACCGGAGTACAGGAACCGTCTTGAAGCCCTTAACGAGATGCTGAAACCCCCCGTGCAAGAAGTTTCATTGAAGTCGAAAACCAGAACCGTGGAAATCGGGGGCAAACTGGTCATGTATAGGCATGAGTTCACCTACTTCAACCCTACAGCCATCGCCATAGATGTCCACGACGAGATGGAGGAGCAACTCCTCAACAGCCGGGTGAACGCGGCTCAGGGGTTCAGCTACGAGTACATTGGGCAGAGGTTAAAGCTGGATTTAATCGCCGTCCGCTCTACGTCCAATGACCCTAAAACCTTCGAGTTAACCGTTAAAAAAATAGTGGCTCAAACGGATTTGCCGTTGATTCTGTGCAGTGAAAACCCCGACGTTTTGGAGGCGGGGATCGTGGCGACGGGGGGTGGAAAACCCCTCTTATACGCGGCGACGAAACGGAATTGGAGGCAGATGGTTGAGTTGGCGTTGATGTACGGTTGTCCACTAACGGTGACATCGCCCTTCGACTTGCAAGGTTTGAAAAGCCTCGTGAAGACTTTGAAGGAGTTGGGGGTTAAGGAGTTGGTCATCGACCCAGGTGTGTCATGGAAGGCTCTTCCAGACACCGTCAACAACTTCACCATGATCAGAAGGGCGGCGTGCAAGTTTGACGACGAGTTAATGGGCCTACCCATCCTAGGCGTACCAGCCCAAGTATGGGTTGAAGAGGATTCGAGGCCTGAAATCTCAGCTTGGAAGGAGGCTTGCCTATCGTCGATGCTCATCACCAGGTACGCTGACGCGTTAATCATGCACACCATGGAAGGCTGGGCCCTCCTACCCATCGTGATTTTGAGGCAGAACTTGTATACGGATCCTAGGAAGCCCGTAGCGGTGGAGCCTGGGTTAAGGACGTTTGGGAATCCAAGCGAAACCTCACCGGTGCTGTTCACCACGAACTTCGCGTTAACATACTATACGGTGGCCTCGGACATAGAGTCTGGTAAAGTAGACTGTCACCTTCTGGTGGTTGATACTGAAGGCCTCTCAGTGGAGAGCGCTGTGGCGGGGAGGAAGCTGACCGCCGACAAAGTGGCGGAGTCTTTGAAGGAAACAGAAGTGGAGAAGAAGGTAAACCATAAAACGTTGATAATACCCGGTCGAGCTGCTCGAATAAGCGGCGAGCTTGAGGAACTTTCAGGCTGGTCCGTGCTGGTGGGCCCCATGGATTCGTCAGGAATCCCCAAGTTCATCCAGGAAAAGTGGGCTGGGCGAACCTAATCCCCCTCAACCTCCCCAACCCATAGTTTACGGAGGTAGGAGGGAAGCTCCGCCGAGTCTTCAGGACCGATTAAAACCCTCCAACCAGACGCCTCCTCAACCTCACCTTTCAACCTAGAAAAACCCCTCGGCAAGACAACCCTTTTCTCCAAAACCCTGCCTTCAACCATCTTCAACGAATTGGCGATGATTTCACCATCAACCAAACCCCCCGCCACAGCGTTCTCCACCGACATGCCTTGAGAATCCACCACCACCAGGTAGCAGCTTACATTCCCCGCTTGCAGGTCGCCTGAGACCAGGTAGTATGTTAAAGCGTAGTTGGTTGTCAGCACAACAGGTGAGTGAGCATCCGGTTTACCCAACACGTATAACCCGGGATTAACCTTAGCGGGCTCCCGAGGATTAGAGTAGTATCCCTGCCTTAACGCGTAGAGGGGCGCCGTCGATAACCAGTCCATTGAGCTTAACACCAACGCGTCCGCATACCTCAAAACGCAGGCAGCCCCTGTTAGGGACTCCATCCAACCATGGTTGAGAACGTTATTCGAACAGGGTTGGCGCTGAGCTGGAAACACTAAAATGGGGTGTTGGAGCCCCGACACCCCATGCTCTAAGGCGGCGATCCTTATTTGAATCAACATGGAAACCAACCCCTTTAAACCGTTTCCCGGAATTGGATTTAACACGACTTGGCATCCCTGGGAGGAAGCTTTCTCCGAAAGGCGACACAGCTCCTCAACGCTTCTCGAAGTAACGGCTAGGGGGCATTCCACGCCTCGGGAAAGCTCTATGAACTCTTTCAAATTCGCCGCGTCGGCGCCACAGAGCACAGGCTTCAGCTCAGCCAGCGTCCCCCAGGCCTGCTCCACCACGGGGAGTGTAATTGAAATTATCATGGGCTTGCCAGTGTATTCGTCGACGTGTCGAATCAGTTTGAGGACCTGTTCATCCAGCCCCGAACAGTTCAAGTATATGAAGTCTACTCCATAGGTTTCCCAGCCCACCGTAACCTTAAAATCCCCTATCCTACGGATCAGCGAGACAGCCTCATCCAGGTGGTTTTCAACCTTAACCCCTACGCCGATGGCGGTGGGATGGTAAAACCTGTGGACGTGTCTGTGAAGAGACCTCTCCCCTCCTATGCATAGGGCTCCTCCCTTCCCGAAACGTACTTTTCTCACCGGGGGCGACACAAGTTTAAGCAGCTCATCCCTATTCTCCTCGGTGAGGTGTGGACATTCCCCCGGCTCTGAGACGCCCTCCAAGAGCCTGAAAGCGAACGCCATGCACGTGGGGACGCCGCATTCACCGCAGTTTCGACCGGGGAGGAGCCTGTACACGGTTATGGGTGAGGTTTTCTCTTCAGGCATTGCGGTCACCTTTTGAAGGCTTCCCGCACCGCTTCCAAGGCCTTGGGATGCGTGATGGCGGTTAAATCCGCCCCGGATAGGAGAAGGATGGTCGCGGTGTGGGCCTCCCATAGGGCGCCTCTCACATGGGGAGGCGGTAGCTCAGGGTCCTCCATCCAAGCCTCTCGAGCCTTCCAGGAGAGGGGGGCGGCTCTTAAAGCCGCGATGGGGAACCGGGTGAGCTCATCGCCCTTCAACCCATCTAGGCGAAGCTGCTCCACGATGGAGATGGAGTATTCTACGCCTAGCCCCAGGGAAGCGGTAGTGGGATCCATGAGGAGTTGATCCTCAGGCAGGCCTGCCTCCAATAGCTTGGAGTTTAGGGTTCTCTGGCTAGTGGGGTCGCAGTCGGTTTCAGCCACCACCACTTGGCCGTTTCGCAAAGCCGATTCCATTATAAGCTTATAATCGCTTGTAAGCGAGGCTGAGGCCAAGACACCTCTCCCCCCCATGTTTCCTGATAAGTATTGGATCGCTCGACCAACCAGGCTTGGGCTTCCATCAACGTCCAGGATGAGGGGTGTGCCGCAACTTCCTGAAACCTGTTTCACAACCCGTCCAGCCTGGCTTGCCCATTTTTCCAAGCCCTCTTCCTTCACTTCAAACCTGAGGATAAAGGCGTCGGGGTGAACCTCGTCCACCTGCTTCAAGGCCCATTTCACCGGGTCTCCAAGCTCCTCCCCATACTCGCGGGCCATGGGCTCAGGGTACCCGTTAATCGTTTCCTCAACGCGTAAAGCCAAAGCCGGCTTGAAGGGTTGAGTTGAGAAGAGGGGAAGGGATCTAACCCCTCCCAGCTTCAACTCTCCACCTCCCTCAGCCTTCAAACTCACTTCCACGATGGGGTGTTCGAACACCTTTTCGAAGACCTTGATTTTAGGCCTTAAATACTCGTAGATATCCTCCATGACAACTGCCCAAATGGTGGAGCACCATCGAGCCGTATAACCCTAACGCTTCAAGATAAGTTTATCCATAGGTGAGTGGATTAAAGGAGATGAAAGAAAAAATAGGTGAGGCCGGTTGGCGCGTTCCATGGTCATCTCGGTTTCAGGTAAGGGTGGGGTGGGGAAAACCACTGTGGTGGCCTTGATGCTTAGAAACCTGGTGGCTCAAGGGGGTCGATCCATTTTGGTCGTCGACGCGGATCCTTCAACAAACCTCCCCGACATTTTAGGGATTCCTGTGGAGAAGACCGTTGGAATGGTGACGGATGAGTTGAAAAAGGAGATCGGTGAAGGCTCGATTTCCTCAACGGTTTCGAAGGAAAGCCTCTTGGAGGCTAGGGTTTTCGAGGTGTTGGCTGAAACTCCTGAATTCGACCTATTGGCCATGGGGCGGTCTGAGGGTGAAGGATGCTACTGCATGGTTAACCACATGCTCACCAAAGTGGTTGACTCCCTATCGAAGAATTACGATTTAACCCTCATGGACATGGAGGCTGGGTTGGAGCATTTAAGTCGAAGAACGGACAGGGATGTCGATGTCATGTTGATCGTAACCGATCAGTCGAAGATGGGCCTCGAAACAGCTCGGAGGATCAGGGATCTAGCTAAGGAGGTTCATATCGGATTTAAGGAAATGTACCTAGTGGGAAACAGGTTTGACGAAGCATTTTCACCCCTCTTCCAGAAGGCTGCTGAAGCTCAGGGTCTCATATTCCTCGGAGCTATCCCCCCGGATCCCGACGTTTTAAGGTACAGTGTGGAGGGGGTTTCCCTTCTAAAGCTACCGCTCGAAAACCCCGCAGTAAAGAAGATGGGCGAGTTGATGGGGAAAATGGGCCTATTTTAGGCGTTTTTGAATCCAAGCTCCTAGGCTATGTTCTTTCAACTCTGCTTTTAGCCATAGTTCCGGAGGAAAGCTCGTAAGACAACTCCTCCCACGAGGTTGGGTGAAAGCTGAGCATCGACTCGGTTTTCTTCACGTAGGGTAGCCTCCTAATCCTCATGATCGTTTTGTCGATGGTTTCGGGATCTCCCTCCAGCACCACGACGAGGTCGAAGGCCCCGTGAACGACATCCGCGTAGACTATGCCCTCCACCGTGGCGAGATGTGTTAGGATATCAGACTCCCGGCCCGGTTGAATGTCCACCAAAATATACGCTCTCATAGTTTTAATGTAACATTAATTGGGATTTAAATCTACCTGTCTCATGTTTTGGAGTTTAGACGCCGCTACGTCCATGGTTTAAAGCGAGTGTATTGGAGGCTTTGCCTTAACACGCTCCAGTTGAATTCACCGGCGCTGTACGTGGTTCCACGCCTCAAATTGTTCACGGTTATAACGGCTGGGGCGAAAAACCCAGGGTCCACCTTGTAGAAATCGTAGTCCGCCGCCTTGAAGACCTCGTAGAAGGGTTGACCGTAATCCTTTGAACATGATGACGGTGCCTTTTTAACCAGGTCGATCAGTTTTTCATCCTCCTCCATGTCTACTGTGAAGAAGACTTCCCCCGCGTAGGTGATGACGTCGTTGGTTCTCCCCATGGCTTTAAGGTCGTCGGGGTGGAGGGGGGCGATGGGGGCGCATCCTACTCCATGAACCACGCTCTTAGGGTTTAGACCTAAGGTTTTCAACCGGTGTAGTCCTGTTTCAACAATTCTCCCCGAAATCTGTACGGATCCCACGATGCTGGAGGTTTTAGCGACCACAACGTAAAGGTTTTTAAGGTTCACCTTACATTTCTCCGCGATGTATTTTAAGGCTTGAGTGGTCGGCGGCTTCGAGGACTCCAACACCAAGACAGCCTTCTCCGACTGGTCCCGGTAACCTATCTCATCGTACAGCTCCTTGGGGTCCAAGGAGAGGGCTCTCGCGGGACCTGAGCCCATGGCGAAATAGTCCTCCGTTTTTATCCTCCAACCAGCGAACTGCGACGCTAGCAGCGACTCCACGGGATGGCTGGTTTCCACGGTAATGGCTGGCAGGATGTGGCCGTTGAAACTTCGAGTGGAAATTGAAGCCTCACCCAACCCTCCCATGCACGCGAGGGTGACAAGCCTACCGGCTTCATAGCTCCCCCTCGCTTTCACCCCTGCGTCAACGATAACCGCCCCTCCCAGCCCCACCGTGACTTCAACGCCCAGCCTCTCCGATTTGGCGATCAACTCCTCGATGAAGGGCATTGAAGAGGCGTTCACGCTGATTCGACCAACATTCACAGAGCTCAACTTTACTCCCACCTCCCCAAATACTTCTCACACCACGCGAAATGAGGGTTTTCATCCTTCGACACGTAGATTCGTCCCTGACCTTGCTCGTTATTGTCTCCTGTGAACATGTAGAAGCCTCCTTCAACCTTCACGGCCCCTAGGTCGGCGTGGGTTCTCACGCTGTCCACTGTGAAGCTGGGTAGGAGGTTCAGCATCTTTCCAAGCACCGCGATTCTACCGCCAATCATCCCCGCCCCTACTCTCCCAGGGCAGTTGCCTTCCACTAGGATAGATCCACCTTGCATGTGAACGCCGAGGAAGGGCCCCGCTGAGCCTTTGACATGGATTAAACCCCCCTTCATCCAAGCTCCTCCTTCACATCCAATGCTTCCATTCACCTGAATCACGCCCCCAGACATCCCCTCCCTAGACCCCCTGTAGGAGGCTCCTAAGAAGTCTCCGGCTGAGCCGTTGATGGTTATGGATCCGCCGCGCATGCCGGAGCCTGTCCATGAGTCCACGTCTCCTTCAACGGTTATTACTCCGCCCTTCATCCTCTCCCCTAGGTATATGCCTCCATTTCCCACAACCCTCATCTCCCCACCCTTCATCTCACATCCGATTCTCCGCGCGTTCCTTAAATCCCCTACGATGGTGATTTTGACGTGTTGGTCTTCCCCGCTTGCCCGCAACTCTACGTTGAAGAATCGGGACAACTCAATCATTCTCTTACCCGCGTACACTTTCATCTCGGCCACCTCTCCAGCCGACTTCCCTTCGAGGGCTTCAGGGCTTAAGGGTGAAAGGTCTAAGGGCAGCCGGGTGGGCTTATAATACTTTAACACGTATTCCATCCTAGTTCACCTTGCCGGCGCGACGGCTTGGGGATTGGCTAAATATCCTTCATCGATCACGTAGTTATCCATTTCCACTGTGTAATACTCCTTGAACCTGCCGGAGATGTTGGAGGCGAGGCTTTCCAAGGACTCCTCTGGGAGCGGTGGCTTAACCCAGTAGGTTCTTCCCAGCGGCGTCTCGACGATTTCCCCATCCTTGCAGACGATCACGCCGTCTTTAATGGTGTAGGCGGCCTTCTTAAACGCCTTCCTCACCTTCAAATAGTCCTTGGATGGATCGACCTGTTTTGGGTTCAAGTTGTAGATGGCGATGTCGGCGTCAGCTCCGGGTCCTAGATGACCCTTCCAGGTTAGGCCTAGGCTTCGAGCCTGAGCGGCCCTGGTGACCATGGCCACCTCGTAGAGGCTGTACTCCCGGTCTATGTCTCCTAGGGTTAGCCTTCTCCTTGCTGTGCTGTTGATTTTCCCTAACAGCCTTTTCCGAGATTTTTTGCTCATGAGCCATGATATGACTTTGGGGTATTCGGTGAAGGGTCCTCCGTTGGGGTGATCTGTGGTCATGTGGACGCGCCACGGATCCTTCACTAGGAGGGCTAGCTCTAAGCCGATGCCCCATTGTACGGCGTTTACGTAGTTTCCCCTTCTATAACGGAAGGGTACGACGCCCGCCCCTGTTTCCACTTCGACGTCGCTGTTCGCCCACTTGTTTCCCGAGAGAAGGTGGAGAAGGAATTGGAATGAGCCGTCGGCGGTCATGGTGGTGGTGTCGCCGAAAACTATCTGCCCCACATCTATCTCCGCGTGTCTGTTTTTGTTCAGGTAGTCGGCGATCTCGGGGGCGCCGGATCCCACGTTTACCCATGATGTGCCGCTTCGACCGGTGAATTGAACATGCGTCACGTGGATGATGGGTTTGCCGTCTGTGTTTGACGCCATGTCCTTAACGGAGTCCATGGTTTCGATGGTTGTTTCATAGTTTCCAGGCTTAGCCATGTTGTTGGTGTGTACGTGAATGGGGTGGGGGTTTTTCAACTCAAGGTTTATCCTGCATAGCCATCGGATGATCTCTCTAGGGGTAACCTCAAACCGTGGCACCGGCTCGTCTAGATGTGTGATGTATTTTCCCCAGGCCCAGGCTTCGACGCCCCCTGGGTTCACGATTTTAACGGCGTAGCCTTTAACAGCCTCTAGGAGCCAAGCGACGTAGTCTCGACATTCCTCATACTTGTTCTCCCTAATGTAATCCATTATGAACCAGTTGTTTCCCATTAAGGGGAAGCAGCCCTTGTCGACGATGGGGGTTTCATCAAGCTCTTCATGGGTGTGTCTTGTCTTCAACGGGGGGGAGGCGGGTTCGAACACGGTGGTGTAACCCATTTCAACGTACCTGTACCCGGTGACGTAGGTTGTGGGCACGGAGTGGCCGACCCCGGCTCTGCGGATGCCGGTTCGAGGCAGTACGTCTTTAAAATGGTCTTCTGGCCTCATCAACCTTCCCACATTGACCTTGGTTCCCGCTATGTGGGAGTGTATGTCAACCCCTCCCGGCATGACCACCATGTGGGAGGCGTTGATTTCCTCAGCGTCCTTCACCGGAGTTTCCACGATTCTCCCACCCCTCACGTATATGTCCATTCTCTCCCCGTCGATGCGGTTGAGGGGATCGTATACCACACCGTTCCTAATATTGAGGTCGCGCATCTTCATCACCTCAAAAGCCCCTTGACCTCGGCTAGGAGGTCGGACATGACTTCAAAGTCCGTTTTAACCCCTGGGGGTGGATTGAGAATTTTCTTACATTCCAAGGGCACTCCGTCCATTCGGTAAACGGTTCCCGTTGACTCTAGACCCACGATGGCTGAGGGTATTACGATCCGCGAGGCCTCTGTGGTGGGGGTTCGATGAGGATCAACAGTGATCATGGGAATTTTCTTCAACGTGTCGGCGAGGCTTGAAGGCAGGTGGGCTATTGGATCCGAAGCCACGATGAGGGCTGCGTCGCACTCCTCCCTCCTCAACACGTCCGAGATGGTGGTGATCCCTGGATTGTACTCTGGGTAGCCTTTGCTGAAGTCTACTCCGAAGGGGTATCCAGTGACCCAGGTGAAAACCTCGTTGGAGCCTGTGACGTTGAAGTGCCCTCTCATGGGCATGATGAGAAACTTTGTTTTACGGTTCAAGTCCCGCACCAGGGAGAGGGCTGCGTCCAGGTTTCTGCTCTTCCCATACGTCATGGTTAACCCTAACCCGTAGAATAAGACGCCGAACCTGCAGCTTATCAACGAGTCCGCCAGCTCTTCAACCCTTTCCACGGGTAGTCCAGCTACGGTGTTTAACTCCATTTCCTCACCGTTGACAGCGCATCTGAGGGCTGTCAGCAGCTCGTAGTCTGAGTTAGGTTCGATTTGGTAAAACTCGTCGGCCAACTTAGCTGTCTCCGTTCTTCTCACATCCACGACGATGAGCTTCCTATCCCCCCTTGAGGCTTCAAACCGGCCTTTGGCGAAGGCGGTGTACCGGGCCATATGTCTAGGATGGGCGTTAACCGGGTTGGATCCCCAGTAAAGTATCAGGTCCGCCCTGTTCTTCACCTCGCCTAGGCTGCATCCTGAGATCCCGATGTCTTGAACCCCGATGAGACCCGGTCCGTGGCAGACGGAGGAGTTATTGTCGATCACCCCGCCCACCAGCTCAGCGAGCTCCAACCCTAGCTTAACGGCTTCGCAGGAGGTTAAGCACCAACCCCACAGAAGAGGGTAGTTGGAGTCCACCAGCAGGCGTGCGGCTTCACGTATTGCCTCATGGTATGGGGCTTCCTTAAACCCATTCCCCTTTCTCATCAAGGGCTTGAGAATCCTGTCGGAGCTGTGATGTTTAAACTTGCTTAAAGCGAGGCTGCACGCGTTTTCAACCCTTTCAACCCTTCCATCCACAACCTCCACGTTCAGGTCGTCGCAGCAACATCCACAAACAGTGCATACCACGCCTCTGATCAACATCTCCCTCACCCCTTGAACACTTCGGCTTCAATTCCCTTAAGAGATGGCATTCCACTGCCATCGGTGTGTGGACTGGTGAGGAGGCTTGCCACCGGTCCGTATGGTATGAAGATTACGCCTCTATGGGGTGCTCTGGTTGACGCTTTCGCGACCAATTTCGCCTCGCCGAACTCCGTCTTCACTATTATTAACTCTCCTTCAACGATGGAGAGGAGCTTCATGTCTTCTGGGTCGAGCTCGCATATGGAAATTTCCTTTAAGTACTCTTCCGTGAACTTGCCCCTCTCCTTACCCATGCCTTGAATCAGCGTTCTCCCCGTTACCAGTTTAAACCTACCGTTCAAATCAACTAAACACTCTCCAACCATTAAGCTCCATTTAACATTAAGGTGGGAATGCCTCTAAATAACTTACGGTGTTTACAAGCGTGGAATCGGTTTAGAGGTTTCATGGCTCGGCGGGGAGCATCGCTGGGACCGTTATGGTATAGGTTTTCACCCTCAGTGGGGGTTGGATTCAGGAAGGTTTTTCGACGAGTCTCCTTTTTCGGAGTATGGTTCCATCGTCGGCGTGGGGTGTTCTGCATAGTTGGTCGTTTGACTTCTCAATTTCCCTCGCTTCATCCGCCATTGAGGCCGCTTTCCTCATCAATTCATGGGCCGCCGCGGCGAGGACGGTATATCTCTCCCACTCCTTGACTTGAAAGCATGCCTTTACCGTTAAATCTGAGACCTTCCTAGCTGTTTCGTAGGCCGCAAACGCCTTGGCCTTGGCGTAGGGGTTTGTGAAGGAAGCGGCTTCCACCGCTTTCTCGCCGTCGATGATGAGCTTCGGCAGGGTGGGGTTTCGCTTCTCCACCACATCTCGGATCATCCCATCCATTACGTCCCTGATCGCGTTGAAGGCCCCTGTGACGGCGAGCACTTTGATTACGTCCGCGTTGAACACAGCCATCTCCGCTGGGTCTAAGAACTCCCTTCTAGCCCCGATCATGGAGTCGGCCTCCACTATGATGTAGCCTGCGTTTAGGGCCTCGAACTTCTCTAAAGCCTTTTTGGCCGGCGAGTCTGAGACCACTGTTGTAGGGTATCCTCTACTCGACAGGGTTTCAACAGCCTTAAGCGGTCCTGGAAGGGACGCGTTGGGACTGGTGACAATCGCTAAGTCAGGTTTAAACGCGTCGATGGCTTCAGCTAACTCAACTGCTTCCTCGACCCCTAACTTAGCGCCGGAGGAAACTACCCTAACTTTCAACCCCTCCCTTTCAGCCCTCTCGTCTAAGAGGAACTCGATCATGGGAGCTGAGCCTATGTTCCCCAACTTTAAAAATCCCACTTTCGTCAAAACAACAACCTCGAATATACTGTGAGGTTAATGGGTTTTTAAGGTTTAAACCTTAACGATTTCCGGTTTACGGAAAACTCGCGGGAAACCCCTTAACCTTTCCTCCTACCCACCCTTTTATCGGACACTTTAGCCTTTCGACCTGCTCATCATGTATTTCGCGATTTCATCGGATATGTTGGTTGAAGTTACCTGTTGGATGCCACGCCAACCAGGCTGGGAGTTGACCTCGATGACCATTGGGCCTTCTGGGCCCTCTACCACGTCTATGCCTGCGATTTCGCATCCTAGGGCTTCAGCCGCCTTTATGGTGAGGGATTCCAACTCTCCTGAAAGCTTTAAGGGGGTGGGTTTGGCTCCTTGGCTGATGTTCGTTTTCCACCTTTTCGAAACCCTTCTCATAGCTGAGACCACGCGGCCTCCGATTATAAAGGCCCTGATGTCGCTGCTACCGTGGGGTATGTACTCTTGAAGATAAAGGACATGCCTCAAAAATGTAAGGGTTCGAACTGATCTTTCAAGCACGTCTCGGTTGGATATGAGGGTTAGGCCGATTCCCCGGGATCCGAAAAGGGGCTTCAAGACGACCCTCTTACCCATCGACCTAGAGGCCTTCAACGCCTCCCTAGGATTCATGGTGACGTATGTTTCAGGAACGGGGATTCCTTTCTCCTTCAGCTTTGAGATCGTATGATACTTGTCGGCTGCGACCTCTATGGTTTCGGGGTCATTGACGACGGTTACGCCATTCGCCTTAATTCGATGTAACGCGTCTAACTCGAAAATCACCTCTTCCAAGGATCCCCGTCCGATTGGACGCACTAGGATGCTTGACACATGCTTCTTTAAATCAACGCCCTTAACTAAAAATCGCTCCTCCTCTTGAACCTTGACTAGAAGATCCCTGAAATTGAAGCAGAAAACCTCCACGCCTAGACTGTTGAAGGATTTTTTAAGGTTGGAGGTGCACCACGCGTTTTCATTGCGCGTTAACAAGCCAACTCTCAATTGAAACAACCACTGACCGTTGGAGAAGTAAATGGAGCATATAATCCTTTTTCCCCTTTCGACGCCTCCTTCAAATTATGGTTTACGTCGCAATCCCTTCACGGTTGGATGTTCTGGTTGATTCGCACGAATCCCCCCGGGGTTGATACAAATGAATACGCTGTATTCACATGTCCAATGGACTTGGGTAGGCTTCCGTTGGAGGCGTCAAGCCCTGAAGCTTACAGGTTCAACCCATCAACACAGGAGGCGCCCTTAACTTAACAGAGCTCTTTCGACACCGTTATGGCAAGGCGGGAAGATTAAGGCTTTTAACATGGGTCCTCATAGTTAACAACAGTCGTTTGGATGGTGAAGGGTGGGTTTGAGCTTTCCCGCAACGTTGGGTGAGCGGGCCTTAAAAATCTTGGCCGTGCTTAAAGACGAGTATCCGCATCCTAAGATAGCGTTGAGGTTCAGTGATCCCCTTCAACTGTTGGTCGCCACCATTCTTTCGGCTCAGTGCACTGATGAAAGGGTGAATAGGGTTACTGAAAACCTGTTTAACAAGTATAGGAGATGCGAGGATTATGTTAAAGCTCCTTTGGAGGAGTTGGAACGCGACATCAAGCCCACTGGCTTCTATAAGAGCAAGGCGCGCTACTTGAAGGGGACATGCCAAGTTCTGATGGAACGGTTCCACTCTCAGGTTCCGGATAATATGCAGGATCTGTTGACCCTTCCAGGCGTGGCTAGGAAAACGGCGAACATCGTTCTATCCAACGCCTTCGGAAAGAACGAGGGAATAGCCGTGGACACCCATGTGAGACGTCTGACCAAGAGGCTTGGTTTAACCGAGGAGGAAGACCCGGACAAGGTTGAAATGGATTTGATGAAGCTAATTCCTAAACCCGACTGGCGAAACATCACCCTCCTCTTAATGGAGCATGGAAGGAAGATATGTAAGGCCAAGAACCCGCTATGCGAAAAATGCCGCCTCAACAATCTATGCCCCTCAGCCTTTAAAACGTAGCTCGCACGAAAAAGCCGTGAAGAGAAATCGACGAGAATCCCAACGCAACTGGATGAAGAAATAAGATTGATAGATCGTCGTGAGTTGACTTTTACTGAACAATCATGCGTAGCAATGTGACTCGATGCGCGTTTAGAGGGTAGTCTTTCGCTAAATTCTAGACTCGTTCGTCCAGGAAGCCATGATTACTTTTACATCGCGTTCTAACTAGGATGATGGACCATGAATATTATGTTGGTGAGACCTGACGGTGAAGCCGAGGCTTGATGGTGAAATTAGGCTAAATGATGGAAACGCTGTATGGGTTTTCTATGGGGTAGGTGGGATGAGATTGGTCTTCATCAATATCTCTAACATTCTTCGGGATTCCTCGATTATGGATTGAGCGTTTTCCGCTAGGTTTTCCCGCGTTAACTTTAACCTGGCTACGCCTTGCTCCATGGCCTTCAACCCTACGGCCACTGCCTCTCTAGGGTAAACTTCCCATTCATCCATTGAGGGGATAATGTAGTCTTCTCTTAACCCCTTTTCCTCCGCGGTTTCGGCGATGGCTTGGGCGGCGGCAATGCACATCTCATCGGTGATCGTCTTGGCCCTTACATCTAACGCGCCTCTGAATATGCCAGGGAAGCCGAGGGAGTTGTTCACGGCGTTGGGAAAGTCGGATCTTCCAGTGGCCACCACTTTGGCTCCAGCCTTCTCAGCGTCCCAGGGCCATATCTCTGGTTCAGGGTTGGCCAACGCGAATACGATGGGATCGTCAGCCATCGACTTGACCATGTTCACGGAGATGAGGCCTGGCTTAGGTTGGGAGCACGCTACGCAGATGTCAGCGCCTCTTAAAGCTTCCTCAACTCCCCCTATCCTACCATCCTCATTGCTTTCCAAGCAGATCTTCCATTTTAACGGGCTCGCCTCCTTTAAATCGACGCGTTGGTCGTTTAAAATGCCCTTGCTATCCACCATGACCACGTTTCCCTTCCTCACTCCAGCCGCTGTTATGAGCCTGTAGATGGCAGTGTTGGCCGCGCCGGCGCCTACGAGCGATACGTGGACCTCTGAGATCTTCTTGCCCACCAGTTTTAAGGCGTTGATTAAAGCGGCTAGGACAACCGTCGCCGTGCCCTGTTGATCGTCATGCCATACCGGTATGTCCAGCCTCCGCCTCAGCTGTTCAAGGATTTCAAAGCATTTGGGTGATGAAATGTCCTCCAGGTTTACGCCGCCGAAGGAGGGTTTAATCCACTCAACGGCTTGAACGATATCCTCCACCTTTTTCACGTTTAGACAAATGGGATACGCGTCAACGCCGCCTAAATACTTGAATATGATGGCCTTCCCCTCCATCACCGGTAAGCCGGCTTCAGGCCCAATATCCCCTAAGCCGAGCACGCGGCTTCCATCCGTGACCACGGCCACCGAGTTCCATTTGTTAGTATACTCGTAAACCTTCAACCTATCCCTATGGATTTCCAGGCATGGCCCAGCGACCCCGGGCGTATACCATATAGCGAAGTCTCTCCATGACCTTATCGGAACCTTGGGGCAAACCTGCAGTTTACCCCGATAATGTGAATGCCATTTCAACGTTTGCTCTTCTTTCATCTCCACCGCCAACTGACCCCTTAAACTTCCCCATATTGCTGGAGCTTTTTAATAAGAATAGCGTCTTTATTTACGTGGTGGAGATGTTGGCTTCCTCTGTGGATCGATGTGTTCGGGAGGCTTTGAAGGCCTTTGAAGGTGTTAGCAGAGCTCAATATTTGAATTGTTGCCAATCGGTAATCTTTGGGTTAGCGGAGTTGATTTCAGCCGACTGGGAAGTGTTGGTGAAGGCTGGGACGGGGTTTGGCGGTGGCT